>Ga0209578_10001748_pt1 | contig 19514 bp, 15 predicted proteins | sample tdAd472_FD_187127 | JGI IMG/M metagenome (GOLD analysis project Ga0209578, IMG submission 187127) | Marine sediment microbial communities from the Atlantic coast under amendment with organic carbon and nitrate - tdAd47.2 (SPAdes)... | ecosystem: Environmental > Aquatic > Marine > Coastal >...
CACTTCCACCCACTCCACGACGAAAATATCGCCGTTCGCATCAAAGCAAGCGCCGTGCGGACAGATGAACCGTCCGGCGTGAAACTCCTCGCGAGGCTTCTCGCGCCGCTCCATCCAATCCTCAAGTCCCTCGCCGATGTGCGTGATCAGCTCGTCGTGCTGGTCGAGCAGCGTGACTCGTCGCGCCAGGTCGGGGACAAGCAGTTCGCCCTCCGGGCCGTGATCGAAATGGCAGGGCAGATCGATTACGCCCAGACCGCCGAAACGCAAATGATTCCCGTCGAGGTCGAAGTACTGCAACCGATGGTTGAACCGGTCGGCGACGAGGATCTCCTCCGACCCTGACCGCCGATCGATTGTGATGCCGTGCGAGCAACTGAGTTCCCCGGGCCCGTCGTTCAGCCCGCCGCCGAACGTATTGAGGTACTTGCCTTCCGAGTCGTAGACCAGAATGCAGCTCACCCCGTAGCCGTCGGCTATGTAGATGTTTCCCGTGGACGCGACCGCCACGTTCGTCGGCTTCCAATAAGGCGCGATGCGCTGGTCGTTGCGCTGATAGACCGGCGACTCGGTCGGATACCCGAACGTCAGCAGCACCTCGCCCGTCAGCGTGGTCTTCTGAACAATACAGCGCCTGATATCGGAGATATAGAAGAACTCTTCCGAGCCCTCCCGCACCAGCTGCAGCCCGTGCGCGCCTCCCTCAAACTGCCCGCCCCAAGAGGTGACGAAGTTCCCGTCAGGATCGAAGACCGCGATCGCGTGATCAGAGTCCGAACTCTCATGAACCGTATGGGCAACGTAGATCAACCCCTGCGAGTCGACCTGCACTGCGTGGGTGTTGCCCCAGGCTAGCCGTGCCGGGAGCTTTCCCCAGTCATGGTGAGCTTCGTATTGGTAGTTGTCGGTTCCTAGGATCGGTACAGCCACTCGACGATTGTAACGAGAGCAGTGGAACCCACTACTACCAAGTCCACTTCAGAGCGGTTCGCCCTTTCTTGTCGATGTAGGCGGTTTCGAAGCCGTTCTCGCCGCTTACATCCGCGTTGCTCAAGCCGTGACAGAAGTCCGACGTCGCGGCGCCCAAATCCTCGATCACCACATTGCCCCGCCTGTCGATGAATTGGGTGCGAGTATCTTCGCCACCCCCGACCCACATGCGCGCAAGGCCGTCATGGAAATCTCCTATCAGCGGATCCGCCGTCTCCAGGACGACGCTACCGGTCTTATCAATAACAGCGTAGGGGCGGTCCGTCTGCGGGTACACCACGGCGGCCAGTCCTTCCGAGAAAGGACTAGCATGCTCGAACTCCGGCGCAATCTCCCAATCTCCCCGCCGATTCACATAGCCCCATTTGTCCCCAATTAGGGCTGGGGCAAGCCCCTCCGAAAACGGACCGACGTCCTTGAAAGAACGTTCTGCCGCCAGGGTGTCGCCTGTTCCAACCAGCCGCCACCGGCACTCGGGTGCCCCAGACTTTTCCGGCTGATTCGTATGTAGTCGACTGCCGTGTGCGCCATAGACAACGAATATTGCGTTGTGATGTGACGCAGTCGGATTGTTCGGATTCCCGGTCCAGCAGGGCGTATCGACTATGACCCACGCGGCCCCGCTTGCGAAGCTCGTAGCGTATGGAAGTTCGGGTTGGATGACCCAAGACCCGGTACGATCGATGAACCCTACGAGAGTCCCCTTCGACTTCGAGTCAAGCACCTCGACACGTGCCAAGCCCTCCTTGCTGAATCCATCGGCGTGAGAAAACTGCGGCTCAATTACCCACTCGCCGTTGCGGTCGACAAAGCCCCAGAGCGTATCGTCAAGCGCAGGCGCTAAGCCGTTCTGAAGGTGCTTCAAATCATCAAATCGCGGACCAACGACCCACCTTCCCCGGGTATCGACAAACCCCATGCCTTTTCCGGGATACTCCGCGGCCATCAAGCCCTCATAGAAGCCGCTGACGTTCCGCAACTCCACCGGAAATTCGTGGATGCGCTCTCCGGTCGGGTCAATGATGCCTTTGCAGCCGTTCGGCCGGCCGTAACAAAAGAACGCGTCCTCCCAACAAGGCGTAAGAACTCGCTCTATCTGTAGGTAGTCCGGCCTGGACACCGGCGCGATTAAGACCAATAGGGCAAGAATAGTCAGCGGCACACCGGGTCTCATAAGGCGCCTACGGATCAGCGCGCGCCGCAGTTTCGAGACTAGAGCAAGCCTGGGCGCATCCATACCCCATACAATAGCGGCGCATGACCCGCCGCAGCTTCCTCTCCTCCTCAGCCGCCGCTCCCGCTCTTGCCGCCGCCCCGCAAGGCCCGCCGCGCCAAAAAAGCAAGAAGCCCAACATAATCTGGCTCTTCGGCGACCAACACCGCGCGCAGGCCCTTTCCTGCAACGGCGACCCCCACGTCGCCACCCCCAACATCGACAACCTCTCCGCCCTCGGCGCCCACTTTGAGAACGCAATCTCCGGCTACCCGCTCTGCTGCCCCTTCCGCGGAACTCTGCTCTCCGGCCGTTGGGCACACCACTGTGTCCCCGGCCACGAATACCCGCTCCCGGAGAACCAACCCACCATCGCCCAGCCCTTCAAACAAGCCGGCTACCACACCGGCTACTTCGGCAAATGGCACGTCGACGGTTGGAAAGAGCGCAACGGCCGCGGCGCCTTGCACATCACCGACCCCGACCGCCGCGGCGGCTTCGATACCTGGATGGGCTACGAGAACAACAACAGCCAGTGGGATTCCTGGGTCCACGGCGGCGAAGGAAACGACGCCTTCCACTACCGCCTGCCCGGCTATGAGACCGATGAACTCACCAACCTCTTCATCGATTACCTAGGCGACCGCGCCGCCGACCAGCAGCCGTTCTTCGCAGCCCTCAGCGTCCAGCCGCCGCATGACCCCTACGTCGCCCCCGAGGAGTACATGGGCAAGCATCAACCCGGCGAACTGGAAATGCGCCCCAATGTTCCCGAAGTGGATGCCGTTCAAGCCAGAGCCCGCCGCGAACTCGCCGGCTACTACGCCATGATCGAAAACTGGGACGCCAACATCGGCCGTATCCTGCGTGCCCTCGACGACCACGACCTCGCCTTCAACACCCACATCGTCTTCTTCTCCGACCACGGCGACATGCACGGATCCCAAGGCATGTTCCGCAAAACCAACCCCTTCGAGGAATCCATTCGCGTCCCCTTCCTCATCGCCGGCGAGCAGCCGCGCTACGACGGACGCCGCAACGGCCGCGTCCCCACCCTCATCAACGCCGTCGATATTGCCCCCACCACCCTTGGCCTCTGCGGAATCGACCAGCCGGATTGGATGGAGGGCACGGATTACTCGTCCCGTCGCCTCGCGGGCCGCAAACAAGCCTCCGACCCCGACTCGGCCTACCTCCAAAATGTCATCCCCACCGGCCACAGCAATTCCATCAACAAGCCCTACCGCGGCGTCGTCACCGACGACGGCTGGAAGTACGTTGCCTTCGAGGGAACCTCCTGGGTGCTCTACAACCTCAATGAAGACCCCTACGAGCAGGTCAACCTCGCCCACAACAACGGATACCGCACCGAGCGAAAACGCCTGATCGAGCGCACGCGCCAATGGGTGGCGGACACCGGCGACAAGTTCCTATTGCCTGAAAACTAAGCCCGCTATACTGCGCACAGCTATGAATCGCGAACCGTATAATTCCAATCCCTACGGCTCGAGTCCCGTAGCCGAGCTCTCCGTCGGCGACAAACTCTGGAGCGCAACCGCGCTCGACGCCCGTAGCGCCGCCAACATCAAGCAGACCTACATGCTGCTCGCCGTCAGCGTCGTCTTCGCTGTCGCAGGAGGCTGGGTAGGCGCGACCACGCCCTTCTTCATCGAACTCTTCAGCGGCTGGATCGGCTGGATCATGGCCATGGTCGTCCTCAACGTCGCCCCGCGCATTGCCCTCGCCGCTCGCCACAACCCGATCTTGGGTGTGAGCGCCCTGGTAGCCGACGGCTTCCTCTCCGGCCTCGTCCTCGCTCCGATCTTGGCGATCGCCTCCCTCTACGCTCCCGGCGCCATCGGTGGCGCAGCCGTGATCTGCACCCTCGCCTTCGGCGGCGTTACCACCTACGTCATGAGCGTAGGCAGGCAGTTCTCAGCCCCCCGCGGTCTCATGACGGGTATCTTCTTGAGCGTCATCGGAGCCGTCGTCCTCAACGGTTTCCTTGAGATCGGCTTCTTGGGGACCCTGATCTCGGCCGGAATCGGCATCTTCGGCGTCATGATCCTCGTTTACGCCACCAGCGAAGTCCTCCACAATCGCGAAGCCGACAGCCCCATCCCCGGCGCTCTCATGCTCTTCGCCGGGATGTTCAACATCTTCGTGGCGGCGTTGAATCTCCTACTCAGCTTCGGCCGCGACTAAGAAGTCTAACCTACTGTTCAGGCTATACTTACCGCCGAATCCTTCCGACGGCGCCCCGTAGGTCGTGAAGACCCGCAGGCGCCCAAACCTCAACCCTAGCTACAATATCCCTCTTACCCCCACATATCGGTGGGGCGGCCTCAGTGCGTCGCTCAGCCGAACGAATTTACGATTCCCCAGGAAGGACGGAGAACAACACAATGGCCAAATACGTCTATGGCTTCGGCGGAGATGCGACCGAAGGCGACCAGACCATGCGCGACACCCTTGGCGGCAAGGGCGCGAACCTCGCGGAGATGTGCAAAGCCGGCATCCCGGTGCCCCCAGGCTTCACGCTCGCCACCAGCGTCTGCAACCTCTACCTCGAGCACGGCAAGACCCCCGACGAGATCGACGCCGAGATGATCGAGCACGTCCATAACGTCGAGGCGCTCACCGGTCAGAAGTTCGGCGACGTCGAGAACCCGCTGCTGTTGAGCGTTCGCTCCGGCGCCAAGTTCTCCATGCCCGGCATGATGGACACCATCCTCAACCTCGGTCTCAACGACGAGACGGTTGAGGGCCTCGCGAAGCGCTCCGGAAACCCGCGTTTCGCCTACGATTCCTACCGCCGCTTCATCCAGATGTACGCCGACGTCGTACTCGAAATCTCGAAGCATGACTTTGAAGAGCTTCTCGCCGACATCAAGACGGAGAAGGGCGCCGAGCTCGATACCGACCTCACCGCCGGCGACCTCCAAGACGTCATCGCCGCCTTCAAGAAGTTCGTACTCAAGACGAACGAGGGCGGATTCCCTTCCGATCCCATGGAGCAACTCCGCGGCGCCCGCGACGCCGTCTTCCGCTCCTGGAACAACCCGCGCGCCAACTACTACCGCCGCATGAACGACATCCCGCACGATATCGGCACCGCCGTCAACGTGCAGTCGATGGTCTTCGGCAACCTCGGCGAAACCTCCGGTACCGGTGTCGGCTTCACCCGTAACCCCTCCACCGGCGAGAACGAGTTCTACGGCGAATACCTGCTCAACGCCCAGGGTGAGGACGTCGTCGCGGGCATCCGTACCCCGCAGCCCATCCAGACTCTGCATGACCAAATGCCTGAGGTCTACGACGAACTGCGCCAGATCACCTCGAACCTGGAAACGCACTACAAAGACATCCAGGACTTTGAGTTCACCATCCAGGACAAGAAGCTCTACATGCTGCAAACGCGCAGCGGCAAGCGCACCGGACCCGCCGCCGTCCGCATCGCGGTCGAGATGTGCGAAGAGGGCTTGATCGACAAGAAGACCGCCGTCATGCGCGTCGAGCCCAAGCAGCTCGACCAGATGCTGCACCCCGTCCTCGACGCCAAGTCGACCGGCGGCTTAACCACTTTGGCCAAGGGCCTTCCGGCTTCGCCTGGAGCGGCCGTCGGAAAGATCTCCTTCACGTCCGAAGACGCGGTCGACCGCACTGCGGCCGGCGAAGCCGTCTTGCTGGTGCGTGCGGAGACCACGCCTGACGACATCCAAGGCATGGAAGCCGCCAAAGGCATCCTCACCTCACGCGGCGGAATGACCTCGCACGCGGCCGTCGTCGCGCGCGGCATGGGCGCCCCCTGCGTCGCCGGCGCCGGCGATATCCTCGTCGACCACAAGACCAAAAAGATCACCGTCGGCGACACTACCTTGGGCGAGAACGACTGGCTGTCGATCGACGGCTCCACCGGTGAAGTCTTCGCTGGACAGGCCGCCACGGTCGATCCCGACGTCGAATCCGGCGACCTTGCCAAATTCATGGTCTGGGTCGACGAGTTCCGCAAAATCGGCGTGCGCACCAACGCGGAGACCCCGCGCGATGCCGCCCAGGCCCGCAAGTTCGGCGCGGAAGGCATCGGCCTCGCCCGCACCGAGCACATGTTCTTCGAGGGCGATCGCATCGACCACGTCCAGAAGATGATCCTGTCTAAGGACGTCGAGACCCGCAATGAAGCGCTCGCCGCTCTGCTCCCCGAGCAGCGCAAGGACTTCTATGAAGTCTTCAAGGTCATGGACGGCTTCCCGGTCATCATCCGCACCCTCGATCCGCCGCTCCACGAGTTCCTGCCCAAGCGCGAAGAGCTGATGGTCGAGGTCGCCGAGGCGGCCGCCAAGGGCGAGGACGTCTCCGAGAAGCAAGCGCTGCTCGACCGCGTCAATGAACTGCACGAGTTCAACCCGATGCTGGGTCACCGCGGTTGCCGCTTGGGCATCACCTTCCCTGAGATCACCAAGATGCAAGCACAGGCGATCTTTGAGGCCGCCGTCCAGTGCGCCAAGGAAGGCATCAAGGTCATTCCCGAGGTCATGATTCCGCTCGTCGGCAACGTCAAAGAGCTCGCCGACCAGAAAAAGATCGTCGTCGATACGGCGAAAGAGGTCTTCGAGAAGGAAGGCAAGGAAGTCGAGTACATGGTCGGCACGATGATCGAGGTGCCTCGCGGCGCCTTGACCGCCGACTTGATCGCCAAGGAAGCCGAGTTCTTCAGCTTCGGCACCAACGACCTCACCCAGACGACCTTCGGCTTCAGCCGCGACGACTCCGGACCGTTCATCAACGAGTACCTCAACAAGGGCATCCTTGAAGAGGATCCGTTCCAGGTGCTCGACGCTTCGGGCGTCGGCCAATTGGTCCAGATCGCCGTCGAGAAGGGTCGCAAGACCAACCCCAAACTCGAAGTCGGCATCTGCGGCGAGCACGGCGGCGACCCCAAGAGCGTCAAGTTCTGCGCCAAGAACGGCCTCGACTACGTAAGCTGCTCCCCGTTCCGCGTGCCCATCGCGCGCTTGGCGGCGGCGCAGGCGGCCATCGAATCCGAATAACGGTTCGATCCCCTAAAACCTCCGAACCACGAAAGGGCCGGCGCGCACGCGTCGGTCCTTTCTCTTTGTCGTCTCGCGGGCATCCGAGCGCCCGTCCAGGACCGCGCTGGTAGTCTGGACAGATGGCGGATAAGACTCCCATCACAGTCGCGCGCGGCGACGGCATCGGCCCGGAAATCATGGCCGCGACGCTCGACATCCTCTCCGCTGCCGGCGCCCAACTGGCTATTGAAGAAATCGAAGTCGGCCGTAGCGTCTACGAGCGCGGCCACTCGACCGGCATAGAACCCGAATCCTGGGAGTCGCTGCGGCGCACCGGCGTCCTGCTCAAAGCCCCCATCACCACCCCTCAAGGCGGCGGCTACAAGAGCCTTAACGTCACCATCCGCAAGACGCTCGGCCTCTTCGCCAACGTCCGCCCCACTCGCTCGTTCGAGCCCTATATCCGGACGCATCACTCCGGCGTCGACCTCGTCATCGTCCGCGAAAACGAGGAAGACCTCTACACCGGCATCGAGCATCGCCAAACCGACGACGTCGTCCAAGGCCTGAAGCTCATCTCGCGCCCCGGATGCGAGCGCATCCTGCGTTACGCCTTTGAATACGCGCGCCAACGCAAGCGCAAGAAGCTCACCGCGATGAGCAAAGACAACATCATGAAGATGACCGACGGCATGTTCCATCGGCTCTTCAACGAAATCGCGGAAGAATACCCCGACGTCGAAACCGATCACCTCATCGTCGACATCGGCATGGCCCGCGTCGCCGATACCCCGGAACGCTTCGACGTCATCGTCACCCTCAACCTCTATGGCGACATCGTCTCCGACGTCGCCGCACAGGTCTGCGGTTCGGTCGGCTCCGGCGGCTCGGCCAACATCGGCCGCGGCGCCGCCATGTTTGAGGCGATCCACGGCTCCGCACCCGACATCGCCGGCAAAGGAATCGCCAACCCCTCGGGCCTGCTCCTCGGCGCCGTCAAGATGCTTGAGCACATCGGCCAGTCCGACGTCGCCTCGAGAGTCCAGAACGCCTGGCTCAAGACCATTGAAGACGGCGTCCACACCGGCGACGTCTACCGCGAAGGCATCAGCTCCCAGCGCGTGGGAACCAAGGACTTCGCCGCGGCCGTCGTCGACCGCCTCGGCCAAGACCCCGAAAAGCTCAGCCCGGCAAGCTATCCCGTCGTCGACATGACCAAGACCAAGACCTCGCCCCGCAAGCGAGCCCGCAAGTCACTCGTCGGCGTCGACGTCTTCCTGCATATCCGTTGGACCGCCGACCCGCGTGCCCTCGCCAATGACCTGCTCGACGCAGCAGCTTGGCCGTTCCAACTCAGCGTCATCACCAGCAAGGGCCTCAAGATCTGGCCCGACGGCGCCCCGGAAACCATCCAAACCGATCACTGCCGCTGCCGCTTCCTCGGCATCGAAGGCCGCCGCCTCACCCACTTCGATGTCGTCGAACTCCTCGCCCGCCTAGCCGACCGCGGCTTCGACTTCATCAAGACCGAACACCTCTACGAATTCGACGGCGTCCCGGGCTTCACCCAAGCCCAAGGCGAGTAGCGATTCGCGAAGCAAGCGCCCCGGCGCCTGCAGCCGCAAAGCAGCGACCGGATGAACAGCCTGGGGCGGAGGCCCCGGGTCTCGATCCACCCAGAAGCCCAGCGCCTACTTGATTCAGCTAAGGTACTCGAAATGCCCGACGAACCCACGTTTATGGCTGTTGGCCGACGCGACCCCGAGTACCAGAAGACGATTACGGACGCGCAGAATACCCTAGGTGAGTTCTGTCGTCGACTGCCCGACCTGATAGATACCAATGCGTTTCCGTCGATCAAGACTCCGCTTGTATCGGGAGACAACCGCATCAATATCTGGCTTACTGTGGACGAATACGTCGAACCGAATTTCGTTGCGACGATCTTTGAGATCCCGGCTGAGTTCGACGAGTACCAAGTCGGCGACAGAGTTCGGGTTCCGAGCGATGCCGTCCTGGACTGGATGTATCGCGACGGCGGTACAGTCTATGGAGCCTATTCGCTCCGCTATCAGCGCTCTCTGCTAGCGCCTGAGGAGTGGGCCGAGTTCGATGAACGTGTCGGGGTCGATCGCTTCGCTTGAGCAAGCCGGTGCGGCCAGGCGCGCCCGCCGCACCCGCAACGACCACCGTCGCCGCCTGCAGCCGCAAAGCGGCGACCGGATGAACAGCCTGGGGCGGAAGCCCCAGGTCTCGGTCGCGACATCCTGACATCGCTCCTTGCTGCGTTCGATCCCGCGTTCGCTACTCGTAAGCCACCGTCGCCGTCTCGGCAAAGTGAGTCAGCTTGTTGCCGATATCCAGCCCCGGCGCCGTGAACCGCTTCGGCGCCTTGTAGCCGTAGACCAACAACTGCCCGCTCGTGATAAACAGCGGTCCCGGAAAGATCACGCTCGGAATCATCGACGCCAAGATGTCTCTCGGGATCGTCAGTCTTCCTTCCGCCGCCGGCACGGCGCAGTTGAATTGCGTGATCGCGCTCGTCAGGTCATTCGACGACCCCGTGACCAATACGTACCCGTCGGGAGAACCGCCCGTCCAAGTGATCTCGAAATCTTGGTTGCGGGGTATCGTCGTGATGTCCGCCATGCCGTTGACGGAAAACGCCGCCGGCAACGTGATCGACTCGCTGAACATGCCGACCACCGGCCCCCCGGTCGCGCTATAGGTGTGCGTCTCGCCCGGCTCTCCCACAAACAACGGCATCCCGGTCCCGACGTCGGTCCCGGCCAAGTTGTAGCCGAGCCCTTGTCGAACCAGCGGTGTCGGCCCGCCCGGCGTGGTGATCGAAAGCTCCCCGCCGTCCAGCCCTTCCAGAATCGGCGGCTGGAACGGGGCCGATAAGACGAACGTCGAGAGCGCACAACTCCCCATCGACGTAAGACTCAAGCCGCCCCAATTCTGGAAGTTGGCGGGCGTGTAGCGCAGGAACTGGACCGTCGCCGCATCGGAGATCAGCTGCGTCGGTCCGTCCATCCCCTGCGCGTGACCGATAAACCGCCCCAACTGCAGCCAGCCCGCAACTACGTTCTCGCGGCCGGCTAAACCCACGACCTCCTGCGAGTTCGTAAAGACGTCTTCGCAAGCTCTGCTCCCCGGAGCCGCGACGGGGATCGTCGTAAAGTTGCTGATGAACGCACCCGTCTTGATGTAGACCGAGACGAAACACCCGGCCACGCCATCGGGGATCTTGGCCACAATCTGATCGAGCGCCGGAAACTGCGAGCGGCCATGGTAAGCCGTCTCCGCCAACTTACCGCCGATGTACAACTCAAACGGCAGTTCCTCCAAGCTCCTCGGCGCGGAAATCAACTGCGTCTCGTCTCCCTCCAAAGCGCCCAGCCCCGAGCCCCAAAAAATGACCGACTGCCCCGCCGTGGGAGCGTTGTCCGGACCTAGCACCGTGAATCCCGCGTCCATCACCACGGCGTGCCCCAAACCGTTACCGCCCATCGTCATCAACCCGAACGCGCTCTCCACAACCAAGATCGGGTAAGGCGCCGACGTCTCGCCGTTGTAAGTCAACCGAACCGTCCCCTCGCCCGGCGGCGTAGCCGAGGGTAATATCGCGCCAATCTGTCCCGGCGAAACGTAGTGAGGAATCGCCTGCGTCGTAACGCCGGCCACGGTCACCGAGATCAAGACGCCCCCGAGGTTCTGATCGAGCGTCGGCATGAACTCGCCGAGGAGCAGCCCGGCCGCCGACATCTCCGAACCGTACAGAATAAAGATCGAACCGCGAGCGATGCCGTGGTTCGGCGTGCCTTCAAGAAGGAAACTGTAGTTGTTCTGGACTCCGCCGATGGTCGGAACCGCAGACAGAACAGCAGTGGAAACCAGTAGAGACAGGACAAGGACGGCGCGAATCCTAGACCTCTCCAGACTCCAGTCCCGGCTCCTCCGCCGGGCGACCGAAGCATTATCGCATGCAGAAGCTCGACTCAGTACGTCTCTACCAGCCCGCTACCAACCCGTCCTTGCGCCGCTCTGTTCCGCCAATCAGCACTCCGTTCTGCCAGTCAATACCGTCGAAATCGCTAAGCGCCCAAATCGCCCTCAATGACTCGATTCGGGCTGCGGGCACATCAGGTGTCGTCAAGAGAAATAGCCGTGAGCTCTTTCGGACCAAGGAGCCCGGATAGCCAAAGGTAGATGAAGACAGCGTTCGGCCCCGCGCTCAAGATTCCGAAGATCAGGACGTTCAGCGTCAGGTCGCTCACTGGAGGATCAGGCAAATCGAGGCCCAATGGAGAAGCCAAGGCGCAGGCAAAGGCCAACGGAAATGGCAGCAGCATCCAGAACAAGCTGAGCGGAAGAGTAATCAGCAACAGGTCGAGCGTGTCGTTGGGAAGAGCTTCCGGCAGGGAGGACGGACTGACAATAAGGACCTGAACATAGATCCAGTAGGCCGCGGCCAGGCAGCCCGCCACCGTCTTGGCAGCGACCCGATGCACGGACCATTCGTCACTCGCGGCCATCTCTACCAGCCCGCAACCAACCCGTCCTTCCGCGGGTCCGTGCCCCCAATCAACACCCCGTTCTCCCAGTCAATGCGGATCGCCTGATACCCGCCGAAACCGCCCGGCGCCCAAATCACTTTGTGCCCGCGCCGAGTCAATTCCTGGACGACGGTCGGGTCCACTCCTGACTCCAACGACACGCCCTCCGCAAAGTGCCGGAACCGCGGCGCCTCCCCCGCATCCTGCACGTTCATCCCGAACTCCAGCATGTTCAACAGGATCTGCACGTGGCCTTGCGGCTGCATGTCGCCGCCCATCACCCCGAAACTCATCCACGGTTTCCCGTCCTTCATCACCATCGCCGGAATAATCGTGTGGTACGGGCGCTTGCGACCCTCCAACCGGTTCGGATGATTGTCTTCCAGCGTAAACAGCGCCCCGCGATTCTGTAGGATCACTCCCGTCCCCGGCGCCACCTCGCCGGAACCGAATCCATGAAAGATGCTGTTGATGAACGACACCGCGTTGCGGTCCTTGTCGACCACCGTCAGATACACCGTATCGCCCTCCACCGGCATCCCCGTCTCCACCGATTCGGCCGCCTTCTTCTTGTGGATCCGTCCCCTTTGTTTGGCCCCGTAATCCTTCGAGATCCATTTCCCGACCGGCAGGTCCGATTTCTCAGGATCAGCCAGCCAACTGTCCAGGTCCGCAAACGCCAGCTTCTTCGCCTCGATCAACGTATGCAGGTAGTCGGTCGAGTTATGCCCCATCGCCTGGAGGTCGAACCCTTCCAGAATGTTCAACATCTCAAGCGCCGCAATCCCTTGTCCGTTCGGCGGCAGCTCGAACAACTCGTACCCCTTATAGGTGGTCGAAATCGGCTCGACCCAGTCCGAGTGCTGATAATCAAGATCCTCCAACGTCACCGGCCAGCCCTGCTCGTTCAGCGCCTTCACCATCGAGCGCGCAAACTCGCCCCGGTAGAAAGCGTCTCGACCACCCTCCCCGATCTGCCGAAACGTCTTGGCCAAGTCCGGGTTCTCAAACACTTCGCCGTGCCCGTACGCCTCCCCGCGCCCCTTCAGGTAGACCCGGTTGAATTCTTCTGCCTCCGCGAAACGCTCGGCCCCGGCCTTCCAGTCGCCCGCAATGATCTCCGATACCGGAAACCCTTCCTCCGCATAGCGGATCGCCGGTGCCAGCACCTGGGCCAACGTCATCGTCCCGTGCGCCTCCAGCAGCGTCGCCCAGCCGTCCACCGCTCCGGGAACCGAGACTGAAAACGGCCCCGTCGTCGGAATCTTCTCTAGCTCCCGCTTGGCGAAAAACTCCGACCCGACGGCCGCAGGCGAAAACCCGCTCGCGTTGAGCCCCACCAGTTCGTCTGTCTCGGCAACGTGCGCCAGCACGAACAGATCGCCCCCCGGCCCAGTCATCATCGGCTCGACCACCGCCAAGACGGCTGCCGTCGCCACCGCCGCGTCGAACGCATTCCCACCTTGCTTCAGGATGTCGAGCCCCGCCTGGGCCGCTAGCGGCTGGCTCGTCGCCACCATGCCGTTGCGAGCCAAGACGGCGGACCGTCCCGAACCCGCCTGCCCATGCGGCCGATCGGCGCCCAGAACGAGTACGGAACCCAGGAAGAAGCAAACGGCTCCCAGTGGCAAATTCGCGGCGAAGCCAGCATCGAGAAACATCGCCCGGATTGTAGCCCGAATCGCCGACAATACACCCATGCTCGTTCGTCGCCTCTTCCTCCTGCTCACTCCCGCCCTCCTGTTCGCGCAATCGGAAGAGGAAAAGATCCTCGACGTCCTGCGCACTCAGCAAGCCGCCTGGAACCGCGCCGACATCGAGGCTTTCATGCAAGGCTATGAGCGCTCCGACCAACTCGCCTTCGTCGGCACGGAGGTCCAGCGCGGCTTCGACGCCGTCAAAGCACGCTACTACCGCAAGTACGGCGACCCCGCCAAGATGGGCAAACTCCAGTTCTCCGACTTTGAAGTTCGCCTGCTCACCGCCGACACGGCCACCGTCATCGGCCGCTTCCATCTCACCCGCACCGAAGAAGGCGGCGGCGACGCCTCCGGCATCTTCTCGCTCGTCTTCCTCAAGACCGCCGAAGGCTGGAAAGTCGTCCACGATCACACCAGCTAGTCGCTGCAATCACGGCTATACTAGGCCTCCAGATATGAAACGCTTGCTCTCCGTCGCACTTTCCGCTGCACTTGTCGCTCTGCTCGTCGCCTGCGGTTCCGCCCCCGAGCCCGAAGCCGAGGACGCCCCCGAAGCCGCCACCCTGGAGATCTACTGGATCGACGTCGAAGGCGGCGCCGCCACCCTCATCGTCACCCCCGAGGGAGAGACGGCGTTGATGGACGCCGGCTGGTCCGGCTACGACGACCGCGACCCCAAGCGCATCACCCACGTTCTCAAGGAGGTCGTCGGCGCGGAGAAGCTCGACTACTTCATCACCTCTCACTTCCACCTCGACCACGTCGGCGGCGTCCCCGCCCTCGCCAAGATGATTGAAATCGACGAGTTCGTCGACCACGGCGATTCGGTCGAGATCGAGTGGGAAGGCGAGCGAGGCGATCGTGCCCGCGCTCTCTGGGAAGGCTACCTCTCCGCCGCTGAGGGTAAGCGTATGCAGATCGGCCCCGGCGATCGCCTGCCCCTCAAGGGCGCCGACTTCCAGTTCGTCGCCGCTCGCAGCAAGTTCATCTCCCAACCCGTCAGCCCGGTCGAAGACAACCCGGCTTGCGAAGGCGCCCCGACCAAAGAAGTCGACGAAGGTGAGAACGGCAAGTCCGTCGGCTTCATGGTCCGTGTCGGCGACTTCGAGTTCCTCGACCTCGGCGACCTGAGTTGGAACTTCGAACTCGAAACCGCCTGCCCCAAGAACCTCTTCGGCGAGATTGATCTCTACCAGGTCACCCACCACGGCATGGACATGTCCGGCGCCCCGGCGCACATTCAAGCCATCCGCCCCAAGGTCGCCGTCATGAACAACGGCCACCGCAAGGGCGGCCGCCCGGAAACCTACACCAACCTCACCTCCGTCGACAGCCTCGAAGACCTCTGGCAAGTCCACAAGGCCCTCGTCCCCGAGGACGGCGCGCTCAACACCGACGAGCAAATGATCGCCAACCTCCAAGCCACCGACGACGGCGACGAAGGCCACTGGATCAAGGCCTCCGTAGCCCCCTCCGGCGAATTCACCATCACCAACTCCCGCAACGATTTCTTCAAGACCTACCAACCCCGGCCCTGAGTGCGTGGTCAGGTGAGCCCGCTAGGGCGACATTTCTATAGCCCAGGGCGTACGCCCTGGGAATTCGAAGCGAAGGCCCACTCTTGCTCTTCTCCTCGGTGCTCGCTCGCGCTCTCGCAGATCGCGCCGCCGCCGCTCGCATCCTCGCAACCGGTCGCCGTCCAACAACGGTGCCGCAGGCGCGCTGCCGCTCGATCGGCCGGTTCGAGCCGTACCACCTCTTGCCCCGGCCCGGGCCGCCCGCGACTGCGCGCTAACCCCGCCCGTCCTTCCGCTCGATAAATGTCCCGCCAACGATAGAGCACCGCCCGCGCCACATTCAACTCCCGCGACAACGCCACTACGTTCTCGCCGCGCAACATCCGCCCCACCGCCGCTTCCTTGAACTCCGGATCGTAGCTCCGCTGCTTCCGCCCTGCTCCTCGCTTGCCTGTTTCCATCTCTCGGACCTCCACTCGCTGAAAACTGTCTCAGTTTCCGCCGTCTCACTTCTGGGGTCCACTCCACTAACCATCTCTTAATAAAAGACATACGGACGACCTACAACGCATTGTTCGTGATCTTCCCTGCCGTTCACCGTCGCCTTCTCTCGCCCACCTGCCTGCCCAGCCTAATACTCTTTCACCATATCCACCACATTCCGCAGCTTCTCCCCGGCCGCAAACCGAGCGATATTGTCCTTAAACAACTCCACCCGCAGCGGCGTCCCCAACTCGCCCTGCGTAGCCACATGCGGCGTGATAATCATGTTATCGAACTTCCACAGCGGGTTCCCCTTCGGCAACGGCTCCGGATCCGTCACGTCCACGCCCGCCCCCGCCAACCGCTGACTGTCGAGCGCCTTGATCAGCCCGCCTTGGTCATAGATCTTCCCCCGCGAGAGCGCAATAAAGTAACTGTCCTTCTTCATTAGCTCGAACTGCGAAGCCCCAAACATCCCCTCGCTGTCCTTCGTGTGCGGGACGCATAGGAAGACCACGTCCGCCTCGGGAACCACCTGATCCAACCGGTCGGGATAGACCATCCGGTCAAAGATCTGCCGCGGCGGGAACTCCTCCGGGTCCACGCCAATCACCCGCATCCCAAACGCCTTCGCGCGCCGCGCCACGTTGGACCCAATACCGCCCGTCCCAACGACCAAGGCCGTCTTGCCCTCCAGCTCCACCAGCCCGTAGTTGTTCCGCACCCACTCCTCCTTCGTCCGGTCGGGGATGAAGTGGTTCAGGTTGCGCGTCAACGCAAGCAGCATCGCAAAGCCGTGGTCCGCAATCGCAGCCGACGAAAGCCGCTTCGCGTTCGTCATCACCACGTCGCTCTCGACGATCTCCGGGTGCAGGTACGGCTTCACCCCGGCGCTTGTGATCTGCAGCCACTCAAGCTGTTTGGCGGCCAGCAAGACCCGGCGCGGAGGCGAACCGATGATCGCGTGCGCGTCCGCAACCACATCGAGCAACGACGCCCGGTCCGTGCCCGCCTCGGGAGCGTCCGCGACAATCTCCACCACGTCGGCGTCACTCCGAGGATTCGGCACGTGGACGATCCGAACGTTCTCCGGCGCACCGTCGCGGAGTGCCGCGACCAACTCCGCCGACTGCCCCAGCACCACGATCTTCTTCGGCTGCCCCCAAGCCGCGCACGCGGCGAGCAGCAGCAACAACAGTACGTTCCTTGTAACTTTCTTCATGGGGCCTCCAGTCCGGCGGTATGATACCGCTCCCCGGTCGGCCAGTCATCACCCCCCGGTGACTTAGCGGCGGCTTCGGCTGCGCACCGGTACTGGGCGCGGAGCGACGACGGCGCTCGCGGCGCGCACGACGACGGGCGCCCGGTGCTCCTCGAAAGCCCTCAGGAAGAGGTCTTCCTCGACGGATCGGACCGGCTCGAAGGCGTCCGCGTTCTCCGGCTTGATGCTCTGGTAGAGCGCTTCCACCTCAACCGTCCAAGGTCCTCGGCCGGAGACCGGAATGCTGTATACGGCCGTGTCGCTGCCGGGCACAAAGTCGGCATCGCCCTCCACGCCGATCGCCGCGAGCGAAAGGCCTTCCGTGCCGGGGATATCGATGCGCGACTCCTCAAAGCCCGCAGGCAGAATGCGGTTGTCCTTGAGGAAGCCGCTGGCTCGCAGTAATGAGTGCGTGTGAGCGCCCGATGGATCCGACGTCTCCGCCTCGTAGATCATCGTCTGCTCAGGCGAGTCGATCCGAGTGCGGTGCGGTTCGACGACGCCGTGTTCCCGGCCGAGAATTTCCCCGCTGACCGGATCGTAAGCGCCGGATTCAAACACCGTCACGCCTCCGGCGTCTTCCACCGTGAGGTGAAGCCACAGTCGCCGGCTCGGGAAGCCGGAAGGGAGCTTGTGCCCGGCGAGGTTGACCACCCTGACCTCAGCGCTGATGACGCCGCCGCTCTGACGAGCGACGACTTCGAGGTCCATACCCTCCGAAAGATTCGACCGGGCCCGATCGGCGGCGCTGCGCAGCGCGACGGCTTCATCGGGAAGTTGCTCGGCCAACAGAGTCAGCATCTGGACGTTGGCCCCTCGGAACGAGTGTTGTGCGAACGGCGTTCGGGGTGAGGTTTGCCCGAAAAATCCCCCCTGCGGACTGTGCGCGATGTACTGGCTGACCAGGTTGCCGTCGGCGTCCTTGAGCATCGGCATGTGGCAGCTCTGGCAAGTCTCCCCCGATTCGGGATAGCCGGAAGCCAGCCACTCCAGATAGGTGCCCTGCTCCAGAAACTCGCCGGTGGCCTGACCGGACGCGTCCAGCACCGGCGTGATAACGGTGTGGCACGTTCCGCACAGATCAGACTCGAGCATGTGCTCGCTGTAGACCGGCGTCCGCCCGGCGCGCATCTGCATGGGCCTCGCAAAGGGGTTCTGGTGCGGACCGTAGATCTCTTGCCGATCGTTGATCCTGAATCCCGCCGTGAAAGACTCGCGCGTACCGAGATTTGCGGGATCGAACTGGTGGCAAGACGTGCATGTCACGCCTTCGAGCCCGATACCGCCGAGTTGGTCAAGAAGCATCGGAGTGCCGTTGCGACCAAGATCGTACTGCTGGCCGGGTGCATGGCAGCTCAAGCAGGTATTCTCAATAATCGCGACGGCCGCAGGATTCTCCGCCCCTTCAAATCGCACCTTCGCTCTCCAGTAGGGATCCACAGCCGCGTGCGCCATCATGGAGCCCGACCACAGAGCGAACGGTGCGATCGAAGCTGGATCCTGATTCGGGCCGGCAAGTGCCGTCTCGGCGTTGACCGCCGTCTCAGGCGCGGGAAGTTGAGAATGGCAGTCGGCGCACACCTGCGACGAAACGAAACTTGACGGCGCGGTCTGCCCGAGGACGGCGCCGCTGCTCGCTGCAACCAGAATGGCGATGACCGCAGCCCGTACCCGACTCATGGCGCCCTCCTCTCTTCTTGATGCTGCGCAGGGCCCAGAGGATGCGTCCGATGCAGAAGATTGAAGTCGTCCCTAGCGGGAGCCGATCACGCACGTCCCTCCTAGAAGCGATCCAAGTTCATGACCTTGTCCCAAGCGGCAACGAAGTCACGCACGAACCTTTCCCGCGAATCGTCGCACCCGTAAACTTCCGCGATCGCCCGCAACTGCGCGTTCGAGCCGAACACCAAGTCCACCCGCGTGCCGGTCCACCGCACCGCACCCGTTTGCGTGTCATGGGCTTTGTAGACGCCTTCCTCGGTAGACGACGGCGCCCACTGCGCGCCCATGTCGAGCAGGTTCACAAAGAAGTCGTTCGTCAACGCTCCCGGCCGATCCGTCAGCACGCCATGACTGGAGCCCCCGACGTTCGCGCCCAGAGCCCGCATGCCGCCCACTAGCACCGTCATCTCAGGCGCCGTCAAGGTCAACAAGTGCGCCCGGTCCAGCAACAACTCTTCCGCCGATCGGTCTTGCCCTTCGCCCAAGTAATTGCGGAACCCGTCCGCCTTCGGCTCCAGCACCGCAAACGAATCCGCGTCGGTCTGCTCCGCCGAAGCGTCCATCCGTCCCGGCGTAAACGGAACCGCAACGTCGTGTCCGCCTTTCTTGGCCGCTTCCTCCACCGCCGCGCAACCGCCCAGCACAATCAGGTCCGCCAGCGAGACCCGCTTGCCGCCCGCCTGCGCGCCGTTGAAGTCCGCCTGGATTCCCTCCAGAGTCGTCAGCACCTTCGCCAACTCGTCCGGTTGATTCACCGCCCAATCCTTTTGCGGCGCCAACCGAATCCGTGCCCCGTTGGCCCCGCCGCGCATGTCCGTGCCTCGGAACGTCGACGCTGAGCCCCAAGCCGCTCGAACCAACTCCGCCCCGGATAGCCCGGAAGCCAGTATCTTCTCTTTCAGTCCTGACGCATCGGCGCCGTCGATCAGTTCATGGTCGACCTCTGGGATCGGGTCTTGCCAAAGCAATTCCTCTTCAGGAACCAGAGCCCCCAAGCAACGCGCCTTCGGCCCCATATCGCGGTGCGTCATCTTGT
>Ga0209578_10001752_pt1 | contig 19496 bp, 16 predicted proteins | sample tdAd472_FD_187127 | JGI IMG/M metagenome (GOLD analysis project Ga0209578, IMG submission 187127) | Marine sediment microbial communities from the Atlantic coast under amendment with organic carbon and nitrate - tdAd47.2 (SPAdes)... | ecosystem: Environmental > Aquatic > Marine > Coastal >...
ATTGCCGACGCTGATATATTGGACATTTCCACGGAAATCGGCATAACCAAGGGTCTGTTCATCCAATACCCGCAAGAACCCCTTTGGGCCGCCACGATATTGGACATAAGGCCAGCCATCTCCATTGGCCGTTGCCTGATAAAAACCGTCACGGGCCGCAATAAAGGCTGTTTCAACGGGTCCTATTTTATCCGGTGTTTGATCATGGTCTTCCAATCCGGCATAGGCCTTGCGCGATCCATATCGCGTTTGAGCCGCACGGACGGACGGTGTAAAACTAATCTCAGCAAACCTGCGCGACATTTCAAACCTCCTTCAAATAAAAAGGACGGGTGCTGCTCTCATTCAGGAACAACACCCGTCAGTTGGCGGGGCATTATTCCGCGGCTTGTGCCAATTCCACTTTCGGGAAATCAATATCAACGTATGTGGCTTTGCCTAACAGGTTGGTCAAAATATTCATGCCGACATGTGTGATAATTTCAACGATATCTGAATCACTGAACCCCGCTGCGCGCACACTGTCGAACTCAGCTTGCGTTACATCGCCCATATTGTTGTTCAGGGCTTTTGCAAAACTGACTGCCGCAGCCGCCTTGGCGTCAAACGACGTGCCTTTGCGATTGGCCTCAATCTCGGCATTGTTCAAACCAGCTTTGCGCCCAATCGCGCTATGGGCAGACAAACAATATTCACAGGAATTGCCTTGTGCCACGACCAAAGCAATCCGTTCGCGGGTTTGGGCATCCAGTGTGCCATTTTCCGCAATACTGTGCAGTCCAAGGAAAGCTTTCAGCGCATCAGGGGATTGTGCAAATACGCCTAAAAAGTTCGGCACCATGCCAAGTTTGGCTTGGATCGCATCCAGCAATTCACCTTGTTCTGTGGTGGCATTTTCTTTTTTAATAATTGCAATACGGCTCATTTTCTTCTCTCTCGATTTTTTGGGTTTTAAAACGTTCAGGCTTGTTCGCCTTGACGAAAGAGAAGTTAGATTGTTTTATAAAAAATATTAATATACTATTTATACAATTTATTATTACGATATTCGGAATTATAAAATGGATCGATTTTTAGAAATGGAAGTCTTCGTTAATGTGGCTGAGACGGGCGGCTTTGCCGCAGCCGCCCGAAAACTCTCCATGTCGCCCCCTGCTGTCACGCGTGCGGTGGCTTCCCTTGAAGACCGTATTGGCAGTCGTCTTTTTATCCGGACCACTCGGTCTGTGCGCCTCACCGACAGCGGTCAACGTTTCTTGCGTGATTGCCAACGCATTCTCAGCGATGTGGAAGAAGCACAGGAAGCCGCCATTGGTTCACACAGTGCGCCACGTGGACGGTTAAACGTAACCGCCCCCGCCCTTTTCGGACGCATGTATGTAACACCTGTTCTCATAGATTTCTTGCGTGATTTTCCTCTGGTCAATCTTAACACCCTGTTCTTGGACCGGGTGGTCAATATGATCGACGAAGGCATGGATATCGCTGTACGGATCGGAGACTTACCGGACTCTTCCCTCAATGCTGTTCGGGTCGGTTATGTCCGAAAAATCACATTTGCTTCACAAGCATATTTGAAAAAACACGGTATCCCCCAACATCCAAGCGAGCTTGAACACCATCAAACCCTTCAATCCAACGCGGTCGGATCATCAAATATATGGTCGTTTGAAGAAAACGGCACACGCATTCACGCCAAAGCCAATCCACGTTTTGAAACCAATACCAACGATACAATCATCGAAGCCGTTCTCAAAGATTTTGGAATTTCAAGGCTTTTATCCTATCAAATCGCGCCTTATCTGGGTGATGGTCGGTTGAAAATCATTCTTTCCGAGTTTGAAGAAAAGCCCCTGCCTGTTCATATACTCCATCAGGAAGGGCGCATGGTTTCCGCCAAAGTTCGCGCCTGTGTCGATTATCTGGTGGAACGTCTGCGTGCCGACCCTCACCTGAACTAGGTCGTAAACTCAAAAGAAAAGGCGCAACTGTATAGAAACAATTGCGCCTTTTCTCATTCGTACTTGGATAGATTTATTCTGCGGCCATATACATTTTTTCGAAGTTCAGCTTATAGCCCCACGGCAAACCGGAATTACGCCATCCATCGACATCGCGCACTCCCTTGGAATTGCCTTCCTTGTTTTTACCGCCTTCAAAGCCATCCACCATTGTATAGCTTTTCGTCCATCCTTCGTTGAAGAACAGATCAGCCGCCGGTGCACTGCGCGTACTGCCGGAGCGGCACATAAAGACCAAAGGCGTGTCTTTCGAGACATTTTTTGCCAACAAGGCTTCTTTGACTTCTTTCACAAAGTTCGGATTTTTTGCCATCGCATAAACCGACTTTTTCGCATTTTGCTTCGTACGATCACTCAGAAGATAAGGGACATGAATATCGGTTTCATCGGTAAAACCGGTAAACATCACTTCGATCGGGTCGCGCACATCAATCAAAACAACCTTTTCATCCTTTTGCATCATGTCCCATGCTTCTTTTGCTGTGACATATAGGCCGGATTGTACTTGTGCCGTTTTTTTGGTTGGAACATCTGCCGCCTGTGCCTGAAAACCCGGCGCAATCAACGTAAATGCCAACAAGGCCGCTGCAACATATTTCATAGAAAAACCTCCTGTCCTATTCATTGATTAGAATGTGAAATAACGAACGGACGGGTCTGCCATATACGCCCCGATTTGCGGCGGTTTGGCATTGGAAACGCCTTCGATCAAAGCATCCATACCCAGGCCACGGTTCGGCAGATATAACGCACAGACATCAGCCTTTGCCCCAGTTGACATTGCTTTTTTCAGCAATTGTTGCGGTGTCGCGTTCAAGGGTTTCAACGGCGTTGCCTGATAGTCTTTTTTAGCAATATCCCCACCATGATCACAAAGCAAAATACGGACATCAGAACCATTCTTCAGCGCTTGCAAGCTCAAGACCAAGGCCATTCCCTGTGTTTCCACACTCTCAGATGTAATCACAACAAAGGTCTTTGATGCTGCTTCGGCTGCATAGGAAGAAACAGAAGACAGCATTAAACCCATGACAAGGGCGAGAGACGAGAATATTTTCATCATGCGGGGGTACTCCAATAAGTCAGAAATAAACATTAGTTAAATCTTATATTATAATTTTATGGTAAAGTACATTGCGAATTATCAATTTCTTTTCACATAAAAAAACAGCCTGCCTCAAAATGAAGCAGGCTGTTCTTGACCCAATAAAGTCTTTTAACTGAAAATCACCTGAATATTGGTATATTCCGCCAAACCTTCTTCACCAAATTCCACACCGATACCGGATCCTTTGACCCCACCAAACGGCGCATTGGGCTGGATCGCACCATGTTTATTGATCCAGACCGATCCACATTCCAGTCGGCTGGCAATTTCTTTGGCTTTTTCAATATCTTTGGACCAAACCGATCCCCCTAACCCATTGGGGCTGTCGTTGGCCCGCTCAATCACTTCGTCAATATCACGATAGGAAATTATGGGAAGAACCGGACCAAATTGTTCCTCATCGACAATGGGCCAGCCATTATCAACCCCCGCAATCAGTGTTGTCGGATAAAATAGCCCTTCGCCTGCTTCGCCACCTGTTAAAATACGTGCCCCTTTACGTTTGGCATCTTCGACCAAACCTTTGACCTTTTCAAATTGCATAGTGTTTTGGATAGGGCCGATGACGTTCGCCTCATCCAAACCGTCCCCCATCGGGATCGTACGCACCACATTGGCCAATTCTTCACAGACCTGATCATGCAGGCTTTCATGCACATACAAACGTTTCATCGCTGCACAGGTTTGACCGTTGTTAATAAAGGCCCCCCAGAACAAACCTTCCGCAATTTCCTTGGGATCACAATCAGGTAAGACAATCCCGGCGTCATTTCCGCCGAGCTCCAAAGTCAGACGTTTCATGGTGGCTGCCGCACTCATCATCACTTTTTGCCCAGTCGCACACGATCCGGTAAAGACGATTTTATCAATCCCCTGATGGGTTGACATGGCAGCCCCGAGATTATCATCCCCCGTAATGCAATTAACGACACCGGCAGGTAAAACCTCGTTCATCAATTCAATCAAGCGGATGGTGGATAAAGGGGTAAAAGGCGACGGCTTACACACCACTGTATTACCGGTTCGCACCGCTGGAATAATATGCCAAATCGCAATCATTACCGGCCAGTTCCACGGGGTGATCGACCCGACGACGCCAATAGGTTTGCGATGAAGAACAACTTTGCCCTCTTCTGTGTCCTGCAAAACCTTTGGCAGAACTTGCAAAGCTGCGGTTACTTGCGTCCAGGCTTTTGCTCCACCAATTTCAAAACGTGAACCCAATCCGTTTAACGGCTTACCTTGTTCTTTCGTCAAAAGGGTCGCCAATTCTTCACTATGTTCTTCGATTTTAGCAGCAATGTTCAAACAAGCCTGCTGGCGTTCTTCATCTGAAACCGCGCTCCATTTTTTAAAAGCTGTACGTGCAGCTTGTACCGCCTCATCCAATTGAGTTGTTGATGCCTTGGGCGCATGACCAACGGGTTGCCCGTTTGCCGGATTCAAAACCGTAAAATGATCATCCGTCGCAACCTGTGCACCATCAATCAACAGCGCATATGTTTGTTCTGTCATCTTTTCCTGCCTCGTCTGTCAGAGTTTTAGTTTCTTTTGTAACTTTTATCTTGCCGAGAAAAACACGTGTAAACAAGTGCTATTTTATCCGTAAAACTGCGCACTCAGCTATTGGGTTCCAGAAATTCATCAAAACCAAACTCGTGATAAATTCGGATAAATTCACCCGTTTCTTTCAATTTCTTCAGCCCCTTGTTAAAGGCTGAAATAATTTCCGGGCCACGTTTATTTTTAAGAGAGACAATTAAACTGAGCGGTGTTTGTGCAACCTTCATTGGTTCACGTCGAACTGTGTCCATGTCCAACTTTGCCCCGGAAATTCCGTAATCCGCATCCCATTGGGGAGAAACCACCAGATCCACCCGGCCCTCTTTCAACATTTTAAAGCAAGACACCATGTTCAACGGCGCCTCCCTTTTCATCAGGTTCTTTTCCTTGAGTTCTTTAATCACGCCAAAATCACCATATCCATTGGGATTACAATAGACTTTGCCTTTTAAATCCTTTCTTTGGTGAATCGACACATCCGATTTTTCTAGAACATAGGCATAATTTGTCATATGCAGGATTGGGTCGGAGAAATAAAAGATTTTATAACGCTCCGACGTCGGTCCCCACGGGAAAGCCGCATCAAGAACTCCGGACTGTGTCAACGAATACCCCCGTGCCCAAGGTTGCCATTTGACTTCCTCCACAGGGAATTGCGCCAATTCAAACGCTCGCATGACAATGCGCAAACCCAGTCCGCCGTGTTTCAGCTTCTGTGACGTGATAGGCGGATAATCATCGCCTGTGACGATTGTAATCCCTTTATCTTGCGCCCATGCGGCCTTTATTCCGATAGAAAATCCAACCAGAAAGAAGAGAGACAACGTTTGTCTTAACCACTCCCTTCTCATTAAATATCCCTTTCGTTTTATATAATGCTCTTCCTATTATTTATAATTGAGCTTTCAATTCAATATTTTCAATACAATTCTACAGCCATAAACCAACAAAAAAACGGGCAGACCATTGGCCTGCCCTTAAGTTTCTGCTTTCATTGCGGGATGAAAGGCAGGTCTAAGTCAATGAATTTTCCAGTTCCGGTACGGCATCAAAGAGGTCCGCAACCAAACCGTAGTCAGCCACCTGAAAAATGGGGGCTTCTTCGTCTTTGTTAATCGCCACGATGACTTTGGAATCTTTCATCCCGGCCAAGTGCTGAATGGCACCTGAAATACCGACTGCGATGTAAAGTTCCGGGGCAACGATTTTACCGGTCTGACCGACCTGCATATCGTTGGGTACAAAGCCCGCATCCACAGCCGCGCGTGAGGCCCCAATGGCCGCGCCCAGTTTATCGGCCACTTTTTCCAGCAAGGTGAAGTTTTCACCGCTTGCCATCCCACGACCACCAGAGATGATGATCTTGGCAGAGGTCAGTTCAGGACGCTCAGACACAGACAATTCTTCACCTACGAAAGAAGCTTTGCCACTGTCACCTTGGCCTGCAATTGCTTCAACAGCGGCAGAACCGCCTTCGGCAGCTGCGGCATCAAAGCCGGTTGCACGCACGGTGATGACTTTCTTCTCATCAGAAGATTGTACAGTCGCCATCGCATTGCCAGCATAGATCGGGCGTACGAATGTATCAGCGCTTTCCACTTTGACGATGTCGGAGATTTGCGCAACATCCAGCAGAGCGGCTACACGCGGCATAAAGTTTTTGCCGTTGGTGGTCGCAGGAGCCAGAATGTGGCTGTAATCACCAGCCAAAGACACAACCAATGTGCCCATGTTTTCAGCGAGTTCATGATCGTAAGCGGCATCATCGGCCAGCAAAACTTTGGAGACGCCGTCAATTTTTGCAGCCGCGTCGCCTGCGGCCTGACAACCGTTACCGGCGACCAGAACGGTAATGTCGCCCAAGGATTTAGCTGCTGTGACGGTGCTCAATGTCGCGTCTTTGATGGACGCATTATCGTGTTCAGCAATAACAAGTACAGACATAGGTCAGAACCTCATAAATAGGATTAGTTTGGCGGAATTTAAAAGCTGGCTGGACAAGGCATGAAATTTGCCGAAGTGCCTTCACTTCAAAGATTTCATAACGATGGCCCAGCCTTCTTTTAAATCCGTCCTTAAAGGATTTGCCAGAAAGGCAGGTGATCCAGCGTCAAAGCCTCTTGAAAGTGAAATGCACTTCCTGCAAGGCTTTTCCTAGGCTTACCTGCCTTTCTGGTAAACCAAAGCTAAGCCTATTTATGAGGCTCTGACCTTTAGATCACCTTCGCTTCGTTTTTCAGTTTATCCACCAGTTGCGCAACGCTGTCGACCTTAATCCCGGCAGAGCGTGCAGCAGGTTCTTCAACCTTGAGAACTTTGAGGCGAGGCGTCACATCTACACCGAAGTCAGCCGGGCTGACAGTATCCAGCGGCTTTTTCTTGGCTTTCATAATGTTCGGCAGCGCGGCGTAGCGCGGTTCGTTCAAACGCAGATCCGATGTTACGATTGCTGGCAAAGACAGCTTCACCGTTTGCAAACCACCGTCCACTTCGCGGGTCACGTTGACAGAGCCATCGCCCAATTCAACCTTGGAAGCAAAGGTGCCTTGCGGCCAACCTAACAGAGCCGCCAGCATTTGACCGGTTTGACCGTTATCATCATCAATGGCTTGTTTGCCCAAGATAATCATATCCGGGCTTTCTTTTTCAACAATGCCTTTGAGGATTTTGGCAACCGCGAGGGGCTGCAAATCTTCGTCTGTTTCGACCAGAATGCCACGGTCCCCGCCCATCGCCAATGCGGTACGGATGGTTTCCTGACATTTCTTTTCGCCCATAGAAACGACAACGACTTCATCAGCCTTGCCTGCTTCTTTCAGACGGATTGCTTCTTCAACCGCGATTTCGTCAAATGGATTCATCGACATTTTGACGTTCGCTGTTTCTACACCTGTGTTGTCCGATTTGACACGGATTTTCACGTTGTAATCAATTACGCGCTTTACTGCGACGAGGACTTTCATGGAATTCCTTTCTCAGAAGTCGTTTCGTTAACGCCTGAGGCTTTGTTTTTAAGCGTGGGAGCCTACCCTATGCTTATCACGTTTTTCGCATTGCACAATACGGGTTGCAGAAATGAATGTCAACTCATGCAACTGTTGGACAATACCTCTCCTCAGGCAGTGAATCTCCCCAGATTTAACGATGGGCACCCGGTTTCCACAAAACGTCTGATTTCCCCTTTTCATTGAGGAAACGGGCCATGACGAATGCGTGGTCGGATAGGCGGTTAAGATATTGTACACAAAGGGAATTAATCGTGTCACGTTTGGCCAGTTCCGTACAGAGACGTTCTGCGCGACGGCACACGGTACGACATAAATGCAAATGGGCGGATGCGGCACTGCCACCGGGTAATACAAATGACGTGAGCGGGTCGAGTTGATCGTTCATGTCATCAATTTCCGATTCGAGGCGTTTGATCTGTTCATCAACGATACGCAAAGCCCCTTCGCTTTTGCGTCCATCTTCGGGGGTGCAGAGATCGGCACCCAGATCAAACAGGTCGTTTTGAATGCGTTCCAGCATTTTATCGCATTCACCGTTTGTGTGTAATCGGGCCAGACCGAATGTGGCATTGGTTTCATCAACGCAGCCGTATGCTTCGACACGCAGGTCGTGTTTGGCAATACGAGTCCCGTCGCCAAGCGAGGTTTCGCCCTTATCGCCACCACGAGTATATATTTTGGTTAATGTTACCATGGGTCAATCCAGCCTTTTATTTTGATAAATGTGCAAAAAAAGTGCAGGGCAGACTTTTGAAGTTTTTGGGCTGCGGGTCAAGACTAAAGAGGTAAAAAAATGTTAAGAAGGCGAACAAAATAACATATCGATTGTAAAAAGGTCACGAATTAGAGGTAAGATTGTCATTTCGCGCCATATTGATCAGGCGATAGGTTCCTTTACCGGCTTGTTTGGCCTGATACATTGCGGTGTCGGCACACATGACGAGATCATGGATATCGCTTTCATGTCCAAAGAAACGCACGACGCCGATGGAAAGACCGATTTTAGCGATTTTTCCTTCTTTTTTATAAGGTGTGGAAATGGCGGTTTGCATTTTTTCAACAACAGCTTCGATGGCGCGTATATCTTCAATCCCGTGGGCAATGACGGCAAATTCATCTCCACCCAGTCGCGCGCCGATATCCGTTTCGCGCAGGACATGGCGCAGGCGCAGCCCAACCTGATCAAGAACCCAGTCACCAAAATTATGACCGTAGGCATCGTTGACAGCCTTGAAACCGTCGAGATCAAAATAAAAAAGGACACCGGGACGGTCTGTACGCGCCGCCAGTGCAATCGCATTATGCAGATGTTCTTCAAACAGGCGGCGGTTGGCTAATCCGGTCAAGGCGTCGTGATGGGCAAGATGGGCCAGGGCTTCTTTGGTGTGTTTATGTTCGGTAATGTCGAACGCCCACCAAAGAATGGCTTCCTGCCCACCATATTCGATCAGGCGTGTTGTGATCTGTGCCCAGAAGGGATTGCCGTTCGTGCGCTGACATTGTGTTTCGACATTATTTAGATGTTTGCCCCTGCGGGTATCGACCCAATGGCGGCGATGCATGCGCGGTTCTTTATAGAATTTGCGTGTATCAAAACCGATGATGTCGTCGCGCGGAATTTCATACATCTGTGCCAGTCGTTTGTTGGCAAATAAGAGTTTGAAGGTTTTTACGTGGCTAATACCGATAGCGATGGGACTGGTGCCCAAGATCCGGCGCAGACGTTCTTCAGAAATCCGCAAGGCTTCTTCGGCTTGGCGATGTTCGGATATATCCAGCATCAATCCATTCCAGACCGTATCACCATTGACCCCTAAATGAGTACGACCACTGGCGCGAACCCATTTGACAGTTTGTTCATTGCGATGGCGAATTCTGACGTCGGTTGTCCACAAATCGCATTCGCGCCCCGCGCGTTCCAGTGTTTCGCGAAAACGCCCACGATCCTGACGAATAACGATCCGTTCAAATAAGCTTGGATCATTTTGCATATCGGCGGGGCTCCAACCGGTGAGGTCGGCGACGCCTTGACTAATATAACTAAAAGACAGTTGCCCGGCTTCTGTGCGGCGGATTTGATAGACAATACCGGGAATATTGACCCCGACATCGCTGAAACGGCGTTGGGTTTCTTTTAAAGACCAGGCGACTTCTGTTTGGGTGAAGGCATTGCCAAGCAAGTTGCCGACAACTTTCAAGGTATCGACATCCTGATCGGACCAGCAACGTGAATTTTCAAAAGTATGTATGCCGATAAACCAAACGGCATCATCGGCTTGTAGAACCGGCACGAGGATGCAGGCTTTGGTGCCGCTGGTGCGCAGGACCGCGCATTCTTCCAACACGTCGGGGGCCAGATCGCTGAGACGGTCGATCTTGACGACATCCCCATTGCGCAACTGATCCAAAACCCAGTGGCACATTTCGTGGCGTTGTGGCGTTTCGGGTAAATCTGGAATATGGGGATTGCGCCATATATAACGAAAATCCATGCTGCGATTCTGGACATCAACACGCGCGGCATAGCTGGCATCGACATCGAAATAGAGGCCGGCTTCGTGCACCGCATTCAGGGCGGCTTCGTCCGGAGAAAGTTCAATGAATTTTTTGGCAATGGTGCTGTAAAGCCGTTCGCGTTCTTCGGAAAGACTGATACCTGCCCGACGACCAACCATAAGCATGCAGGCGGGTAATCCCCCCGTATGTTCAAGGGGCAGGTCGGTGATGCTGACGCGAAATGTTTTGGTGACTTCTTCCCCATCGGTAATGGAGAGGAGGGCCTGTTGGTTCTGGTCAATCTCACCAAGTTTGAAATGGCAGGCGCAACAGTTGTCTTTATCACGAACGTTACAGGTTACGGCCGTATGGAAGGCGTTGTTTGCATAAAGCAGTCTAAAACCGTCGCGGCAATCCGGTGTTTTTTGAATGACAAGATATATGTCCGGACTGTAGCGCGCGGCCTGCCCAACCAAGCCTTCGAAATTCATCTTATTCCCAACTAGAAAGCGCTTCTACGTAATTTCTGCGGGAGAATAACACCGTTTACGTGTTCATAAAAGAGTCATTTTAATTTGTATTACCAATTTAAGTTGCCATGTCGCTTCAAAAGGCAGAAAAAAAGGCCCTTCCCCGTTGGTTGGGGAAGGGCTCAAGTCGGCTTCGCTGTCTGCCTTTTCCTTTGGGGATCCCAATGGAAGGCGCGCCTAAAAGATAAGTGGATGGCAGGGTCCATGTTAGGGCTTATCGCGCGCCAGTCCACGCTCAGCCTTTATCCCAAAAAGGAGAGGGAAGGATAAAAACTGCGCATGAAATCTGACGCAAACCCCTTTGATATATTAAGGGATTTGCGCCGTTTTCGATTTAGCGACGAGTCAAAAGACCGCGTGCGATAACGCCTGCCTGAATTTCAGCCGCCCCTTCAAAGACATTGAGGATACGGGAGTCACACAGAACGCGAGAAATCGGATATTCGGTTGCGTAGCCATTGCCGCCATGAATTTGCAGGGCGTTGTCGGCGTTGGTCCACGCCACACGGGCCGCCAGAAGTTTGGCCATACCGGCTTCGATATCGCAACGCACATCGTGATCTTTTTCCCAACCGGAGAAATAGGTCAGTTGTTTTGCGATCATGGTTTCCACAACCATCCAGGCGATTTTGGAATGAACGCGTGGGAATTCAAAGATCGGTTTGCCGAATTGAACGCGCTCGGTTGCATAACGCAGGCCGAATTCCAAAGCCGATGTCGCCACGCCGGAAGCCCGTGCGGCTGTTTGAATACGTGCGGATTCAAACGTTTCCATCAGTTGTTTGAAGCCTTGACCTTCTTCGCCGCCCAACAATTGACCTTTTGGAACTTCAAAGCCGTCAAAGGCCAGTTCGTATTCTTTCATGCCGCGATAGCCGAGAACGTGGATTTCGCCACCGCTCATACCATTGGCGGGGAAAGCATCGTTATCGGTGCCACGGGGTTTTTCTGCCAGCAGCATGGACAGGCCTTTGTAACCCTTTTCGTCCGGGTTGGTGCGACATAGAAGCGTCATTAAGTCGGAACGCGACGCGTGGGTAATCCATGTCTTGTTGCCCGTGACCTTGTAAACATCACCTTCGAGAACGGCACGCGTTTTCAGAGAACCAAGGTCGGAACCTGTATTGGGTTCCGTGAAAACGGCGGTCGGCAGAATTTCGCCGCTGGCAATTTGCGGCAGGTATTTTTCTTTTTGTTCTTCGGTGCCGCCCAGACGAATCAATTCCCCGGCGATTTCGTTACGGGTCCCAAGGGAACCAACGCCGATGTAACCGCGTGACAATTCTTCGGTGACAACGCACATGGCGGTTTTACCCATGCCGAGCCCACCGTATTCTTCGGGAATGGTCAGCCCGAACACGCCCATTTCAGCAACTTGTTCGATGATTTCCAGCGGGATCAGTTCATCGTTATCGTGCCATTTTGGTGCTTGATCGATGACTTGTTCGTTGACGAAGCGGCGGAACTGATCGCGGATCATTTCCAGTTCTTCATCCAGACCGGTTTGCCCGAAGGATCCGGTATCCAGACCATCTTTGGCATATTCGGCAATTTTACGACGTACCGCAGGTGTGTTGGCTTTGTATTTAAAAGTCGTAACATCCTTGGTCATATATTCGTGGCATTCTTTGGCGGTAAGGCCAAGATCATGCGGGCGAATGACTTCAACTTGAGAGATTGCGATGCCGTGGGTTAATTGTGTACAATATTCACCAAAGGCACATTGCAGAATCAATTGTTCAAATTCGCTGAAATGGCCTTCTTCTTCGAGCTTTACGCCCCATTTATGCATTTGGCGCAAGGCTTCAACATAAGTTGCCATCCAGGACAGGCCATGAGCGGCGGTTTGTTCGAGTTCCAGTTTCTGAGAATCGACGCGACCGTCTGTCATAACTTTTTCAGAAACAGCGTCTTTGGCTTGTTCCAGCAATTTATCGGCGGCTTCGACTGCACGCGCACAGGAGCCGAGAAGGTCGGAGAGGATAAGATCGCTCATGGATCGGTCCTTTCAAAAAGAAGTAGAAAAGAAAACATTTTCCCTAATAAAAATAGGGGATTATCAAGGAGAAACGGCCCCGAACAGGGTTCGGGGCGCGCCTCGTTAATCGAAATTAATCGAGGTTTTCTTCCAGTGTTTTCAGTCCGGTTGTTTTGGCGTTGACCAGAACAGCCATGTTGCCCGGCAGGTGCTGGTTGGCCAGCATTTTCATGTGTGCTTCGGGGATTTCATCCCAAGAGAACACTTCGGACATACAAGGATCGATACGGCGCTCTACGACCAATTTGTTGGCTTGTGAGGCTTGTTTCAAGTTTGCAAAGTGGGAACCTTGGATACGTTTTTGGCGCATCCAGACAAAACGGGCATCCATCGTCAGGTTGAAGCCTGTTGTACCGGCACAGAAGACAACCATACCGCCGCGCTTAACCACGTTACAGGAAACCGGGAATGTGGCTTCGCCCGGGTGTTCAAACACGAAATCCACATCGTTGCCTTTACCGGTGATTTCCCAGATGGCTTTACCGAACTTGCGGGTTTCTTTCATGTAATCATTAAAGCCTTCGCCGTTTACAGTCGGCAATTGGCCCCAACAGTTGAAGTCTTTACGGTTCAGAACGCCTTTGGCACCCAGACCCATAACGAAATCACGCTTGGATTCATCAGAAATAACACCGATCGCATTGGCACCGGCAACGGCACATAGCTGAATGGCGAAGGAACCGAGACCACCGGAAGCCCCCCAAACCAGAACGTTGTGACCGGGGCGCAGAATGTGGGGACGGTGACCGAACAACATCCGATAGGCGGTTGCCAGTGTGAGTGTATAACAAGCAGATTCTTCCCAAGACAGATGTTTGGGGCGTTCCATCAATTGTTGTGCCTGAACGCGGCAGAATTGAGCAAATGAACCATCCGGCGTTTCATACCCCCAAATCCGTTGGGAAGGGGAGAACATCGGGTCACCGCCGTTACATTCTTCGTCGTCGCCATCATCCTGGTTACAGTGAACAACAACTTCGTCGCCCACATGCCAGCGTTTGACTTTATCGCCAACGGCCCAAACGATACCGGACGCATCGGAACCCGCGATATGGTAATCTTCGCCATGAACGTCGAAGACGGAGATCGGTTTACCAAGTGCCGCCCAGACGCCGTTGTAGTTGACACCGGCAGCCATGACGTAAACGAGTACTTCGTGGCTATCAAGTTTCGGTGTTTCGACGACTTCCAACTGCATGGCTGTGTCGGGGTTGCCGTGGCGTTCGCGACGGATAGCCCAAGCGTACATTTTTTCAGGCACGTGACCGAGTGGCGGAACTTCGCCGATTTCGTAAAGGTCTTTCTTTTCCTGATTCGCTGTGACTTCGGCGAGGTAACTCATATCGGGATACTCCCATCGTTTTTTCAAAGACGTTTCATAAATCTGACCGCGTTGTTTTTTTGTGCGGCGTTTAACATTACTATCTGGTTTACACCATTTTGACAGGCGGGCAAGTTTTTTTTGCATTGCGATACAAAAAAGAGGTTGCATTTGCAACCATATTGTAAAAAATCTTAGTTTATAACGCATTTCTAGCTTTTTTTGCGATGCAGTAAGTGGTAGATTGCAAGCCAATGAGGATTCGACCGGGCAATAATCAAATCAAAACGCTGACGCCCACGGATATTTTATTACGCTTAGGAGCGCCCAAGAAATGACTGAAAAACAAACGGTTCAAAAGGATCGCCCGTGGCTGTTTCGGACCTATTCCGGTCACAGTTCAGCCGTGGAAACCAATAAACTTTTCCGCACGAACTTAGGTCGCGGTCAGACGGGTTTGTCTGTTGCCTTCGATTTGCCGACACAAACGGGATACGATTCTGATCATGTCCTTTCGCGTGGTGAGGTTGGCAAAGTCGGTGTGCCGATTTCTCATTTGGGCGATATGGAAACCCTCTTTAAAGATATTCCGCTCGAAAAAATGAATACGTCCATGACGATCAATGCCCCGGCAGCATGGCAGTTGGCGCTTTATATCGCTGCAGCTGAACGTCAGGGGGCGAAACGTTCTGATCTGGCGGGCACGACACAGAATGATATTATTAAAGAATACCTGTCTCGTGGAACTTACATTTTCCCACCGGAACCGAGTTTGAAACTGATTACGGATATCGCGGCCTTCACCTATCGTGAGATCCCGAAATGGAATCCGATGAACGTTTGTTCCTATCACTTGCAGGAAGCAGGTGCGACACCCGAACAAGAACTGGCCTTTGCCTTGGCAACCGGGATTGCGGTCTTGGATTCTGTTAAGGCCTCCGGTCAGGTGCCGGATGAAGATTTCCCCAAAGTTGTTGGTCGTATTTCGTTCTTTGTGAACGCCGGTATCCGTTTTGTCACCGAAATTTGTAAAATGCGTGCCTTCACGGAATTGTGGGATGAAATCTGTCGGGAACGCTACGGCGTGGAAGAAGAAAAATACCGTCGTTTCCGCTATGGTGTTCAGGTGAATTCCTTGGGGCTGACCGAACAGCAGCCGGAAAACAACGTATATCGTATCTTGTTGGAAATGCTGGCGGTGACTTTGTCCAAAAATGCGCGTGCGCGTGCCGTGCAGCTCCCGGCCTGGAACGAGGCGCTGGGCCTGCCGCGCCCGTGGGATCAGCAATGGTCGCTTCGTTTGCAACAGATCATGGCTTATGAAACAGACCTTCTGGAATATGGTGATTTGTTTGATGGATCAGGGGAAGTCACCCGTAAGGTGGAAGAACTGAAAGCCGGTGCGCGTGATGAACTGGCCCGAATCGATGAAATGGGGGGATCTATCCCCGCGGTTGAAACCGGTTATATGAAGCAAAAACTGGTTGAATCCAACGCAACCCGTTTGGCGGCTATTGAAGCCGGGGAACAAATTGTCGTTGGTGTAAACAAATTTTCCGAAGGGGAAGACAGCCCGTTGACCGCAGGCGATGGGTCTATTTTGACCGTTGACCCAGCAGCAGAAGCAGAACAGATCGAACGTTTGAAAGCGTGGCGTGAACAACGCGATAACGCCAAGGTCGAGGTGGCGTTGGAAGAATTGAAATCAGCGGCGCGTGAAGGTCGCAATATTATGGAACCGAGCATTGCTGCGGCTCATGCCGGTGTGACCACCGGGGAATGGGGCACTGCCTTGCGCGAAGTCTTTGGTGAATACCGCGCGCCAACCGGTGTTGGTGGGGCATCCAGTGCGGCGCATGGTGACCAACTGGCGGATGTGCGCACCCGTGTGGACGCCATTTCCAGTAAAATGGGCCGCCGTGTCAAAATGCTGGTGGGTAAACCGGGGCTTGATGGTCATTCCAACGGGGCTGAACAAATTGCCGTTCGTGCACGTGATGCTGGGATGGAAGTGGTCTATGAAGGGATTCGTCTAACCCCGGCGCAAATCGTCAATGCCGCCTTGGAAGAAGGGGTGCATGTCATTGGTTTGTCTATTCTGTCCGGTTCCCATATTCCTTTGGTGACGGAAGTTCTGGATCGCATGAAAGAGGCCGATATCAACGATATCCCGTTGGTTGTCGGCGGAATTATTCCACCGGAAGATGAGGCGGTCTTGCTGAAAGCCGGTGTCTCGCGCATCTATACGCCCAAGGATTATGAAATCAACATGATCATGGCTGATATTGTCGGTTTGATTGAACAGAACGAAGCCGCTTAAAAAGGCGTCAATTTTAAGAAAAGCCCTTTTCTGCTGAATGCAAGAAGGGCTTTTTTTATTGCTGATTGAGGATTGTCCTGTCATAGAAACGACGAAAACGGGGCAAGTTTTCGGGAACCATCCACGATTCCAGAATTGTGCGTAATTCCGGGCTGGCGGCCTTTTCTTTTAAGATTTTGTTGGCGTGGGCGATAACCTGTTGCCCTTCAGGGCTTTTCGTACAGGCAAGATAGCCGAAACGGTCAAGGCGATCTTCTTTGATCGGGATATTGTAGAGCGTACGCGTCCCTGTATGCATTTTGTTGTAATAGGTTACGCTGTTCTCGATATCGAGAAAATGAATAATGCGGCCCTTTTCAATCATTATGAATAATTGTTGGGTGGTCAGTTGGCTGGGTTTGGCATGTCCGCTTTTTATTGCTTGATCAATGATACGGTCCAGTATGGGCCCATATGAACGCTCTGCCTGTACGATCAGGCCATCCGGGTCATTTTTTAGAAACTCACTTAAACTGATTCCCTCTGCGGGATAGTCGACGGGATGCGTACTCACAAGAGTATGTGCGTAGGCGGGCTTCATTGTGGCTGAGTAATAAAGAAACCTTTCCCGGTTTTGTGTTTTTAACAAAAGAGGGTTGCAGACAAGATCGCCCTGTTGAGCCTGCGCGTAAAACCGCGCCATAGTCATGGGGATGCGGACATGTTTGTATTGCGGCAGATAGGTTTCAAAGAAACGGATCAATTGGTCCGATATGCCCTGTTCTTTATAGGCGCCGTCATTGATGTAGAAGGGGATGAGATCGTTGGTTGCCCAGCTCAGGGTCGGTTTGGCAGAGGCACCTGTGTGAAACCCTGTCAGAAGAAGGATAATGGCGGCGCTTAATAAAGTGTCTATAACTGCTTTTATATGCCGCATAAGGTTTTGATTCCTTATATATTTTACCGAACCATATAAGAGTATGTATTCAAATTGACACAATGGCAAGTCGATATATATATCGGGAGTAGTTTACCTTTTTATCATATTTACCCTCAATCGGGTTATATGGTTTTCGCTTTATAGGCGCAAAGGTCATAGACTTTGCATTGTCCACACTCTGGTTTGCGGGCTTTGCAGATATAACGGCCGTGTAAAATTAACCAATGATGAGCGTGCAGCATGTAGGTTTTGGGCACGGCCTTGATCAATTTTTTTTCGACTTCCAATGGGGTTTTGCCCTTCGCCAGCCCGGTGCGATTTCCGACTCGGAAAATATGGGTGTCAACCGCTATAGTGGGAACAGCCCATGCGATATTGCGCACGACATTGGCGGTTTTGCGTCCAACACCGGGGAGTTTTTCAAGCGCGGCTTGGTCATTGGGCACAATACCGTCGTGGTTATCCACCAACATTTGCGCCGCTTTTATAACGTTTTTGGCTTTGGAGTTATAGAGGCCAATGGTTTTGATATGTTCTTTCAGGCCCGCTTCGCCCAAATCCAACATGTCTTGTGGTGTCGAGACTATCTGGAAGAGCTTTTCAGTCGCTTTATTGACACCGATATCGGTGGCCTGTGCCGACAGGGCAACAGCCACCAATAAAGTATAGGGATTGGTGTAGTTCAATTCGCCTTTGGGTTCGGGGTTGTCTTCCCAAAGGCGACGGAAAAATTCTTCACGGTTGGCCTTGTTCATGGATTAATCTTTCAGGCCCAACACATCTTGCATATCATAAAGTCCCGCATCTGCGGATTTGGTCCATAGGGCACCGGTGACAGCACCGCGTGCGAAAATTACCCGGCTGGAAGCCTTGTGGGTGATTTCGAAACGTTCGCCTTCAATGGCAAACATAACTGTGTGATCGCCAACCACATCACCACCGCGCAATGTGGCAAATCCGATGTCGCCTTTTTTACGCTCTCCGGTAAAGCCATCCCGGACTTTATCGGCCACTGTGTCCAGATCAACACCGCGTCCTTTTGCAGCGGCGCGACCCAGTCCAAGGGCAGTGCCGCTGGGGGCATCGACTTTATGTTTGTGGTGCATTTCGACGATTTCGATATCCCAATCGTCACTTAACATGGAGGCAACTTTTTCTGTAATGGCAAAAGCCAGATTGACACCAAGGCTCATATTCGGGGCCTGAATAATGGTTGTGGATTTTGCAGCTTCAGCAATGATGGCTTGATCATCTGCACTTAATCCTGTTGTGCCGATAACAAGCCCGGTGCCATGTTTTGCGGCCAGCTTGGCATGTTCAATCGTGGCCGCCGGTGCAGTAAAATCGATAACGGCATCGGCCTTGGCAAAGAGTTTGTCCGCGTTGGCTGTAATGAGGGCACCGCTGGGAACTTCACCGGCAACAACCGCCGGGTCTTGCCCGATAAAGGGGGAGTTTTCGCGCTCTGTCCCACCGGCAAGTTCTGCGCCTTCTGTATTGACAACAGCTTGAACCAACATACGCCCCATGCGGCCTGTACAGCCGACAATACCGATTTTCATTTTTAACGCTCCGCGAAGTAAGAAACTCTATAAATTTGACGGAGAAACTATCACAGCTTTTTGGGAAATGGAAAAAAAAGAGTTTTACGGCGTGTTGGCCTTGTTTAAATAGCGCAAGAGATGTGTGTCTTCGCTAATCAGGTGTCGCAGCAGCCAGTATTTTAAATAACGCAAGACTTCATCGAAGTTTGTCCCTTCGGGGTCACTGAGAATTTCAGCTTTGCGTTTGGACAGGTCAGCAATAAGCCATTTATGTTTATCCCGGTGAGTTTCATAACGCGGATAAGCCATATTGCGCATGACGTTTTCTTCGTGATCGAAGTGTTTCAGCGTTTCGGCCCCAATAAGGTCAAAAGTGTTTCCAAGATCAAGGGAAAGAGGGTCATTCAAATATGTTTCGGTCGCTTTGTTTAATAGGTCGATCAGGTCGCGATGCTCGTTATCAACAGAGACGATATCTGTAGAGAAGCTTTTTTTCCAATTGACCTTGCGTGGACGGTGGCTGAGTTTCAGGTCTTCAATTTGATTGTTTGACCATTTGACGGGTCCAACGTTTTTTTCATTCTCAATACAAAAGGAAATGAATTGATCAGCAGGCATCGGCTTGCCT
>Ga0209578_10001758_pt1 | contig 19430 bp, 14 predicted proteins | sample tdAd472_FD_187127 | JGI IMG/M metagenome (GOLD analysis project Ga0209578, IMG submission 187127) | Marine sediment microbial communities from the Atlantic coast under amendment with organic carbon and nitrate - tdAd47.2 (SPAdes)... | ecosystem: Environmental > Aquatic > Marine > Coastal >...
CCGTTCGTGGAGTTTCCACAGCGCGTGGTCGTTCCAGCTATAGGTTTTGGCTACCTGGTCCATGAATGCCAGATGGGTTCGATACTCGCCATAACCGGCGGCGGCGGCTTCATCGATGAGTACGCCGAAGAGTTCGTGGGCGCGCTGTCGCTCTTCGTCGTCAGTGCGATCAAACATCAGCATGTAAACGTGGTGCATGTCGCGCCAGCCGACGGCAAATTCTCCGATGTAATCAAAGCCGTACTCATGAGAGCGGTTCTTGATCATTTCGTACTGACGCATGGCGTCTTCGCCGGTGGTGGGGCTGATGGGTGAAAAATTGATGTGGCCACCACCGCCGACCCAGTTCATCAGACCAAACTCGGTCATGTTCGGCTCACCGCGCATTAGCTTGGAGCGATACTGGAATGCAGCGTCGTGTTTGCGCTCTTCGGCGGTCCAGAGTCTTGCGCCTGGAATCGCGCCGAGGGTATCGCGAATCACCTGCATGGTGTTTTCCATCATCGGTGGCGGGCCGTACAGGGCCGCGTAGAAATTCCACTGCCCTAGCTTGTAGTCGGACATGATTTTTTTGCGGGCACTATCGGGGATAGGCCCCTTGCCACTGTAGTACTGGCGCTTGGATACTTTCACGGCAGCGTCCCATAGCAGGTCGACCGTGAAGGCGCCGTTGGGGATGACCATGTTTACCTTGAGTGGGCGAACCACCTCGGTGATGATGGCCAGATCTTCTTCGTTTTCGTAGGTAATCAGGAAAGGCATGTATCCGGGCGGTTCCGGCATCAGCCACATGCCCATTTTGGTGACGATGCCAAAATTACTCTGCGAGAAAACACCGTCGAGGATTGGCCCAAAACCGTACTGAAAGACCTGCCAGGATTCGGTTTCAGGCAGAGACCCCTGGCCCGTGCGGAACAGGGTGCCGTCAGGCAGCACCACTTCCATTCCGCAATGCATCATGAAATGGTCGCCGTAGGGCGTGTAACCGACGCCATGTTCCAGCGTGTTGCCGACGATGCCGCCCCAGCCGGGGGCCGCAGGATCAATCCAGAGTTTGATGTTGTTTTTCTGGAGATATTCGTATAACTGGAAGTAGCTGACACCGGGTTCTACCAGGGCGTAAGCGTACTCTTCGTTGACCTCAAGAATACGGTTCATCCGTTTCAAATCGAGAACCACATAGCCCGGCATTCTCGGGGCTGGCCCACCGTAAGCAAAGTTGCGACCCGTTGAAATTGGCCATAGCGGTACCCGGTGTTCATTGGCTATTTTCAGAATTGCCTGAATTTCTTCAATGCCGTCCGGGGCTACGACTGCTGACGGTACGTTAGCGTCTCCTGGCAGCGTCGAAAAGGAGTCGCGGTAGCTGCGCAGTTTTGGGTCGCCGTCGTGGATGACCCACTGCTGCCCAATGGCATTGGCCATCTCGTCGATCGCGGTTGAAAATTCTTGCGGTGATAACCAGTCGGGTAGCACTGCTGCCATGGTGTCTCCTCCCAGGAGAGTGAAGCTAAATTCAAATGGAGTGCCTGGTTGCGGACAACGAAACAGGCAAGTTAATTATTTTAGTGGTGCTGCCCTGTTAGTCACGATTCTGGCGGGCAGAAGCTCGTTGTTAGCCCGATTAAACGGGTTGCAAAATCCACGAAACCAGATGGCCGGGGCTCTCAGGGTGACGACTGGCCGAGGCCGTGAGGCGCTTTTCCACTAACGCTTCTGTGTCAGGCGTTACGGTGATCATTAGTTTTGCAATGACCTCTGGCCAGGCACTGTCCGCTTCCAGCAGGGCTGTTTTAATGCTCTCCTGCCAGCGTTGCCCCAGTGTCAGCCGGTGTTCTATCTGATCGGTTGAGAGATGTTTATGCACCCCCTTGTAAGTCAATGCGTAGCCTTCTGCGGACGCCAGTTGTTCGGCTAACAGCAATGCAGCGTCGGTGGTTAGCCCGGTGATGGCGCGTCCTTCGGCGACAGCAGCGGTAATGGCCGGCATCACGGAACCGGGGTCGTTATCCAGGCCGTGGACTCGATAGGCCTGTTCCGATACGGCGCGCAGGAACCGATCGCCCTCCTGGTAACGCGTGTCACATATTGCATCAAAAGCGACGGTTGGCCTGGTCTGGCTGGCGGCAATGACCGCGCCTGCGGGTAAGGTGGTAGCGATTCCGGCGACTGCACCACCGCGTAAAAATTCGCGTCTACTAATCATTTTTGTGTACCACTCCCATCGCCTGATTGCCTTGCAATACGTTAAAAATTATGTCTCGTTCCATCCGCGCTGAATCCTTTATTTAGGCCAGTTTACGACAGCGTTTGATGGATGGTAGCGAACGCCTGCACGGCTGTAAACGAAAGAATGGTAATCAGTAACCCGGTGGTGCTGTCGGTGAGGGTCAGTCCTTGGTAGCGGCCTAATTTTGCGCTTAAACGAACGTTAACTTATTTGCGTTGTGAAGACCGACGTAGAGGTGGGGATTTGATCGTTAGTGTCGTTGCGCAGCGTTGCGGGAAATGGGCGTTAACCCGGTGCGCGTTGAAGCGTACGGGGTAGGCCTTGAAGGATATTGGTCAGTCGCGATCGGAGAAATAGTGGACAGTGGAGGCCAGTTCGATAATAGGTCGCCCCGTTCGTCGTCGGTTGAGGAGGATGTGTCGGCTAAGAATGTTTTTGCGATGCCGCAAAATTTGGTGATGCGGGTCGATAAGGCCAATAAGCAATCGATGGCTGAGGTTTCATAGCCGTCCCGCAGAGTTAATTTCCTGTGCCTTTTGTCAGACGTTGGATATTTTGTGCGTTGCAGCAGAAAATAGGTGAGAAGTGGTCAAACTGCTTGATCCTAACGACCGTTAAATAATAACATTCGCAGCCGCGTGAAATTAGCTTTGAATGAGTCCGGCGGGTTTAGTAGCCCCGCCAGAAGACGCCCTAACACGATTTTAAGACGATGAGCGAGCACCAGACTGGATGATGCCGGTGCCACAATGCAGGAGTTTTGTCATGGTAAATGTCGATAGTTTGATCGATCTCGATAAAGCAGTACAAAGTAAGCAGGTGTTCTGGGATCAGGATATCTACGATCAGGAAATGGAAAATATTTTTGGTCGTTCCTGGCTGTTTTTGACTCATGAATCACAAATTCCAGAGCCTGGCGATTTCTTCACCACATTTATGGGCGAAGACCCGATCATTGTGGCTCGTCAGAAAGACGGCTCGGTCAAGGCCTTTATCAACTCCTGTACCCATCGTGGCAACCAGGTTTGTCATGCTGATAGCGGCAATACCCGCTCCTTTGTTTGTAGTTATCATGGCTGGGCTTTTGGGATCGATGGAAGTCTCGCCGGAGTCCCTTTAGAAACCGAGGTTTATTACAACCAACTGGATAAAGATTCCATGGGTCTACGCGAAGTGGCGCTCGTGGATGATTATCGAGGATTCATTTTCGGTTGTTTTGATGAGAAGGCTCCGGCACTTGTCGAATGGCTTGGAGAGATGGCCTGGTATATGGATAGCTGGGCTAACAGTGGCGGCGGCGCAGAACTTATCGGCACGCCGATGAAGACGATTTTGAAATGCAACTGGAAAGTGCCGACCGAGAATTTTGTGGGTGATGGGTACCACATCACCTGGACACACGTTGCGGCTCTACAGATTATTGGTGGACCTTTGGGTAGTGCGTTTGGTGCCGGTGATATGCCACCGCTAGAGGATATGGGCGCCCAGATAACCACTCGCCACGGCCATGGTTTTGGCGTGATCTGGGATGTGGGGCACGCAATTCATCGCAATCCGCAAAATTATGTTGAATTTCAGCAGCAGACGCTACCGGAGGTTATCGAAAAACAGGGCGAGTGGGCTGGCAAAATGTACACCGGGCATTGGAACGCCAGTCTCTTTCCTAACTGCTCCTTTCTCTACGGCACCAACACTTTCAAGGTCTGGCATCCGAAGGGGCCTCATGAAATAGAGGTCTGGACCTGGACTCTCGTGCAGAAAAACATGTCTCCGGAATTGAAGCGAGAAATACAGAAAGAAGCCATTATGAGCTTCGGCACTGCTGGCACGCTCGAAAGTGATGACGGTGAAAACATGGAGACCTGCACACGCACTAACCGGGGTTTTCAAACTCGAAAAGGCACCATGAATGCTTCCATGGGGCTGGGTGTTGAGGGCCGCCACCCGGAATTGCCCGGTGTGGTGGGGTCCAATTTTATCGGTGAAACCTCCTATCGGGGTTTTTACCGTTTCTGGGATGAAATGATGCGGGCCGCTGACTGGGATGACGTTATTAAGAACGACAACACCTGGGTAGATCAATGGCTTGGTGAGGGTGCGGTATCCAAACTGCCTGCGCTCGATGCCGCTTTTAAAGCCGCCTAATGGAGACTGAAATGGCAGAACAGGGAGTCCTGGCCACGCTTGAACTGGCTTATCAGATTGAGCAGTTTTACAACCGCGAAGCGCGGTTAATGAACCAGCGTCAGCATCGGCAGTGGCTGGAGTCAATGGTGCACCCGGATGTTCACTACTGGCTACCGATTACCGAAGTGAGGTTTACCAGGGATAAGCGGCCAGCGCCCACGCCGGATGACGGTGGGATATTTAACGACAGTTATTCGGATCTTGATGATCGGATAAAACGGCTGGAAACCGGGATGGTGTGGATGGAAGATCCGCCCTCAAAAATTCGTCATCTAATTAGTAACGTAGAGGTTTTCATCACGGATCAGGAGCAGCAGCTCAGCGTTTATTCCAACTTCCATATATACCGTAATCGCCGCCAACGCGAGGAGACCAATTTGGTTGGCGGGCGGGAAGATATTCTGGTGCGCGAAGGGGATGAATTCAAAATCCTTAAACGGAAGATCAATCTCGATATGCGAGTGGTCCTGGATAAGAACCTCTACATATTTTTTTAACCACTAGCGTGCTCGTTTCTGTCTATGCGTCGCTGCTATGAGTGGGTATCCGAATAGAAAAGGTCTGCTCGCCATGGGGAAGTTCGCCGAGAAGGGTCCGATTTGCTCAAGGGTTTGACTGGGGCGTAGCCAATTCGGTGTTATTTGATCACACCAAGATGATCCTCGGTTCTTAGGTTGTTAACCTTGGTAATGACGCCCGATAAATGACATGCACAGAGCTGAGCGGCGTAACATCATCATTGCCGAGGTGCTGATAGCCCCTGGGAGTGATTCCAGGCTGGAAAATGGCGGTATGGTCCGGGGTAATTCGCTACTGAATTCGCGCAATGGTAGCGATGAAAAAAATTGATCGGTTGGAGGGTTGGTCACGGGCCGATGCTGACCGGGATTACGGGAGTGGGTTTTCGGAATTGAAAGCCGCCTGAGCGGAGTCGCTCAGGATGATTTAGAGCTACCTCATTTATGGGCAGGGGATTTTTTTGTTATTGTAGGTCGGCTGAGTCTCCTGAGAGGTATTGTGATCCCTTAAACAGGGTTACGCGGTATCCAGAATAGGAGTAATAGTAACCGGACAGCGATGATGCTGAAGACCTGAATAAAACCTGGGAGCAAGTGTTTGGACAAGCAGCAATTACGATATGAAGTTGAGGAGCTGATTCACGCCTATGTGCAGTGCATCGACGACGATGACCTTGAGCAGTGGCCTGATTTTTTCACTGAAAAATGCGATTACAAGGTGATACCGCGGGAAAATGCGGATCAGAATTTACCCGTATCGGTGATGTTTTGTGACAGCAAAGGAATGTTGCGTGACCGCATTGTGGCCTTGCGCAATGCCAATATTTACGCGGCCCACTTTTATCGTCACCTGGTTAGTAACACCCGAATCATCAGCGAAGAAGATGGGGTTATCACCGCTCAGTCAAATTATCTGGTGATGCAGACTCTGCTAGATGGCGAGACTAAAATCTACAATGCGGGTAAGTATGTAGACAAAATTGTCCGTGAAGAGGGCGTGCTGAAGTTCAAGCAGAAGCACTGCATATTCGATACTTACCGTATTCAGACCCTGATGGTTACACCTATATAGTCCAAACAGACTAGCCTTCGGGATGGCTCGACATTGGTCTGGGCCGCGGTTGAACTGTGGTCGATGGGGAGTGGTAGTTCCCCCGTGGGCTGGCAGATAAATAATATTATTAAGCTGTTTAGAAAATACTTAAGGGGAGTAGATCATTGAGCAATAGTCGCATGGAAACCGTTACCGCACTGCTGTATCAAGAGGCAGCAGCTCTGGATGAGCAACGTTGGCATGACTGGTTGGCCCTGTATACAGAGGACTGTACCTACTGGATGCCGGCGTGGGACTCTGAACATGAGATGACCCAGGATCCGACTAACGAAATTTCGCTGATTTATTACAGCAATCGCAATGGCCTGGAAGACCGCGTCTGGCGAATTGAATCGGGCATGTCGTCTGCTTCAACGCCGTTGCCCAGAACATCTCACGTGGTTACCAATATTCGCCTCGGTGAAGAAAAAGACGGAGTGGTTTCCGCTTATGCGAATTTCATCGTTAACTCATACCGCCACGAGATTACGGATACCTTCTATGGGCGTTATGAATATGGCTTGCGTGCCGACGGCGACAAACTGGTGATCGCGAGTAAGAAAATCATTCTGTTGAATGATGTTATTCCGGCGGTCGTCGACATTTATAGTATTTAGTTCCACCGTCTGTTTAGGTGACGCCCATGCGGTGCGGGCGTCGGTAGGTGATCGTGATGCTTCGGGCAATTTTTGCGCGGAGCATTTTTTTTAATCTGAATTTAGTGCGACAGCATTCCTGGAGGCAAGCGTTTGGTATTCGGACTGTTTGGAAAAAATGATAAGGGACCGGCAACGGCAGTTATTCGGCCCTTCGATAAGACAGTTGAGGTGCTGAAAAACGAAAGTCTGTTACAGGCAGCCCTGTCTGCCGGTATAGATTTTCCCCATAGCTGCAAGGTGGGGACCTGCGTTCAATGTCGCTGTAAATTAACGGCTGGCAGAGTGAAGGCCATTCGGGACTTCTCCTACGTTTTAAGCATCGAAGAGCTGAATGCTGGTTATATATTGGCCTGCCAGGCTCGTGTTAAGCCGGGCGAACAGATCGAGGTTGAAGTGGAGCTGGAGAGCGGCCGACCGCAGTTTGCTCGGCAGTCGCTATCCGGGACTGTGCTATCCGTCGAAGAGTTGACTCACGATACCAGGACACTAACGATTAAGGTCGACGGCCGGATGGAGTATGCAGCGGGGCAATACGCGGAGCTGTCGCTCGACGGGTTTGACCGTCCCCGTGAATACTCATTTGCGACGGTGGCAGCAGCTGGCGGTAGCGAGTTGCTTAATTTTATCGTTCGGCATGTTCCCGGGGGGCGCTTCACTGACTGGCTGTTTGCCGAGGATCGTGTCGGCGAGACCGTTAACGTGAAGGGTCCCACGGGTAATTTCTGGCTTCGGGAAGGTGAGGCCCCGCTGTTATTTGTTGCTGGTGGTAGTGGTCTTGCGCCACTCAAAGCGATTCTTGAGGACGGCGTTGGTCGTCGCGTAAAAAGAGACCTGGTGTTTCTGTTTGGTGCCCGAGAGCAACGCGATCTTTATCTAATGGATGAATTGCAGGAAATCGGAGCTCAGTGGCAGGGAGCCTTCACGCTCATGCCGGTGTTGTCTGATGAGGCCGAGGATAGCGACTGGCAGGGCGCTCGTGGATTGGTGACAACCGCGATAAACGAAGCCGTTGTCCCCGGGTTGCCCAGCTGTCATGCCTATCTGTGCGGGCCACCCGTGATGATTGATGCGGCGATTGAGGTAATGATCGCAGCGGGTATTGCCAGCGAGAATATTCATTATGATAAATTTCTCGATTCCAGCAGTCTGGATCAATAGGCGTTACTGGTATTTGTACTATAGTTGAAGTCGCCGCTAATACAGGTTCTTTGTCTTTCGGACCGGGGTTTTCCCGTTCGTCCTGCGTCAGTAGAAAGACGAGCTTGGGCTGGTACAGGACGATCGAGTGTAAAGTCAGATCGCTGATGCAAATTATTGGCTAAAGTGACTTCTGTCTACGGTTTAGGGTTAAGCTGCCGAGTCACTGTCTACTCAGTAACCATTACTTTTCTAAGGTATTTTCCAGCCAGTTAGGCCAGCCCGCCCTTGCGTTTGCCGTCATGGCCAGCTGCTGTTCATCGACTGAGGCAAACTCTTTATCCCATTGCTCGAGTCTTGGTTTGGCGATTTTTGCCTCCCAAAGGGGTGGAATAAATGACATTAAAAAGCAGGCGACAATACTTGGCATCTGCGGTGCCTGAGTATGGGGAGGGAGCTTCTGATAGTGCAGGTCGGGATCCAGGTGGTGTTCTGAGTGGGTTGATATTTCAAAGGATACTGCTCTGGAATAGGTGTTCAGATGGTTCCATGAGTGGCGCGGCGCTAAGGGGGTTTCCGGGCTACGAACCAGTCCGTAATGCTGGGTGTAGTTAAACCCGCCGAGAATCAGAAAGCTAATTACCCAGGTTGCTAACAGATAAGGCACTCCGCTGACTCCACCTGCCACCCATAGAAAGGTGAATATCCACAAGGTCAGCGTTATTGCCCCCCAGAAAAAGCGACTCTTTGGTGACCAGTGTCCTGCACCGATTTTTTTTAGCCGCTGTTTCTCCAGTGCGATAGCATCGCGCGTGCCGGCGATAATCGAACGCGGTACAAAGCCATAAACCCATTCGCCCCTTACCGGCGTGTCGCCATCTGCAGGGGTGCCCACGTGGAGGTGGTGGATGTGATTATGAGCCAGGTCGTTTAGCGGCAGTCCATACACAGTTTCGTAAAGAGTCGCGCAGATAAGGGAAAACCGGTCATGGCGGTGCATCAGCTCGTGAGCGGAGGGCAAGCTGCCTAGGGCCGTTAAAAAGCCGACGGCGAGAATTGCGCCGACGGCACTCATAGGCGTTAAAGTTCCCAGTGAAATCAGATGGGCAAAACTCAACCAGAGTGCCCAGGTGAGTGGCAATTGCAGGAAAAGAATCGCATCGCAAACCTTGTCGTTCACATGCTGGCGCTGGGAATGATCCGGGCCAGTGGCAAAGTCGGCAACGGCAATGGCAACAAAACCTGCTACCCCGATCCAGACCCAGTTGCCACCTAGTAACATGCCAACGATTCCCACTGACAGCATCCCCGCAGCGATTAAATAACGGGCATATTCTCTTATCGTAGCCATTTTCTGTTTTCCTGTTTGCTAAACGTTCGGTTAATGGGCTAAGGTTAGTTCATCTGTTCGCACATGCACAAGTCGATAAAAATTTCTCGATTACGACCTGAAAGTGCTTCAAACTTTGTAATTGTCTGAAGTATGATTAGCGTTTAAACAGCAATAATATTGCGCTGCGATAATGCGGTAGCTTTTTTGAAAAAGCGTTAGCTGGCACTAGGGTCACCGTTGTTGTTGTGCAAAATTTACAAGGAGAGGTTAATGCAGACCAGAGCCGCAGTAGTCCGTGAAAAGGGTGGCCCCTTTTCGGTTGAAAACGTTGCCATCGCCGAACCGGCAGCGGATCAGATTCTCGTGAAAATAGTTGCTGCTGGTATGTGTCACACCGACCTCACCATTCGGGACCAGAATTTACCAACGATGTTACCCATGGTGCTGGGTCATGAAGGCTCCGGAATTGTTGAAAAAGTAGGCGCTAATGTCACCAAGGTAAAACCGGGGGATCACGTCGTACTTACTTTCCATACCTGCGGTCAATGCACCAATTGCCTGGCCGGTAATCACCTCTCCTGTGAAAATGCCTTTGGTCTCAATTTTGGTGGCCGTACCCATACCGGTGATTGCACCATTCACGCGGGTGAAGAGCCGTTGGGTTGTAGTTTTTTTGGCCAGTCCTCGTTCGCGGGCTACGCGCTGAGCTACGAGCGCAACACTGTTGCCGTTGATAAAAGTGTTCCCATAGAGCTGCTCGGCCCGCTGGGTTGTGGCGTGCAAACGGGTGCCGGTTCAGTGCTCAACGCGCTTAACCCACCTGCAGGCTCCGATATCGTTATTTTTGGGGCAGGCGCGGTCGGCCTCAGTGCAGTCATGGGTGCAGTGATCGCTAATTGCACGACCATCATTGTTGTTGACATCAAACAGAACCGCCTGGATCTCGCCACTGAGCTGGGCGCCACTCACGTGATTAACGCGGAACAGGGTAATCCGGTTGAAGCGGTGATGGAGCTTACCGGCGGCAGAGGCGCAAGCTACATGCTTGAAACCACCGGTAACGCCAAGGTGTTAGAAGGAGCGATCTACACCATAGCGATGGGGGGTGAAGGCGGTATTGTGGGAGCGCCTGCCATGGGCACGACTGTCAATATTGACGTTAATTTTATGCTCTTTAATCGCCATTTGCGAGGCATCATTGAGGGTGACAGTAATTCGGATATATTTATTCCGCGACTAATCGAACTTTATAAACAGGGTAAGTTCCCGTTTGATAAGTTGATCAAGTTTTACACCCTCGACGAAATTAATCAGGCGGCGGAAGATTCAGAAAATGGTTCGACCTTAAAGCCGGTATTAAAGCTTGCCTAGACGGGCCCGTTACCGTTAGTAAAAAATTACGGGTTTGAAAGTGTTACGGAGGAGTTAGCAGGGTGACAGGGAATTGCTGCTGCTAACGGTGTTAAGTGTAGCCTCCAGTAAAATCCAGACCAGGCGTGTTCAGTTGTCTGGAGGGCTGTTCTCGATTCAGCCAATAGAAAATTGACATAAATCGAATATCTGTTAAAAAGCAGTTTGTTAAGCATAATAATTAAAGTTAGTTGTTAAGTTTGTCTACCAACAGAGGCGTTGAAATGATGATTATCCCGAGAGGCTTAAAACGCTCGCTACGGCTGGGTGCCGCGAGTGCAGTGGTGCTGGCGGGCGTAGCGACCCCTGCTACCGCCGTCGACTTTGAGTACAGCGGCTATGCCCGTGCTCACTTTTCCATGAATCTTTCCAATAATACTACCTGGAAAAATGGGGTAACCGAGACCTCGCAGGGTGGCCGGCATGAGCTTTCCATGGCGCGGTTTTCCGGCAAGATTGAATCTTCCTGGGATTTTGGTGCCTTCCAGATTGGCAGTGTGTTTCGAGTAGTCGAAGAGCACGAAACCAGCTACGAAAAAGGACTGGAAAACACCTCGATATTGGGTCCCGTTGCGGTAACCAATCACGACGTTAGTCTACTGGCCCCGGTTCCTCCCGGTTTTACTGCGGTTGATTTAGCGACCTTTGGGCTTTTACCGCCGGGATTTAGTGCAGCAGATCTAGGTATCTGTCAGGGAGCAACTGCTGGTCCAGGAGCTTTTTGTGACCCGGCCCCGTTTACCGGGTTGAATTCCTCGGCGTTTGGCGCTGGGGGCCAGGGTACTTTTCTATCCGATTACGACCAGAACCGTTTTCACGACATGATGCGTGAGCTCTATGTGACTTTTGATGTGGGTGAACGCACCCATTTCAAGTTGGGTAAGCAGCAGGTGGTGTGGGGTGAAACCGATTTTTTCCGCGCCATGGATATTGTCCACGGTTACGACCTGACCTGGCGTAGTTTTCTGGAAACAGAAAACGAAGAACTGCGTAAGCCCCTGATTCTGGCCAATGTTGAAATTGATATTCCCGAATGGGGCGGCACCTTGCAATTGCTCTATCGGCCCGGTTGGGATGAGGGTGGCGATGTCGGTACGACTGCGCCAATTCAGGGTCAGCGTTGGGCGCCACAGCCCTGGACCGGTAACAATGTAATCAATTCAATTATCGGCCCGCAGAATTTTCACCACAGTGCTGGTGATGAGGATGATGAGAATTTCGGTATCCGTTGGTCGGGTGTCTATAACCAGATTGGCTACTCACTGGCCTACTGGCGCGGTCTCGATAATGATGGAATTACCGTACGTAATCCGATCTTTGGTGGTTCTACCAATTATGGTAAATGGGAGCAGGCTACCGCTGCACTTGGGCCGGTTGCCAGTCAGAACGCGACTAATCTGGTCTCGCCGGAGATTGAGACATTTGCTGCCTCAATGAATGCCTATTCAGAAGCTTTTGATCTGGTTGCCAGGGCTGAGTTAGCGTTTACACCCAACAAACCCTACAACACGGGCACCAATACTTTTATTGATCTAGGTGCGTTCGGGCTGGGTTGTGCCGATGGAGTACCGGTTCCAGGATGTACCCAGCTGTTACGCAATAACAACGATAGTGCAGCTGCAGCTGCAGCGACTGTCTATGATCCAACCGTGACTAATGCAGTGGCGCTTGCAACCCTTGCTCAGGCTCCTGCGTTGTTGACTATGTCGGTACCTGGTCTTGGTAAGGTTGTTGAAAAAGATACCCTGCGGATCATGGTCGGGTTTGATAAAAACCTGAATCTGATGGACCTGCTCGGTACCCAACGGCCTTCGTTCTGGACGGTGCAGTTGTTCGATACCTGGATCACCAACTTTGATAAAGATGACGATATCCTGGATCTATTCGGTTATGGTGCACACAAGCGTGAGCATTCCACGATTCTCACCAATGCCATTACCTTGAACTATGCCTACGACACCATTAATCCTGGTTTAGCGGTCGGTGTGGATCTGGGGAATTTCGACATGTTCCTTATCCCCTCGGTAGACTTCGTGTTTGGTGATCACTGGCGGGTAAGGTTAGAAGCGGATATTTTTCTGCCCCGGCATAGCAAAACTCAGAACCTGGGATTTGTTGAAAACGATACGCGTCTGTTAGGTACGCTGGATGATAACGACCAGTTGGTAGCGCGCATTACCTACCAGTTCTAATGATCAACCGGTAATTGTTTTAAATGGCTCCCAGCGGTAATGCTGGGAGCCATTTTTTTTGTCTGCTTTTTAAAGACTTATCGCTCTTTTTTCCGTTAAAAAAGGTGCTGGCATATATCATCCCGGCGCAAAATAGGGTAAGTTTGCGCTCCGCTTTGTTAGCACCTGCAGCATTTTAGTGGGTTTAGCGTTTTGCCGGTTTCTATTTGCCTGCAACCCGGGAGAGGGCTGCGGTTACACCCCGAATTGAACAACCGAAAATTCGGTGCCTGTTGCGACTGCGGGTCCCCTTTGTGCGGGGGGTTGCTTACAATCGACAACGATAAAGGCTATTTGTAAGTGGGTTGGTCGGGTAGAGTGAATAAAACGAATAGCTCTTTATTTTTAAACGGGCGATCGGTCAGTGTTGTGGCCGCGCCTTAAACCATCTTGTCCAGGAGTTGTTTAAGAGGTTATGGCTGCTAAACAGGGTTTTCGTATCAAGTCTTTGGTGCCTCCAGTGGTTGTGGTTGCAGCACTTGGCTGGCTTTCTACGGTGGATGTGGAATTACCGGAAGTATTCGTTGCTGAGCAGATCATCGAGTTACGGGATCGATTCTATGATGTCGCGATTCCTGATGACCAGGTGGTCTGGGCGGTCGGTAAAAATGGCAAGATCGTCCGTAGTGACGACCGCGGCGAAACGTTTCGCGTTCAACCGACGCCGACTATTAATCATCTTCATTCCATCGCAGCCTGGGACACTCAGACCGCCGTTGTGATTGGCAACGAAGGAGAGACTCTTCATACGGTCGACGGTGGCGCTAGTTGGCAGTCAGTCCCCGCGCCCCTGGGGGAGTTTGCGAAGAAGATGTTTCGAGCTGAAATCGCGCCAGATGGTCGGGTGTGGGCGACGGCAGAGTACGGTTCGATATTGTCCAGCACCGACAAGGGTGAAACCTGGACGCTAGCGTCCGGCGGTGACGATGTTGCCTGGAATGACGTTGCGTTTGCACGCGATGGGCGCGTCTGCGTGGCTGGCGAGTTTGGTCAAATTGGTTGTAGCGATGATCAGGGTGAAACCTGGATAGCCAAGGAAACGCCACTGGATAGCAGTCTGATGGCCATTGCCTTTAATGAGTCAGGTCATGGGTTGGCGGTGGGTGTCGATGGCCATGTCATTAGTAGCAGCGACGATGGTGAGACCTGGGAAGCGGTTAAGTCGCCGACTACCAAGCACCTCTATGGTATCGCCCAGAACGGTAACGAATGGCTGGCGGTTGGTGAAAAAGGGGCGCTATTGCTGTTCGATCCGGTCGAGGACCAGTGGATTGAAGAGAACCTGGGGTCTCGGGGTAATGTCTGGTACTCGGGTGTGCAGCCGGGCCACGGGGGTGTTTATCTATCGGGCCAGAAGTTAGCGCTCTGGAAAGAGGGCGCCCTGCACTTGTTTGGCCGATTAAAGTAGGCCTTTTTACAGCTTGCATAGAAGGTCATCAGGATTTCACGCCGACGTGTGTTGAACCTTAAATAAATCGAATCTGAAGGTTGATGATGTTAGATAAATTTGTTGATTTCTGCGTACACCGTCGTTGGGTGGTGGTTGGGGTTCTCTTTGGCCTCACGGCGATAATGGCAGGTTTTTCCACCCAGGTAAGCATCAAAACGGTGTTTCAGGACTTGCTACCGGTGGACCATCCCTATATTTCAACTAACGATGAATATAAGGAAACCTTTGGTGGATCCAACATTGTTAGTGTGATGGTTACGGTTGAAGAGGGGGATATTTTTCGCCGAGAAATTCTGGAGAAAATCCAGAGTATTACTCAGGCCATGGATTACGTGCCTGCGGCCAGTCAGTATCAGATCATCTCGCTGGCTTCGCGGAAATTGAAGGATATCAAGGCATCGACCTACGGCATCGAAACCGAACCGATGATGTTTCCCGATTTGCCGGCTAATGATCGGGAAATCGAAGAACTGCGTCAGGCCGTGCTTTCTAACCCGCTGGTGTATGGCCGCTATGTGTCGCTGGATCAGAAATCAGCGTTGATAACGGTCGATTTCATTGATCGGCTGATCGACTATGAAAAGATATTTGCCAGCATTCAGTCGATTGTTGCAGAGCACGAATCCCCCGGCGTCAGTGTACGCGTGGTGGGTGAACCCATTTTGACCGGCTGGGTCATTCATTTTCTGCCGGAAACACTGCAGATTTTTGGCTGGACCGTTGCCGCGATGGCGTTTGTGCTGTTTGTCACGGTTCGTACGTTTCGGGGCGTGCTGCTGCCACTCCTGTCCGGGGCAATGAGTGGTGCGTGGGCACTGGGTATGGCGGCGCTGCTGGGGATTAATTTTGATCCGCTGATTATTGTTATTGCTTTTCTGGTGTCTGCCAGGGTGATCTCTCATGCTGTTCAGCTTTCCACGGCTTTTGACGATGAAATAGCCCGTGGTTTGAATACGATTGAAGCATCAAAGGCTAGTATGAAGGCGCTATTCCGTCCCGGTATGCTCGGGGTGGCGACGGATACGGCTGCCGTGATGGTGGTCTATGCAATGCCAATGCCGTTGCTGCAGAAGACGGCGGTCATCGGCAGTATCTGGGTTTCCACTATCGCATTCAGTGCCATCATCCTGACGCCGGTACTGCTCTCCTGGGTACGACGGCCTGAACAGGTGGCTTTTCCGATTAACACCGGTGTGTTTATCGAGAAATTGCTCAATCGCTGCGCAGATATAGTGATTGGTAAGGGGTCGATGGTGATTCTCGTGCTCGCTATGCTGGTGTTTCTGGTGTCCGGGTATTTTGCATTTAACGTCACCGTTGGTGACGCGAACCCCGGGTCGCCTCTACTCTGGTCCGATTCGCGATATAACGAAGATGCAGACGCGATCAATCAGGCCTTTCAGGGCAGTGATCGAATGTTCGTGGTGGTTGAGGGCAAGGAAGGCGACGTGCTCAAACAGCCCAGCGTATTAAGAAATATGGAGAACTTTCAGCGTTCTTTGGAGAATCAACCCGAAATTGGCGGCACGGTGTCGCTTGTCGATTTGATTGGACCGGTTAACGTCAGTCTTCATGAGGGCAATACCCGATTTGATGAGTTTGGCACCGATCCCAATATCAATGGAGAGCTCATCTATATGTATCTTCAGGGGTCGGATCCGGGCGATATTGACCGTTTCTCGGACGTCAACTATCAGGTTGGGGCGATCACTGCTTTCTTTCGCGACCATAAGGGGGAGACCATTCGCACCGCGATCTCCCGAATTAAGGAGTACATCGCGAACAATCCGCTGGAAAATGCGGAATATAAGCTAGCAGGTGGGCTCATCGGCGTGCTCGCTGCGGTTAATGAGGAAATCTTCAGGGGACAAATTGAGAGTATTTCTCTGGCCCTGCTGGTGCTGTTCTCATTGGCAGCCTTCGCCTACCGGTCGACAGTTGCGGGATTGTTTTTTATCCCACTGGTATTGATGTCCAATGCGGTTACTTTCGCATTTATGTACTGGCAGGACATTGGTATGAATATTAATACACTGCCGGTGGCCGCACTGGGTATTGGTCTTGGGGTCGATTATGCGTTTTACATTGTTGATGGTATTCGCGAGCGATACCTGGAAAACAAGAACCTGAATGCTGCCCTGCGTGGATCCCTGCTAACCGCTGGCCGGGGTGTGCTGGTGACCGGTGCTACCATGATTCTAAGCGTATTGCTCTGGTACACCTCATCGTTGCGGTTTCAGGCGGAAATGGGTTTATTGATAGCGCTCTGGTTATCGGTTTCTGCGATTAGTTCTTTGCTACTCATTCCCGCCATGGTTTATGTCTTTAAGCCGGATTTTGTGTTTGAGTCTGAAGACGAAAAAAGTGAAGGGGTTCAATCTGGAGCCTCGGTTTAGGTATACTTTCGGGCTTCCGTACCGGCAATAGCCGGAGCAGTGATCGTAAATTTCAGGCAAGGGTTATGGCCGACTTAATTAAATTATGTAAAACAGACGAGGTAAAAGAGGAAGCGCCATTGCAGGTAAACCCGGAAGGGTTTCCGGCGCTTTCCGTGTGGGAGTTCGAGGGTGACTACTACGTGGTCGATGACATGTGTACCCACGGTATGGCATGGATGACCGACGGCTATCAGGAAGGGCTGGAAATTGAATGCCCCTTTCATGGTGGGCGATTCGATCTGAAATCGGGCGAACCGACCGCTTTCCCCTGTGTGGTGCCATTAAAGTCCTATCCGGTGACGGTTGATGACGGGCACGTCTGTATCACTGCCGCCTAGTGCGAAGGAACTGTTCTGTTAAGGTAGACAGGTGCTAATAGCCGATATTTAAGCCGGGCATGATTGCCCGGCTTTTTTCGTTTCTGCATTATGATGTTGTTTGTCCGGTTGAAGTCGGCTACCGGTGACACCAGTTACTCAATTCAAGGAGTGGTCAGTTATGAGCCGGAAGATAGATTTTTACTTTGACTTCATTAGCCCGTTTAGCTATCTGGCGATTACACAGTTACCGCAGTTAGCCAAAAAATATGGTTACTCGCTGGAATACAACGTCATGGATATTCCCACGGCCAAATTAGCGGCCGGGAATTATGGTCCGTCAAACCAGAAGGTTAAGCCTAAAATCCGTGCACTGATGCAGGACTTAAATCGTTGGGCTGACCACTACGGCGTTCCTTTTGCGTTTCCCTCGGGGATGGTCGGAAAACGCGTTAACGCAGGGACCTTTTTTGCCATTGACCAGGGCGACGTCGAAGGCTACGTCAGTAAGGTATTCCACGAGTTATGGGGTGTTGGCGGTCAGGACGCCAACGATGATGAATTTCTGACTAAAATCGCTAATGATATGGGCTGGAACGCTAGTGATTTTCTGGCTTTTGTTAATTCTGACGCTGCTGCTCAACGGTTTGAAAAATCTCGGGTTAAAGCTCATGCTGCCGGGGTTTACGGTGCGCCGATGATGATGCTCGATGATCAGATCTGGTGGGGAAATGACCGGATGATGTTTATCGAGCAGTATCTGCAGGCCCATCCTGCCGATTAACAGGTATGTACTGTTAAACAACGAGTTGGGGCTGCTCGGTAAAGTTAACAAAGCCCACTGAGTATTACCGTAATTTAGAAATCAGCTTAGATTGGAGTTAACTGGTTATGCCAATATACGAGTATCACTGTCTTGAGTGTGGACATAGTAAAGACGTGCTGCAAAAGGTGACAGACACCCCTCTGGTTGACTGCCCCGAATGTGGCGTATCTAAATTTGAAAAGAAAATATCGGCACCGGGTTTTCAGTTGAAAGGTACCGGCTGGTACGAGACGGACTTTAAAAATAAATCTACCGATCCATCGGCAGCCAGTGGGGCAACTACCACTAAAACTGCTGCTAAGACCCCAGCTGAGCCATCCGCTCCGACCAGTACATCTGATTCCTCGGGGAATTCTACGGCTTCGGCCGCCTGATCGAGTGCCTGGCTTGTTTGCCGGTTCAGTATGATGGAGAGGCCCACTTCGCTGTGGGCCTCTCTGGTTTAACATCCATCCAAACGGCCCGGTTCAACGCCGCTCAGCCGTTACATTAGCTAATTGAGGAAAAATTTCTGTGCGCAGCCACTACTGCGGCGATATTAACGCCGAAATGATCGATCAGACTGTCACCCTGTGTGGTTGGGTGCATCGGCGCCGTGATCATGGGGGCGTGATCTTTATCGATTTGCGTGATCGCACTGGCCTGGCTCAGGTGGTGATTGATCCGGACACGACAGAGGCCTTTGCGCTGGCTGAACGGGTGCGCAATGAGTTTGTATTAAAAGTGACTGGGCGGCTTCGAGCGCGGCCCGACGGGACCGTTAACCCAGACCTTGCCAGCGGAGCGGTGGAGCTGCTCGGTAAGGAACTGGTGCTATTGAACAGTGCCAAAACTCCGCCGTTTCAGCTGGATGACGATGATGTCCATGATGATATCCGGCTGCGCTACCGTTATGTCGATCTGCGCAGACCGGAAATGTTCAACCGGCTGGCACTGCGTTCGAAGGCAACGGCCTATGTGCGTAATTTTCTTGATCAGCAGGGGTTCATTGACGTAGAGACGCCAATCCTGACCAAGGCGACGCCGGAAGGGGCGAGAGATTATCTGGTCCCCAGCCGTGTCCACGCGAATGATTTTTACGCGCTGCCACAGTCGCCGCAATTGTTTAAACAACTGCTAATGATGTCGGGCGTAGATCGTTACTTTCAGGTCGCCCGCTGTTTCCGTGACGAGGATCTGCGGGCCGATCGGCAGCCAGAATTTACCCAAATTGATATTGAAGCGTCTTTCGTTGACCAGCAGCAAATCATGGACACAACTGAAACCATGGTCCGTGGTCTGTTTGACGAGGCCCTGGGCGTAGAGTTACCGGGGCCTTTCCCCACCATGACCTATGCCGATGCGGTTAATCGGTTTGGCACGGATCGCCCCGATATGCGTATCCCGCTGGAGCTGGTCGAGGTGGGCGACCTGTTCACGCAGGTCGATTTCAAAGTGTTCTCCGGGCCGGCGAATGATGACGGATCGCGAATCGCCGCGCTACGCCTTCCGGGCGGGGTTGATCGCTTAACCCGCCGAGAGATTGACGGATACACCGAATTCGTTAAGCGGTTTGGTGCCAAAGGGCTGGCGTATATTAAGCTCAACCCGGCGGCTGATGG
>Ga0209578_10001762_pt1 | contig 19389 bp, 15 predicted proteins | sample tdAd472_FD_187127 | JGI IMG/M metagenome (GOLD analysis project Ga0209578, IMG submission 187127) | Marine sediment microbial communities from the Atlantic coast under amendment with organic carbon and nitrate - tdAd47.2 (SPAdes)... | ecosystem: Environmental > Aquatic > Marine > Coastal >...
AAATCTGAATCACAGTTCTGCGAATGAGTGTTGGCAGCAATTGGGCTGTCAGGGGAGGCTCGCGTGAGCGACGATATCGCGACGCTTGATCTGAAGGTGTCACCTGTTGAGAAGTTCCGGGAATTCCTGGTCACTCAACGGCTGCGACTGACGCGTGAACGGGAAATCATCGTCGAGGAAGTCTATTCGTCGCACGAGCACTTCGAACCGGATGACTTGATCGAGCGCCTCAGTACGCGAAACGACAGCCGCCGCGTCAGCCGATCGAGCGTCTATCGAACGCTGGCTCTGATGGAAGAAGGCGGCCTGCTGCGGAAGGTCGCTCGCCCGAATGGTCGCGAGGTCTACGAACACGATTACGGATATCCTCAGCACGATCACATGATCTGCAGCGACTGCGGGACGCTGATCGAATTCCACAACGAGGAGATTGCCGCCATCGTCGACCGCATCGCCTCGGAAAGTGGCTTCCTGCGAAAATCTCACCGGCTGGAAGTCTACGGCACCTGTGCCAATTGCCGTCGTCCGAAGCAGCGTCGCCCGCGCAAGCTCGACATGATCTGAGATGTCCAGAAGCGACGTCTCGACGCCCTCGCCAGGTTGTTCCAGAACGTGCACCGACGCAGAGCACTCGTTAATCGGGTCGGTCGCCCTCCTCGCAGAGTCACCACGGCGTTGCCAGTCTCAGTGAGTCGGGAACGATCCTCTGAGATTGCCTCGGTTTCTGCGAATTCGGACTTCGGTTTGCGGGCATCGGCAGACGCACACCACTCCCTCATCGAGAGCACCATGCACGAAGCGAAAGACACTGCCAGAGCGCTTGTCCGGATCGGATACGACGGTCGCGTTCACAAGACGTTCCGCGCGGCTAATGCGAAAGAGCGGTTCGACAACGAGGTCCGCGTGCTCCGCTACCTCGAAGAACAGAACTGCGAGTTCGTGCCGCGTTTGCTGGAGGCAGATGACGAGCAGCTGAAGATCGTGACGACGAACTGCGGAGCGCGCGTCGAGCGTCTGAGTGACGAAAAGATTGCCGAGCTGTTCAGCGAACTGGAATCCTACGGTGTGCGGCACGACGACCCGTATCTTCGAAACGTGACCTATCGCGCGCAGGACGGCCGCTTCTGTTTAATCGATTTTGAGTTCGCCACGATTCTTGAAGACGAGCAGAACGACGAAGACTCACAGCGGTCGAAACGCGAAAACGTTCCGTCGGTTGCTGTGCCGGTCTCGGGAGCCGACTGGACGTTGCACTGGTCGGGCGTGACAGACGTCGGACGGTTCCGCCCCAACAACGAAGACGCCTTTCTGACCATCGCCTTCGACCGCCAGGACTTCACTTACCTGGGACGGGAAGGTTCCGCGGTCCTCTGCGGCCAGGACATGATCTTCGCGGTCAGCGACGGAATGGGTGGTGAGAAGTCCGGCGAGTTTGCCAGCCGCTGCACCGTCGACAACGTCGTCCATATGATGCCGCGCCGCTTCGCGGTCTCGCCCGCCCACTTCAAGGCGGAAATCGCCGAGTGCCTGACGGTGCTCTTCCACAAGATCCACATGCAGCTGACGATGCTTGGCGAGTCCTACGAAGAAGGCCGCAACATGGGCGCCACGCTAAGTCTGGTCTGGTGGTGCCATGACCGCTTTTACTTCGGCCACCTTGGCGACAGCCGCATCTATCTGCTGCCCAAAGAGGGGGAGATGCAGCAGATTACCCAGGATCACACCTATCCCGGCTGGCTGTTTCGCCATGGGAAACTCAACGAACGAGAGTTGAGAACACACCCCCGCAAGAACGTCCTCACGCAGGCGCTCGGTTCGGGCAACCAGTTCATCGATCCGCAGATCGGCGAGATCGTCTGCCAGCCCGGCGACCAGCTCGTTCTCTGCACCGATGGAGTAACTGACGGCCTGTGGAATCACGCCGTTGAAGAGCTTGTTCGACAACCGCCGAAATCTCTGGAAGGTGTTCCGGCTGCCAACCGGCTCGTCCAGACCGCTGTGGCCGAGTCCGGTCGCGATAACGCGACGGCCGTTGTGATCGAGGTCTGCAATCCGGCCTGACGCTGCTGTCGTGCGAGCCGGCCTCCATTGACGCGTCTCTCTGCTGACCCGCGCCCGGAAACAGCCGGTCGATGCTCACTCTTTCCTGCCAGCTTTTTCGCAGTCCGAGCGTTTCGCAGGCTGGCACTTGTAAATCCGGATGCAGGCCGACCCGGAATTGTTGCAGTAGAATTTTCGCAGATCGTTGACGTAGAGCGTGAGGTCCCCGTTGGCGGGAGCCCGGAAGATCACGCTGCTGCCGACCGGAATCAATCGGTTGGGAGCGTTGTTCATATGAGCCATCAGCTGAAACCATGGCAGAGTCGCGGAGCGTCGCCAGGGAGCGGCCAGATTCATGAGCAGCCTCGTTGCCAGATTCATTTCTGACTCGACATTGCCTTCCGGCGTCGCGGGGATGCATCGGTCTTTCCAGCCCCAGAGTTCGGCAGCGGCAGCAGAATCGAGCTGATCCACATCCGGGAAGTGGCCGCTGAACTGGTACGGCAACTCGCCGGGACTGACCTCGTCATCACCGCTCACCTCCTTGGGAGTTGCCTCGTTCCAGTGCGTCGGTATAGCGAGAATCAGATACCACTCGCCCTTCGTGAAGCAGACTTCAGCAGACGTCTCGCTCCTGGTATCGAACGTCAGCTTCTTGATCTCCTCGAAAGCAATGCGGTCGTGAGGAAAAACGGACGCGAGGGAATCCAGAGAGTCACTCGTTTCGGCAAACCGTTCGCTGGCGACTCGAAATCGAACGGCGACCGACGCAACTGAGGTGAGAATCCCGACCAGCAACAGCAGGTTGACCGTCCAGAACACAAGGCTCGGGCCAATACTCCACTTCCAGCGGAGCAGCTTCCCCTCACGCTGAAATGTGAGCGCCCTCTCGGCGACCTGATAAAACTTCCGCACCAGCCAGCCTCGCTCTTCGACGTTTTCGAAGTCTGCTTTTCGAAGCAGCGAAGCATCCCAGGCGGCAGATTGTGTCGTCCCGATGGCCTCAATGAGCGCCTTGCTCGATCGCTGCAGAAGATAGCTGCCATGAAAGAGGACGAGCAGGACGGCTGGACTCAGCTTCAACAGGTCGACCAGCGGTGCCAGCAGGGCCGGAAGCGACCAGTCCAGCAGGAGCGTCAGCGGTTCGTGAAACGCAAGAATGGCGAGCGTTCCAACGCACAGGTTTCCCAGGCTCTGCAGTGCGAATAAGCGACGGAGCCGATGGACGGCTTCTCTCTTCTCCGACTTTTTTACTTCCCGAATGACTCTGCCGACGACAAACACTGCAACGGCTGACACTCCCGCGAACCCCCACCAAACGGCGGTCAGGTTGTCAAAGCCGCGGCTGTCGAGCCAGCGAACGGCATCAGCGATCAGCTCCAGAACCGTTGCCGACAGGAAGTTGACGCCGATCCAGAACGCGACCCAGACCACGAAGGCGTAATAGAGCGCACGTCGCCACCAGATCAGTTCTCTGGTGTGCTTCTGCAGTTTCATTCGCTCTTCAACACGGTCGGACTCTTCAATGATGCCCGATCGAAATCCGCTCCCTGACGAATCTGGTACTCCTCCGAATTCCGAAGCCGGGGCGATGTTGTAGTCGCCGGGAATTCCAGTCGGCGCGTAATCCTGCACGCGCGACTTCAGACGAGTCAGCACGGAAGGATGGAGTGTCGGTTTCCCAACTCCGGCGTCCCGGCAAATCTGACCGAGGTCTCGGGTGCGATAGCGGTAGAAGCGTCCGCCGCCGGCCCGTGAGTCGTACAGCGGGCCATCAGCGTCAGCGAGTCGGTAGGCCTTCCAGGTTTCCGAATTGAACTTCAGGCCGGCCCGTTGAGCCTGGTGCATCATCCAGTTCAAGGAGACATAGGCGAGGCCGTCTTTCGGATACCCGCCGCCAACGTTTGCGTGAACTCCGGGAAACCAGACCTGCTCGATCGACGTCCCTGCTTTGGTCACGCCTGGCTGGCTCTCAAGGTACATCGTGGGATGAAACGTGTAGCGTTCGTCGTCGATTGCAATCGCATGGCAGATCCGCCGAATAAACGGTTCGGAACTCGACCGCCGCAATGCAGCGCTGTTCGAATCGGAATCCAGACCGGAACGGTGATCGATGACGTGGCCGCCATCGTCTTCCCAGCCATCTTTGCAGCTTTGCCCGGTACGTCGCAGCACGTGTCCGAAGCACTTCTCAAACTTCAGCAGGCCCGAGATCCACGTTCGCTTTTCGACTTGCCGCAAACAGAATTGAGTCATCTCGTCAAACGGCAGGCCGACAGCGTCGACGGTGTCCCAGACGCCGACAAACTCGATGGGAAATCTGCCACGCTGATGTTTCTCGTAGTCCGAGAGGACTCCTTGCGGCGCTCCGTCATGGCGAAGCCCGTACTTTGTGCGGAACTTGAAGGCGTCAGACTCCGGATCGTCAGGCTCTCGCCAGTTTCTCGACTGATGAGCGGCAACAGCACGCCTGGAAATCTCGTCGAGTTCTTCCGGCGACCGCAGCTCGCCATCCTCATCATGCCGGTCGGCAATGCCGCAGAAATACAGCATGTTGGCCAGCGTTCGAACGGTGAACGCACCGCGGCTGAAGCCGAACAGATAGATTCGGTCGCCCTCGTCGAACCGCCGAACCAGATAGTGGTACAGCTCGGCGAGGTTGTCGCTCAGGCCGACGCCAACTCCCAGTCCCAGAATCCGCAGGAATTTGAAGGACTGCGTACCGACACCGTCGTCGTGTTTCGCAACCTGTTCCTGCTGTGAGTCGTGCAGCGAGACCGCTTCGTAAAGCCGCCACACGTTCGTCACTTCTCCGGCTCCACCGGAGTTTCCCGTTCCGTCAGCGCAAATGATGATGTTCTTACTCATCGTCGACCGTCCATTTGAAATGCCCGAGGTCTGAGAGAGTGTCTATTGCAGTGTGCGCGTGTCGCCTTGTTTTTGCAATCGGAACGCGACCGCGAACTCATCGAGCATCCTTTGAAAGCCGTCTGGCGGCAGGGCGGACTCTCGATTGGCCCGAGCGATGCCCGCTTTAACTCTGCAAAGGCCGCATGTGATACAGGCCGCAGAGTTTGACTCGCAGGCAGGCCTTACCTGAGCCGTGCGACGGGCGCTGACCGAAGAATCCGGACGACTGGCCGTTTCCGCGTTCAAAGCTGGCCGGCATCTGACGTCGATCTCAGTCACGTGCAACCGGCTGGTCGCGAATGGATTCGCGACTGACAGCCGGTCCGCTTTTAGTCTCCACAGACTCAGGTGCAGGGATGAGTTCGCGGAATCCCGGCGGACTTTCGGCGCAGCGAAAACTGGTGCGTGCCGTGCGGCGCTGGATCGCGTCGGTGTGGCGACACGGGTTGCGTGTGACGATGAGATCGCACCGTCCGCGATCATCCGGGATCCTGCGCTCGCGATCTGTCAGCCTTTCAATCGAGACGCAACTTCTGGAACTCCGTCTGTTGCTGACAGTCGGTCCGTCCCCCGTCGAACAGGAACTGCTCGAGCACATCAACCGTTTACGAACGGATCCGCAGGGGGAACTCGACCGCCTGTTCTCAAGCTATCCGGCCCCATTGATCGCTCGCGATCCGCTGGTGCAGGCGTCGATCGATGCGTTTAAAGTCGATGGTGAGTCGCTCGTCGCTCAAATGTCGGCACTGCAGCCGGCACCTCCGCTCGTCTGGAACAACGCCCTGCACGATGCGGCAGAGTCCCACAACGAGCAGATGATTGCTTTCGACGAGCAGTCTCACCAGCTGCCCGGTGAGAGCGTGCTGCTTCGACGTACGATCGATGCCGGTTACCGCTGGCTGTTCTCGGTTGAGGTCGGTGAGAACGTCTTCGCCTACGCGAATTCCCCCGCGTTTGCCCATGCCGGGTTCGTGATCGACTGGGGCGACACACCGACGGGGATCCAGGATCCGCCAGGGCATCGTCTGACGATGATGAATCCGGCCTTCGAGGAAGTTGGGCTCTCGATCATCACAGAACTGGATCCGGCGACCGACATTGGCCCGCTGATTGTCACCGAGAACTTTGGAGTTCGAGGCAACTTCAGCACGCCGATGCTGCTCGGCGTCGTGTTTGACGATCAGAACGGCGACGACGCATTCAACGCCGGTGAAGGGTTGAGTGACGTTTCGATCACGGTGACGGGCCCCGGTGGCTTCTACTCGACTACGTCGATGGACGCTGGCGGGTATCAGTTGCGCGTCGCTCCAGGGGTCTGGACGATCACGGCCAGCGGCGGCGGTCTCGCCCAGCCGATCGTCTACTCAGATGTGAGTATCGGCGTTGAGAACTTCAAGCTCGACTTTGAGATGACTGGAGAACCAGCTCCCGACACTTACGAGATCAGCCTGCTTGACGGTCCCGGCCAGCACGTCGTGATTGAAGACGGCATCGCGAACGACGGCTGGATGCAGGTCACGATTGACGGTGAGGTTTCGGATTTCCGCGTGCCAGTGTCGCAGCTGACGATTACGGGCGGTAACGGCAACGACCTGATTGAGATGCTGTCGGTCGACAGTCTCACGACCCCCGCGATTTCGATCTCGGCTGGCAGCGGCGATGACACGGTCGACGTCTCGATGCTGTCGCAACCGGTTGTCGTAATCGGGGGCCCGGGACGCGATTCACTCACCGGCGGAGCGGCAAACGACCGGTTGGTCGGCGGGCCGGGCCACGACGTCCTCAATGGAGGCAGCGGAAACGACACGCTTGCGGGGGGAGCCGGCAGGGATTCGCTGAATGGCAACTCCGGAAATGACCGCGTCCTCGGGCAGGGTGGATCGGGCGACGTTCTGACGGGTGGTCTCGGTGATGACACGCTCAATGGCGGTCGCGGAATGGACCGCCTGGTGGAGGCTGGTGATGTCGATTTCGAGTTATCCGACGGCGAACTCGACGGGCTCGGTCGCGACGTGTTCTCTGGCGTTGAGGTCGTCGCGCTCTATGGCGGCATGGCGGACAACCGATTTGACGCGTCTGGTTTCGCGTTGCCCGGAGTTCGGCTGAAGCTCGCAGGTGGCGGCGGCAATGACACGCTGATCGGATCACCGCTGGCTGACCTGCTGATCGGCAACGGCGGCAACGACATGCTGATCGGTTCCGGGGGCGACGACACGCTCATCGGCGGCCGCCATCATGACCGGCTGGCCGGCGGCGACGGACGTGACGTTCTCGTCGGACTTGGTGGCCGGGACACACTGCTCGGTGGTGCTGACGAAGATTATCTCGATGGTGGAGCCGGCAGGGACGGTCTGGCCGGAGCTGCCGGAGCGGACGTCCTCATCGGCGGCCGCGATGCCGATACGCTGTGGGGCAATGCGGGAGACGACAGCCTGTTCGGCGGTGGTGGTCGCGATATGGCGATCGGCGGCCCGGGCAGTGACATCGTGCGAGGCAACGGCGGACTTGACGTTCTCGCTGGAGGATCGGGGCAGAACGATGCCGCCCCAGGCGACGACTTCGGGAACGAGTCTGCCGAGATTGACGAACTCTTCACGCTGCTCCCTGAACCAGACTGGCTTGACGGAATGTGAATCTCCAGCCGCGTTCACAGCCCGACGACGAGTCTCCACAGCGAGAAACAGTATCCGCTGATGCCTTTGTGCCGGCGATGGCGACAGATATTCGAAGGACCGGCAGCGCTGAATCGGACAGAAAACAGCCTCCCCCCGCCCGCTTGACCATCCCGCCCGGCATCGATAATTTCCGTCTCAGTCGCCTGCTTTTGAGCGAATTGGCCGTCAACGCCACTTCCGCTCAAATCACAGGTGCGACATGCCGATGAGGCATCCTGCGGAACGTTTCCGCGAAACAATCGGGGGATTAGCTCAGTTGGGAGAGCGTCTGGCTGGCAGCCAGAAGGTCAGGGGTTCAAGTCCCCTATCCTCCACTAAAAAACAAAGGCCGCCGATCAATTCCGATCGGCGGCTTTTTTCGTGAGTTTTTTGGTGTCAATCGCGGGTCTCAAAAAGTTCAATCAGTTCGCGCAATTTGGGGCATGGATCGGTAAGTGTTTTTCAGTCAATGACTTGTGGGGTTCCACTGTCCACTATCCTTGCCTTGTGTCTGAACTTGGTTCGAGTCCTACTCGGGGCAGGGAAATCGCACGTCGGAAACGTGATGCGGCTTAATGATTGCGTGTCGGGTTGATCAGTCAATCCGTCGAATTCCGGCGGTGGCGTTTCTGCACGGAGGTGCTTCAGATGACTGATCCGTCTGCCCCGATTTACAGGTACTTTGAAGATGTTACCGATCCGCGAGTCAATCGCGGAGCCAATCATTCGTTGCTCGAAATGATTTTCATCGCGCTGACCGCAACCATCTGTGGGTCCAACGAGTGGGCCGATGTCGAGCGATTCGGGAAGAGTAAACTGGACTGGTTTCGTCGATTTGTCGACCGAATGGCACTTAGAAATGTCCAAGTGATTTGCTGGAAGTGAGATAGACGAAGAGGCCTCGCTTGCGAAGATGAATCGTGGTCAACCAATTCATCACCAGGCAAGGAGGCCTTAACGATGTGCGACTTTAGCCAGGGACGGCTGCGGCAACAGATCAGTTTCCTCAGGCGGCAGTTTCTTCAGAAAGGAGAGCTGCCGTTTAGCGATGGGGATGTCGCGCTAGTGGACTCCAAACCGCGCTCTCAACTGCCGCATCATTGGCACCCGACCCAGACGATGCGGGATGGTCGGTACTCCCGGACACATGCGAAGTTTCCGTCAGGATTCGGGAGCAGATAGTGAGGCTCACGACGTCCCGGATTCGTTGTGGCACCAGCTATTTTGCGGATCCGGCATATTTTTTTGTCCCCTTTCTCGGGCTTCGCAACAATATCAGCGAACTTTGAGTTTCAGGAGCGCCAGATAGAGGGTTATGGACGCCAAATCGCTATTCCAAATCTTGATCCGTGAAAACAGCGACATGCTGTTAGCATACCTGCGCGCAGGTGTGTGCGATCAGCATGCCGTTGACGATCTGTATCAGGAAACGGTCCTCACCGCCTGGAAACGGTTGGACGATTACGACCGAGATAAACCGATCGGTCCCTGGCTGCGCGGAATCGCTGGAAAACTCATGCTCGCCTACTACCGGAATGCGGCGAAGGGTGCGATGCCACTGGACGATCAATCCCTGGAATGGCTGAACGACCGTTTCGCGGCGGTACATTCGATGTCCGGCGATACATTCCACGAAAAACTGGCAGCGCTTCGCGAGTGCATCGAGGCACTGCCAGAAACGTATCAACGGCCAATCATCATGCGTTTCGAGGAAGAACGCGGCCTCAGAGAGATCCAGTCGATGCTGAACTTGGCTAGAGAGACGCTGAAGAAGCGATTGACGCGAGGTAAATCGCGACTTGCAGAATGTCTGGAACGAAAGTTGGGCCTTGCGGGTGTGACGTCATGACCGAACACGAAGATTCAAAACGTGAAGAGTTGCGGGAGCGCTGGATCGAGTCGCTACTGGTGAGCGCGACGAGTCAGCAAGATCACGCAGACCGGATTGCCCGCGCGATGGGTCGGCTCGAAGCCCAAAGGGTGGCGTCCCAAACAGCACGCCCAGCCAGGAGTCGGGTACGGTTCCTTCAGTGGGGGTCGATCGGAGTGGCTGCCACCGTCTTGTTGGCATTGTTCCTGTGGATTCAGGCTGGAGGCTCGCAGTCCGCGATGGCCGCCATAGAGCGTTCGCTGAATGTGGCGGCACATCCGACGACGCGTAAGTATCTGTTGCAAATCGAGTCGCAGTCCGTGATTGGCGGGACAGGGGAGACCGACATCGACCTGTATGTGCATGGCAATAACCGTTTCGCTTTGCGACATCCAGGCCCGCTTTCCCTGGGGACTCTTTGGGTGGGTCAGGACGGAGCAGATTCATGGATCGTCCCTCCCATTGGCCCTGTGTTGAAAGGTAACAGGGCGTCGCTCGATCGCTGGATTCGCTCCCGCGAAAAGCTGGAACAGGCTGCCAACTTGCACATCACGACTGTGCTACGACGCATGATTTCGAAAGGGTATCGGTTGGAAACTTTGGCCGATGAGGAAATAACTATCCCAAATGGGGTTTCCGTCGATTGCCAGCATATTCGAGCCGAACGCGAGACAAATGATGAAGAAGACGATCCAGTTGCAATCGAACTTTGGTCAAGTTGTGAAACCGCAATGGTTATGCGAATCATTGCAATGTGGAAACTAGAGGACGGGGAGCTTGGAAAGAAGTCGGTTGTTTTGACTTTCCAGAGCGACGAGCCTTCACTGACGGAAGACTGGTATACCGCAGAAGCGCACTATCAGGGCCATCGCCCAGTCATTCGCATGGATCCTGCAGCCAACTGATTCAAGCGTCGCATGATTAACGCGGACGGCGCATCGCCGAAGAAATGGACCGTCCTTCATGGCGAGAATTGTCGTCGCTGAACTTCCGCCAACTTGATACCGCTCGGTGACTGCCAGGGGACGGCAGAGCCCAGCGAACGCAGAGACCGCCATCCGGGCCAGTGTTGCAGTCTTCGTTGCTCGACTCTTCCAATTGAACCGCTTCAAGTTCCACAATGAACGAAACATTTTGCGACAGTATCAAGTCGCCAGCATCAATGTTTTGGAAGTCTCAAAAGTTGGCGCTACTCAGCTAATCGCACAATTTCTTGTCCCCATTTCATATCTAAGCGGCAACTAGCTTGTACTAATTTACTGTTTGGCTGGCCGTTGCCGCGGTCTGGCAGTTCGCGAATTGCCAGAGATTGGAAGTGCGCTCAGTTGCACCATCCATCGCATAAGAACGGCGAGGATGAAGTATTTGTGACAGTTCGAACGATTCACCCCGATCCCGATGTGCAAGTGCTCGAGGAATCGGCGGCTGCCAATCTCCGATTGGATAGTACTCTTCAACCAGATGCCGAGGTCATCGACACTATCCGGCCAGGAACTCGGTGGAGCAGCGCTACGCGATTGCTGCTACTTCTGTTGCTGATCGGGGTGAGTGTTGGAACTTATGCTGGCGTGAAACGCTACTATCAGCCCACGCCTCCACAGTATCGCACCGAGCAATGTCGCCGAGGCGACTTGGTCGTGACGGTCGCCGCGACCGGAACTCTCGACCCCACAAACTTGGTGGAAATTGGCTGTGAGATTTCAGGCACCATCAAAACTGTGGAGGTTGATGTGAACGATCCCGTGAAATCAGGAGACTTGTTGTTCACACTGGATACGCAAGAACTGAAAGCCCAAGTTGCCAAGTCGCGCGCAACGCTGGCAGTTAGACAGGCGGAATTGCAGCATGCGAAGGCGACGCTCTCGGAGTCGCAGCAGAGATATGATCGCTTAAAACATCTGGTCAAAGCAAACGCCGCCTCGGCCGATGAGTTTGACGTCGCATCAGCAAACGTCGCCAGAGCTGAGGCCAATATATCAAGCAGCAAGGCGCAAATTCTGGTTGCTCAGGCCACTCTGGATGGCGATCTTTCCAAACTCCAAAAGTCACAGGTCTTTTCGCCCATTGACGGTATCGTTCTCACCCGGAACGTCGAACCGGGACAGACGATCGCGTCCACATTTCAAACACCCGTTCTGCTGACGATCTGCGAAGACTTGAGCAGGATGAAATTGAGAGTGGATGTGGACGAAGCAGATGTGGGCGGAGTGCGGGAAGGCCAAGTAGCTAGCTTTGCCGTCGATGCATATCCCAATGACATCTTCCCGGCCACGATTTCTTCCCTGCGTTTCGTGTCCCGAAGGGTACAGGACGTTGTCACCTACGAGGCAGTTCTCGAAGTCGCGAATGAGGAATTAAAGCTCCGGCCAGGGATGACCGCTGTCGCCGACATCATCACCACAGAGGTTCGTGATGCTTTGCTCATTCCCAACGCAGCCTTGCGGTTCACTCCCGGCGATGACTTACCGAACAGTTCCCTTGAGAAAGACGAAAGCCTCACATCGCAGGCCTGGGTTCTGGAAGAGAACAATCCGGTCCCCGCACCTCTGACAATCGGACACACAGACGGCAGGTACACCGAAATAACAAGTGGTTCTCTAGATGCCGGAATGCCAGTGGTGGTAGATGTGATCCGCTAAGCAACGCTCTAGCACTTTGGGTCGCCTCCGCAGACACAATTCAACCCACAAACATCCCGTACATATGCTGATTGAATTTCAAAACGTCTTTAAGATTTACGGCGAAGGAGACGCCGAGGTCCGCGCGCTCGACGGCATCAATCTCGAAATCAACGAAGGGGACTTTGTGGCGGTGATGGGCCCCAGCGGCTCGGGAAAATCAACTTGCATGAATATTCTCGGCTGCCTCGATGTACCGACGTCAGGTACGTATCTGTTTCGCGGCGTTGATGTCGGCGCACTCTCGCGGGATGAACGCGCACGCTTGAGACGCTATTACCTCGGATTTGTCTTCCAGGGTTTCAATTTGCTCAAACGAACGACGGCGATCGAGAACGTAGAACTCCCTCTCATCTATCGAGGAGTCCCTCGCAGAACGAGGCGAGAGCATGCGTTACATGCTTTGCAGTTGGTGGGACTCATTGGAAGGCAATCGCACACATCCAGCGAACTATCCGGTGGTCAGCAGCAAAGAGTAGCCATCGCCAGGGCGCTGGCGACCCAGCCCGCGGTAATACTCGCAGACGAGCCGACGGGTAACCTTGATTCCGAGCGGAGCCGCGAAATCATGGAACTGCTTGTACGACTAAACAAGGAGGAGGGAATAACGGTAGTTCTCGTCACCCACGAAGAGGACATGGCTCAGTACGCGAAACGCTGCGTTCGATTTCGCGATGGTCAAATTCAATCGGACGAAGCGGTGGGAGTTGAACGAGAATGCTGTGGAACATGCTGATGCTCGCTTCCCGCGAGATTCGCCGTAACATTTTGCGATCCGGATTGACCATCCTGGGAATTGTGATCGGAGTTGCGGCAGTGATCACCATGGTCACACTTGGTGGCGGAGCGACCGAACGTATCAAAGGTGATATCGGGAAGCTTGGGTTTAATCTGCTTATTGTGGTTCCCGGTGTTGAACGAAAGGGTGGGGGCGGCTTGATCCCGGGTGCCGAGCCCTTTGAGATGGCAGATGTGGAAGCCATTCGTGAGCAGATTCCACTGGTGGATTCGGCGGCTCCAGTGTCGGTGCATCCCGTGCTTGCGGTCGCAGGAAACCGCAACTGGCAAACCATGGCTCAGGGTTCAGACAACGCGTTTTTTCGCACACGGAATTGGCCGGTCAAACAAGGTCGTCAGTTCACACCGAACGAACTTCGTGGGGGAAAAGCGGTATGCATCCTGGGGGAATCTGTTCGGAGAGAACTATGCGGGCAGCGTGACCCCATCGGTGACAAAATACGACTGGGACGGTTGACCTACGAGGTCGTGGGAATCTTGGAAGCCAAGGGACAGTCTTTCACTGGGGAAGATCAGGACGATCTCGTTGTTTTGCCGCTCCGGACAGTGCAACGTCGCGTCTCCGGTAATCGAAAAGTGTCGATGATCTACGTTTCAGCCGAGAGTGAATCAGCCACGCCGCGACTGAAGGACAGTCTCAATCGCTTGATGCGAGAGCGTCGACGGATCCCGGCCGATGCGGACGAGGACTTCTCCGTGAGAGACCTCAAGGAGATTTCGAAGCTAATTGAACAGACCACTGGTGTATTAACGGCATTCGTCAGCGCCATAGCTGCCGTCAGTTTATTGGTCGGTGGGATCGGCATCATGAATACCACGCTCGTAACAGTGACCGAACGCACTCGTGAGATTGGGACACGGCTTGCAATTGGAGCTCTTGAACGCGAGGTGCTGCTGCAATTCTTGGTCGAGGCTGCCGTTCTTAGTGCTGTTGGCGGATTCGTAGGCATCGTCTTAGGGCTGACATCTGCCGCCGCTCTCGCAGCTTGGATGGAAATCCCCTACACGTTCGATGTAACGATCGTTGTTGGCGCCTTTGTGTTTTCGGCGTTGGTGGGAGTGGTATTTGGGGGCTATCCCGCCATGAAAGCTGCGCGACTTAACCCGATCGATGCCCTGCGACACGAATGAATGTGTCTTGAACAGCAGCCTTTCTTCGTGAATTGCCACTTTTTTGTCCCCGATTGCACTTCGACCGACAATACATGACTGAGTTCCGAACGTCGCCCAGTTTTTGGGCGTATCGGAATTTTGGTAGAGCTATTACCTCGCAACACAAACTTCTAAGGAGACAAGACATGTCTGGAATTGGAAGCATCGGAGGCTTCAGTGCCAACAGGCCCGCGACTGAAAGGTCCTCAACCATTCGTACGCAACCCGATTCCTCGAAATTCGGAGAGATGATCACAGAGAAGATTCATGGCAAGGTCGACGAAAAACTGGAGTCGGCTGGTGTGAGCTTGGAAACACGAGAAGCGCTGTTAGCAGACTTGACCCAAGTGATCCAAGGGCAGCTGTCCTCCGGTGGGCAACCGGACCCCAAAGCGATGAAAGAAAAGATTGGCGGCATTTTTGAAAAACACGGCCTCAGCTTGCCAGAGGGCTTGCAACGAGGCCCTGCAAGCTTCGGGTCGCAGATTGGATCAACTGGTTTTGGTACCGCCGGCAGTCCTCAATTCGATGCCATCCAGTCATTCATTGAAAATCTTCAGGCCGCAGGCAACGAAAGTCGCGACAATGAAAGGTCGGCCAACCAGTACGCCCGTGACCTCCTTGGTGGTCATTTGGGGTTAGATTTTGAGGCCTAGCGCAAGTCGACACGCTTAGTGTTTCTGCGACTTCCGACACTGCCGGGAAAGCACATTACTCATATTCCACTTCAAAAGATAAGGGCCTTTCTATGCATCTGAACAACTCATACGCCAGCGTGAAACTATTTCGGCTTGACGGATCACGGTTGCTAAGTGTGGCTACCGCAATCTTCATCGTCGTGGGCTTTGTCCAACAAGGCATCGCCCAGGAGGCGACACTCACGGGCGTTTGGGAATGCAGTCGAGATGCCAATGAACAGGCCCAACGGTACAGGGCGATTGACCAGGTCACGAACAACATGAATCGTCTGATTCGAGGGCGGGCACGCGAGATGTTAAGAGCAAAGACCGCTCCCCAATCAACCATTCAGATCACCGACGCGGGGGACCGCGTGACGTTCTCCGGGAAAAAGCATCGTGTGACATTCAAGACTGACGGCACACCAACGCGCGTGGTTAGCGAGCGAGGAACTGCCACAGCGCGGGCTCAACGCGAGAAGGAGAAGTTGATACTGACAGGTCGAGGGAAAGATGGTGGCGTTCAGACCACAATTCATAGCCTCTCAGAGGACGGTACGCGACTGGTTCTGGACGTCAGCATAACTGCGAAGATGTTCACAATCCCGATTCGCTATAAGTCGACTTACCATCGGGCGCCCAATTAGGCCCAATAGCAGTTTTAGCTTCATATCTCCCAACGGATACCGGCCGCTGCGGAAACACGCAACAATGCGCTGCGTAGGTCGAATCAACTCATCGGAATCTGTGTCACCCGAAAATCATCAATATTCAGCGAGGGCTGTTAATGTGATCTCCATTCGTCAAGACCATCGTCCGCCGGGCCAAAAAGTCATGAATCGAAATATTCTTGTAGTTTCGATGGTTTTGGCGTCGTGTACACCAACCTGGCTTCGCGCCGATTCGCCCACGTTTTCAGGAGGCGTTGCGACGATTGTCTACGAGAAGTGCGCGATTTGTCATCGTCCAGATTCTTCTGGTCCATTTTCGCTGATTTCATATAACGATGTTTTTAGGCGTTCCGCCACGATCAAAGCTGTGCTTGAAGACAAGTACATGCCGCCGTGGAAACCGATCGATCACGGACTTGCCTTCGCGAACAATCGCAGTTTAACGGCGATGGAAGAGCAAACGATAAAGCAGTGGATTGATGCAGGCTGTCCCGAAGGTGACTCAGGCAAGACACCGGCTCCGCCGAAGTTTCCGGACGGCTGGTCGCTCGGTAAGCCAGACATGGTCGTCCAGATGAACGGCGAGTTCGACGTTCCAGCGGATGGTCCTGATATCTATCGTTCTTTTGTCTTTCCGCTGGATCTATCCGATGACAAATGGGTAAAGGCGGTGGAGCTTCGCCCACAAGCAAAGTCGGCCGTGCATCATGCCATTTTCTATTTGGACACCAATCGTGCCGCTCGGAAGATGGACGGCGCGGATGGCAAGGTCGGAATCTCGGGGATGGGGTTTCTCGGAAGCTTCGGTGAACAAGCTTCGAAGAACGAATCACGCCAGAGCGTGCTTGCTGGTGTGGGAACACTACTGAAGCGACTGCGGGGCGGTCGCCAGGCCGATGCGGACAACGCCTACAGTGTGAATCAGCAATTTAATCGTGGCTTGGGAGGGTATGTCCCCGGAACGACTCCGAATTTTTTGCCGGGCGACTTGGCGATGGCACTTCCCAAAAGCAGCGACATTGTGATGCAAACGCATTTCCATCCATCCGGCAAGCCCGAAAAGGAAAAGGCAGAACTTGCGCTGTACTTCGCGGATCAGCCGCCATCGCGACCAATTGTTCCGATCATGGTTCCGCCCATGTTTGGGTTCGGATCGAAACTCAAAGTCCCTGCGGGAGAAAAACACTACCGACTATTCGATTCGTTCACGCTGCCGGTCGACACGCAGGCAATCGGAGTGTCGGGGCATGCGCATTACATTTGCCGCGAGATGAAACTGACCGCCAAACTGCCGAATGGTAAATCGATCGTTCTGCTGCACATTGATGATTGGGATCTGGATTGGCAGGACCGGTATATGTTCAAACAACCGGTTGATCTTCCCGCCGGCACCGTGCTGACTTCGCAATTGATCTACGACAACTCGTCCGACAATCCAGAGAACCCGTTTGATCCTCCGCAGGAAATTCGCTGGGGTCGTGGGTCGAATGACGAAATGGGTAGCGTCACGTTGATGGCGGTTGCAACTACGCAACAAGACAATGCAAGACTACAAGAATCCTTGCGCCAGTACTTTGTGGAGTCGCTCGTGAATCGTAGCAGTACCGATTTGATCGAAATGCTGATGCAACTCGACAACAACCGTGACGGAAAGCTACAGCCATCTGAAGCTCCGCCGCGGCTTGACAAACGTCTTTTTGGGTTTCTCGACTCTAACAAGGACGGGGCGCTCGCAGCCGAAGAACTCATGCCTTTGATGAAACTCCGCGATCGGTTTCAGGTACAGGGGCGAAACAGGCTAGCTCCGTCGCAGAGATAGGCCAGGCGTTGCAATCGACGCATGGTCGGTTTCGCTGCCCTCGAGTTTTACATTAACGCAGAGGTTTAGACTTGTGATTCGCGCTACGCATCTTCTGTTCGCTGTTTCCCTCTTGGCCTCGGTCTCCGCCGAAGTGTCCGGTAAAGACTCCAAAGACGACTGGCAATTTACGGACATTGAAGGAAAACTTCACACGCCGTTTGATGATTCGACGACGCGCGGAGTCGTTTTGGTCTTCATATCGACAGACTGTCCGATTGCGAATTCGTATCAACCATTGCTTCGTCGCCTGGATGAACAACACAAGGGTAAAGGCGTTCGGTTCTTTCAGGTTCATCCTCATTCGCAAACATCGGCTGAAGATGCGCGCAAGCATGCGTCGCAGTTTAGGATCAAATCACCGATCCTGATTGACGCGGAGCAATCGCTGGCGAAGCGTGTAGGGGCAACGGTCACACCAGAAGCATTCGTGTTCCTGCGAGGAGGAAATTCGCCAATCTATCAAGGACGAATCGACAATCGCTACGCTGGGTATGGCAAAAAACGCAGGGTCGCGACGTCCAATGACCTTGCGGATGTCTTGGATCGCCTGGTTGCCGGACGCCCGCTCAAGCGATCAAAGACAGAGTCCATTGGGTGCCACATTACGTTCGAACAGGACGAAGCTGCGGCCGGCGCGAAGCAAAAGACAAAAAGAATTGGCTACGAGATACTCCAGATTAAATTCCCTAATGAGATCATCGCCTGGGCATCGAAGGACGTCACCCGTGAACAATTCGATGCAATCAAACTACCCTTAGGCTGGTTCAAGAATCAGCCTCGCGAAGTTGAGATGGATGGAGCCAGGTTTCTCAATTCGCCGGGGCTTGAAGAAGGCAGCTTTTCGCGCGCCGAACATTTCGGACATGAGTGGCTACACGTGGCGACCGTCAAAATGGCTGGGAGAAAACGCCTTGACTCGAAAGGGCTTTTGGTTGGGAGTGCTGTGGTCAAAGATCATATTGCGAAGTTTGATGAAGGTCGGACGTTGAAGCTTCTCATTTCACCTTCAGGTGAAGTCTTTCCACGAATCACTCGGGATGCCAACAGAACTCGGGAAAAACCAACACTCCCGGAGAAATGGCGTTTGATCGAGCACACGCTCGACCGTCCCATGGAGTTCAAGCTGACGGGAGAAACGACGGTCATCAGGGCAGACAATCAGGATTCGTTTCAGGGGCCTGTCAAATTCAGCCTCGATAAATCACAACCACAGCAGGCAACTCCATCGCCCGATCAAGCGTCGCTGTTGTTTCAGCTGTTTGATCGGGACGGCGACAAGAAAATCAGCCGGGACGAAGCCAAGGGTAATCTAAAGGACAATTTCGCATTCGTTGACAGCAACGCAGACGGAGTCGTCGATCTGAATGAGTTTATCGAGGCCCGGAAATTGGCTTCCGCGGAGCCCTCCTATGGAACAAGAAATGACAAGCAATGGGCGCGGATGCGATCCCTGTCGCCTGATGAAGACCGCGAGTTCCTAATGGTCAACCTGATCAAATACCGGGCAAAGGCCAGGTACGCCGATGGACGGAAAACGGATTTAACGGGTGAGCAGGCCAACGCTCTTTATGCGCCCATCAAATTCATTGGCCAAATTGGGGCCAGGGTTGACTATGTGGGACGGGTCAATGATCAGATAGGCAACCGGAATCCGGGCTGGGATGAAATCGGCATTGTTCGCTATCCGTCGCGAGCCAAGTTCTTCGAGATGGTGACGAATCCCGAGTTTCAAAAACGTGCCGTTCACAAGGACGCCGGTCTCGAGGTCTCGCAAGTACTTCTCACCGAATCCGTACCCTGGCAACTATCGGGTGCGAAGCGAGTCGCCGACGAGAGCGACGCGTTCACCTTAGCGCAATTGTTGAAGTTCCGAGAGGCCGCAGCGTACGCCGACGGCACGGGCGTGAAACGCAAGCAGACGGGCAAGGAAGCGATGGACGCGTTTGACGTCGCGACCGAAAGCATCCTTCGGGACGTCGGCGCGAGACGCATGTTGAAAACGTCGGTGGAAGGCGCGCTGATTGGCGATGGGCGAACATGGGATGAGTTTCGCATGCTGCACTTCCAGCGGGGCGTAA
>Ga0209578_10001763_pt1 | contig 19388 bp, 15 predicted proteins | sample tdAd472_FD_187127 | JGI IMG/M metagenome (GOLD analysis project Ga0209578, IMG submission 187127) | Marine sediment microbial communities from the Atlantic coast under amendment with organic carbon and nitrate - tdAd47.2 (SPAdes)... | ecosystem: Environmental > Aquatic > Marine > Coastal >...
AGTTTTTGTTTTTTGAACGTCCGCAAAGTGGTGAAAAAGCTGTTCTGGTTCATTTAGAGTTATCTGATGAAGAGGAACAGGAAGATATTTTTGAATTTCAGGAACTTGCAAAATCAGCCGGGGCCTTCGCGGTTAGCTTACTGTCCACGAAGCTGTCACATCCTAATGCGAAATACTTTGTGGGCACTGGTAAGGTTGATGAAATTCGTCAATCCGCACGTGCCCACGACGCTGAATTGGTTCTATTCAATCATGGTCTGACCCCCAGCCAGGAGAGAAATCTAGAACGGGAACTCCAGTGTAGAGTGTTAGACAGAACCGGCCTAATTCTCGATATTTTCGCGCAACGAGCACGTACTCACGAAGGGAAATTACAGGTTGAGCTGGCGCAGTTGCAGTATATGTCAACGCGTTTGATTCGAGGCTGGACGCACCTTGAGCGTCAAAAGGGTGGTATCGGCTTGCGGGGGCCGGGTGAAACGCAGCTCGAAACCGACCGTCGTTTACTTAGGGCGCGCATTAAATCCATCGGTTTGAAATTAGACAAGGTTCGAAGGCAGCGCAACCAAGGTAGACAGGCGCGTAAGCGTGCAGAAGTTGCTACAGCTTCGTTGGTTGGCTATACCAATGCTGGGAAATCGACACTCTTTAACCGCATGACGACTGCCAACGTCTTTGCTAAGGATCAGTTATTTGCGACATTGGATCCAACCTTTCGACGTGTTGATGTTGAGGGTATTGGTTCCGTCATTTTGGCAGATACGGTTGGTTTTATTCGACACCTGCCGCACAAATTGGTAGAAGCTTTTCAAGCCACTTTACAGGAAACGAGCGAGGCAACTTTGCTCCTGCATGTGGTTGATGCGGCAGACGAGAATCGAGAAAAAAATATTGAACAAGTAAATTTTGTATTGAACGAGATTCAAGCGGAAGCTGTACCTCGGTTAATGGTCTATAACAAAATTGACCAGCTGGCTGGGTTTGAACCACGCATCGACCGCGATGAGACCGGTCGCCCATGGCGAGTTTGGCTGTCGGCACAAACGGGGGCAGGCATTGATCTTTTAATGCAGGCGCTCACAGAAAAGCTGGCGGATAACCTCGTGTCTCAAGAGCTGAAAATTTTATCCAACAATGGTCGCTTGCGTGCGGAATTTTATCGACAGGGAGCCGTGTTAAAGGAATCTATCACGGAGCAAGGCGACTATCTGATTCAAGTACGTCTGCCAAAACAGGATTTAGATAGGATTTTGGCGCGCAATTAGCATCAAGAACTACCCATTTATGCTTGCAGCACAGAGCCTCGAACTCTAGAATGCGAAGCAATTTCTTTAAAGATATCGGCTTGCTAGAGGTAATAGCAGCTAACGAATAATGGAGAAGGCCATGGCCTGGAATGAACCGGGTAATCAAAAAGATCGAGACCCTTGGGGTGGGAAAAATAACGGCGGCAATCAAGGACCGCCGGATTTGGATGAGGCTATTCGTAAACTCCAAGGTCAGCTCGGTAAAATTTTCGGCGGCAAAGGTGGTTCTGGATCTGGTTCGGGTGCAGGCGCAGGCAAGTTAAGCGGTGGTCTGTTTTCCGTGATACTTATTGTTTTGGTGGTGGGCTGGGCGCTCATGGGTTTTTATACCGTCGATCAACAGGAGCGAGGCGTAGTGTTACGCTTGGGCAAATACCTGGAAACGGTGCCGCCGGGGTTGCACTGGAACCCTTGGGGAATTGACGAGGTTGCTAAAATTAATGTGACCAAAGTGCGATCACACAGTTCGCGGGGAACGATGCTGACGGAGGATGAGAACATTGTTGAAGTCAATCTATCGGTACAGTATGTCATTTCTGACCCGAAAAAATTTCATCTGAGCGTGCGTGACCCTGAGTTAAGCTTGGTGCATGCTAACGACAGTGCGCTGCGCCATGTGGTCGGTAGTGCGGAAATGCATAAGGTGCTGACTGAAGGTCGCGAACTAATTGCTCAGGATGTACAAGTTAGGTTGCAGAGCTATCTGAATCGCTATAACACCGGGTTACAGGTAAGCAAAGTTAACATCGAGAATGCGCAGGCACCGAAAGAAGTGCAGGCGGCGTTCGATGACGTCATTAGGGCGCGTGAGGACGAGCAGCGAGTGAAGAACGAAGCAGAGGCCTATGCCAACGGCATTATTCCTGTCGCACGTGGTTATGCTCAGCGTTTACGTGAAGAAGCCAATGCTTATCGAGAAGAGGTGACTACCAGGGCCGAAGGTGAGGCCAGTCGATTCTTGAATTTGTTGGCTGAGTATAAAAAAGCGCCAGAAGTAACTCGGGAAAGACTTTATTTAGACGCTATGCAATCCGTTATTTCCAACAGCTCTAAAATCCTTGTTGATGTAGAGGGGGGTAATAACATGATGTATCTGCCGCTCGATAAAATTGTTAACACAAGCAGCTTGAGCGCTGCAAAGGGTGGCAATATCGGCGAGCGCCAGCTGGAAGAATTGACGAATCAGGTTGTTGAGAAAATCAATGAGCGTCGATCCACCACTACCCGCATAAGGGAGGGGCGTTAAGATGACACCTAGATCCTTGATAAGTCTGATCGCTATTTTTTTGGTATTGCTGGTAGGCTTCCAGTGTATGTATATCGTCAGCGAACGTGAGCGCGCCGTGCTTTTAAAATTTGGCGAAGTGGTGAAAACCGATGTACCGCCTGGGTTGCACTTTAAAATCCCCATCGTCAATAAGGTGAGAAAATTTGACGGTCGCCTGTTGACACTAGACTCGCAGTCACAACGTTTCCTCACCCTGGAAAAGAAAGCGGTGATTGTAGACTCCTATGTCAAATGGCGCATATCTTCCGTGGAAAAATACTATACCGCTACATCCGGTGATGAGTTTGTTGCGGCAAGACTGCTCTCATCACGGGTTGATACCGGATTGCGCAACCAGTTTGGTGAGCGCTCTATGCACGAAGTCGTGTCAGGCGAGCGGGACGAGCTAATGACTGAACTTACCCATAATTTGAATGACATTGCACAGAAAGAATTAGGCATGGAGGTATTGGACGTGCGGGTTAAGGGCATTGATTTGCCACCGGAAGTCAGTAGTTCGGTGTTTAACCGGATGGCGACCGAGCGTGACCGGGAAGCGCGAGACCATCGCGCCAAAGGTAAAGAGTTGGCGGAAGGTATCTCCGCTGACGCGGATCGACAAAAAACAGTTATTGAAGCCAAAGCCTTTCGCGATGCTGAAAAAATACGCGGTGAGGGTGACGCGCTGGCCGCAGCCACCTATGCGCAAGCCTATAACCAGGATCCTGAATTTTATGCGTTTTACCGAAGCCTGAAGGCCTACAAGGAAACCTTTAGCAACAAAGGTGATATTCTGATACTTAAACCCGATAGTGAATTCTTTAAATACCTTAACAAGAAGAAGTAGTGCTGTTATTTAATTGATGCGTTTGAGGTATAATCACTAACTTATTAGTCCAGCCGGGGGAGCCCCGGCTTTTTTGTGAAAGGTGGTTTGCAATTGAGCATATGGCATGAGTTAGCCGTGGCTTTTTGTTTAATGATGGTGATCGAGGGCATCCTACCGTTTATTGCGCCGCAACGGTGGCGCAAAATGGTGCAGATGATCGCTGAAGTCGACGACCGCAATATGCGCACCATGGGACTTATTAGCATGTTAATCGGCACAGGGATCCTGTACCTGATTAACTAGGGCCTGTTAGCGGCCGTTAGGGTAGAATTAAATATAAGATGACAGATTCAAATCGTTGGTTATTACCTGATGGTATTGATGAAGTGCTCCCGCCACAGGCGTGGAGGGCAGAATCTTTGCGTCGCAAACTGTTGGATTTATACCGCAGCTGGGGATACGAGTTAGTACTGCCACCCTATATTGAATATCTGGAGTCCTTGTTAACCGGTATTGGTTCAGATTTGGATATTCAGACGTTTAAGGTGACCGACCAATTAACTGGGCGCTTGATGGGAATCCGTGCCGACATGACTCCTCAGGTGGCGCGCATTGATGCGCACAGCCTCAAACACCAAGGCCCTGCCCGTTTTTGCTATGGTGGTAGCGTTTTACATACACGTGCGCCGAACATTTCTTCAACCCGTAGCCCGATTCAAATGGGTGCGGAACTGTTTGGATGTGCGGACATCGCTGCTGATAACGAGATCATTAGTTTGATGCTGGAAACTATTAAACTAGCGGGTGCAGAACGAGTCCATCTCGACCTTGGGCATGTTGGTATTTACCGGGGCCTGGTCAGCATGGCTGAGTTAAGTGCGACGCAGGAAGCGGAGCTGTTTGATTTGCTGCAAAGCAAAGCGAAAGCTGATGTGGAGCGGTTTGTCGCAGACAATGTTGCCGCCAAAGATGTGGCGCAAATGCTGGCCAAATTGGTTCGTTTGAATGGTGGCTATGAAGTTTTGTCTGAGGCGAAAGAGTGCTTTAAAAATGCACCTAAGGCTGTGTTGCAAGCACTAGATATGCTTGCAGAGTTAGGTCAATCATTGGCTGCGTTATATCCAGAAGTTGATCTGTACTTTGATTTAGCTGAACTGCGTGGTTATCAATATCACACCAGTATGGTTTATTCCGCCTATGTCGCTGGGCATGGGCAGGCGATTGCAAAGGGCGGTCGTTACGACCATATCGGGGAGGTTTTCGGAAGGTCGCGTGCAGCCACGGGATTTAGTGCCGATTTAAAAGCACTGATCAGGTTGGCATCAAGCCGAACTGACGCGCCAAGAGCGATTATTGCGCCAAGTAATAATGCCCCCGCCTTAGCGGCAGAGGTGCAACGATTGCGCGCGAAGGGAGAGATTGTGGTTTATCAGCTACCAGAAGACTGCAAGAGTGGTAGCCAGTTTTGCTGTGATCGGCTTTTAGTGATACGAGATGGGAAATGGGTGATCGAGTCTGTTTGAACGTGAGGAAATCCTGCGAGTAAATAGGATCATTATTAACAAGCATATCAATTAGATTGAGTTTATAAATGGGTAAAAATGTCGTCATTTTAGGCACCCAATGGGGTGACGAAGGAAAGGGTAAAATCGTTGATTTGTTGACGGATCAAGCCAGTGCTGTGGCGAGATTTCAGGGTGGTCATAATGCAGGTCATACCCTTGTTATTGAAGGTAAGAAAACGGTTTTACACTTAATTCCTTCGGGTATCTTGCGTGACGATGTGCTCTGCCTGATTGGCAACGGTGTCGTGTTGTCTCCTCAAGCGTTGTTGGAAGAAATGGCAGGTCTTGAGCAAAGTGGCGTGCCGGTGCAAGAGCGGCTACGAATCAGTGCGGCCTGCCCACTGATTTTACCGTATCACACGGCCTTGGATCAGGCGCGGGAAATTGCGCGAGGTGAGGCAAAAATCGGCACCACTGGACGTGGTATAGGGCCCGCCTATGAAGATAAAGTTGCACGTCGCGGATTGCGTTTGGGCGATTTATTAGATGCGAACAGATTTACCGGGCAGCTTGAGGAAGTCATGGAATATCATAACTTTACGCTAACCCGTTACTACCAAGCTGCAGCCTTGGACTATCAACAGGTGTTGGATCAAGCCCTGGCACAAGGCGAGCAAATTGAACCGATGATTGCCGATGTCACCGGGCTGTTACACCAATATCGTGAGCAGGGTCGTAACCTGTTATTTGAAGGTGCTCAAGGGTCGTTGCTGGATATTGATCATGGCACCTACCCCTTTGTGACCTCCTCCAACACAACGGCTGGTGGCGCCAGTACTGGCAGTGGATTTGGCCCCCTTTATTTGGATTACGTATTAGGTATTACTAAAGCCTATACCACGCGCGTTGGTGCTGGCCCGTTTCCTACGGAACTATTTGATGACATGGGTAAGCATATGGCTGAGCGTGGCCACGAATTTGGTGCTACCACCGGGCGTGCGCGCCGTTGTGGCTGGCTGGATTTGGTTGCGCTCAAGCTCTCGATGCAGATCAATAGCGTGAGTGGTATCTGTCTGACCAAACTGGACGTATTGGATGGCTTGAAAACGATTAAGGTTTGTGTCGGTTATGAAGGTGTTGGGGCAAAAGATCATTGCCTATTTAGTGCAGAAAAACTCGCCACACTAAAACCTATTTATGAAGAGATGCCGGGCTGGGTGGAATCTACCGTTGGTGCCAAGGCGCTTGAACAGTTGCCGCAAAATGCTCAGGACTATATCGCTTATATCGAGGAGCGTTTGGGCGTGCCGGTTGATATCATTTCTACCGGCCCGGACCGCGAAGAAACGATTGTCCTGAGGCATCCTTTTTCCGAATAAACATGTTGGTTAACTGCCGACATGTTGTGGCCAGATGAGCGCTTTTGCGCAGGATAATAAAATGGTTGTGAAATCGGCTAGCATTCAGCGGGCTGCCGTTAAAGTTGGTGAGCTTATCATTGGAGGCAATGCCCCCGTGGTGGTGCAGTCCATGACCAATACCGATACGGCTGATGTTGCTACAACTGTGCGTCAGGTCGTGCAGTTGGCCCAGGCGGGTTCCGAGCTAGTGCGTTTGACGGTCAATAACGAAGCAGCCGCACAGGCCGTTCCCGTTATTGTCGAGCAGCTGGCAGCGCAAAATGTCTATGTTCCCCTCGTAGGCGATTTTCATTTTAACGGACATAAACTACTGTCTCGTTTCCCCGACTGCGCGCAAGCACTGGCTAAATATCGCATAAACCCAGGTAATGTGGGGCGCGGTAAAAAGAAAGACGAACAGTTCACGACCATGATCGAGATCGCCTGCCAGTATCAGAAACCGGTACGCATCGGTGTCAATTGGGGTAGTTTGGATCAAACCTTACTGGCGAAACTGCTGGACGAGAACAGTCAGCTAAAAGTACCGAAAGACCTTAATTTGGTGCAGGCCGAAGCGTTAATCGCTTCCGCGTTGGAAAGCGCAGCGATGGCTGAAGCAATCGGTCTGGCCCACAATGCTATCGTGATATCCTGTAAAACCAGTTCCGTACAGGAGCTGATCAATATTTATCGACAGCTGGCCAGTCGCTGCGATTATCCTTTGCATTTAGGCCTGACTGAAGCCGGTATGGGCTCGAAAGGTATTGTTGCTTCAACTGCCGCGTTGTCGGTGTTATTGCAAGAAGGTATCGGTGATACCATCCGTATTTCTTTGACGCCCGAACCTGGCGGAGACCGCACTAAAGAGGTGGTTGTCGCGCAGGAGATTTTACAAACCATGGGGTTGCGCTCCTTCACGCCAATGGTGATTGCCTGTCCTGGCTGTGGCCGCACCACTAGCACCTATTTCCAGCAACTCGCTGAGGATATTCAAACCTATTTGCGTCAGCAGATGCCAATCTGGAAGCAGACTCGTCCAGGGGTTGAGGATATGCGGGTAGCGGTGATGGGTTGCGTCGTGAATGGGCCTGGAGAAAGTAAACACGCCAATATTGGTATTAGTCTGCCAGGCACAGGTGAGCGCCCGGTCGCTCCGGTATTCGTTGATGGTGAGCGCACAGTCACCCTGAAAGGTGATCGAATCGCCGAAGAATTCCAGGCTATTATTGAACGTTATGTTGAGAGCAATTACTCATAATGCCAGCGAGATGAGTTAATTTGGGCGCTCGCTAGAAAGATGATTTTTTTATCGGTTAGCCATGACCGATGATCCAGGATGTAATAATATTTGATTACGAAATTACAGTATCTAACTTTCATACCTTGCCAGACAATTTTTTGCACACTGATAGTCAAGACAGCCGTGAAATAGCGGTCTATGATACTTACTACAAAATAGGCCCGATTCGGCCTGCCAACGACCACCGTACCTTTCATTTAGTGGAGATATTGAGCTTTGAAAGCCACCGATATAACTAACCCGGAATACTTCCATAAGGTTGTGGACTGTCAGTATGGATGTCCTGCGCATACGCCAGTGCCGGAATATATTCGACTGATTGCAGCGCAGCGCTATGCCGATGCCTATATGGTGAACTGGGACTCGAATGTATTTCCGGGCATACTGGGGCGTACCTGTGACCGGCCCTGCGAGCCGGTCTGTCGTCGCGGTCGAGTTGAGGAAAAGCCAGTAGCCATCTGTCGTTTGAAACGGGTTGCGGCAGATAATAAAGGCGATGTTTCCGCACGTATGCCAAAAATACCTACGCGAAAAAATGGTAAAAAAATTGCGCTGATCGGCGGCGGGCCCGCCTCCCTTACGGTGGCAAGAGACTTAATGCCGCTTGGCTACGAAATTGATCTCTATGATGACCAGGCCAAAGCCGGTGGTATGATGCGCAGCCAGATTCCCAGCTTTCGGTTACCGCCGCAAGTGTTGGATGAAGAAGTGAATTACATCCTTGATATGGGCGTGAAAGCGACCTTTAATACCTATGTCGACAGCTTGAAAGATATGCTGGCTAAGGGCTACGATGCCGTGTTTGTGGGCACCGGTGCGCCCAGCGGTAAAAACCTTGATGTTCCGGGGCGGGAGGAAGCGAAAGCCAACATACATGTTGGTATCGAGTGGTTGGCCAGCGTCGCCTTTGAACATACCAGCACTATTGGTAAGCGCGTTATCGTGCTCGGTGGTGGTAATACAGCGATGGACTGTTGCCGTACCGCCAAGCGACTTGGTGGTGAAGATGTCAAGATTATCGTCCGCTCTGAGTTCGATAAAATGAAAGCTTCACCGTGGGAGAAAGAAGACGCCATGGCGGAGTACGTCGAGTTTCTTAATTGCCATGTCCCCAAAGAATTTGTCCATGAAAACGGCCAATTGACCGGCATGTTATTTGAAAAAGTGGAAGCGGTTTATGATGAGCAGGGAAGACGTAACCTGGTGCCAACGGGAGAAGATTTGGTTCATGTCGAGTGCGATGACGTTCTGATTGCTATTGGCCAAGATAATACTTTCCCTTGGATTGAACGCGATCTCGGTCTGGAGTTTAACCGTAGGGGTATGCCGGTGGTGGACAAGGTAACTTTCCAATCGACACACCCGAAGGTTTTCTTTGGCGGGGATGCCGCTTTTGGTCCCGAAAATATTATTACTGCTGTTGCACAGGCGCAGCAAGTGGCAATTTCCATCGATTTGTTTTGTAAAGGCAAAGAGTTGGTCGCGGATCGACCCGGCCCCGGGGTGACCCTAACCAGTCAGAAAATGGGTGTGCATGAGTGGAGTTACGATAACCAAATATCCAACGAAGCCCGTGTCGCTGTACCGCATGCTGACAAGAAATTAGCACTGGCTGATCGCAAGGTAGAAGTGGAGTTGGGTTTTGATATCGAACTGGGCTTCCAGGAAGCGGCGCGCTGTTTGAACTGTGATGCACAGACTGTTTTTACTGAAGACAAGTGTATCGAGTGCGACGCTTGCGTGGATATCTGTCCGACTGACTGCATCAACTTTTTGTCAAATTCGAGTGAAAAAATTCTACGTCAACAAATGCGTGTCCCCGCAAAAAACCTCGATCAGGATATCTACACCTCAACCAAGCTGAAGCAGACGGGTAGAGTCATGGTGAAGGATGAGAATGTCTGTCTACACTGCGGTCTTTGTGCGGAAAGGTGTCCAACAGGAGCCTGGGATATGCAGAAATTTTTATATAACGTAAGTAAGGCTGGGCGAACATGCGCAGGATAGAAGCAGTCAACGATTTTGTTATTAAGTTTGCAAACGTCAATGGTACAGGTTCTGCCAGTGCCAACCATATGTTTGCGAAATCCATTTTCCGAATGGGTATTCCGGTTAGCCCACGCAATATTTTTCCTTCGAATATTCAGGGGCTTCCCACCTGGTACGAAGTACGGGTAAGCCAACGGGGGTACCTGGGACGTCGTGGTGGCGTTGATATCATGCTCTGTGTTAACCCACAAAGCATGGCCGATGATATTCAAAGTCTGGATCCGGGTGGCTATTTTATCTATGACTCCACTAAGCCACTTGATACTCGCCTGATGCGTAAAGACGTTGAGTTTATCGGTATTCCATTTACGCAAATTTGTTTGCGTGAATATGAAGATGCCAGATTGCGGTTGCTGTTTAAGAATATGATTTACGTAGGCGCATTAGCGGCACTGTTGAATATTGATTTTGCTGTACTCAAGGATTTGGTTTCTGACCAGTTCAAAGGTAAAGAAAAATTAATAACCCCTAATGTGCATGCAATGGAGCTGGGTTTTCAGTACGCAATAGAGAATTTCAGCTGTCCATTAGGGATTCGCGTTGAGCGTGCCAGCGAGATCGGCGAGCACATATCCTACACTCACCATATTCTGATGGACGGTAATACGGCGACGGCTTTGGGTGCGATTTATGGTGGGGCAACTGTTGCCGGATGGTATCCGATTACGCCCTCCACATCGGTGGTGGAAGCCTTCGAAAGATATGCGCGGCGGCTACGTATCGATCCCGGTACTGGCAAAAACAACTTTGCCATTGTCCAGGCAGAAGATGAATTGTCGGCTATGGGTATCGTGCTGGGCGCGGCTTGGAACGGTGCGCGAGCCTTTACCGCAACCAGCGGTCCAGGGTTATCGCTGATGACGGAGTTTCTTGGCTTAGCTTATTTTGCTGAAGTGCCGGTGGTATTGATTAATGTGCAGCGAGCGGGCCCCTCGACAGGCATGCCGACCCGCACTCAGCAGCCGGATATTTTAGCGGCCGCCTATGCATCGCATGGAGACACCAAGCATGTACTGCTGTTCCCCTCGACGCCGCGTGAGTGTTTCGATATGTCGGCGCAAGCTTTTGATTTGGCGGATCGCCTGCAGACTCCTATTATCATGATGTCGGATCTCGACTTGGGTATGAACGAACACATGTCGCCACCGTTGGAATGGGACGACAGCCGTAAATTTGATCGTGGCAAAGTGCTAACGGCAGAAGATCTCGACAGCATGGACGCGCGTTTTGGTCGTTACCTGGATACGGACGCAGATGGTATTCCTTATCGCACCTATCCGGGAACACATCCGGAGAAGGGAGCCTTTTTTACACGCGGATCATCGCGCGATGTTTACGCTACCTATACCGAGGATGGTGAAGCTTACGTCCACAATATGCAGCGTCTGCTGAAAAAGTTTGAGACTGCCAAACGTTATGTGCCAGCACCGAAGATCAAAATGGCGAAGCAAAAAGCCTCGGTTGGTGCGCTGTTTTTTGGTACCACCGCATCGCCCTGCTATGAAGCGGTCGAAATGCTGGCTAAAGAAGGGCATGCGGTCGATACCATTCGAATTCGTGCCTTTCCCTTTAATCAGGATGTTGAGAAGTTTATTTCTGAGCATGAGATGGTATTTGTAATCGAACAGAATCGCGACGGCCAGTTACGGCGTTTGCTGATCAATGAAGGTGAGTTGCCGCCGAATAAGTTGATCTCCATTTTGCATTATGACGGTATGCCGATCACCGCGCGGAGCATCGCTATGAGCATGCGAGATTCGTTATCCGACAACAAAGTCACGCCGATTATTCGTAAAACCGTGCGTAAAACGGCGAAGAAGGTGAAGTCATGAGTTATTCAAAACCGAAATTCAGGCATCCGGAGTTACCCACTAATGAGCTGGGGTTTACCAAGCGGGATTATGAGGGCGCAATTTCAACGCTTTGTGCAGGTTGTGGACACGACTCTATCAGTGCAGCGATTCTAAACGCCTGTTTTGAAATGTCGATACAACCGCATCGGGTTGCGAAATTATCGGGTATCGGTTGTTCTTCTAAAAGTCCGGCCTATTTTTTAGGTAAATCACATGGTTTCAACTCCGTGCATGGGCGCATGCCTTCGGTCGCGACGGGCGCTAATCTGGCCAACCGCGACTTGATTTATATTGGCATTTCCGGCGATGGGGATTCCGCATCGATTGGTTTAGGCCAGTTCATGCATGTGGTGCGACGTAACCTGAACATGCTCTATGTTGTGGAAAATAACGGCTGTTATGGTTTAACCAAAGGGCAGGATTCCGCCACTGCTGATTTAGGTTCGGCCACCAAAAAAGGTAACGCCAACCCCTATGAGCCGATGGACTTAGTGAGCCTGGCGTTACAGATTGGTGCTACCTTTGTGGCACGTAGTTTTTCCGGCGACAAAAAGCAGCTGGAGCCTTTGATTAAGGCGGCAATCACCCATAAGGGATTTGCTTTAATCGATGTGGTCTCACCCTGTGTCACCTTCAATAACAGCGTGACTTCGACCAAGGGCTACCAGTATGTGCGTGAGCACATGAGCCATATGGCGGTGGATTTTGTGCCGATGCGTGAAGAAATCTGCACGAGCTATCAAGCGGGCACGACACAGCAGGTTTGTATGCATGATGGTTCAGCAGTTCATTTGCACAAGACGGGTGCTGATTTTGATATCCATGACCGTCATGCTGCGATGGAGGCGGTCTATCAACACAAGAAGGCCGGTGAGATATTGACTGGATTACTTTATATGGCGCATGATTCGGATGATCTGCATGAGGTGTTGGGTACAGTATCCAAACCACTTAATGCATTAAGTGAAAATGAGCTATGTCCGGGCAGTCGCTTTCTCGACAGTATCAATGAAGGGTTAAGATAGCGATCACCGGTTTAGATTGGCGTCGAAATCAAATTGGCTTCGACGCCAGTTACTTTAGTACATATGTTGCCCACCGTTAATACTCAAGGTTGAGCCCGTCACAAAGCCTGCATCGTCGGCGATTAAAAAGAGTACGCCGCGAGCAATTTCTGAGGCTTTACCTAATCGCCCAACCGGTATTTTCGCGATGATTTTCTCCAGCACGTTTTCCGGTACCGCGCGTACCATATCGGTGTCGATATAACCCGGCGCAATAGCGTTGACGGTGATACCTTTCGCCGCACCTTCTTGCGCTAAAGCTTTAGTAAAGCCGTGAATACCAGATTTAGCCGCCGCATAGTTTACCTGGCCGTATTGTCCCGCTTGGCCATTAATGGAGCCAATATTAACGATTCGGCCAAAGTTCCTGGCGCGCATACCTTCGATGGTTGCTCGACACATGTTAAAGCAAGAGGTGAGGTTGGTTTGGATGACATTGTTCCATTGTTCGAATGACATCTTGTGCATAGTGCCGTCAACGGAAATACCGGCATTATTAACCAAAGCCTGTACCGGGCCTAAGTCTGTTTCGATTTGACTGACTGCTTTATGACAAGCATCAAAATCGGCTACATCAAATTTATAGACGGGAATCCCTGTTTCCTGTTTGAACTTGTTGGCTGCCTCTGTATTGCCAACATAGCAAGCGGCGACGCTGTAATCTGCTGACTTTAAGGCAATGCAAATTGCTGCACCGATGCCCCTGGTACCACCTGTAACGATAACAACTTTGCTCATTTCCGCTCCAAATTAATTCGTTAAACATTAGAACTATTCGACGCCATGCCTAAGCGGGCATCGTGCATATAATCATTAAAATATTAAGCACCGCGCTGAGGGCTGGCTTGAGCCAACTGTCAGGTTGGCGCGTCGGGCTGATTTTCCGGTGCTGCCTGCGAGAATGCATCCAGCGCATTACAGTTTTTGTAAACCGCATGAATTTTCGGGTAGTGATTCATCTCCACCTTGAAGCGCAGCGCATTATAGACCTGCGGAATCAAGTAGATATCGGCCATACTAACTTGCTTGCCAAAGCAATAGGGCGCTGCCTTGACCTGGGCTTCAAGGACATCAAAGCCGAGCTTGATCCAATGCCGGTACCAAGTTTGCTTTTGTTCGTCGTTAACACCGAGTTCACCCGTTAAGTAATTGAGTACTCGCAGGTTATCAATCGGATGAATATCACAGGCGATGATATTTGCCCAGCCGCGTACCATACTGCGGTCATAAGAATCCTGTGGTAACAGTGCCGGTGACGGGTAGTTTTCCTCAAGCCATTCTAGAATGGCGCCGGACTGAGTGAGCACACGGCGGTCATCTAAGCGCAGAGCGGGCACAAGACCCTGTGGGTTAATCCTCAGGTAATCGTCACCTCTATGCTCGACCTTGAGCAGATTAACCGGCACTGTACTATATTTGATACCCTTGTAATTCAGCGCAATTCTTACACGATACGCGGCGGAAGATCGATGATAGGTAAAAAGTTCCATGTCGAGGCCTCGGCGGTGCTGGTTCTTGCGGCGCCTTTTATACGGGTGGATGGTATTGCACCACCTGTTGGTCAATTGCGCCAAAGATGGAGTTGCCTTGAGCATCCTTCATTTCAATACGGATGCGATCACCAAAGCGCATGAAAGGTGTTGAGGGCTTACCATCAGCAATAGTTTCCAAGCAGCGAACTTCAGCGAGACAGGATGATCCAGTAGGGCTGCCGACGTTAGCTATGGTGCCTGAACCAATGACGGTGCCGGTCATCAGTGCTCTCGATTTGGCCGCATGAGTGATGAGTTCGGCAAAATCAAAGATCATATCCTGACCAGCATTAGGTGCGCCGATCTGTTCGTCATTAAGCGTACTGATTAGTGGTAAGTGTACTTTAGCGCCATCCCAGCTATCACCGAGTTCGTCTGGAGTGACGGCTACCGGAGTAAAGCTGGTCCAGGGTTTGGATTGATAAAATCCGAACTGTTTGCCTAACTCTGCTGGAATCAGGTTACGCAGGGAAACGTCATTCACCAGCGCCACTAATTTGATGTGTTTGTGGGCTTGCTCAGGTTTTGTTCCAGCGGGAACATCATCGGTAAACACTACGACCTCTGATTCAAAATCAATACCCCAATCCTCCGATTCAACCGGGATGTCGTCACAGGGGCCGATAAAGGCATCGGATGCGCCCATGTACATCAATGGGTCACTCCAAAAAGATTCCGGTAGTTCAGCACCGCGGGCTTTGCGTACCAGCTCAACATGAGTGACATAGGCGCTGCCGTCAGCCCAATGATAGGCGCGTGGTAACGGGGCGTCACACTGTGCAGGGTCGAAAGCAAAGGCAGTGCCCACAGCGTTTGCATTCAATTGTTCAGAGACGGCTTGCAAACGTGGCTCTAATTCGGCCCAGTTATCCAGCGCCTGCTGCAAAGTGTGGGCAATTTCAGGTACGGCAATAGCGCGCGTGAGGTCTCGCGAGACTACCACTAGTTGGCCATCACGGCCTTGTTTTAATGAAGCAAGTTTCACGTTTATAAATCCTTTCCAGGTGATTTCCAGGAATTAATATAATCAAGGTTCTCGGTTTTTTCTGCAACCTCGGTGACCGAAAGTGAATAGCGCGTATCTATCATGACGGCCACCTCATCGGTTTCCTTGTTAGGGTTGGTCAGCGCCTTCTTTAGCGCTTTAGGATGAGGTCCGTGGGCAAAACCGCAGGGATGGAAGGTGACCATGCCTTCTTCAATATTGTCGCGGCTGAAAAAATTACCGCGATGGTAAAAGAGCACTTCATCATAATCATCGTTATTATGAAAAAAAGGTACTTTCAAAGCGCCCGGGTCGGATTCGATTGGCCGTGGGCAAAAAGTGCAAATGATAAAACCATTGCCGACAAAGGTGCTGTGCGCCGAAGGCGGTAAATGGTAGCGATGACTCATCAGCGGTCTGATATCACGCCAGTTTAATCGTACTACCGTATTGTCACCATGCCAGCCAACCGCATCAAGCGGGTTGAAGGGAAAAGTGACTTTGCTAAGCTGATTAAGGCGCTTAATATGAACCTGCCAAGTACTGTTGCCCTGCTGAGCCTTAAAGGTGCTGTTGATTTTAGGGTGGTCAAGAATCGCGGGGTCATAAATGGCATTTGGGCCCAGAATACCTCGATCTGGCATAGTGTAGGCACCATCCTTGTTTTCCATCATCAGCACGGTTAACGGGTCTGTGACATCAATACGCCAGGCTGTACCGCGCGGAATCATGATGTAGTCGCCGTCTCTAAAGCTGAGATGGCCGTAATCACAATAAAGATCACCGCTGCCATAATGGATAAACAGCAACTCGTCACCATCACTGTTGCGCACTAAGTGCGTCATGCTGCTATCAGTTTTCCACTGCCGTACGGCGAGATTATTATTTTCCAGGGTGACTGGCGCGTCATAGGGTGAATCGCTATTGGCGGTCAGTTGGTTAAAGTCAAAAGCTCGCGGTTGTAACGGACCTTCCCAATCGATCCAGCCGGTTGGTGGATTTTGGTGGTGCATGTGAGTGGCGGGGCCGAAGAAACCCTCCCGTCCAAGCTCGCGTTCATAGGTTCCTTCAGGAAAATCGCAATGGGCTTGGCGAGACGTTTCGCCTTCCTGAATCGGAAAAGTTAGCCACTTTTTGACGCTCATGGTCTCTGTCCTGTGTTTGCTAGGAATGGAAAATAATGCTATATAGTTACAATTGAAACTAGTTTAAAGCAAACTAGTTCCTTTTGCAACCAGTTTGTTTTCCGCTTAAACTCGCGCCTGGCAGATCAAAAGGTCAATTATCATTGGAAGAAAACGTGAGTAATAAAAACAACCCAAAAGTAAAATTAAAGCACTTCATGCCCTATCGCTTGAATAACCTGTCGGAACGGGTAAGTGTAGCGCTGTCGCGGATTTATTCAGATGAATTTGATATTAGCGTAGCGGAGTGGCGCATACTGGCGACGCTGGCGGAGTATCCGCATTTGTTGGCTAAGGAGATTGGGCAGCAAACTCATATGGATAAAGTCAAAGTATCAAGAGCCGTCGGCACCTTGGATCAAAAGCAGTGCTTGATTAAGGAAAAGGATTTGAATGATAGCCGCGCCATACGCTTGGCGCTGAACGCAAAGGGCTTAACGCTATACGAAAATATTGCACACAAGGCGCTAGAGTGGGAAAAGTCTTTGTTGGCCGGGTTGAACGGGCAACAGAAAAAAGGTCTCTATGAGTTGCTCGGTTATCTTGATGAGCGGGTGAGCGCGATGACAAAAAAAGGCTAATACTAACTGCTTCCAAATGTAGATCGGCATAAAATATTTGCCCATTCAATATAAAGAGAACCTTGTCGTAGCTGCTCTTGCTATGTTGTGTAAGGCTCTCATAAAGAATAATTGACTGATTATTTGGCTGTCCCCATGGAATTAAAAATTGACCGGATTGATAGAAATATTCTCGAATTGCTACAAAAGGATTCAGGGCTTACCCATCAACAGATAGCTGATAAAATTGGTAGTTCACCAACCTCTGTTTGGCGGCGTATCCAGAACCTAGAAGCCAAGGGAGTGATTAGTGCCCGCGTCGCCTTGCTTAATCGTAAAACTATCGGCCTCAACGTCTGCGTAATCTGTAATGTTAAGTTAAGCCATCATAGCGATGAAACGCGGTTGAAGTTTGAAAGTTTTGTCGCTTCACTTCCAGAAATCACAGAATGCTACGCGGTTTCTGGCAGTCATGATTATACGCTCAAGGTGGTAGTGAAGGACGTGGAAGCCTATGAAAGGCTGTTAACGCGGCAATTACTTAATCACCCATTGGTGGATTCTGCTGCTTCAAGCTTTACCCTTAGAGAGGTCAAATACAGTACTCGACTCACGCCGCCCTAGTTTATGGAACGCTGCATCGCTTGGCTTTCCTAGAGGGGGGCGATTTTAAACGGTGAGAGCAAGCAGTTGTTGGTTATCGTTGGCTCACGCGCCATTCCTAATGACAATATGGCGTTAAAATGCCTGAAGCAACGACAGTCGGTGTATCCTGCCGGTTCTCCTAGTAATACGTTGTTATCTTGAGAAGCTTGATGCGGTGATGGGCTGGAAAGGTTTGATTAGCGACCCCCACCTAAATGGTTCGAGCGAACAAAAACTTCTGCAATCAATAGCAAGTCGCTTGCATAAAATTTAGCGAGAAGATGGGCGTCGACGTGAATCGCCAGTTCGTGATTTGTTACGGGATTTTATGGGTTGGCGTGACTCGGAGCGAATGGCTTTACCCAGTGGGGGCGTGTCGACTAACAGGTGCTGTGGTGGATGCTCACATTCAATTTTTTTACCGAGTAGCGCACCAATTGGCATGAGCTGAAAAGCATCCTCTTCACAGGCAAAACTAATGGAAGTGCCACTTTTGCCTGCTCGTCCGGTACGGCCTATCCGGTGCACATAGTCCTCTGGTTCTTCTGGTAAAGTGTAGTTAACCACATGGCTAACACCATCAATATGGATGCCTCTGCCAGCAACGTCAGTCGCTACCAGCACGTTAAGTTGATCTGATTTGAACCCTTCTAAGGTTTTTACGCGTTTATTCTGGGCTATTTCCCCTGATAACAATCCCGCCTTAAAGCCATGACGTAGTAATTTTTCATGCAGGTGACGGCATTGATCACGACGATTGGCAAAAATAATCACGTTATCCACGTCTGACTGTTGCAACAGGTTATAGAGCAGTTTGTATTTCTCATCGCTTGCGCAAAGATAGACATGCTGGGTGACCGTATCGGTGGCAATGCTGTCGGGCTCAATTTCCACTCTAATCGGGTCTATCGTCCACTGATCAGAAAGAGATAATACTTCGGGAGTAAAGGTTGCGCTGAATAATAACGTTTGTCGGTGAATTTTCGGCGGTGTCTGGCGGATAATCCGCCGAACTTGCGGAATGAAACCCATATCCAGCATACGATCCGCTTCGTCAATTACCATGATTTCAATTTGATCCAGGTAGATATCCTGGTTACCGCAAAAATCGAGCAGGCGACCGGGTGTGGCGACGAGGATATCAACAATTTCATGGCGCAGACGTTGTTGTTGTTTGCCGTAATCCATACCGCCGACCAAAGCATGTGTTTTAAGGCCAGTATATTTGTTAAGAGATTCTGAGTCTTCCGCGATCTGCATGACCAGTTCCCGTGTCGGTGCAATAATCAAGGCGCGAGGTTCGTGTCCGAAGCGTTCTCCCTCGAGCGGATTATTAAGCAAATCATTGATGATATTGATGAGAAATGCGGCGGTTTTACCCGTTCCGGTTTGTGCCTTGCCGATCAGGTCATGCCCCGTCAGCGTGTGAGGTAAAGACTGTGCTTGAATTGGCGAGCAGTATTGAAATCCGAGATCAGCAATGCCGTGCATTAGCTCGGTGGGCAAATCGAAGCTGTGAAACAGAGTTTTTCCTTCGATTTCAGGCACTTGAAATTGGCTTATATCCCAGGCCAATGGAGCTTTTTGTGGGCTGGTTTTTCTGCGTGCGTGGCTGGCTCGTTTCGTACCCTGTGCATGGCCGCCCTTTATATCCTTCTTGGCTGGCGTCTTTGCTGCGGAATTTTTTGTTGGCGGAGCGGCTTCAGCTTTGGCCTTTCTTTGGAATAACTTGCGGATCAAATTTGCCTCTTAGTAACTGGTATCAAAAGGCAGCCAGTATAGCATGAACGGAGGCATTCATATGCAAATTAGTCTCCTTGCCGAGAAGTCTGGCTGTGAAGCGTCAGTTTAAAGTAGAAGACTAATTTGCTCAGGGGTTTACGGTGTAGAGAGTTCCTAGCTATAGGC
>Ga0209578_10001765_pt1 | contig 19380 bp, 18 predicted proteins | sample tdAd472_FD_187127 | JGI IMG/M metagenome (GOLD analysis project Ga0209578, IMG submission 187127) | Marine sediment microbial communities from the Atlantic coast under amendment with organic carbon and nitrate - tdAd47.2 (SPAdes)... | ecosystem: Environmental > Aquatic > Marine > Coastal >...
TTGCCGGTGCGCTGAGCTCGACGAGGATATTCCGGAGCTGAGCGCTTCACCAAAGTATAGAACTCAGCGTTATCGGACAACCGCATCAGGCGCTCATCGTCAGTTTCTTGCGCATAGAGACCACCAAAAAATGTGGCACCGAAGGATAGAATGGCCGCGCATAATATTGAGGAAAGCCTTTTATTCATATTACACCTCTTTAAAAAATCGGTATGACTGAATTTTTCTTAATACCCCTAGTCAGCATAGGAAAAAAGCATGCGAGTGCGTGCTAATGCGTCAGCTGGCTCAATATCCTTAAAATTTGCCTCATATTGCCACTGCTTGATCGCGGTGAGCGCCGCCTTATCAAAAATTTCATTTGGTTGAGACTCAACTACTACAGGGTTAGTCACGACACCTTCAGGGCTGATCCTGTATTCAATAACTACATAGCCTTTGAACCCACCTCGTAGCGCCCTTTTTGGGTACTTCGGCGCTACGCGTTTCACCAAAGTATAGTATTCATAGTTGCTGGATAGCCGGGCATTGCGTTGCTCTTCCGTTTCCTCTTGTATTGCTACTTCGAGCTGCTCAGCTTCCTGCGCTGCCTCCAGCGCTTGCTGCTGTTTTAGCGCCTCAGCGGCAAGTGCAATGAGCTGTTGCTCCCTGGCGACTACTGCTTTTTGTAACGATATTTGACAAGCATCCGTTTCTTGACGCAATTTAGCAATCTCATTGGCCTGGTCGTTGCCAATTGTAATTTCGCCATCCGTTAATAATTCTTGATTCGGTATTTGCGTCATTCTTTTCTGTAATGACTGCCATTTTATTCTGGTATCAGCCAACCCTACTTCGTCAGCACTCGATAATTGACTTTCCGGCCCTAGTAAAGCTTGGCAAGAATCCAATGTTTTCTGTATGTACTCCACACTTTCTTGTATAGCTGAGGCTATTTCGTTTTGCCGTGAACTCTCTACTTCGATCTCTTGTGAAACCCGATCACAACGGCGCATATCAGTTCTTACGGAAAATACTTCAAGTATCGCGTCCGTAATTTGAACGGCTTCTTCCTTATATTTCAAATACTGGGAATAGGATTTTTTAGCATTACTTAATTCACTATTGCGCAAATATTCTGCTGCCTCACCGCAGGCCGCCACGCCCAATGTAAACACCGGTAACGCCTCAGTACGCAAGATATCTGCGCCTACCGTATCGCAATAACTGACAATACGTTCAACATCCTCATCTTTTTTTTCAAAAATCCTCTTATCCAACACAGCTGCTTGCTCTTTTAAATCCAAATAAACGGCATAAGCCGATTTTGCTTGCTCTAGATCTTTGCGTCGCAGTAAATGTGCATTTTTACATTCGGTGTAACCCTGTTGCATAAGATCCAACGCTTTCGCGTTGGCGCCCTGCGTTTCAATAGGAAGCAATAGCGCACAAACTAGACTAGTGCTTGTTATAAGCTGTATTAGTATTGTATTTATCCTGCTCATTAGAATCCCGACCCACTCCATTGATGGACTAATATTTCCAGTGAAACCACTAACATACAGCCTAGTAAAGATTACAAATTGGTCAAATTCTATGTTTAACCGATTATTTGGAGGGGGAAATCAGGGGCGGCATTGGGCAGTCAATCGCATCAGCAAATGCACGAACAAGCTCCACCTCAATGGGCTGGATAACGGCATCGTGGGTTACACATCGACATAGGGCTTTAAGCAATCGTGGTTTAAGCAGGGGTTTTAATTGATTTAGCACGCTAATGGCACGCGATAAATCTCGTAACTGATAGTTACCAGGGCTGACAAACCGAAGCCTTGCTAACCCGATCATTTGTTTAGCGGCGTCAAAACTCGCTAACGCTAAGGCATCGGATTCAGCGCCAGCTGATGCTAATGCGGATAACACCAACCCAGTGGCTTTAGAAACAGGCTTGAATGACCTGACACTGCCGTTAACGAGCAACTGATCTGATTTTGGTTCCATGTGGTGCAGAACAATTCGATACAAGGCCCACTCAAATAGCTCGACCTGATTATCAGCTTTCATCAGCGCAGCCAAGTTCAATTTAAATACCTGATACTGTGCCTTGCTGAGCTGCTTTAACGTGGGCAAACATAGATCCAGCAGTGGTAGTCGCAGCTTCGGTTGTTTGATATCAAGACAATTAATCTGTTGCGCATACTGATACACCAACGGATCTGCCGACTGCTGTAATTGTCGCCATTGCTGTTGCTCTATGTCCGGCTTGCTATCAAGAAGCAGGCAATAAACCAGAGCCCGAGCCCCGTAGGGCTCGCGTGCAGCTTTTTTTATCTCATCGGGTAAATTCTGTAACCAGTCCTGAGCGTAGACCAAATGCGCTAAGTCTATTTCACCGACACTATCAACCAAAGAATTGGCGCTTACCTGTTTCATCTCGATGGCATTGGACAAACCAATAACCTTTTCTTGTGCGTTATCGATATGTGTGGATTCAGCCATAGAGGCTGCTGGCGTCACTCGTGGGAATTGACCATCCCAGCGCGGTTCAATTCTACGAATACGCTTAGATAAGGGCGGATGAGTTGCCAATATAGAGCCTAAAAAGGGCTTTACTGCCTGCCCAAAAAATAAATGACTCACCTCACTTGCATTGGGGTGTTCTATTTGAGAACCATGAACAACAGCCCCTATTTTTTTGAGCGCACCGCTGATACCTTCCGGGTTTCGAGTAAACTGTACCGCCGAAGCATCCGCCAGAAACTCCCGCTGTCTGCTCACTGCGGCTTTGATGAGATTACCAAAAAAAGTACCCACATAGCCGATCGTCATCAGCCCCGCCCCCAAGGCTAGAAAGGGAAGCGCACCATTATTCTTGCCTGAACGTCCCCTATAACCAGTGCGAGAAACGCTGCGTAAGAGGTGATAACCGATAATACCGATCACCAAAATACCATGCAAAACCCCAATCAACCTGAGATTAAGACGCATATCCCCGTTCAGGATATGGCTGAACTCATGAGCAATCACGCCTTGCAATTCATGTCTGTCCAGCAGCTCAATACAGCCCCTGGTTATGCCAATGACTGCGTCAGCAGTTGAGTTACCGGCGGCAAAAGCATTGATGCTAGTCTCCTCAAGCAAATAGACCGGCGGCACCGGTGTACCGGAAGCAATCGCCATTTCCTCCACCACATTCAGAATTTTTCTCTCGTTAGGCTTATCGGTATTGGGAATAATGAGCTGACCACCCATTGCTTCGGCTACTGCGCTCCCACCGCTGCTCAATTGGGCCATTTTATAAAGGCTCGCAAGCGACACAATACTAAGAATGGTCAGGCTAATCGTCGCCAGAAGGCTCCAGCTAAAATAATCTAAGATGGCCAAGTAGTTTTCTGAACTGTCCCCATTTAGAGCAAAACCCTTGAGGAAAGCTATAGCGATAACGACCAGGAGGTTGGTGAGTGCGATCAGGCAAACTACCGCAAGTAAAAAAAAGAATACAAGCCACCCAGTACGTTTGCGCGCCTGGTCTTGGTGATCAAAAAAATTCATCGAGTTAACGAGTATTAACTAGAATTTTACTGTCGGTACCTTTTGTATTTCTTCACGATCATCAAATTCTAGCAGGGTTGCATCCTGGCCATGACCAAAGATTGGCGACAACACGACTGGCGGGAAGCTTTGTCGATAGGTATTGTAGCTGGTAACGGCATCGTTAAAGGCTTGGCGAGAAAATGCGACACGGTTTTCCGTGCTAGTTAATTCTTCCGAAAGCTGCATCATATTTTCATTGGCTTTAAGCTCAGGGTAGGCTTCCATCACCACATTCAAACGCCCTAAAGCGCCTGACAGTATCCCTTCAGCCCCATTCAACTCTCCTATCGCTGCCGCGCTGGAAGGATTCGCTGCCGCCGCTTTCAAGCCAGCCATTGCCTGATTACGCGCAGCAATGACCGCTTCTAAGGTTTCCCGTTCATGGACGATATAGGCTTTAGCCGTTTCGACTAGGTTAGGGATTAGGTCGTAGCGTCGTTTAAGCTGTACTTCGATTTGAGAAAAGGCATTTTGGTATCGGTTTTTTAATGCGACTAACTTGTTATAAATACTGATGATCGAGAATAATAAAACCGCCACAACCACCCAAAAAATAATATTACTGATTTCCATGATATTTTCCTTCTATAGTGACAGATTAGTTTAGTAAATTAGGCCAATTTCGCCAGATACCACTATAATCTCGATTTATGCATTCTCTTAAACTCACCAATTTACATGATTAGAACCGTCATTTATGTGCTTGGAGCACTAGCGCTTCACCAGACGGATTTTAGTCACCCGAACGCTTTCTATCATCTTTTTTTACCGATCATCGACGTCGTCTTTCTCATTTTTCTGTGCTGGCAAATGATCTTTTTTTTCACACTCAACAATTTTTCAAACGGGAAAAACTATGGTTTCCATGATCTAATTATTGATATTTATGACCTGCGTTACGACATTCAAGATCATGGCTTAACCTACGCAATGATTAATCTTTTGTTAAATCTGATTGATTTTATCTGCATCTTTTTATCCGTCTTTTATTACTACTCACTCACTATTGAACTGGTGGTCAGTTAGATCCGGATAGCTCTTTAACAACACAATCAGCACAATGCCCACTGCTACCAACACGGCAACCAACCAAAGCGCATTGATGTAGTTCCCCGCGCTATCGAAGTAACGCCCCATCGCATACGCACCTATGGCAGAGCCCAACTGGAAGGCTGCGAACATAACTCCATAGATTTGTCCAAAGGCTTTAGGACCAAAGTAGCGGCTAACAATATAAGCAATTTCACTGATTTCGGAACCTGTCGCCAACCCCACTAACACGGCAGCAAGGAATACAATCGGCCCAGCGGTTCCAGTAGCCAAAATTACCACCCCCACGAACAACCCGAGCAAAAATATTGCTGCCACATAAGGAGCGAAGTAACGATCCATCAAAAATCCTGCAAAAATCCGCCCAAAAATCAAACCAAAACCGAGACTACTCATGCACATCGCCGCTGTTGCTGGGGCTACTCCACGCCCAATCAACAGTGGCACCAAATGTGCCAAGATACTGGTAATACCTATACCTATTAAGGCGAAGGAGCCGAAAATCAGCCAATAACTTCTAGTTCTCATTGCCTCGTTCGCGGTCAAACCAATATCGGCGTCGGTCGCGGGCACCGCTCCAGACTCATCAGTAGAACTGGCATCCCCATCTGGTTGAAAACCCATTTCCTGAGGCGTTTCACGTAGCAAAAAATAGGTCAGCGGAAACGATATAAAAAGCACCATACCCGCAAAAGTCAGATAAGCTTCGCGCCAGCCCCAATTGTCGATAATAAACTGAGCAATAGCTGGCATGATGGTTGCGCCAACACCAAAACCAGCGAGGGAAATACCCAGCGCAATGCCACGTTTCTTTGCAAACCAAGCAATCATTACCCGCGAATAACTGAGAGGCAGCGTCCCGGCACCGAGAAAGGGAATCAGCAGATGCATGGCATAGTAGTGCCAAATATTACCATTGAGCTGGCTCATAGAACCCACACAAAGCCCCAGCAATATCACCGAGACCAGCATCACTCGGCGCACACCCATTCTATCAACCAACACCCCTAATAGCGGCGATGCGAACACCACTGTGATGTTGGCAATGGTCAGCGCCAACGACATCGGCCCGCGCTGCCAGCCAAATTCAGCTTCGAGTGGTGTAATAAATGTACCGAACACGAAAACCGTAAACATGGCGTAGCTAAGGGCCAGACCGATAAAACTGGCGAGCACGTTCCACCAGCCATAAAAAATTTTATTCGAAGGTTGTACTTTTTGAACTGAGGCAGGGCTTTCAGGCATCTCAAAGCGAGTCCATTGTAAGGTTGCGAATCAGTGAAGGAACTGATCGCTTAAACCGTTTGTTATTATTCCGTCATAGCTTGCCACGAATTAAAAAACAACGCAAAGCCAGCGCTGCAAGTACCGTGAACTTTAAATTAAGAAACAGCAGGAACGCCGAGCGGGAAGGGAGGAAAACATAAGGGCCAGAAACTCTGACCCTTTTTTAAAGCTTGTCGATTAACCGTTGACGCGTTCAAATTCCTTCATAAAATCTGCAAGCGCTTGTACCCCAGCCAGCGGCATTGCGTTATAGATAGAGGCTCGAATACCACCCACCGCACGATGCCCCTTCAAGGCATAAAGTCCGTTTTTCAGTGCTTCCGCCAAAAATTGTCCTGCCAGATCATTGTTTGCTAAATTAAAAGTGACTGTCATCACTGAACGTGATTCCGGTTGCGCTGATCCAAGGTAAAAGTCCGAAGCATCAATCAGCTCATAAAGTATTTTGGCTTTTTGCTGGTTGATTTTCTCTAACGCTGCAATACCGCCCTGCTCCTTTTTCCATTCCAGCATTAGCATGAGCATGTACATCGCAAAAGTATTGATGGTATTCGCCATGGAATGGTTATCCATATAGACTTTGTAATCCAACAACGTCGGTGTATCTGGTGTCGCCTTGCCGATCAAGTCTTCACGCATCATCACCAAAGCAACACCGGAAGGACCTAGATTTTTTTGGAAGCCTGCGTACACCGCTCCAAACTGGCTGTAGTCGATAACTCGTGAAAATATCTCAGAAGTCATATCAGCTACTAAAGGCACTGCTCCGGTGTCAGGAAATTTCTGCCAGCGTGTGCCGTATATCGTGTTATTACTGGTTATGTGGGCATAAGCTGCATCCTGATCAACATCCGCAACGCTACTCTCAGGAATACGGTCAAAATTTGTTGCTTCACTAGTGGCCGCGATTTTAATATTGCCAAACTTCTCCGCTTCTTTGCGCGCTAACTTGGCGAAATTGCCGGTTTCAAAATACACCGCCTTGCGTGAAGCTGAGAGAGGTAGCAGGTTCATCGGAATCGCAGAAAACTGCATGCGTGCACCGCCATGCACATAAAGCATTTTGTAGTTACTAGGCAACCCACTCAGTTCGCGAATCAGTTCATCACAACGGTCCACAATTTGGTCAAACTCTTTACAACGATGACTAATTTCGATAACGGAGGCGCCCATACCTCGATAGTCCAAAAATTCCTGTTGCGCTTTTTCCATCACTTCCGTTGGCAACATGGCCGGACCGGCGCTGAAATTAAAAATTCGTGAGCTCATAATTTGAGGTCCCTGGTTATTCGTTAAAAGTTTCTTTGGACAAAACAGTCTTCTTTACGGCTAAAGCACGCGTACGTTGATTACACCTTGAATTGCCTTGATGCTGGCAAGCACAGTCTCCGAGACCGATGATTCGATATCAATCAGGTTATAGGCGATATCGTCACGACTTTTGTTGAGCATATCGACCACGTTAATTTCCATATCCGCCAACACGGATAAAACACTGCCGAGCATCTTCGGCACGTTCTTATTGACCACGGCCAAGCGATACTGAGTGGTGCGTTCTAAACTCAAAGGGGGGAAATTCACGGCATTGACAATATTACCGTTTTCCAAAAAATCGATCAGCTGATTCGCGGCCATAACCGCACAGTTATCTTCGGCCTCCTGGGTGCTGGCACCAATGTGCGGCATCAAGATGACTTTATTATTTCGAATCAGCACAGGGGTTGGAAAATCTGTCACAAAGAGGCGTAATTTATCCTTTGTTAAAGCCTCTGCCACAGCGGCAGAATCGACTATTTCTTCACGAGCAAAATTGACCAAACAGGCGTCCGGTTTCATTGCCGTTAGCAACTCGGCATTGACCAGATGATAGGTGGATTCAATGGCCGGCAAATGCAAGGTTACAAAATCAGATTTCGCCATTAAAGACTGTAAATTTTCCATCTTGCGCACTTCACTGGGCAGACGCCAAGCTGCGTCAACGGAGAGGGCTGGATCATAGCCCAGCACTTCCATACCCATTTCCAAGGCCATGCGCGCCACCCTGGAACCAATAGAACCAAGACCAATCACACCTAAGGTCTTGCCTGCAATTTCCTGTCCACGAAAGCGCTTCTTTTCCTGCTCAAGCAGCTTACTCATAGCTTGCGCATCGCTCAAATCGGTTAGGCTGTTGACATAATTAATACCTTGCACGATACCGCGCGAACCTAACAGCAGCGCCGCTAAAACCAGTTCTTTCACCGCATTGGCATTAGCCCCAGGAGAATTGAAAACCGGGATACCCAGTTCTGTCATACGCGCTACAGGAACATTATTAACACCTGCTCCAGCCCGACCGATAGCCTTAACCGATGAGGGAATTTCAGCCTCGGATAACTTATGACTTCTTAGCAGAATGGCATCGGGGTGACCTATTTCACTCGCCACTTCATACTTGTCGCGGGCAAAGCGCTCTAACCCTTTGATAGAAATATTGTTAAGCGTTTGAATTTTATACATGAAGCTGAATCCTTTGCGCTGCAAAAAAGGAGGGAGATTTTACCCGAGATCGGAGCAAACTAACAGGGTAACGCGTAAGATTTTGGCGGATCACTGGTAATTCTGCGCTACTTTATTAGCCGTTCAATCGGCTTAATTGCTTGATCGCTCAGATAGCATTAAGCTTGCGCCAATATTGTTCAATTTCCATTAAGCCGCAGTTTATTATGGATTACGCTTTTCAGAGTAAGTTACCACAGGTTGGCACCACTATATTTACTGTTATGTCCCGTATGGCAACAGAATATGGTGCAATTAATTTGTCTCAAGGCTTTCCCGACTTCGATGGCCCCGCACCACTCAAACAAGCACTCTGTCACTATGTGCAAGCAGGACATAATCAGTACTCCCCTCTTACCGGAGTTATGGCGTTACGAGAGCAAATCGCGCTAAAGCTATCACTATTGTATGAGCATAGCGCCTGCCCAGAAAAAAATATTACCGTTGTGCCAGGCGCTACTGAAGCACTGTTTTGTGCCATTCAAACGTCCATCCACCCAGGCGACGAAGTCATCATCTTTGACCCCGCTTACGATAGTTATCAGCCCGCTATCGAATTAAGTGGTGGTGTTACCGTACATGTGCCGCTACTAGCACCGCATTTCGCCATCGATTGGCAGCGTGTCAAGGATGCGATAAGTAATAAAACTCGTATGATAATTATTAATACGCCACACAACCCAACCGGTACGATATGGACGGCAAGTGATATGCAGCAGCTGGCGGAGCTGGTGCTCGATACCAATATCCTATTACTTTCCGATGAGGTTTATGAACACTTAGTATTCAACGGGCACAGACACGAATCAATTTTGCGTTACCCGGAGCTCGCCGCGCGCGCCTTTGTTGTCTCTTCCTTTGGCAAAACCTACCATGTTACGGGCTGGAAAACCGGTTACTGTATCGCTCCTGAACAGCTAATGTTGGAATTTCGCAAAGTACACCAGTTCGTTTCCTTTGTTGGCGTCACACCGATTCAACACGCCTTGGCTGATTTTATGACGCAATGCCCACAACACTACCTGGAACTACCAGATTTTTACCAAGCAAAACGTGACTTTTTCTGCCAATCGTTAGCAGCCTCTCGCTTTGAGTTTTCGCCCTCAACAGGAACCTACTTTCAACTGGCTGATTACAGCGCCATCAGCAACCAACCGGACACCGAGTTCGTCGCCTATCTCACACAGCAGGTAGGCGTCGCGGCCATTCCTATTTCAGTGTTTTACCAATCGCCACCCGATGCCAGACTCATACGTTTTTGCTTTTGCAAAGAAGATGCAACCCTAGAACGAGCCGCAAAGCTTTTATGTAATATCTAAGGACTTTGGAAAGGAATTGCTAACCGGTCTGAATTCCCAAGGGATTAAACAGCCGTTTTTTAAAAGCGGTGTTGCCAAGTATTAATATAGATTACGCTCTATACCTGTTCATCAATAATCCTACCCTTACGCATTATTGATGCTGGCTTTGGTCGATTTTCTGATTCAGCTCTTCGCACTGCTCGACGATCAGACATCTTTCTTCTATCCTGAGCGGGTTTGCGCGCCGCTTTGATTAAGCGACGCCTATCCGACGGACTATGCCGCCGATTGCCAGCGCGTCGTCGCTCGACCGGCGCGGGTGTTTCCTGATCAGCCAACCGTTTTGAGCGGGAGGTTTCCTGCACGTTTCCTGCTGGTCTGCTGGCATTATTTTCGTTGGCTGGTCGATTAACCGTGCCGATTGGAATAAGATCTACCATTCTTATTCACCTCACCAGGTTGCCTTGGTTTGTTCCATTAACACCCAAAAGGTGCAACTCTAGGTATAGACGTAAACGACAGTAAAATCCATTTACTATGCATCTCTACCAGTTCTACTCATATACCAAATGACTTAATTTTTTGGACCATATTTTATGAACTATGTATGAACTATGTATGAACTATGTATGAACTATGTATGAACTATGTATGAACTATGTATGAGCTATGTATGAGCTATGTCTTACCCATTATATCGGCCAAGTGTTTTAAAAGTTAACGCAGGAGAAACAAGATGCTGGAAGAAATTTCAACGGAATGTCCTTATTGTGGTGAACCCATCCAGTTATTGGCTGATGTTTCGGGCGGCAATCAGCAATATTTCGAGGATTGTCAGGTCTGTTGTCGTCCTATATTGATCTCTATACAATACCAAGAGCACTCTGATCGTTATACTTTCCTGGCCCAACGAGAGGACGAATAACTCTTATTAATCAGTCGGTTAAACATTTACACTCTTTCCACCATCACTAGATTGCCATTTATGGACGTAAAGGATAGAGTATCGTCGTATTGCAATAAAAATTACTATTAACTAATAACAGTCAGGATTTTCCTATGGATAACAAAATAGTACTCATTATTCTTGCGATTTTTCTCCCTCCCATTGCTGTGTTTTTAAAAAGCGGTGTTGGGAAAGACCTAATCATCAATATTGTTTTATGCTTACTGATGTTTTTACCGGGTGTCGTACACGCGCTCTGGTTGGTAACACGATAATTAAAAAATATTGTACCTTTTGCACAACAATGGCCTTTTGGATTCCACGTAAATTATGATTAAAGACCTGCTGGCCAATAACATGCGCTGGGCCGATAACATAAAGCAGATCGACCCAGCGTATTTTCCCAACCTGTCAAAACAACAAAGCCCCAAATATCTCTGGATCGGATGTTCAGATAGTCGGGTACCCGCCAATGAAATTGTCGGTATGCAGCCTGGGCAGATTTTCGTCCACAGAAATGTCGCCAACTTGGTTATACACACCGACTTTAATTTTCTCTCGGTTCTGCAATATGCCGTGGACGTACTTAAAGTCGAACACATTATTGTCTGCGGCCACTATGGTTGCGGTGGCGTTGAAGCAGCTCTCAATAACCTGCAATTAGGGATTATTGATAATTGGTTGCAGAATATAAAGGACATCCAACAACGTCATGCTAGTCGATTCGAAAACCTATCGCATCAAGAAAAGAGCGACCTATTATGCGAACTGAATGTTACCGAACAGGCCAATAATGTCAGCGAAACCACTATCGTACAGCAGGCCTGGGGACGGGGACAAAAGCTATTTGTGCATGGCTGGATTTATAGCATCGCGGATGGCTTGATTCGGGACTTGCAGGTAAGCAGAGGTGAAAATAGTCGCTAAGCGCTGCTAGTTTCTATAAAAAAGGGAGGCGAAATCGCCCCCCTTTTTATTGAGTTAATCGCCTAAGATGGAACTAAGCCGCTGATGAAGCTCTTTCGTTCTCAATCAATTTTTTTGGTGTCTCCGCTGAAATTTCAATTTTTCTTGGCTTCATTGCCTCAGGAATCTGACGTTCCAGGTCAATGTGTAATAGCCCATTTTCAAGATTCGCGCCCACCACTTTCACGTGGTCGGCCAATTGAAAATTACGCTCGAAATTACGCGCAGCGATACCGCGGTAAAGGTACTCGCGCTCTTCTTCAGCGTTAGCTTTGATGGCACTAACTTTTAGGGTATTACGCTCAGACTCAATATCCAACTCAGACGCGTCAAATCCGGCTACTGCCATGGTAATACGGTACCTGTCTTCACCTACACGCTCGATGTTATAAGGCGGGTAAGCAGGTTGTTCAACACGGCTTGCGCTATCCAGCATAGAAGCCAGATGATCGAAACCAACAGATGAACGGAATAAAGGTGATAAATCTAATCTTGCCATTGTCATATCCTCTCAATTAAGCAATATGTGATTGCCCATCCTAAGACCGGGCAGTTAAATTAAAGAAACCCCACTGTTAAGGTTTCCAGCACGAGCCTCATTCGAGCACCCGTAACTTCTATTTATGGGCAATCAACATTTTTTCAAGAGGGGTAAATGCCTAATAATGATTCAACAGGCCTTTAGGGGTTACGTACTCGCCAACGACGATTTGACCATAACCAACTATCAGGATGCTGCAAAATATGGCTTTCAACGGCGCGAGCGTAGAGTTCGGTAATAGGATAGCTATCTTTATTTTTTTCGTAGGGTGGTTCCGCTAACAGCTGGTACTCAATTTCATAATAACCGCGCTTAACTCGCGTCATGCGCACATAAATAATGGGTAATTTGGCGAACTGTGCAATTTTCTCCGGCCCGACAAAAAACCGAGTATCGCGATTTAGAAAACGAGTGTAATGACATCGCCCGCTGCCGCGTGGTTTTTGATCGGCTAATATCGCATAAGCCCGCTGTTTTTTGCGGTTCTTAACCACCTCACCCATCAAATCCGCTGCATTAACCAACCTAGCTCCAAAGCGGGTACGCATTGCGTAAAAAACCCGATCCATGGTCTTGCTGTGCAGCGGCTTGTATATACTTTCTACCAGAACCGGTAGTTGCAACCCCATGGCTAACTGCAACCACTCCCAATTTCCAGAGTGGGAGGAGAGTAAAAGAAACGATTTACCCTGGTCGATCAACCCTTTGACCAAATCATAGTTTTTGTGGGTCACCCGCGCTTCGAATTCCGCCTCTGAAATCGCCATGCCCTTCACTACTTCAATCGTCACATCAGCCAGGTTTCGATAATAACGCTGCTCTAGCCGGTTAATTTCTTTTTCACTGGAGGAGGGAAAAGCGCTACTCAAATGTTCTCGCACGATATCACGTCGATAACGCACTAGATGATAGATAACAAAATAGATTGGTCCCGACAGGGTATAAAGCAGGGGCAACGGTAATTTTGCAATTAATTTAAACAACATATAACTTTTGTATTCTCATTTGATTTTCATATAACTTTGACAAGAGGTATCCCCTACAACAGCTCGAAGCCATTATAAGGGGGATGTAGCAGAACCGAAACTCCGAGCACCGAAATCAACCATAGGCTCGTTGCTATTAGGCGATAGTGCAAATTCCGCTATAGCCTATTTATTGAGTTCATCCCAAGGGTAATCAATCAGCTCTAGTAACACCCCATTCATTTTTTTGGGATGCACAAAAGTAAACTCGCTGTCACGAAAAGGGCGGGCACCGCCAATAATGGGGTAATTCTGTTGCGTCAGCTCAGAAATAGCTGCACGTGTATTGTCAACATTTAAGCTTACCAACATTACCCCTTCGCCTTTACTCTCTATAAATTTGGCGACTTCACTGTCAGCGGAGGTCGCCTCAATCAATTCGAACCCGACCTCACCAACCCAGTAACGCGCCACCTTAATTTTTTCTGGCTCATCAATATAGCAGTCATCGGGCTTTTCTTTTCCCAATATCGGCTCCCAGTTTTTCCTCGCCGCCTCAATATTTCGGACTGCTATACAGATGTGATCCAGTTTATTCACCTTCATACATTCACCTTCCGATACTTACTTTTAAGTACTTGCTTTTAGGTACTTGCTTTCAGACATAGCTTCCTGAAATCCGATGATTCCCCGCTAATTCTGATTCAGAGAGTCAGCACGCAGCATGCTAGATTCCCCAAGCACAATCAACCCCATCGCCCCTACTGCTCCATTGAAAAATACGGTGTTGGTGTTAAAGCACCTATCAGACAAATCAGCAAAAAAATGCAGTTCAAACCAACCACCTGACTTTTTAGTTTTTCAGTAATTGAATTGACAGAACCTTGACTGAACCTAAACTAGCACTTCGGGTCTTAATTCGCTCTGACAAAAGCCATCGTTATTTGAAATAAGGATTTTTAGTGCTCCAAACAATACGCCAACTAACCACCCTTTTCCTGTTTGCTCTTCTCTATATTGGTATCCAGAGCTGTAGCTCACATCCAACGGGCACTGAAGGCTCGATTATTAAAAGCGCCAACGATAATCGCCAATATCATAGTTTTACCCTGCCTAACCAACTCAAGGTGTTAGTCATCTCTGATCCAAACACCGACAAAGCCGCTGCCGCGTTAGACGTGCATGTCGGCAGCAACGCAAATCCCAAAGATCGTCAGGGACTGGCACATTTCCTTGAGCACATGCTTTTCCTCGGCACCGAAAAATATCCCGAAGCCGGGGGTTACCAGAAGTTCATTAGCGAACATGGTGGCACCCATAATGCCTATACAGACTTTGAGCATACCAACTATTTTTTTGATGTAGACAACGATTTTTTAGCCCCAACGCTGGACCGGTTTGCGCAATTTTTTATCGCGCCGCTGTTTAACGCTGACTATGTTGAGCGGGAAAAACATGCGGTAGATTCAGAGTACCAGTCAAAGCTTAAGGACGATTACCGCCGACAGTATGAAGTGATCAAAAGCGTTGCCAACCCCGAACACCCCTTTTCAGCATTCTTTGTCGGGAGCTTGGATACACTGGCTGATAGACCTAATCAGCCGGTCCGTAAGGATCTGGTGAAATTTTATCAACGCCATTATTCCGCCAACCTGATGAGCCTGGTCGTACTCGGGCACCAATCCGTTAACGAACTTGAAGCGTTGGTCAAAGCGCAGTTCAGCAATATCCCTAATCACCAATCAACAACCATTGAAATTACCCAGCCACTGTTTAAGAAAAGTCAGCTTCCCCTTAAGGTAGAAATCACCCCTGAAAAGGATCTTCGCCAGCTGAAGCTACATTTCCCAATGCCGAGCCTGTACAACTATTATCGCAGCAAGCCAACTTACTATATTGCCAACCTCCTTGGCCATGAAGGCCCCGGCAGCCTGCTCTCGCTATTAAAAAATTTGGGCTGGGTTGAAAGCCTTTATGCCGGCGTCGGTCACAATGCCAGTGATGCCTCTACTTTCCAAATTTCTTACTCTTTAACCGCCGCCGGATTAACCCAAACCGATCAGGTTATACAAGCGACCTTTGCCTATATCCGCTTAATCCGAGATCAGGGAGTTAACGCTTGGCGTTTTAAAGAACAACAGCGGTTGGCGCAAATGAACTTCGACTTTAAGGAAAACGCTAGAGGTATCCATGAAGTCACTACGCTCGCCACCCAACTGCATCAGTATCCAACGCAGGATCTGTTGCGTGCGCCTTATCTGTTTGAAAATTTCGATCCTCAGCTAATTCAGAAGCTGATAGCAAAACTGAAACCCGAAAATATGATTGTGATGCTGGTGGCAAAAGAAGCACAAACAGATCAGCTGACAGACTGGTTTAAAACTCCCCATGGCTTCAGCACCATTACCCCCGAGCAAATAGCTAGCTGGCTAAATCCGCTACCTGAGAAACTGCGGACTCAATTAACACTACCGGAAGCCAACCCCTTTATCGCTCAGGATTTATCTGTAAAACCCAACCTCGCCGAAGGAGCGCTACCGCTACGCGTTAAAATTGCAGACGGTCTCACGCTCTGGCATCTCCAGGACACCAGTTTTAATACGCCTCGTGCAGATTTTTATTTCGCTATTCGCTCACCCAAGGCAAACGATACACCTGTTCATCGGTTACTGACCGAGCTTTATATTAAAACCGTTAACGACCAACTCAGCGAATTTAGCTACCCGGCCTATTTAGCCGGATTAAACTATCAGCTCTATCGTCATGTTCGGGGCCTATCCGTACGGATTTCTGGTTATCAGGATAAGCAACTGTTACTGCTCGAGGATATTAATAAGAAGCTCAAAAACCCCATATTAAGTGAAGAAAAATTAGCGATTTTCAAGAATGAAATATCCCGTGATTTGGAAAACGCGCAAAAGGATCAACCCTATAACCAAACTCTGAGTCAGGCTTCCGAGCTGATGTTGTTATCCGCATGGCCCGAACAAGAGTTGATTCGTACACTCAGCGCATTGACGCTTGCTGATCTTAAGGCCTTCATTCGTGAATACCAGAAAAAGATTGAAATAGTCGCTTTGGCAAATGGTAACCTAACGCTTGAGGACGCCAAGCGGATGGCGCAAGTGTTGCAACATGAATTCCTCAGCACTGCGGAAGCACAACCGGTTCCGCATCAGCCGATGATTAAGTTGCCAACAAATGAGGCGCTGCTTCACTCTCTTAAAGTGGATCATCCCGATTCCGCCATCACAATTTACATTCAAGGCGCTGACAAGAGCGTTTCCACCGCAGCGCGCTTTGCGCTGTTTAACCAAGTTCTGTCTGCACCTTTCTATCAGGCGCTTCGCACAGAGCAGCAACGTGGTTACATCGTTTTTGCCACCTCGATGAATCTCATGGATGTCCCAGCAACCGCGCTAGTTATTCAATCACCCAACACTTCAGCGGTTGACCTTGCACAGCATATCGATGAATTCTTAAGGCATTTTAACCTTCAGGTGCAAACCATGAGTGAGGCGGCATTCAACAAGCACCAAAATGCGCTGGTCACCCGAATTCTAGAAAAAGAAACACGTTTGTCTGAACGTTCAGGCCGTCTATGGCAAGAAATCGATCGGGAAAACTACCAGTTCGATCAACGCAAGCGGCTGGCTGCCACAGTGAGCGCCTATTCGCTAGATAACTTTAAACAGGAATACTCCGATTACTTCCTTGGCAAGAAAAAACGCAGCCTCACCATTATGGCAAATGGAGAACGCTTTCCGCTCGACCTGGAGGCGATTAAAAAATATATACCGGTTAACACAAGAGACGCTCTGCCACAGCGGTTTTTTTAAGATAGAATTTTTTTAAGACAGGAATTTTTAAGACAGGAATAATTAAGAGGCTCGCTGTAGCGGGCCTCTAACATTATTATTGGTGAGCTATCGGTTTATCCGTGAATAAAAAATCTCTTAGTTCATGGTCAAAGCTTGCGTCCTGACGGCGAATCCACTCCAACAACATTGCCGCATGCTCTTTTTCTTCATCTCGATTGTGCGCCAAAATCGCCTTGAGCTCTTGATCTTTGCAAACGTCAACTCGTTGGTTATACCAGTCCACCGCCTCTAACTCTTCCATCAGAGAAGTGATCGCCCGATGCATATCACGCGTCGCATCGGAAAGTTCTGTAATAGGTTCGTGGTAACCTTCATTTGCCATGCTGTATCTCCGTTTTTTAACTTAGATAATAAATTGAAAGCCTATTATTGCATCTTACCCTGACGCTTGTAACCAACTTCTCAGAACCGGGATTTTCTTGAGAAGCCTCTGATTAATTCTTTAAACTAAACCTTTTGCATAGTTTTCTAGCGCATCTATTATCGATAGTTTGTTACTATCCAATTTGGTGTCAGCACGCAGATTCTCAATTTTCTCAAAAAAATCTTTCAATATAATACTACCACCGCCATCATATTGGGTTAATCGATCCCTTCGATATTCCTCCCAATGCGCCAGTTCAGCGTCTGAGAGCGTTTCTAAATAATTTCGAGCGCGATAGCGAAACAGCATTTCCGGAATTCTCTGATCATCCGGGGTTAGCCGGAGACCCCCTAATTGCTGGGGTGGTAAGCGTCTTAAATGCTCCATAAGATTTTTATCATGATTACTAAAAAAACCACCGCTATAGAGCATCAAGTCAGGGTCGGTTACTCGATCATAACTTTGATCAAACACATCAGCTATCTTGGCCCCTATATCTGGCGCTTGCTTGATTTTCATTAAATTTTCCAAACATCCCGCTATGTCGATATTTAACCGCTCCGCCACTGCTGGCGTCACTAAGTTGGCAGGTACGACAACCGGGCATTTATTGACATGGATCGCTTTCAGTGGGATACGGTTAACCCCCGCAGGCAATTGATCGCTAGCAGTAAAGACTCTTTCCCTAATCTGTTCAGCACTCAAGGTTAACAAAGGCTGTGGATCGATATTCAAATCATAGACATAAACTGCATTCTTATTGACCTTATCCCTCGCCAATGGCGTAACTATTGCCGCACACCCTCTATCGGCCGGATATTTTGATGAAATATGTAGAACTGGTTTTTTATCTTGCAGGTTCAATTGCTGATCCACTAAACGTTTATCGCGGTGACGATAAACATAGTCATACAACTTCGGTTGTTTTTTACGAATCAGCTTGGCCAGGGCGATAGTTGCCCAAACATCCGACAAAGCATCATGCGCCGCCTCATGCGCTATATTGTTTGCCTTGGTGAGCTGCTCAAGCTTAAAACTGGGACGGCCATCCTCATGATCCGGCCAATTGATACCCTCTGGTCGCACAGCACGCGTTAAGCGCACCATATCAATAATATCCCAGCGTGAGTTGCCGTTTTGCCACTCCCGCGCGTAAGGGTCATAAAAATTGCGATAGAGACAATTGCGGGTAATCTCATCGTCAAAGCGAATCGAGTTATAACCCACGACGCAGGTATTGGGCTGAGAAAATTCCATATGAATTTGATGAATAAATTCCGCTTCACAGACGCCTTCGCTGGTGGCTAGTTGTGGCGTAATGCCGGTAATCAGGCAAGCTTCCGGCTGCGGCAACATGTCGTTAGCAGGCTTACAATAGATAACTAACGGATCACCAACGGGATTGAAATTTTCATCGGTACGAATACCGGCAAATTGGGCTGGACGGTCACGGAAAGAATCTGCGCCGAAGGTTTCAAAATCATACCAATAAAAGGACATGGGTATCCTCATAAGTTTTTATTGGTATTGTAGGAGATTTATCTCAATGTGGTCTAATGGTAACTCGCCTTTCACGTATAGCGATAACGTTAATGATCGGTATTCTTCCATTAAACGACTAATGTGTATTTAAACGTTCTGGGCAATAGCTTACTGTTCATACACTCGAACATTACTAAATACACTCTCTCCAGTAGCACCTATGTCATGATCCATCGCAAAGAATAGATATTTCATTACACCCGTGTAATGCTGGCCCACTGGAATCACATAATGTTTGGTCGTACCGCCACCTTGATAATTCGCATAGTTAGATAACCCCCAGAATTGGGTGCCGTATACACGGAAGGTTTGATTCGAACTCAAGTACAAATCATTATCCAAGCCAATACCGTGGATTTCTCCCTGCACCGAACTGCGGAAATCAAATTCAAGCACCGTATTCGCTGTCACGGTGTAAGGGAAATT
>Ga0209578_10001768_pt1 | contig 19358 bp, 12 predicted proteins | sample tdAd472_FD_187127 | JGI IMG/M metagenome (GOLD analysis project Ga0209578, IMG submission 187127) | Marine sediment microbial communities from the Atlantic coast under amendment with organic carbon and nitrate - tdAd47.2 (SPAdes)... | ecosystem: Environmental > Aquatic > Marine > Coastal >...
CGCTCAAAGACCGTCGCCAGCCCCTGACCCACGCCGACACACAGCGATGCCACGCCGAGGTTCGTGCTGGTGCGGTTCATCTCATGGATGAGCGTCGTCGCTAGGCGCGCCCCGCTGCACCCGAGCGGATGGCCGATAGCGATCGCGCCGCCGTTGACGTTGAGTTTCTCGCCATCGATGCCGAGCTCACGCTGACACGCCACCGATTGAGCTGCAAATGCCTCGTTGATCTCGAACCGCCCGATCTGTTCGAGCGCGAGACCGGCCCGCTGGAGCGCCTTGCGGATCGCGGGCACCGGCCCGATACCCATGTACGCCGGGTCCACGCCGGCCGCAGCGCTCGGGCCGACATACGCGATGGGCTTGAGGCCGAGCGCTTTAGCGCGTTCTTCTTCGACGATGAGCAGCGCACTCGCTCCGTCGTTCACACCCGATGAATTCCCCGCCGTCACCGTCCCGATGTCGTCCTTGGCAAAGACCGGCCGAAGCTTGGCGAGCTTCTCGAGCGTGGTGTCAGGACGCGGGTGCTCGTCGGTGTCAACCACAACCGGATCGCCCCTGCGCTGCGGGATCTCGACCGGTGCGATCTCATCTCGGAACTTGCCCGCCTGATGGGCCGCGTACCAACGAAGCTGGCTCTGCAGCGCAAACTGATCCTGATCGTCTCGGCTGATGTTGTGCTTGCGCGCCACGTTCTCAGCCGTCTCGCCCATCGCGTACGGGTGGTATATCTCGGCGAGCCTGGGATTGATGAACCGCCAGCCGATCGATGTGTCGTAGATCTGCTGCGTGCGATCGAACGCGGTTTCGGCCTTGCTCATGACCAGAGGCGCTCGGCTCATCGATTCGACACCCCCAGCGATGAAAGCGTCGCCGTGGTTCGCCTCGATCATCCGGGCGGCGATGTTGATCGCCTCGAGCCCCGATGCGCAGAGCCGGTTCACCGTCGAGCCCGGCACACTGGCGGGCAATCCCGCAAGAAGAGCCGCCATCCGCGCGACGTTGCGGTTGTCCTCGCCCGCCTGGTTGGCCGACCCGAGGTACACATCCTCGATGAGCGTTGGGTCGATCCCGGTCTGTTTGACGACCGCCGCGATCACTCCGGCCGCAAGGTCATCCGGGCGGATACCCGAAAGCGCCCCGCCGTAGCGACCAACAGGGGTTCGGATCGCAGCAATCACCGCAGCGCGTCTGGTCATGCACGATCATAGATCACATGAACCACGCTCGGCCTGCAAAACGAGTCGTGCCGCGGGCGATCGATCAGGGCTTCTTGACGTTCGATTTCAGCAGATAATCGCTCGGCTGGAGTTCGTCCTCGAACGCACGCAGAGGCGTGCCGATCATCGAGTCGCCCTTCTGGTGGTCCTTCCAGATATTGATCGCCCGGTCGATCGCAAGCTCCGGGTTCTCGTGGTCGGCCACGATCAGCCTCACCTGAAGCCTGGACCTGTCCGAGAAGTACCACGTCCCGTTGCTGTACGTCCACTTCGTGTCGCGCGCCCAGTGCTCAGCGGGGATCCGCACCGCCAGCACCTCGTACTCGTCCTGCTGAACTTTCCACGCGCTCAGGGCCGTTTTGATCGCCTCTTCGCGGTCCTCGCCCTCGAAGGTGTCCTTGGGCAGCTTGTTCTCCCGAATGATGAGCTCCCGCAGCGAGTCGGCCTGCGTCTTGAGCTGCTCTTGCGTCTGCTCAAGCTCGGCCCGCATCGCCTCGCCCGCCTCTTCATCCAGTGCCGTCAGGAGCGTCACACGCTCCTCGGCGAAGCCCATGACTTGCGGTATGCCGCCTGTGAACCACAGCGGCTTCTGCTCGGCGACCGCCTCGGATGCGTAGCCCATCGCCGTCTGGAGATCCTCACGGATCGCCTCGGGCAGCTGCTCTTTCTGGGCCTTAGCCTCGACCAGGAACTCTTCGAGATTGCTCAAAAAGCCGTTGCCCACGCCCTCGATCGTGCGCCCCTGATCGGTCCGCTGCTGCATGAGCCTCGCGTACTTCTGGGCGATCCGGATGCACTCCGCCTTGGCAGCCTCGGCTTGCTTGTAGGTCTCGGCCGCCTGCACGCGATCGGTCTGCAGAATCATCGGACTGGCGAACATGATCGACAGCTCACGCAGACGTTTGCGGTCAGCATCAAACTCGGGGTACTGCGCCGGGTCGATCAGTTTCCGCAGCTTCTCATTCAGCGGCCGGAGAAAGTCCGTCGCGGTCACCACTTTCGCGTCCGCGTTCACCAACTGCTGACGAACCTCTGGAACACCCATGCCGTCGGCCGGGAGCTTGTCGAGCGCATTCTTGACGAACCCCGACTTGCGTTTGGCGTTCTCAACAATGCCCAGCAGCCCGTCCACCTCGCGGAAATCGATCGAGAGCTGATCCTCGACTTCCCTGAGTTTCTCGAGCGCAGCCGTCAACTGATTCGCGCCGCCCTCGACCTCTCTCAGATTGAATCGCGCACCGCTGAGAATTTCTTCCTGCTGATAATTGAGCTTCGTCCCACCCGTCTGCTGGGGCGGCGGGGCCGCATCAGAACCTGTCAGGATTGCCCGCAGCCGGTTGTACTCCTCGGCCGCTGCAACGTACCGTGCGACCGCTTCATCGCGCCCGGCTGTCCCCGCGGGTGTTTTCTCGAGGAGCTCCTTGGCCGGGTTGATGTCATTGAGAGCCTGCTGGAGCCGGTTCGCCAGCAGCTTGCCAGCCGAGCCAGTGGGCGGCGTCGTCCGATTGCCCAGACTCGCAGCCACCGATTCAAGGTTCGTCTCCGCCCGCTGGAGGAGGCTGTTGACCTTGGCAATATCCGCCGAGGCCGATGCCGCAATTCCGAGGCCGAGCCCGATCACGATCAAGACACGAAGAAGCCGAGTGGGCTCAAGGACAAAGATGCTCATTTGGGGCTCCTCACGAGGGTTTGGACAAGACCCGATTCTAAACCCTTTGCCGCCCCGGCACCAGCCCCGGGCTCTCCTCCAACTCAGGCTGCCAACTTTTTGCGGAAAGAAATGATGAGGCAATTGCGCTTTCACTGGCAGACAGCGTTCCTCCAGATGAAGCCCGGGGTTTCCGGGCCATATGAGGAGCATCCAATGGCATCACGCACACGCAAACACGTCACCACTCTGGCCCTCGCTGCCTGCGCGGGTTCTGTACTCGCACAACCCGCTGTCGAGGATGAGCTTGGCATGCTCACCAAGTCAGACCCGCTCGTCGCCGACCTGGGCTTCACGTTCGACACGCTCGGCTCGGATTTCGATACCGAGATCGCGATCTGGACTCTCGATGGCACACTTCGTGCCAACAACGACGATGCGGTACCGGGGACCGTGTTCCAGAGTTCAATTTCGTATCTCGCACCTCCCGGTGTCTACTACATAAGTGTCTCCGGCTACGACACCGTCTTTGGTAACAACTTCCAGGCCGCTACTTTCACCGACTCCGATGGCGGCAATATCACCGGAAAAATTGAGCTCATCCAGAACGGCTCGCAGGTCATCAACTTCGGCACCACCATCCAGGCCGGCGACTTCGGCTCGACCCCGGGCGAGGTGAAGTACTACCGCTTCCAGATTCCAGGCCTCTTTGAGCACCAGGACCTGGGCACCGTCTCGTACAACGGCTTTGTCGAAATCGACACCTGCGGCTCAAATTTTGACACCGAGATCGGCGTCTGGAATCTTGACACGGGCGAACTCATCGACTTCAACGACGATGCCGCGGACAACGGCGGTGGCTCGGCGTGTGACGGCTCGCTCCAGAGCTACCTCGGCATGCGCCTGCCCACCGGGCGATACGCCCTCTCCGTCAGCGGCTTCGGCACCGAGTTCGACGAGGGCTTCGCCGCCATCACCACCAACAACTCCAACAGCGGCAACATGACCGGGATGGTCAACGGCGTCGGGATCGCCGACACGGTCAGCGCGGGCGGCGAAGTCGAGTGGTACACGTTCGATGTCGTCGCGCTCCCCGCCGGCGCGCTCTCCGATGGTGAGCCGGACTGCTTCCCGGGCTACGTGGATACTACCAACGGCGGCTGCTTCAACGGCGGCGACTTCGGCAGCCTCAGCCTGGGGCAGACCATCAACGGCAGCGCGGGGCCCGTCGAGCAGGACTGGTACGAGGTCGTGATCACCGAAACGTCCGGCTATACGCTCTCCATCGAATCCGAAACAGAGGTCGCCTTCGGCTTCGCGGCACAGACCGTTTCGGGTATGCCCGGTTGCGCCAATGTGCTGCCATTTATCTCGGGCCAGACCGCGCTGGCATTCACGCCGATGTCATTCTCAGGCACGCTCAACCCGGGCACCTATTACATCGAAGTCTTCGGCACCACAAACTCCGAGTGCGGCGGCGACTACACCCTCTCGTTCCACCCGCAGATCCCCGACTGCCCGCCCGGCAGCTACCAGGAGCAGGAGCCCGTTCCCTTCGACAACTTCATCGCCCTCGACGGCGGCACCAACGACGCGTGCATCTACGGCGGTCTCTCGCCGGAAGAAGTCAGCCTCGGCGATACCATCTGCGGCACAATCGGAACCTACTACGAGAATTCTTTCTCTGATAACTTTGGGGATACCGATACCTATCGATACACGCTCACTGAGCCCACCGTGGTCGAAGCCCAGGTGATCTCAACGAGCAGTCTGACCATGCTCGGAAATACGATCCCTCTTCCGGCCACCGATTATTGCGATATTCTGACGGGTGGTCGTCCGGCGGCTAACTCAACCCCTGGTCAGTTCGCCACCTTGCGTCACGCACTCCAGCCCGGTGATTACGTCTTTAGTGTCTTCAACAATCCCTTCGCAGCCTCGGGTACCGCTTCGGGCACGCCCTACCTCCTGAGCATCAACGAGTACGCCTGCAAGGCCGACACCAACCTCGACGGCAACGTTTCACCCGCCGACTTCAGCGCCTGGGTTGCCGCATATAACAGTCAGGGCGTCGTCTGTGACCAGAACGACGATGGCGTCTGCTCGCCCGCCGACTTCTCCGCCTGGGTGAGTAATTACAACATCGGCTGCCCGTAATCTGACCTGAGACCACAACCGCTCCTCATGCCTGCAGGCCCTACCGGGTCTGCAGGCAATTTCATCAGCCGGATTCACATCAATATGAGTACTCAGATTCCATCCCAGAACGCCGTGTATATACCAAACAGGCGATGGGCGCATAACCGCAAACGGTGTCCGACAGCGAGTTATCATCGCGGAACAGGTTCTCGGTCACGCTGCCATCGGCATTCTCTCAGTACACTCAGCTTCATGCCTGAAGACGTGCCGCAAGTTGGAGAGATCACGGGCCTGCTCCAGGTTGTCCGCGAGGGGCTCGATCCCCGCCAGGCCGAGGCCAAGGTCGTCAATCTCGCTTACGAAGAGATGCGACGCATCGCCGGTGCGATGGCGGGCCGAAACCATGGCGGCACGCTGAACGCCACCGCGCTTGTCCACGAAGCCTGGCTCAAACTCAACGGCAACCTCGGACAAGTCACCGACCGCTGCCATTTCCTGGCGCTCGCCGCCCGCGCCATGCGCCAGGTGATGGCCGACGCGGCCCGCGCCAAGACCAGCCAGAAACGCGGCGGCGACCAACTCCGATTCACGCTCCACGACGCGGATGGTACTCAGAACGCAAACGAGGTGGACCTCGCCGATCTCCACGAAATCCTCGAAGGCCTGCGCAGCAGGTACGCGCGGCAAGCAGAAGTATTTGAACTGCGAGCGTTCGGATCGCTGACCTTCCGCGAGATCGGCGACTTTCTGGAGATCTCAGAAAGCTCCGCGAGACTCGACTGGCAATTCTCACGAGCATGGATCCGTTCGGAACTCAATGGCGAGAACAACTCCAACCCAAACAGCACGAACGAGGGTGCTCACTGATGCGGCCAGAACACCCACCGTCTCTTCTCGACGCGTTCGCAAAGGTCATGTCCGTCCCGCCGCAGAGCCGGGACTCGGTCATACATGAAGTCTGTGGTTCAGATATCTCCATGCGCGATCAACTTGCTCGCCTCATCGCCGCCGCTGATACTTCTGTAGGTGAGGATGACCCACTCAGCGACGCGGCGATCGACGGCCGCAGACAGTCACTCGAGAGTGTCGAAACACTGAATACAACCGCAGTGAACCCCGGAACTTCAATCGCGGGCTACGAGATCCACTCCCTCCTCGGCGAGGGCGGCATGGGGGCGGTGTACCTTGCAACACAGCGCAAGCCTTCACGGCAGGTGGCGCTTAAAGTTCTCAAAGCCAGGTTTCCAACTGACCGCCTGCTCCGGCGGTTTGAGCTCGAAACCGAGACACTCGGCAAGCTCCGCCACCCAGGCATCGCACAGATTTATGAAGCGGGAATCCACGAGGGGCAGCCATTCTTTGCGATGGAGTATGTCGATGGTCTGCCCGTCACCGAGTACACCAAACGCCACCAACTCGGCACGCGAGACAAGCTCAAACTCATCGCAAAGATTGCCTCGGCCGTCCAGCATGCTCACCAGCACGGCATCATCCACCGCGATCTCAAGCCCGCCAATATTCTCGTCACGGAGCTCAGTGTTGATGATCAGTCCCAGCTGAGCGGGCAACCCAAGGTACTTGACTTCGGCGTCGCAAAGCTCACCGAATCCGATGTCGCGGTCACGACACTCCAAACAGATATCGGCCAGATCATCGGGACAATATCCTACATGTCTCCCGAGCAGGCCGCCGGCGACCCGTCTCAAGTAGATACGCGTTCCGATGTCTATGCGCTCGGCGTGATCGCATACGAAATCCTGACCGGCAGTCTTCCGCTCGACCTCACAGGTCGGCTCGTCCACGAGGCCGTCCGGATCATCCGCGAAGTCGAGCCCACAAGGCTCAGCGCCACAGACAGATCTCTCAAGGGCGATGTCGAAACCATCATCGCTACGTCACTCGAGAAGGATCCGTCGCGGAGATACGCATCATCCGCCGCGTTCGCCAGCGACATCGAGCGGTATCTCAACGATCAGCCCATTCTCGCCAAGCCCGCCAGCGCGCTGTACCAGTTCAAGAAGTACAGCAAACGGCACCGCCAAGTCGTTGTGGGTGTGGCGGTGAGCTTTGTACTTCTTGTGGCGGGCCTCGCCGGCACCACAGCGTTCGCGCTGCGTGCAGAAAGTGCTCGCGCAGATGCGACTCTTGCCAACGAAGAGACTACCGCAGCTCTGGCAGCCGAGAAAGAACGGACCGATCAGCTCGAATCCGTCGCGAAATTTCAGGAGGATCAACTCGCAGCAATCGACGCGATGACCGTCGGGCATCACTTCCGCGAGGAACTCCTCAAACGCCTTGCCCCTAACGCAGAAGTTCTCCAGCGAACACCCGAAGAGCTTGTTCAGGGTATCGATTTTACCGGTGTCGCGCTCGATGTTCTCAAGCAAGACATGTTTGAAGAGAGCTTGGAAGCCATCGATGCGGGCTTTGCCGACCAGCCTCTGATTCAGGCGCGTTTGCTCCAGTCTTTCTCGCAATCGGCTGATCGTGTGGGCCTCATGGAACTGGCCATCGATGTGCAGCGCCGAACACTCGAGATCCGTGAGCGAGAACTCGGCCCCGATCATCCCGATTCGATCAGCGCTCAGAACAATCTGGGCTTGCTCCTCCTCAACACAGGCCAGTTTGACGAGGCAGAGGATCTTCTCACCACGGCGCTCGAGCAGAGCAGATATGTCAAAGGCGATGCAAACATCGAGACACTCAGCGTGCTCGACAACATCGGGCTCCTCATGCTCCAACTCGGACGATTCGAGGAATCCGAGGCATATCTCCGTGAATCACTCGACGGCTACAGAAAACTACTCCAGTCCGAAGCGCCAGAACTTCTGGCTGCGATCAACAATATCGCCAGCGCATACCAGACCAAAGGCGACTACGCGACAGCCGAGCAGTACTTCCGCGAGGCCTACGAAGGCAACAAGCGAGTGCTCGGTCTCGACAACGCCAAAACCCTCAGCTCTGCCAACAACATTGCTGTCAATCTCAAAAACCAGGGCAAATACGACGAAGCCGAGCCGTTCTATATTGAGGCGTACGAAGGCCGCCGTCGGACACTCGGCGACGATCACCCGCGAACAATCCGCGCACTGAACAATCTCGGCGGCTATTACCGCGCCCTCAAGCAATTAGAAAAATGCGAAGAGGTCTACCGAATCTCACTCGAGCAATACCGCAGGATCAACGGTAACAACCATCCAGATACCATCATCGGCATCAGCAATTACGGCGTCGTCTTGCGTGATCTTGGCCGGGTGGAAGAAGCAGAGGTCCTCGGCCGCGAAGCCGTCGAACTCGGCAAAGAAACATTCCCGCCCGGTCACTGGATTGTGGCCGCGTTCATGCTCCAGCACGGCGACACGCTCTGCACACTCGCAAGGTATGACGAAGCGATGCAGGAAGCAGAAGCCGCCCATCAGATCATGCTTTCAACGTTCGGAAAGGATCACCCGAACACTCAAGGCACAGTTACACTCATGGAGCGAATCATCCGTGAACAAGAAGTGCCCGCAGACGAAAGGTAATCTCGTCACTCTATCAGGCTTGCAAAACACTGAGCTGCGTCCAGCTTGAAATTTACGGCAATCAGAGCACGACATCGATCTCGCCCGGCGTTGGTACGATGACTCGGTCACGATTGTCGCCCGCCGCCTGCAACAACCGCTTCATCGGCTCTTCCATCGGCTCATCCGAAAGCGGAAAGGTCGAGTGGTGAACGGGCAAGAGATACCGTGCGCCCGACGCCAGGAACATCCGCCACGCCTGCTCGGGTGTCGCGTGCATGTGCTCCCACGGGTCATACGCACCGATGCCAAAGACCGCCAAATCAAGACCTTCCATATCATCAAATATATTCGTCTCGGCTGTATCCCCCGCCAGCAGCACACGCATACCGGCCCGCTCGATGCAGTACGAGCACGCACCCCGCCGGCGGTCAAGCCACGTCCTGGCGCCCCAATGTCTCGGCTGGACTGCTTCGATCGTTGCCTCACCATGCGTGAGCGTCTCTCCCGGCCCGAGCTCGATCACAGCCCCAAACCCCTTCGGGATCAATCGCCTGCACCGCGGTGGCACTACCACTGTCGTCCGTTCATCCGCCAGTGCCTTGAGCGTCGGCCGATCCAGATGATCAAAGTGCGCGTGCGTAATGAGCAGCACATCCAAGCCAAGCAGCGACCCGGCATCCAGCGGTGGGGGGGCAAGCCGGCTCAGACCAACGGTCCTCTTGCCAAGCCGTGGGCCGATCCGGTCTGAAAGAACCGGGTCCACAGCCACAACCGTGTCATGAAGCCCCACGACAACCGAGCCGTGACCGAGCCAGCACGCAGCAAGCCCCTTGGGCGACAACTCCGCAAGCACATCCCGAATCGGCGCACCGATCGGATGAGGTTTCTTTAATAACGAAGAAACGATCTCAGGCGGGTAGCGCCGCAGGGCCGACCGCACAGCCTTGGTCGTGTGCTTTACCCGCCCCGTCCGCCGGGGCTCGTTCTCGCTGCGTCGAGGTTGCATCTTCAAATAATAGTACACTACAAACCATGGAACCCTTCTTCACCTGGACCGCGCTCGGATCGATCCTGATACACATCGCGATCGTCGGCGGCCTCTCCATCCGTGTACTCAGCAAACGCAAACCTACGGGAGTCTCCACGGCGTGGATCGTCCTGGTCTTCTCCTTCCCAATCTTCGGCGCATTCATGTATGTCCTTGTCGGTGAGACATGGCTCAGCGGCAGGCGCACCAAACGAACGGCTCTCGCCGCCAAACAACTCGGTGGCCCCATCCGCGAACTCGACAAGCGATTTGGCGCCGTTCTCGACGAGCACCACCCCGCGGCAGAAGCCATCGCCAAACTCGGACGCGCCTCCGGCATGAGCGCACCACTCGGCGGCAACGATATCCATATCCTCGGCAACCCCAATGACTGCTTCGCGCAGCTCATTCAAGACATCGACAACGCCGAGCGGTGCTGCGACCTGCTCTACTACATTTGGTACCCCGGCGGCCGAGTCCATGCTGTCGAGGATGCACTCATCCGTGCCAGCAAGCGAGGCATCGCCTGCCGCGTCCTCGTCGATGCGCACGGCGGCCAAGAGTTTTTCGACAGTCCCTACAGCGAACGCCTCACCGCCGCCGGCGTCCGCGTCCGGACGTCACTGCCCGTCAACTTCTTCCGCGCCTCGCTCCACCGCGTCGATATCCGAAACCACCGCAAGCTCGCCGTCATCGACGACAAAGTCGCACACGTCGGCAGCCTCAACATGGCCGACCCCGATTACTTCAAATCAAACGAGGGCTACGGCAAATGGGTCGACCTCAACGCCCGTGTCACCGGACCCGCCGCCGCCACCCTCGGCGATCTCTTCGAAGCCGACTGGGCCATGGATACCGATGACCCATTCCGAAGCGAAATCAACGTCAAAACGACCGAACGCACCGGCATGCAAATAGTTCAGGTCGTCCCCTCCGGCCCGGGCCAGCAACCAAAGGCTCTCTACCACATCCTCACCGCCGCCGTCTTCGGTTCCCAGCAAACCCTCACACTCACAACGCCGTACTTCATCCCCGACGAGGCCTTCGTCGCCGGCCTCATCGGCGCTGCGCTCCGCGGCGTTGATGTCACCGTTGTCGTCCCCGCCAAAGTCAACGGCCCACTCGTCCGCTACGCCAGCATGGCCTACTACGACGACCTCCTCGAAGCCGGCGTCAAAGTCTGCCTCTACGACAAAGGCCTCCTACACGCCAAAACAATCACCGTCGACGACGACGTCGCCATCATCGGCACCGTCAACATCGACCGCCGAAGCTTCTGGCTCAACTACGAGCTCAGCCTCATCCTCCACGGCCACGACGCCGTCACTTCCCTCCGCGCTCTCCAAAACCAATACATCGCAAACAGCACCCTCCTCACCGATTCCCCCTGGATGCATCGAAGCCCCATGAGAAAGGTCGCCGAGCAAGCCGCCCAGCTCCTGTCTCCGATTCTCTAAGCTGTTCTACTTCCCACATTGAACAGAATTGGTTCTCCTCGCTCCCCGCGCTCCGCACGGGATCGATCGTGGCAATTCCTGAAAAGATTCGCTCTTCTAAATTGAGTTGAGGACGGGGAACCGATCTGTTTGATCTCCATGGGATCAGAGTGTATAATAGTTAGCGTATACTAACATATAGCGGGCTTGGAGTATCGAATGGCAGAAGTGAACTACACAGACAACGCATCGGCACGGCGTCCTATACGTGCTCGAGGCTCTCGGTCTGTCATCGCTCTTGCATCCGCTCTCAACAAGGCGGGCGTTTCACCAAATGCAGTATCTGTCGCCAGTATCGGATTCGCAATTCTCGGGGCAACAGCGATGTTGTTCCAGCACGAGTCTTCTCCAGTTGTGGCCAGTTCACTCCTTCTCCAGGCAACCGCATGCATCGGGCTGCGCTGCTTTGCCAATCTGATCGACGGCATGATCGCAGTTGAAGGCGGCCGCGCTACACCATCCGGCCCGCTCTACAACGACTTTCCCGATCGTATATCCGATATTGCATTCTTCATCGCTGCGGGATACGCCACGAATGGCACCGCCGGCAGTGTACTGCTCGGCTGGTCGGCTGCTTTGTTTTCGATTCTTACTGCATATGTACGAGTCTTGGGTGCTTCGACCGGTGCGCCACACGAATTCGTAGGACCAATGGCCAAGCCGCACCGCATGGCTGTGCTCGCCATCGGTTGTGTCGCACTGGCAATCGAACGGCAAGTCGGCACAACGCAGTACGCCCTGCCCACGGCCCTTGCCGTGATATGTGCGGGTTCTTGTTTGACGATCATTCGTCGTCTCACACGCACGGCAAGATCATTGGAGGTGCTGTCGTGATCAGAGACGGAGTCGCCCTCGCTGCACGCATTATCACCGGCTGCCATTCCCGACAGGTGGGCCAAAGTGTACGAACAGGGCCCAAAGTGTACTTTGCAAACCACACCAGCAACCTCGATGCAGTTGTGGTGTGGTCCTCCCTCCCGCGACAATGCCGACAAAGTTGCCGCATCGTCGCCGCTCGTGATTACTGGGGCAAGACGGCAACACGTCGCTGGCTTTCATGCAAGGTCTTTCGCGCAGTCCTCATCGACAGAACAGATGTGTCTCGACACAACAACCCTTTAACCGCGATTACAACCTGCCTCGACGAGGGCTGTTCAGTGATCATCTTCCCGGAAGGCACCCGCGGCGACGGCGAAACCACCGCCCAATTCCGACCGGGGCTGTGGCACGTCGCCCGAGCACGCCCTGAGATCGAACTCGTTCCCGTGTGGATCGAGAATCTCAGCCGCGTCCTACCCAAAGGAGAGGTCTTGCCCGTCCCGATCGCTGTCGCAGTCACAATAGGTGAGCCCGTCAAGCGCGATCATTCCGAAACGAAGCCGGCATTCCTCGAACGTTGCAGGAGCGCAATGCTCAGCCTCCGAGGAGTCGCAGCATGATCGAGCAAAGCATGCTCATACTTCTCGGCATCGTCGCGGGACTGCTGACACTCGGCACGCTGGCCGCTCAGATCGGTGTGCGCACCGCACGCACGGAAAAAGGCGTAGAAGTCGCCAGAAATCTAAAAGCCCGCATGCGCAGCTGGTGGGTGATGGCCGCAATCTTCGTCGTCTCAATCCTTGTGGGCGGCACGATGACCGTCATCCTCTTTGGGATCAGCTCATTCCTGGCCTTTCGGGAGTTTATCACACTCCCGCCCACGCGCCGCGGCGACCACCGGGCACTCTTCTGGGCCTTCTTTGTCATTATCCCGATCCAGTACATACTCATCGCACAGGAACGCTACACCGCTTTCTCAGTCTTTATCCCGGTGTATGCGTTCCTGCTCATCCCCGCTCGCATGGCAGCAGCCGGTGAAACCAGAGAGTTTCTTGGGCGCATGAGCCGCATCCAGTGGGGTCTTATGACGTGCGTCTACTTCATCAGCCATGTGCCGGCGCTGCTCACGCTGGAACTCAAACACTACGAACAGTCCAACGCCACACTTCTCTTCTTCTTTATTCTTATTGTTCAGGTCAACGACGTCTTCCAATACATCACCGGCAAGTTGCTCGGGAAACGCCCGATCGCTCCGCTGGTCAGCCCGAACAAAACCATCGCGGGACTCGTGGGAGGCCTGGCCGTTTCAGTCGCAGTAGGGGCCGCGCTTTCGTGGATTACGCCATTCGATACATGGGCGGCTGCAGGTATGGCCTTCTGCATCGCGTTCATGGGATTTCTCGGAGACCTGACGATGTCCGCAGTCAAGCGAGACATCGGTGTCAAGGACTACTCGCAAGCGATCCCAGGCCATGGTGGCATACTTGACCGACTCGATTCACTCACGTTCGCAGCCCCGCTCTTCTTCCATCTTGTGCGACACTTCTACGCGACCTCAACGTAAAGGCGCACAGGCAACCACAGTCTCCAATTCATGTTCCGTTCTACTGGAATGAAAAAGACTCGCTATGGCGTGCCTCCTCATTGCATGGAGAGTCTCGTTCCAGTGTTCACATTGGCAGGTGACGCTTATAGGTAACACCGGTCAACATGGGCATAAGAAAAGGGACTCGCGAATTGACGCAAGTCCCTTTGAAACAAGAAATAGCGGGGGCTGGATTTGAACCAACGACCTCCGGGTTATGAGCCCGACGAGCTACCAGACTGCTCTACCCCGCAATCAGGAGGGGAGCGTAGCCACGCCGCTCAAGACAATCAACCCGCTCCTCTGCCAACCCTGCGACCTACCATCGCCCCGTGATGACCGAAACCAACACCCAATCCAAAATCAACGTCCTTCTCATAGGCGGTGGGGGACGCGAGCACGCCATCGCAAAGACCCTCGCCGCATCCCCCAAACTCGGCACTCTCCACACCACACACCCGCAAAACCCGGGCCTGGCCAAGCTTGCCAAACCCGTCGATGTGCCCGTTTCCAAGGCCGAGATCTACCGCCTCGGCCAGTACTGCGACAAGCACAAAGTCTCCCTCGTCGTCATCGGCCCCGAGGGACCCCTCGCCGAGGGTTTCGCAGACGCACTCGCCTCCGACACCCGCCTTGTCTTCGGCCCGAAGGCCAACGGCGCCATCCTCGAATCCGACAAAGCCTGGGCCAAGCAGCTCATGAGAGGCGCCTCGATCCCCACAGGCGACGCCCGCGTCTTTACCAAACTCGAGCAGGCCGTCAGCTACATGGAAACACGCGAGGCCCCGCCCGTCCTCAAGGCCGCCGGCCTCGCCGCCGGCAAGGGCGTCGTCCTCCCCGCCAATATGGAAGAAGCCGTCGCATTCCTCTCCGACTGCCTCAAGGGCAACAAATTCGGAGACGCGGGCCGCAAGGTCCTCATCGAAGAACGGCTCGAAGGCCCCGAAGTCTCTGTCCTCGCCCTCGTCGACGGCCGCAACATCTACGTTCTCGAAACGGCGCAGGACCACAAACGTCTCAAAGACAACGACGAAGGCCCGAACACCGGCGGCATGGGCGCGTTCAGCCCCAGCTTGCGCGTCGACGAAGAAATGATGGACCTCATCCAGCGCGAGATCCTCGTGCCCACCGTCGACGCACTCCGCCGTGACAGCATCGACTTCCGAGGCGTCCTCTACACGGGCATCATGCTCACTCCCTCTGGCCCCAAAGTTCTCGAGTACAACGTCCGCTTCGGCGACCCCGAATGCCAGGCCATCCTCCCGCGACTCAAGTCCGACTTCCTCGACATCTGCATCGCCACCTGCAAGGGCAAGCTCAGCGATATCGACATCGACTTCGATCCGCGTCCAAGCTGCTGCATCGTCCTGGCGAGCAAGGGATACCCCGAGAAACCCGTCACGGGCGACATCATCACCGGCATCGCAGAAGCCGAGAAAATGGGCGACGTCTTCGTCTACCACGCCGGCACCAAGCTCGACAACAAAGGCAACGTCATCACCGCCGGCGGCCGCGTCCTCAGCATCGTCGCCATCGGCAACGACTTGCAAAACGCTCGCGAACGCGCCTACCTCGCCGCCAGCAAAATCGACTTCCCCGGTAAACAACTCCGCACCGACATCGGCGCCCTCTAAAAACAGTGGCGGAGGCTCCCCGGTAGGGGCGGCGTCCCGCCGCCCATCTACCGTGACCTACCCAAAAACCGAGCCCCTACCTCACCCCAAGCCGCATCAGATCATCTTCGCCAGCCCGATACCCCCGCCAAACCCGATCCTTCGCCACCCACAACATCCCCTCACCCACCCGCACCCGAACCGACCCCATCGCCAGATCGCCAAACCCGGCCAACTCGATCACCCCGACGTCCTCAGCTTCCCCGGCCGACATCTCAACTGCATCCGCATCCCGCTTCGTCAGCAGATCAAGCCAACTCTCCGCCGCCGACTCGTCCTCGCTCGAAGCCCAGCCGCTGCTCGTCCGAGCAAGCTCCTGTCCGCTCCATGTCAGCGTCATCCCCGCCACCTCGCTCGCCGGCGTGGCGACCGACCGCCTCGAAACCACATCCACCACATCGATATCCAGCAGCCCCGCAAACGCCGCCGTCACCCGCATCGACGCCCGCGCCACCTCAGTCGTCTTCTCGCCATCGGTCTTGAACAGCATCACATCCGCTATGAGCGAGCCCGTATCGATCACCGCCGTGTACCGCCGCCGATCCCCGCTCGGCCCCGCCTCAACCATCAGCGTCACAATCTCGCTCTCCGGCTTGTCGTCCACAAACCGCTCCGACCGCGCTCCAACCAGCCCGTCAAGAAGCTCCTGCACCCGCGTCCCATCCGCAGGCTCAATCACCGGCAACTCCAACGCCCACGCCGACCCCACCCGCCGAAGCGAGAGCAGATCGCCCCCGCGATCAATCGAGATCGTCACTGCACCCGCATCAAGCCCAGGCAGAACCGCCGAATCCCGCCAGGCCAGCAGCGAATCCAAACTCAAGAAGTTCGCCAGTTCCCGCTCGATCGTGCCCCATTCCCCTTCAGAAGTCAGCACCGGCACCCGCCCCCCAAGTGCGACGCTGCTCATCCCAAACTCCTGAACCAATTCGTTCTTCTGATCCAGAATCAAAATTTCGCTCGGCTCCGCCAGACCATGACGCTGCCCATGCCAGAACCTCGCATTGGCAAGCACCCTCATCCCCGCCGAAACAGTTGTCCCCGACGCCGGCCAAGAACTGATAGCTACATCACCATCCCGCGTTTCGACGAACCATCCATCCCACCGCGGATCCTGACCAACAAACACATCCCCCGCAGCATCCGTCACCCGCAATCCACCAATCTGACTCGCCGGCACCCCAACCAACGGCACAACCCTGCCAACACCCGGCCCACCAGCCCCCGGCGTCGTCAAAATCACCGCCGCAACCAGCGCCCCAAGAATCACCACCAAGATCGCAGCAGTCCGTCCATTCATGCCGAAAGTCTACCATCCAACAGCAGCCCAACCGGAGCCACCGCATCGCACACAAACGCCCACATCCCGTCGTCGGCATCACCGCCGATGTCCAGGTGTTCAATGACCGCCAGCGACACGCCATCACCTCTGCCTACACCGAGGCCGTCACAAACGCCGGCGGCATCCCCATCATCCTCCCGCCCGTCGCCAAGGACATCCAGGCCCACCTCGCCCTCTGCGACGCCTTCGTCCTCACCGGCGGCGACGACCCCGTCACCGAACCCTTCGGCAACCCCACACACCCCGCAGCCGTCCGCGTCCACGAGTCCCGTCAGATCTACGAAACCCAACTCCTCCGCGAACTCCAGCAGTCACACCCAAACGCACCCGTCCTCGGCGTCTGCCTGGGCATGCAGATGATGTCCCTCATCGCCGAGGGCTCCCTCAACCAGCACCTCCCCGACACGCACACCACCCACGCCGACCACTGGGACCGCGACCACGACATCATCCCAACCACATCCATCATGCTGCCCGGCACCGTCCACAGCCGGCACCGCCAGGCCATCAGCAATCCCGGCTCACTCCAAGTCCTCGCCACCTCGCCCGACGGCCTCATCGAAGCCGTGGGGGACCCGCGCCGCCGGTTCTACCTCGGAGTCCAATGGCACCCCGAACGCACCGACTGCGCCCCGCTCGGCAGCGACCTCTTTGCACGTCTCATCGCAGCGATCTAAGTCTTCTCCTCCCCCGTCGCCGACGGGGGAGGTGTTCGCGCAGCGGACGGAGGGGGTCTTTATCAGCTCGCAAGCTGCGAAGAACTGCTCACACCAAGCGACGCATAGATCTCCTGCGTCGCCGTCGAATTGTTCAGCGTGTAGAAATGAATCCCGTCCACGCCCGCATCCAGCAGCTCCGCGCACTGCTGCGTCGCCCAGTGCACACCAACCCGACGCACCGCGTCTTCCTCGCTGTTCGTCCGGTCGAGCGCCCGGAGCATCTTCGCCGGGAACGTCGTTCCGAGCGCCAGCTCCGCCATCCGCTTCATCCCCGTCACCGAAGTCACCGGCATGATCCCCGCGATGATCGGCACATCGATCCCCGCGTGTCGGCAACGATCCCTGTAATCCAGGAACGTGTGGTTATCAAAGAACAGCTGCGTGATGATAAAGTCCGCGCCCGCATCCACCTTCGCCCGTAAATGATCCATTTCCGCAAGCCGGTTCGGCGTCGACGGGTGCCCAGCCGGGAAGCCGGCCACGCCGACACCAAAGCCCTTCCCGTTCGGGTGCCCGCCCCGATCGTTGAACCGCTTGATCGCCGCCACCAGCTGCGCCGCGTACTTGTAATCATCATCCTCGTGACGATGCCCGGGCCTGTCCGCCGGCGGATCGCCCCGCAGCGCCAGGATGTTCCCGATCCCCTGCGCGTTGTAATCCTCGAGGATCTCTTCGATCTCGCCCGATTTCTGGCACACGCACGTCAGGTGCGGCATGGGGCTCAGCGCCGTCTCTTTGCGGATCCGCGACACAAGCTCGCTCGTCAATTCACGCGTCGAGCCGCCCGCACCAGACGTCACACTCACAAACGTCGGCTCAAGCTTGCCAAGGTCCGCGATCGAGCGGAACAGCTTCTCTGAACCCTTGGCCGATTTCGGCGGGAAGAACTCGAAGCTGAAGGTCGTCTTCTGCCTCTTGAATACGTCCCGCATGTGCATCGTCGGCTCCTTGGTTTGCTAAAAGCCCAGCACAGGATCTCTCCCGCGCTGGGTGAAACTCAATCAGTACCGGTAGTGGTTGGGCTTGTACGGACCCTCGACCGGAATGTTCAGGTACTTCGACTGCTCGGGCGTCAGCTCCGTCAGCTTTACGCCCAGCTTGTCTAGGTGCAGTCTTGCGACCATCTCATCCAGGTGCTTGGGCAGCACGTACACCTTGTTCTCGTACGCCTCAAGGTTCTCAAGAATCTCAAGCTGAGCAATCACCTGATTCGTAAAGCTCGCGCTCATCACAAAGCTCGGGTGACCCGTCGCGCATCCGAGGTTTAGAAGGCGACCCTCAGCCAGCACAAGGATGCTCTTGTCCAGATCCGTGAATCTGAACTCATCAAACTGCGGCTTGATGTTCACACGCTTCGTGTTCTTATCCTTGGCCATCCGCTCGATCTGGATCTCGTTGTCAAAGTGACCGATGTTGCCAACGATCGCCTTGTCCTTCATCTTCCGCATGTGATCCAGCGTGATGATGTCCTTGTTGCCCGTCGTCGTGATGAAGATGTCGGCCTTGTCGATCACATCCTCAAGCAGTACAACCTCGATGCCTTCCATCGCAGCCTGCAGCGCACAGATCGGGTCGATCTCCGTCACCAGCACCCGGCAGCCCTGGCCACGTAGCGACTGCACACAGCCCTTGCCAACGTCGCCATAGCCGCAGATCACCGCAACCTTGCCCGAGAGCATCACGTCCGTCGCGCGGTTGAGACCATCGATCAGCGAGTGACGGCAACCGTACACGTTGTCGAACTTGCTCTTGGTCACGCTGTCGTTGATGTTGATCGCCGGGAACGGCAAAGTCCCCGCCGCCTCCATGTGGTACAAACGGTGCACGCCCGTCGTCGTCTCTTCGCTGATGCCCTTGATCGCCGGCGTCATCTTCTTGAACCAACCCGGGTTGTCCTGAATCGTCGTGCGGATCGTGTCCAGGATGTACTTGTACTCCTCGGGATCGTTCTGCTCGTCAAACTCGGGAACCTTGCCCGCGTTCTCGAACTCAAGACCGCGCACCATCAGCAGCGTCGCGTCGCCGCCGTCGTCCACGATCTGGTCCGGCCCAGAGCCGTCGGGCCACGTCAGCGCCTGCTTCGTGCACCACCAGAACTCGGCAAGCGTCTCGCCCTTCCAGGCGAACACCGGCACACCCTTGGGATCGCTCGGCGTGCCGCCCGTCTCGGGTCGGCCGACAACA
>Ga0209578_10001770_pt1 | contig 19348 bp, 15 predicted proteins | sample tdAd472_FD_187127 | JGI IMG/M metagenome (GOLD analysis project Ga0209578, IMG submission 187127) | Marine sediment microbial communities from the Atlantic coast under amendment with organic carbon and nitrate - tdAd47.2 (SPAdes)... | ecosystem: Environmental > Aquatic > Marine > Coastal >...
GACTACGCTGACACGCTTACAGACTCTGGCACCGCGCAGTGAACAGACTTTACGGCTTTTGATGAAGCTCTATCTGCAACAACAGGACTGGCAGCGTTTGCGCGATCTGTTACCGACTCTGCGGCGCAGTAAGCTGTTGAGCGGGAATCAGTGGCAGCAGCTGGCGGTAAAGGTTTACCGTGAGCAGGTCGTGGGACTTGCCTCGGTCAACGATGTTGACAGCCTGAAAACAGGCTGGAAGCAGTTGCCGCAAGCGGTGCAGCAGGATGAAGACCTGCTGACGATTTATATCGAACAACTGATGCGCCTGGGTGCACATAAGCAGGTTGAACAGCTGCTCGTGACACAGATCAAGCGCGGCTGGAATCAGCGCCTGGTCTATCTGTTTGGTGATTTGCAGGCTGCGGATACCACCAACCAGCAGGACCGTGCCGAGCGCTGGCTGGAGCAGCATCAGGAGGATCCGGTGCTGTTATTAACACTGGGTAAAATCAGTTTGCGTAGCCAACTGTGGGGAAAAGCACGCAGCTATCTGGAGGCCAGCATCAAGCAGCAGGCGACACCGGAAGCTTACCGTTTACTGGGTTCGCTGCTGGAGCGGATGGAGGAAGTGGATGAGGCGTCGGAGTGTTACCGGAAAGGCATTGACTTGATCGGCCAGGGTATGTCGGAGACTGCGCTGCCCGCAGCGGGCAATACACTGACTCAGGCAGCGGCCACGCTCAGCCATTCTGCTTGATCTTGTCCAGCACATCGCTGGCAAATTCAAAGGCATCGGAATACATGTGATCAGCTTGAGCCCCTTGCCGGTCAAAAGCACGTGTTGCGGCTTCGATCATCGGCGGTGGACCACTCATATAGATATCAAAATTGCTGAGATCAGGGTACCGGGCCATCAGTGTTTCGTGAACCAGCCCGGTCGCATGCTGCCACTGATCTTGCGCTTGCGGTTCCGAAAGCACAGGTGTGTATTTGAAATCGGGGTGCTGTTCCTGCCATTGCCTGGGCAAGTCATCCATGTACAGGTCGCATTTGGAGCGAACACCCCAGAACAGGTGGATGGGCCGGTCGAAACCGATATAAAAGGCGTGCTCCAGCATGCCTTTTAGTGGCGCAAACCCTGTGCCGCCTGCCATCATCAATACTGGACGTGGCGATTGTTCGCGCAGGTAGAAAGATCCCAGTGGGCCTTCGATCCGCAACAATGCCCTGTCTTTCAGTTCATCGAATACGTGTCCGGTAAATGATCCACCAGGTACATGCCGGACATGCAGTTCCAGGTGCTCATCCTTATGCGGTGCATTGGCAATGGAAAAGGCGCGGCGGCGGCCATCCTTGAGAATGAACTCGATGTACTGGCCGGCAAAAAATTGCAGGCGTTCGGTGTCGGGTAGTTTGAGGTGTATCTGCATAACGTCGTGGGACAGGTGCTTGATGTGTTCAGCACGGCATGGCAGACTTTTTATACTGATGCTCTGGCCAGTCTCGACTTCACGGCTGCTGATCACCAGGTCACTTTGCGGATGAGCCTGGCAGACGACAACCTGATCGCTCACGTCCTGATCAGCAAGCGCATCGGGTTCGCCGTGCGGGTACTGCACGCGACCCTCAAGCAGTGTCGCAATGCACGAACCGCAAGCACCATTGCGGCAGCCATAGGGCAAGCTGATACCCTGGTGCAACGCCGCGTCGAGGATGGATTCACCGGATTCCACGGTAAAGTGATGCTGGCTGTTCTCGATCCTGACCTGGAATGTCATGCAGCGTTCCAATAAATCAATATAAGGATTGGCATTCTCGTTTATTTCCGATGCCGGGTAAACGTACGAATTCTGTGCTAGTCCAGCTGGATTCCCAGTTGATCCCATATCTCATCGATCCGGGCTTTAACCGCTGCTTTCATGGTAATGGGGCGCCCCCATTCGCGCTCCGTCTCGCCCTTCCATTTGTTGGTGGCATCCATGCCGATTTTGCTGCCCAGACCTGATTCCGGCGAGGCAAAATCCAGATAATCGATCGGCGTTTTTTCCACCAGTGTAATATCGCGGGCCGGGTCCATCCGTGTCGTTATGGCCCAAACAACATCTTTCCAGTCGCGCACATTGACATCGTCATCGGTGACGATGATGAACTTGGTGTACATGAACTGGCGTAAGAAACTCCATACACCGAACATGACGCGTTTGGCATGACCAGGGTACTGTTTGTGCATGCTTATGCAGGCCATGCGATAGGAGCAGCCTTCCGGTGGCAGGTAGAAATCTGTGATTTCCGGGAATTGTTTTTGCAGTATCGGGACAAAGACTTCGTTTAACGCTACACCCAGAATAGCCGGCTCATCAGGTGGGCGGCCGGTGTAGGTGCTGTGATATATCGGATTATCGCGGTGAGTGATACAGTCAATGGTAAAAACCGGGAAGCGTTCCTGTTCATTGTAGTAACCGGTGTGGTCACCAAACGGTCCTTCCAGCGCGTCTTCTCCCGGGTGTATATGGCCCTCCAGCACAATTTCGGCACTGGCCGGAACTTGCAGGTCTATGGTCCGGCATTGCACCAGTTCGGTTTTTGAGCCGCGTAACAGTCCGGCGAATGCGTACTCGGATAGGGTGTCGGGTACCGGCGTGACGGCGGCCAGAATGGTTGCCGGATCGGCGCCCAGAGCCACGGCCACTGGAAACGGTTCGCCCGGGTTTGTAATCTGCCAGTCCTGGTAGTCAAGTGCCCCACCCCGTTGGGCCAGCCAGCGCATGATGACACGGTTGCGCGACAGGACCTGCTGCCGGTAAATGCCGAGGTTCTGCCGTTCCTTGCGCGGACCCCGGGTAACCACCAGCGCCCAGGTGATCAGCGGCGCGGCATCATCGGGCCAGCAGGTCTGGATGGGCAGCCTGCCCAGATCCACGTCGTCAGCTTCCAGAACCTGTTGCTGGCATGGCGCGCGTTTCAGTATCTTCGGCGCCATGTCCAGTACTTTTTTGAAAACTGGCAGTTTCTGCCAGGCGTCTTTCATGCCTTTCGGCGGGTCCGGTTCCTTGAGAAAGGCGAGCAGCTTGCCCACCTCCCTGAGTGAGGCCACAGAATCAGCACCCATGCCCGCGGCGACCCTTTCGGGCGTACCAAACAGGTTGGCCAGTACCGGTATGTCAAAGCCCTTGGCATTTTCAAAAAGCAGAGCGGGTCCGCCGGCGCGCAGCGTGCGGTCGCAGATTTCGGTCATTTCCAGATAGGGGTCGACCGGGTGGCGGATACGCAGCAGTTCGCCGTTACGCTCGAGTTGTTCGATAAAGTCACGCAGATCCTGATAGTGCATAGTTTGCGGTACCGAAGTGGATTGGAATCCCGATTGTACTGATAATTCCCGGCAGTTTGCGGTGCATGTTCAGCCTGTGGACGTCTCAGTATATCGGCTCTTTTCCCGATGAGTGCGTCAGTAAGTAAAGCTGGCCGGGGTGTGGGTGGGTCTTCTCAAGACTCGCAGTACCCCAGGGCACCCTCTCTCGCCTGACGGCGATTCACCTTGTGAAAACATCCCTGTATGCTCGATGGCCGCGTCCATGCGGTCAACGGTCTTGAGAAGACCCACCCACACCCCTGATAGTCACGGACTTGGGTGATCTTTTTAGCCAATTCGTCGGGCAAGGTGTGCTGTTTTCAGGGACGTCGACAGCAGGGATGCTGTCGTCGAGCTTACAGGGATGTATTCACAAGGTGAATTGCGTAGCAAGAGAGGGTGCCCTGGGGTACAGCGATCCCTGAAAACAGCACGCCTTGCCCGGCGGATTCTCCTTATACAGCCAAGGACGCAACCGCAATCAGGGAAAAAATCGGTATATCAATAGACTACAGGAATATCGCCTGCCTCAGCTTGCCAGGCCGCTGTGGCGTAACAGCGCCTCTATATTGGGTTCCCGGCCCCGAAAAGCCACGTAGAGATCCATCGGATCGCCGGCGCCGCCCTGTTCCAGCACCTGGCGCAGGAAATGCAATCCGGTATCACGGTCGAAAATTCCGTTTTCTTCAAACAGTGAGAAGGCATCCGAGGATAAGACCTCGGCCCATTTATAGCTGTAATAACCGGCCGCGTAGCTGCCCCCGAAGATATGAGAAAATCCGTGCGCAAAGCGGTTAAAGGCCGGCGTTTCAACGACGGCCACCTGCTTGCGGACCCGCTCAAGGGTTTCATAGATACGGCCACTGCGTGCCGGATCAAATTCGATGTGTAATCGCATATCGAACAGAGCGAACTCCAGTTGCCGTACCATTTGCATGGCGGATTGAAAATTACGCGCCGCCTGCATGCGCTGGAAAAGCGCGGCCGGAATTGTTTCGCCGGTCTGGTAATGGCCGGAGATCAAGTCCAGTGTTTCACGTTCCCAGCACCAGTTCTCCATGAACTGACTGGGTAACTCGACAGCATCCCAGGCTACACCGTTGACGCCGGAGACACTCGGGTAATCTATACGGCTCAGCATGTGATGCAAGCCGTGCCCGAACTCGTGGAACAGGGTAATCACTTCATCGTGGGTCAGCAATGCCGGTTGGTCACCGATAGGCGGCGAAAAGTTGCAGGTCAGGTAGGCAACTGGCACCTGGCTGCGATTATCCAGCTTCATGCGGCTGGTATGGTCATCCATCCAGGCGCCACCACGCTTGTTCGGTCGAGCGTAGAGATCAAGGTAGAACTGACCGCGCAGTTCACCCTGCGGGTCGAGGATTTCGAAAAAATGTACATCGGGATGCCAGCTGGCTACGTCCGAGCGTTCCTGTATGTCAATACCGTACAGGCGTTGTACCACTGAAAATAGTCCCGGCACCACGCGTGTCCGCGGGAAAAAAGGTTTCAATTCTTCCTGGGACAAAGAATAGCGCTGCTGCCGGAGTTTTTCCGAATAATAGGGAATATCCCAGGCCTGAAGCACACCGGTAAAGCCCTCTTTTTCAGCAAATTCCCGGGTTTCGCGCAGTTCGTCTCTGGCCTGATCAAGCGAGTGGTCGGTAAGATCGTTCAGAAAGTCGAGCACTTGTGCCGTTGAGGCGGCCATTTTTGTGGCCAGAGAGCGTTCGCCAAAATTATCGAAGCCAAGCAATTGTGCCGACTCATGGCGTAGTTCGAGAATCTCTTCCATCGTCTCGCTGTTGTCCCAGCGCGCCGCATCTGGACCGGTATCAGAGGCACGCGTGACATACGCCGTGTAGAGCTCTTCGCGCAGTGCTCGAGTTTCTGCATAGGTAATGACCGGGAAGTAAGAGGGAAAATCCAGTGTCAGAACCCAACCCTCCAGATTTTCCCGTTCAGCCGTCTGTCTGGCCAGAGCCCTGGCGGTCTCCGGCAGACCGGACATCAAGGCTTCATCGGTGATGTGTTTTTTCCAGTTGTCGGTAGCGTCCAGCAGGTTTTCCTGGAACTTTGCCTGCAACTCCGATAAACGCTGTTGAATCTGCTTGAAGCGTTGCTGCGCATCGGCATCAAGCTCGATGCCGGTGAGTTTAAAATCACGCAAGCGGTTTTCGATAGATTTTTTTTGTGCCCGATCGAGATGCTCGAATTCGGGAGATTCTGCAATCGATTTGATGGCAAGATACAAGTCCCTGTGCTGGCCGAGTTCGGTTTCGAATGCACTCAGTCTGGGCAGGCAGGCATTGTAGGCTTCGCGAAGAGCGTCACTGTTAACGACCGCGTTCAGGTGACTGATCGGCGACCAGACCTGATGTAATTGCTGCAGGGCCAGTTCCAGAGGTGCCAGCAGGCTTTCCCAGCTGTACGGTGGACCCGATTGAAGCAGTTGTTCGACCTGTTGCCGGGTGCTGATGATGATCTGATCGACGGCGGGTTCGACGTGTTCGGCTTGAACACGGTCAAAAGCAGGTAAATGACCTTGTTCCAGTAGTGGATTCATGGTGTCTCGTCAGCTTTTCAGTAAAATTCGTCAGTCTATATGAGACAGTACACTAGTTTTTTAAATTATGGAGTGAGTTGAACAATGAAGCAGCATTATGACCTGATTGCCATCGGCGGCGGAAGCGGTGGATTGTCGGTTGCGGAACGTGCAGCCCGATATGGTGCCAGATGTGCCGTGGTTGAGAAAGGCCCGCTGGGTGGCACTTGCGTCAATGTGGGCTGTGTACCCAAGAAAGTCATGTGGTTTGGCGCCAGCATTGCGCACACCATGACGGAAGCCGCCAGTTACGGGTTCGAGATTGTTGAAAAGCGCTTCGACTGGCGAAGGCTGAAAGCGTCCCGGGATGCCTACGTCAAGGGCATCAATGACTGGTATCACACCTATTTGTCCGATTCCAATATCGATGAAATCGCCGGTAAAGCGCGCTTCGTGGATGTCAGGACCATCGAGGTTGCGGGCCAGCAATACAGTGCGGATCATATCGTGATTGCGCCGGGCGGCGTGCCCATGATCCCTGCTACCGAGGGCGCTGAGCTTGGTATCAGCTCGGATGGTTTTTTCGAACTGGAACAGTTGCCGCGCCGTACCGCGGTGGTTGGCTCTGGTTATATTGCCGTGGAACTGGCTGGCATGTTGAACGCACTGGGTTCTGATGTGACCATGTTGCTGCGGCGTGAACACCTGCTGCGAAACTTCGATGCCACCCTGCGTGAAAACCTGATGGAAGAAATGCTGGGTGACGGTATCGATATACTGGCCCGAACCCAGGTAAAAAAAGTGCTTCGCGAAGCCGATGGCTGCTTATGCATCGAGTGCGAAAACGGCCAGCGCCTGGAAGGTTTCGATGAACTCATCTGGGCCATTGGGCGTTATCCCCTGACCCAGGACCTGAATCTGCAGGCGGCAGGGGTCGTTGTTGACGATCAGGGTTATATTCCCACTGACAAATTTCAGCAAACCAACGTTGAAGCGGTATATGCGATTGGTGATGTCACCGGTCAGGCGCAACTGACACCGGTTGCCATCGCAGCCGGCCGTCGCCTCAGTGACCGTCTGTTCGGTGGCATGCCGGACCGGCATCTGGCCTATGAAAATATTCCCACCGTGGTGTTCAGCCATCCACCAATCGGAACGGTAGGGCTGACCGAGAGCGTGGCGCGTGATCTGCACGGCGCCTCGGTCAAGGTCTACCAGACCCGTTTTACCGCCATGTATAACGCACTGACCGAGCGCAAACAGAAAACCGCCATGAAGCTGGTTACCGTGGGTGCGCAGGAAAAAGTGGTCGGCTGCCACGTCATCGGGCCGGGTGCTGACGAAATGTTGCAGGGGTTTGCCGTGGCGATTCGCATGGGTGCCAGCAAGAAAGACCTCGACGACACGGTGGCCATTCATCCCACCAGCGCCGAGGAACTGGTCACTATGAGGTGACTTTACGTAATGCCTCGATAACCGGTCCCGTACTCGGCAATACGCCGCGCCAGATCAGGAAGGACTCTGCGGCCTGTTCTACCAGCATTCCCAGGCCATCAAAAGTGCTCTGTGCACCGCGCTGCCGCGCATAGCGCATGAACGCAGTGGGTTCCGATCCATACATCATGTCGTAACAGCAGCTGTGTGGACCGATCACACCTTCCGGTAAGGCCGGCACCTGGCCCTGTAGTCCGGCGGCGGTTGCATTGATGACGATGTCAAAGCTGCGGCCGGACAGGGCATCAAATCCACAGCCCTCTACTTCGGCGAGATCGGAAAATGAATCGGCGAGCTGTTTTGCGCGTTCGACGGTCCGGTTGGCGATAAGCAGTCGTGACGGTTTTTGCTCAAGCAGCGGTGCCAGTACGCCACGGGCCGCACCACCAGCACCCAGCAGTAGAATTCGTTTTCCGCCAAGTGTGAGTTTGAGATTCCGGGTCAGGTCACGCACCAGTCCTGCACCGTCGGTGTTGTCGCCGTACAGCGTGCCGTCGTCGTGGATCCGCAGTGTGTTGACCGCAGCGGCGCGTTGGGCGCGCGGGCTGAGTTCATCGGCAATTTCGAACGCTTCCTGTTTGAACGGCACGGTAACGTTGAGGCCCTTGCCACCCGCGACCAGAAAGGCGGCGACAGCCTGGGCAAACCCATCGCGTTTTACCAGCAGCGCTTTGTAGCTGAGAGATTGCCCGGTTTGTCGGGCGAACAAGCGATGAATGCGGGGCGATTGACTGTGGGCAATCGGGTTACCCATGACAGCGTAACAGTCATCAGGGCACGGTTCACCGGCTGATGTCGTCATTCCTCACGCAACCACCGGGCGACACGCTTGGCAAAATAGGTCAGGATGCCATCAGCACCGGCGCGTTTGAACGCCAGCAGTGATTCCATAACCACGGCTTTCTCATCCAGCCAGCCGTTGTTGACAGCGGCCATGAGCATGGCATATTCGCCGCTCACCTGATATACAAAAGTAGGCGCGCCAAACTGGTCTTTCACGCGGCGTACAATGTCCAGGTAAGGTAAGCCGGGTTTGACCATGACCATGTCGGCACCCTCTTCCAGGTCCAGACTGACCTCCCACAGCGCTTCATCGCTGTTGGCCGGGTCCATCTGGTAACTGTATTTGTTACCGCCACCCAGGTTAGCCGCTGAACCCACGGCATCCCTGAATGGGCCGTAGAAAGCGGACGCGTATTTTGCAGCATAGGCGAGAATGCGGGTATCAGTGTGCCCATTGTGTTCCAAAGCGGCGCGTATAGCGCCGATACGCCCGTCCATCATGTCGGAAGGTGCAACCACATCGGCGCCGGCTTCAGCGTGCGACAGTGCCTGTTTTACCAGTACCTCTACAGTTTCGTCGTTGAGCACATAGCCGGTATCGTCTATCAGGCCATCCTGGCCGTGACTGGTGAACGGATCCAGGGCAACATCGGTGATGATGCCCAGTTCCGGACAGGCCTGTTTGAGGGCGCGCACGGCACGCTGTGCCAGTCCATCCGGGTTGTAGGCCTCAGCTGCATCGTCACTTTTCTTTGCCAGCGCAGTGACCGGAAACAAGGCAATCGCCGGGATACCGAGATCGGCCACCGTTCTGGCTTCCGTGACCAGCATGTCGATGCTGAGGCGTTCAACACCCGGCATGGACGCTACAGCTTCACGCTGCTGCTCACCTTCCAGGATAAAAACGGGATAGATCAGATCATCTGCGCTGACGCTGGATTCACGCATCAGGCGTCGGGAGAAATCATCCCTGCGCATGCGGCGCATACGTACCCTTGAATACTGGCCACGGCCGGTTTCGAAAGCGGACAAGGTCATGCTCCTGCAGATCTTGGGAATTGTGATTGTACAGTGTACATTGACTCTTGCTTGACGCACAGAGACAAACTCAGTGACAGAACCAGACACCCTGCCAGTTCTGCTTTCCGGCCAGACGGCCTCGCTCGCCAGCTGGTTTGCCAGTCCGCTTACCCGGCAACAGGCTGAAGTCTGGTTGCCAAAGATTCGGCGCCAGCTACAGGCATGTGTCAGCGAGGGGCATGACGGATGCGCTGTTCGGCTGGCGGAACTGGTGGTGCGGTACTGGCATGGTTACAACATCGAAGCTACCTATCACAATATGTTGGCCCTGCTCAGGGGGCGCCGTGAACGTGCCATGCTGGAACTGTGCTACGGACAGCTATTGATCGCACGCAAGACCGACCGGGCCTGGCAACACCTGGATAACGGGTTCGAACTGGCAGCGCATATTCTACTCCCGGAAGACTATTTCCACGTCCTCAAACGACATGAACTACTGCGTGCCTTGGTGTTATCCGCGCGCCCGTCAAAGCCAATGCGGCTCGATGAATTGTTGACCGAAGCCAGGGTTATACAGCGGCTCAAGGGCACTGCTCGAGGAACTCATCGACACACAGAGGGTCGAACGCACCATGACACAGTTGATTAGCGTTCAGGCAACGCTGAGAGCATGGTGTACGATGCATGGATTCTTCCGTTTTGTGGGTTTGTGTATGAGTCTGATTCTTGTGCCGGGCGTGTCAGCACAAGCAGGGGTTGGCCCTCAAGCGGTTATTCATCAGGCTACCGACCAGCTGTACGCGGCGCTCCAGCATGAATGCCGGAGTCGAACATTGCGCCCCAAAAGCCTGTCCTTGCTGGTCGACGAAATTCTTCTGCCGCATACCGATTTTGAACGTATGTCCCGGTTGGTCATGGGAAAATACTGGAAGCAGTCCAGTGATAGCCAGCGGCAACAATTCGTGCAGGAATTCAAAGAGCTGCTGATTCGTACCTACGCGACGGCCATCAACAGAGTGTTACCTGAAGACATCAGCTATCTGCCGGAACGGAATCCCGGCGCGCCGGATAAAACGGTCGTGCGTACAGAGGTGAGACCGGAGGGTATGGCAGCCATGCCCGTGCATTACCATATGTACAGGAAAAACGGGCGCTGGCTGGTATATGACGTGCGCATCGAAGGGGTCAGTCTGGTCGCCAACTATCGCAGCACTTTCGCTGCAGAAATAAAAGCCAGAGGCGTAGAGGGCCTGATCGTTACGCTGAAGAAAAAAAACGAACAACAGATGGCAGCCACGACGGTCAACGGGCAAACTGTCCTGGCGGGCAGCTGCTAATCCTGAGCAACGCACCCAACATCAGGTAATAAAACTGTATCCATGAATATCACATTGAAGGAGTACTGGCCATGAGACCACTTTTACCGCCTGATTGTGCCGGTATACCGTCGCTGGCTGACGGTCTGCCGACGCTACTGGAACGGTTTCATGTCACCGGTAATCGTTGTTGTCCCCTTTATTTTTGTAAAGCAGGTGTAATAGCCTGTAAATAAAGAATTAAATATTATTATTAAAAAGTTGGCATCAGCATTGCATTATTTAAGACACAAGGAAAGGGAAGCGGTAGCAACTGGATGCCTAAAGAAAATACCGCGCCGACCGATACCAGGGACAAGGTCGGCAAGCCCGATCCAGGGATGGAATCCTTTAGGATTGCGCCTTTGTTTAAAGGCGTACTCCAAAGGATATACGCAACAGTTTTGATGTACGACTGACTCCTCCGACGCTGAAAAGCGTTTTTACCCCACCTTATGGTGGGGTTTTTTTTTGCGGTTAAGACGCAGCGCTCATGCATACGGTGAACGTCAAGTGGTGTAATTTGGTATCGATCTGCTCCCACTCTGTGGTTCTGAAACCGACGTTACCAAATTGACCGGCATGATTTTCAGGTGAATCGGGCTCTTCGATATCATCACGCAGATAGAGCCAGGGCTGTATCGGAAAATCTTCCGGGATATCCAGACGTATAAACAGCTCCCCAAACAAGCTGCTGACTGAAAGATGGCGGGTGTTGACTGTATTGAACGCCTGTTTGTCGGCTGACATGCGCCCATTGACAGCAAGCTTCGTTACGCCGTCCGGCGAATGAATGGTCAGTTCCGGCAGTTCCGGATCATCATTCCAGTCCATGGTCGTCAGGGTTTCAAGATTGCTGAAAAACAAGCCAATGTTAAAGGGAATATCAATGATGGTATCCATGATAAAGCCATCCGGCATCATGACGTAGTCCACATAAAGCGTGGGTGTCTTAAGTTTCCACAGCATGCGTATCCGGTTGCTGGTACGCCGGATAATCCTTAACGGACCTTCCTTTACCGAAACGAGTCTGGAACTGTAATCGTTCTGTGTTCTCTGGAAGGGGATGAATCCGAGAAACGTGCCGCGGTGGCGGATTTTCATCGTGTCGCTGATATCCGGGCTCCAGACGTGGTTTCCAGCCAGTTTCCAATGGAATGTATCGACCAGAAATGGCAGCTGTTCGGAGAAGCCAACGTGATATAGCTCGCTCCGAACCGAGTCTGTATCCGGCAGATAGCGGATAACGTTATCTGATGAAACGGGCCTGTTCCGGCTTGAAATACTGGCGTAAATCCAGCCTGAAATCCCCGAACCCGGGTCGGTGATCTGAATTTCGACCAGGGAAAACAACCGGGTGAATTCCGACGCCCCTGGTAATTTTTTACCGCTGTCCGTGACCCTGAAAACCAGTTCGTCATTTTCATCCAGAGCAGCACTCCGGAACCTTGGTCCGTCGGGCGGGGTTTCCTCGATCAGGTAACGACCTTGCGGATCTTTCTGATCGATCTGGAAACTTAATGGTGACAGGCGGCCTTGAGAATAGTTGAGTAATGAAATCTGGTGAACCGGTGTGCCGAGCAAGGCCGGAACACTGCCCCCCTTGACGACGGCCAACTCTTGTAGCGAGGGACAGGCCGAAGATATCTGCACCTTTTCGCTGGCTATTATCTGCGCATGAGTGATTTGAAGGGGGGCACTTGAACAACAGGCAATGAGGAGAAATATCTTTTTGTTCATGGTGATTTTCTCCAGCCGTACCGTGTCAGATATTACCGCCCGGGCGGCAACTTTATGGCTGCAGTCCACGCCCCATGCAAACTTGTAACCGATTGTTAATTATAATTAAATAATCAGTCTTCGGCAGGTGCCGGCGGGCGACGCCCAAGTATACCCCGAAAACGGCTGCGGGGATCTTCAGCGCCGCCGCAGGGCGGAATTCCTGAGCGGTGCTGCTATGTTACGGCTCCCCTGCCAGATAAGCAGTTCTATCAGTTTGGACTCAATTTCTGTTTTTCCCTGTCGATATAGCTTGAAGAGTCTGACTATCGAATTTGTCAGTAAATACCAGGCAGGCACCGGAAACAGGCAGCAGTGCCGCGTAATGGTAAGGCATGGGTTGACCCCGGAGGGGTATAGTGATGAAAAAGTTTTCAATATTCGTGGTGTGGCTGGTTTCGATGGCCATCTGGGCGCAGCCGATTTTGGCGGAACAACAACCGACGCTACGTTGGGTGGGCTGCGGGATTTCCAAGAAAGCCTATCTGGTTGCGCTGGCCAAGGCTTACGAAAAGAAGACGGGTATTGTCATCGACGTGCAGGGCGGTGGAGCGACGCGTGGTATACGCGAAGTTGCCACGATGTCAGCTGACATCGGCGGCAGTTGTCGGCGCAGAATTTTCAGTGCCGAAGAAGAACGCGGCACTACCCAGGTACCGGTAGCCTGGGATGCACTAGTTGTTATTACGCACAAGAGTAATCCCGTCACAGATATTTCCCTGGAGAATCTGCGCAAGGTGTATTTGGGAGAGATTACCAACTGGCGCCAGCTGGGTGGCAAGGACGCACCGATTGAGCTGTTTGCGCGTAAGGGAAAGATTTCCGGGGTGGGTCGCACTACCCGCAAGTTGTTGTTTAACGATTATGAACAGGAATTCGCAGCAACAAGGATTTTCAAATCTTCAGGCCCGCTTGAGAAGGAACTGGTCGGAAACCCGAATGCTTTGGCGATTTCGGGTATCAGCAGTGTCCGCAAACGGGATGTAAAGATCCTCAAGCTGGACGGTAAATCACCCAGTTACGAAAATGTGAAGAGAGGGAACTACCTTTTGTACCGGCCACTTTATCTGGTATACAACGAAAACAGCCCGCATGCGGATGTGGTCAAGGATTTCATACGCTACGCGGATACAGAGGAAGGCAGGAAGGTGATACGCTCCAACGGCACTGTGCCTTATCTGGAAGCACTGAACCTGATGAAGAACAAGCTGCAGGAATCCAGATTGGCGCACCAGGAACGCGGTTTGCGCTGAAGCAGGACCCGTTTTCCGGCGCCCATTGTGATGCCATCCCGGGGTTGCCTGCTACTTCAGCCAGTCCCGGGGCTTCAGATAAACCTCGTAAAGCTCTGCCTCTGCGCTACCGGCTTGCGGAGCCCAGTCATAGCGCCACTTCACAATCGGCGGAAGGGACATGAGGATGGATTCTGTGCGACCACCGGTCTGCAGGCCAAACAAGGTCCCACGGTCATAGACCAGATTGAATTCGACATACCTGCCGCGTCGGTACATCTGGAAATCACGCTCATGTTCGCCGTAGGAGTGATTTTTACGTTTTTCCGCGATGGGTACATAGGCGGGCACATAGTGGTCCCCGATGCTGCGCATGAATGCGAAGCTGTCCTCGAACCCCAGTTCGTTGAAGTCATCAAAGAATAATCCACCGATACCGCGCGGTTCGCCGCGGTGTTTCAGAAAAAAATATTCGTCACACCATTTTTTGAAGCGTGGATAGAGATGTTCACCAAATGGCTCGCAGGCCTGTCGTGCAGTCTTGTGCCAGTGCACGGCATCTTCTTCAAAGCCGTAATAGGGCGTCAGATCAAAGCCGCCGCCAAACCACCAGACCGGTTCTTCCCCCGCCTTGTCAGCAATAAAGAAACGCACGTTGGCATGTGATGTCGGGATATAGGGATTACGCGGATGGACAACCAGCGAAACACCCAAGGCCTGGAAGCTTCGCCCGGCCAGCTCCGGCCGGTGTGCAGTGGCGGATCCCGGCAGTTGTCTACCGTGTACGTGAGAAAAGTTAATGCCGGCTTTTTCGAAAACAGCGCCCTCTTCCAGAACGCGGGACCTTCCGCCTCCACCTTCCTCGCGTTTCCAGCTGTCCTCGAGGAAGGATTTCTCACCGTCGAGACTCTCCAGCGCCTGGCAAATACGGTTCTGCAGATCCAGCAGGTAATCCGACACTGCTGCTACGTTTGGTGTATTCATGTCTTTTCCATCAGATCGTTACCACTGTGTACAGCTTAAATCTACACTGTGTGTTGAACGGCGAGAGTAAGTGGTCATGGTTTTGCAAGACCGTCTGCGGCAGGGATGCCGCAGCCGAGCGTACAGGGATGTATTTCCAGCGTGTCTTGCAAAGCCATGACCACTTACTCTCGCATGCCTTCAGTACTAATTCTTGCGAATATATCGTCCCGAAGCCAGGTCACGTATTTCCGTAGCCTGCTTTTGCCCACCGAGTGGTCCGGGCAAAACATAATCAATCCGGGTGCCGAATCGTAACCTGATATCCAGTACCGATCGAGCCGGCCGTTGGCCACTGGTGTTTGCGCTGGTGGAGACAATAGCGCTGTCTAGAATATCGCACAGGCGACGGACCAATGGGTGTGCGGTAACCCGCACAGCCAGTGTATCGTGTTCACCGCGCAACCAGTTCGGACAATCCCGGGCTGCTGGCAGCAGCCAGGTGGTCGGTCCGGGCCAGCTCTTGTCCAATTGCCGTGACCCGCAATCAGGAATTTTCTCCAGCCAGGGCTGCAGTTGTCGCTGTTCTGAAGCAATCAGGATGAGGCCTTTTCGCCAGCAGCGATTCTTTAGCCCAATCAGGCGCTGGACTGCGTTTCGATTGGCAGGGTCACAGCCAAGCCCGAATACCGCTTCGGTAGGATAAGCAATGACCCCCCCCGACCGTATCCAGCGTGCTGCAGTGTGCAGTTGCCAGTGTGAGGGGCTTATCAAGCTTCTTCGCTATCCTCGGTAGTCTCCAGTTCGAAGGGTTCGACAAACTTGCATTCCTGTTGTGGGCAAGCCCGTTCGGTGCCGCGCTTCTTGGTAGTCTTTATGGTCAGGATAGGCCAGTTACAGTCCGGGCACGGGCCTTCAACCGGTTCGTTCCAAACGGCATAGTCACAGTCCGGGTAGGTCGAGCATGAATAGAAAATCTTGCCGCGCCGGGATTTGCGCTTGAGCATACTGCCCTTGTTGCACTTCGGGCAGCTGACCCCGGTGTCGGTCGGTTTCTCAAGTGGCTCGATGTATTTGCAGTTCGGGTAGGCTGAGCAGCCGATGAATTTTCCATAGCGGCCGCTGCGAATAATGAGCTGTGAATTGCATTCAGGACACTGCCGTCCCTCTACGATTTCCGGCTCGGCGTCTTCACCGTCTTCGTCTAGATTACGCGTGTAATCGCAGTCCGGGAACCCACTGCAACCGACAAAGCGGCCACGCCGCCCGAGGCGGATATTCAGTTTTTTGCCGCATTTCGGGCAGTCTTCATCCAGCGCTTCGGTGGTGACTTCGGCACGTGAGACGCTCTCTTCTTTGTCTTTGACCAGTTCCTTGAACGGGGACCAGAACTCTTTCATCAGCGGTACCCACTCTTTCTCACCACGCGAGACTTCGTCCAGTTCGTCTTCAAGGCGCGCGGTGAAATCGTAATCGACGTAGCGGGTGAAGTGCTTGGTGAGAAACTTGCTTACAATGCGTCCGACGTCGGTCGGCTGAAAGCGTTTTTTCTCCAGCGTGACATATTCGCGCTGCTGCAGTGTGGAGATAATAGTTGCATAGGTGGAGGGGCGGCCGATGCCGTGCTCTTCCAGGGTTTTGACCAGACTGGCTTCACTGTAACGCGGTGGTGGTTCGGTAAAGTGCTGTTCGGGACGGATCTTGATGAGCTGTACCTGATCGCCCTCTTCCATCGGCGGCAGCCGGTTTTCGTCAGCGGAAGATTTCCTGGCGTCATCGACACCCTCCTCGTAGACCGCCATGAAACCGGGTTCGACTATGGTGGAACCGGTGGAGCGCAGGGTATTGCCATCGCCCACAGCATAATCGACACCCACTGTGTGAATAGTGGCATGGATCATCTGGCAGGCCACGGTACGTTTCCAGATCAGATTGTAGAGCTTGTACTGATCGGCGGACAAGTGGTGCTTGATGGTGTCAGGCAGGTTGAATGCCGAGGTCGGACGAATTGCCTCATGAGCTTCCTGGGCGTTTTTTGCCTTGGTTTTGAAGTGGCGTATCTGCGCGGGCAGTTTGTTTTCGCCGTAGCGCTCGCTGATCAGGCTGCGTAATTCTTCCACCGCTTCGTTGGCCAGGATGACCGAGTCGGTGCGCATATAGGTGATCAGGCCCACCGAACCTTCACCGATATCGATGCCTTCGTATAACTGCTGGGCAACACTCATGGTGCGTTTTGTGGTAAAGCCCAGTTTGCGCGATGCCTCCTGCTGCAGGGTGGATGTCGTGAACGGTGCGGCCGGGTTACGCTTGCGTTGTTTCTTCTCGATGTTGCTGACAGTCAGTTTGCCGTTGGCGGCATCAATCAGTTCCCGTTCGGCGGCGTGCGCCTGTTTATCCTTGTTGATCGTAAACTGGCTGAGTTTCTTGCCATGCAGATGCGTCAGTTTGGCGGTGAATGCCTGTGTATCCTTTTCCAGATCGGCTTCGATGGTCCAGTATTCTCGCGCTTTGAACTTTTCGATTTCCTCTTCGCGCTCGACAATCATGCGCAAGGCCGGGCTTTGTACCCGGCCGGCGGAAAGTCCGCGGCGGATTTTTTTCCACAACAGCGGCGACAGATTGAAGCCAACCAGATAGTCAAGAGCACGGCGCGCCTGCTGGGCGTTGATCATGTCGACGGACAGTTCGCGTGGATGCTCGATGGCCTCATTAATGGCGCGTTTGGTGATTTCGTGGAAAACCACCCGGCTGACGCCCTTGTCCTTTAATACCTTGCGGTCTTTAAGCAGTTCATGTAAATGCCATGAAATCGCTTCACCCTCGCGATCCGGGTCAGTGGCCAGATACAGCTGGTCAGCTTTTTTCAAAGCCTTGGCGATGGCATCAACGTGTTTGGAGTTGCGTTCGATAACCTGGTATTTCATAGCGAAATCCGCATCGGGATTCACTGCGCCTTCCTTGGGAACCAGGTCGCGCACGTGGCCATAGGAGGCGAGGACCTCAAAGTCCTTGCCCAGGTATTTTTTTATGGTTTTCGCCTTCGCTGGCGATTCAACAATAACCAGATTTTTACTCATGGGGACCTTATCGTTAAAAAGCCGCACGATAGTGCGGCCTGGTTCGGATACTGAATATTAGCAGCGTTAGTGGAGGTAACCACCCGGCAGGCTTTCAAACACCAGGTCCTCCATCCAGGCATAGGCAGCCTCGGCACCGGGCTGGTTGAACAATACCATAAGGATAACCCATTTAAGCTGGCTGAGATCAAAGTCGTCGGTCTCCAGTGCCATGACACGCTCTATGACACGTTCCCGTGCGTCGGGTGGCAGAATACCCATTTGTTCAAGGAACAGCAGGAATCCACGGCTTTCCGAGTCCAGTCGTTCACATTCAGGACCGGAATAGATGCGAATGGCGTTTTCGGCCGGTGGTGCCTGCATCTGGTGCTGTTGTACGGACAGGCCCTCAAGCCATTCGAACGCCTGATTGATGTCGTTGGAGGGAAAGCCGGCTTCCACCAATTCGCTGTGCAGTGATTCGCGATCCGGGCTCAGTTCGGTCTCCTCATCCATGTAATAGTGCTCAAACAGGTACATAAGCACATCAAACATATCTTCTTTCATATCAGGCCCCTATCTTATGCGGGTATAGCGCCCCCCGGCTCCGCCAACGATGTGATCTTCAAGTTCCAATACCAGCAGCATGGAGGAAACCTGTTCCGGCGTCAATCCGCTTCGCGCCACCAGCTGGTCGATGGAAATCGGATGGTAGCCCATAAAATCCAGTAATTGCAGGTATTCACCGGCAAGTTTTTCGGCGTCTTGTTTTTTCCCGGATGGCTGATCAGCTGCGGGTTTTCTATTGGCCTGTGACAGGGAGACGGAAATCAGCGCTGCGAGCTCTTCCAGAATATGCTCGCCGGTTTCCACCAGCTTGGCGCCTTCCCTGATCAGGGCGTGGCAGCCTCGGGTCAGCGGGTTATGGATGGAGCCGGGAATGGCAAACACCTCTCGGCCCTGTTCCAGGGCGGCGCGGGCGGTGATCAGCGAACCTGAGCGTAATGCCGCTTCAACCACCAGCGTCCCCAGGCTGAGGCCGCTGATAATGCGATTGCGGCGGGGAAAATTTGCAGCCAGTGGGCCGGTGCCCGGTGGGAATTCCGACAGCAGGACGCCGTTTTCGGCAATCTGGTGGGCCAGTTTCCGGTGTCGTGCCGGATACACCCGGTCCAGGCCGGTACCTGTCACCGCTACTGTGCCACCTCCCGCGCGCAGCGCGCCCTGGTGGGACGCAGCATCGATTCCGGAGGCCAGTCCGCTGGTAATGGTAAGCCCGCAGCAGGCCAGGTGTGCGGCGAACTCAGCGGCCAGTGATCGGCCGTCATGGCTGGGGTTGCGGCTACCGACAATCGCCAGCTGGGGTTGAGACAGATAGTCCGGATCGCCATGCATAAATAACAGCGCCGGTGGGTCGGAAATCGCTTTTAACAGCACCGGGTAGTCGGGGTCCCGGCAGGTCATGATGCTGTTGCCGGATTGCGCTAACCAGTCCAGATCGCGGTCGACAGCCTCCCAGTCAGGATTGGCGAGGTAATCGATGCTTTCCGGCCGCAAGCCGATGCTGCGTAAATGCTCAGCGCCTGCCGCGAATATCGTTGCCGGAGAATCAAATTCGCCAAGCAGCTTAAGGCAGCGGCGGTTACCGATACCCGGTGCCCGTTGCAATGCCAGCCAGTAGTGGACGTCGTCCCGTTCGCTAGCGGGGCTTTGGGAGGGGTTGGCTTGCGGCCTCATCCTTGAGGGTCCTCATAAAAAACCGGTACCTCGGTACATGGATGACTACCATG
>Ga0209578_10001785_pt1 | contig 19166 bp, 16 predicted proteins | sample tdAd472_FD_187127 | JGI IMG/M metagenome (GOLD analysis project Ga0209578, IMG submission 187127) | Marine sediment microbial communities from the Atlantic coast under amendment with organic carbon and nitrate - tdAd47.2 (SPAdes)... | ecosystem: Environmental > Aquatic > Marine > Coastal >...
TCGTCTTCCCGGCCGGGCATGTCGGTGGCATTGGGCTCGCCGTCGACGATCAGGCAGTAGATGCGGTGTTCCCGACCCAGCCGCTTGAAGGCCAGGATCTCTTCGTTGACCCAGTGGGAACGGGCCGCAGCCGGCGAACAGATAACAATCTGGCAGGCGGACTGTTCCAGCGAACTGGTAAGCAGGGCGCCCAGGTCGGTAGCGCTGGGCAGTTCCTCCCGGTCGCGGAAGATGGGCGACATCCTGCCGGGGATCACCCCGTACTCGTTAACGGTACCAACCAGCTGTTTGGGGGGCTTGTAGGACTCCAGGGTTTTATGCAGCCACGCGGCCCAGCCATCGTCCTGATGACTGTAGGAGATGAAGGCCTTGTAACGGGCATCATCGAATGAGAGCGTACGTGTGTCTGCCACAATGACTTCCAGTGACGTTGATTAAAGTGATGGCTGAAAACGCCTTCTGACAATGCCTCCTGACAACCCGGTTTTCCCACCGGGATCATTCTTTACCGGCGGCGAATACTCGAGCTGAATCACCTGTAAAGTCCAGCGTTACAATCCAGCATCGCAGTTCAGTATCAATTGCAGGACTGCCTGCCGGCCAGTGTGCCAAGTTTACGCTTCTCAGCGCGTGAGTGCAGCCCTTTCCGTTAAACGGTGAAACGTGGTTCCGTTTGCACCGCAGCTGCGCCAGGTAATTGCCTGGCTGCCTGCTGCGCGCGTTCCGGGCACGCGTCCCCCGTGAGGCAGTCAGGCCACAGCTGCACCAGAATGAGGCAACGTACCGGCCGACGACCCGGAAAATTTCAGGGTTTCCCCCACCATGACAAAGTGATTCAATTGGCACCACTTTTGCTCATCCTGTCTCCATCGACTAATCAGATTACAGGTAACCGCCATGCCGTCAGGACGACCTGCCAGGGAATCACTTACCAATGCCCAGTTACTGGAACGTCTGGCGTGGCGGACGACACCGGGTATCCTCGGCTTTCATCCAGCCACGCCGCAGTCGATTCATGCACTGCTGGGTTACTTCCTTGAAGACCGGGATTCGCCGACGCCTTTTCCCGGTCGGGACGTGCTGGTGGATGCCCATGCCTTCGAGTGGGGTACGGCACCACCGCTGGAGAAAGTCATTTCCTCACCCGCCGAACTGGACCTGCTGCTGGGCCTGCCGGAAATCTATCGCCAGAGTGTTTCGGTGATTGAGCCGTGGCCCAACGTGGGCATCAACCTGCAGGGTGAAGCGGTGAGGGCATCCAAGAATATCGCCTACATCCTGCAGCAGATCGCCGACGCCGACTCTATCCTTTACCCGGTCTGGCAGAGTGGCGTGGCCAATCCCTGGCGCCTGGCCAATGTCCTCAGTGCCGGCATCGCCACCGTGGTCCAGGGTGGCAACCCCTCGGTGCACGATCCCGCCAGCTTTGACGGAACCAACGCGGGCCTGGACGATATCCTGTCCCTTACCGATCAGCTGCTGATGCGCCGCTCCACGGGCAGCGGACCGTGTATTTTCATCTGTCTTGGCCACCAGCTGGCCGCCGCGTCCCATATCAGGCTGATCAAGCGTGCGGTAAGGGAGGTCATGAATCTCGCCACGCTGCCGCTGGACACCGACGGTTTTGCCATCAATTCATTGCAACGGGTCTGTCGGCGTATCGCCGAAATCGGCGAGTCCCTGGAAGTACGGAAACAGGGCGAAACCGTGGCCCGGGGCTGGCATGACAGCAAGTTCGCCGTGGCTCCCAATGAAACCCTGGAAGTAGGCACCCGGAAACTGCTGCACTATCGCCGACGCCAGCCCGCCGACCATGTGCCCGGCGAACTGCACGATACCCACTCACTGATTGCCGATGAACTGGAAGGCGTTATCGACACCCTTATCCGACTGGAAAGGGAACTGAAGATAGAAATGTTTCATGGCGACGAAGTCAATGAAGAGGCTATTCTGTTTGCCAACTGGGCCTACAAGCTGCTCCACGACACCATCGTGCCGCTGCGCTTCAAGATAGCCATCAGTCCGCTGTCATGGTTGCTGAACCTGCCCTACGCGGTGGAAATCCTGGCCCAGACCCGGGCCGATGAAAACAGCTGGACCGAAGCGTCCAATACCTGCATCTACTACAAGGACTGGGAGACCCATACCATCCGGCGATCCTTTACCTGCCAGTTCCATCCGGAACTGATGGCGGATATCCGGGACGTGGGCAAGCGCGACGGACCCCGGTACGGAGAGCTGAAAGACAACGACGGCGTCCGCCTGCTGATTCGACTGCTTTATCATGGTATGCAGGAGTAGCCACGGTGATGACGTGGGTCGCGGCTTGAACAGCGGCATGAGTGGCGGCATGAGTGGCGGCAAAAGTGGCGGCATGATTCGCCGCACGAGTCGGGACAACAATAAACAATAAGGGAAGCAGCAGGCGGCTCAGACGCTGGCCAGCGTAACCGGTGATCAGGGGCTGCAAACCTGGAGATAAAAGTGTCCGTGGAACAAACAGGCTTCTGGGATTTCTCGTTACAACGCTATGGTGAAGCGGGTGTTGCCGATGCCTGCCTGTCACTGCAGGACGATTATGGCCTGGACGTGAACATGGTGTTGCTGTGCGTGTGGTACGGGAACTGCCACGGCCGGTTCACCCGCGACCAGTTGCATCAGCTGACGGACTTTGCCGGGACCTGGGCGGTCCATGTCGTCGAACCGCTGCGCCATGCCCGTCGCTGGCTTAAAACCCGGCTGGCCGGACAGGCAGACGTCCAGGGCCAGGTACAGGAAGCAGCAGACCCACAAGCCGTTGAACAACTGAGAAACCGGATCAAGGGCCTGGAACTGGAGGCGGAACACCTGCAGCAGAACCAGCTGCAGGCACTGCTGGGCGATATCCAGCCGAAATCGTCCACACCGGGTCCTGCCAGTACCTGGTTCAACCTCGACCTCTACCTGCAGACCCGCGTTCCGCCTGGTAACCAGGACTGCTCCAGCAATCGCGGTAAACCCGAAGGTGCCGACTCCGGGTACAGCCTGACAAGCGCCGCCGATGCAGACGGTACCGGCCGGAACCGGGCGCAACTGGAACAGTTGCTCACTGCCGTTGTCGGCGCCCCACGGCCGTGACCATCGAACCGCCATGGACCCCTGACACCGAAGCGGAAAACATCAGTCTGCTCCCGCCTGCGCAACAAATTGTTCCGCTTGCCACACACCTGCTCAGACAAGTGCCAGCCGTGGGCGTGGGCAGTGGCGTAGTTTGATATTTCGCTGAAGGTCAACAGTGAGAACGGGTACCGAACCGGTTTTCAAACTGCGCCACGGCACGACTATCGAGTCGTCTCACCTCATCAAAAAGAGCCACTGTAGAACTGTATAGTACCCGATTGGGGGTTAACCAGAGGCTTCGGGAGTCCCGGCTCCGGCGACGCCCTGCCAGCGGCTGACCAGGCCCGGGTCGAGATCGAACAGGTCCAGCAGGCGACCGACATGGTGATTCACCAGGTCGTCGATGGTCTTGGGGTTGGTATAAAAGGCCGGAACCGGCGGTGCCAGGATGGCACCCAGCTGGCTCACCTCGTAAAACAGCTTGCAGTGACCGGTGTGCAGTGGCGTCTCCCGCGGCACCAGCACCAGCCGGCGGCGTTCCTTGAGCACCACGTCGGCGGCCCTGACCATCAGGTTGTCGGCGTAGGAGTTGGCAATTCCCGAAACGGTCTTGATGGAACAGGGAGCGATGATCATGCCGTCGGTGCGAAACGATCCGCTGGCTATACTGGCGGCAATGTCATTGTAGGCGTGGACATGATCCGCCATTGCCTTGACATCGGCTACCGACCACGTGGTCTCTATGCCGATATTCAGTTTCGCGGAACCCGACAGCACCAGGTGCGTTTCAATAGCCGGCTGTTGTTGTAACACCTCCAGCAGACGTATTCCGTAAATCAGCCCGCTGGCACCTGACATCCCGATAATCAACTGCATCGACCGTGTTCCCACGTCTCGTTGGTGAAGGCAAATTGTTACACCGTTACCGGTCAATTGCCACAGTTGATCTGTTATGCCCCGGTGATAAGATGCCGGTACCAGTTCACATCATGACAACAGGATAATCATGGCAAAAGCTAATCTGTTCTATGCCCAGTCGGGCGGCGTAACCTCGGTGATCAACGCCAGCGCCTGTGGCGTAATCGAAACCGCGAGAAAAAACCGCGACCACATCGGCAAGGTTTTCGCCGGGCGCAACGGCATCATTGGTGCACTGCGCGAGGAACTGATCGACACCGGCAAGGAGACTGCCCGCACTGTCGCCCGCCTGCGCTACACGCCCGCCGGTGCCTTTGGATCCTGTCGCTACAAGCTGAAGAGCTTTGCCGAAAACGAGCGTGAATACCTGCGACTGCTGGAAGTATTCAAGGCTCACAATATCCGCTACTTTCTCTATAACGGTGGTGGCGACTCCCAGGACACCGCCAACAAGGTATCGCAGTTCAGTATCCGGGAAGGATTCCCCATCACCTGCATCGGCATTCCAAAAACCGTCGACAACGATCTGCCGGTTACCGACAACTGTCCGGGGTTCGGTTCGGTGGCCAAGTACGTGGCTGTTTCCATCAAGGAGGCGGGCCTGGACGTAGCCTCCATGTGCGAGAGTTCCACCAAGGTGTTCGTCATGGAAGTCATGGGAAGACATGCCGGCTGGATTGCCGGTGCAGCCGGTCTGGCGACGGAGCAGGAAGGCGATGCACCACATATCATCCTGTTTCCCGAGATTCCGTTCAACCGGGATAAATTCATGCGCAAGGTAAAAAGCTGCGTCAGGAAATACGGCTATTGCGCCATCGTGGTCTCGGAAGGAGCACAGTACAAGGATGGTACGTTTCTCGCCGATGCCGGCGGCAAGGACGCCTTTGGCCACGTGCAACTGGGAGGTGTGGCACCTTTTCTGGCGAACCTGGTCAAGGAGGAAACCGGTTACAAGTACCACTGGGCGGTATCGGACTACCTGCAAAGGGCCGCTCGCCACATCGCCTCGGCGACCGATGTTGAACAGGCCTATGCCATGGGCAAGGCCGCGGTTGAATTCGCCCTGGCGGGTAAGAATGCCGTCATGCCCATTATTGTCCGGTCCGGCGGCAGGAAATACCGGTGGAAGGTGGGCGAGGCCAGGCTGGAGGACGTGGCGAATGTCGAAAAAACCATGCCAAGGAACTTTATCACCCGGGACGGCTTTCACATCACCGACGAGGCAAGGGCGTATTTTTCACCGCTCATCCAGGGCGAGGACTACCCGGAATACAGAAACGGCATTCCCCAATATGCCCGGCTCAAAAACATGCAGGTACCGAAGAAGCTGGGACACTGGCGGGATTAGCAGCCATCAGAATCCCCATTCAGGGAGCGAGGCGCTGAATCTGCCAGTGACCGTTCTCCTGCAGCCGGTAGTGAAAGCGATCATGGAGTCGATGCCTGCCACCCTGCCAGAACTCGATTTCGTGGGGCACCACCCGGTAGCCTCCCCAGAAATCAGGTAATGGCACCTCTCCCCGGGCGAATTTCTGCTTCAGTGATTCAAACTGGTTCAACAGCAGGCTTTTTGAGGAAATCGCCTCGCTCTGGGATGAAGCCCAGGCGGCTATCTGGCTTTCCCTGGGTCGGCTGACAAAATAGCCAACGGATTCGGCCGTGGACAGCTTTTCCGCGGTACCGCATACCTTGACCTGCCGTTCAATATCATGCCAGGGAAAATGCAGGCTTACCTTGTTGTTGGCGTTGATTTCCCGCGCCTTGCGGGACCGGTAATTGGTGAAAAACACGAACGCATTGTCTTCCATGCGCTTGAGCAGCACGATGCGCTGGCTGGGCTGACCGTCAACCGAGGCCGTGGACAGGGTCATGGCGGTGGGGTCGCGGAGCTCCATCTTCAGCGCCTCGGCCATCCACTGGTTGAACTGGGCGATCGGGTTGTCCTGCAGGTCTTCACGATGCAGTCCACCCTGCAGGTATTCCCGCCGAACCGACTCAAGATCCATGGCCAATCCCCGGGCTAGCGAACGAAATCACCATAATCCCAAAGCTGTTCCCGCGCCGTGCCGGTAGGATAATAATAGGTGCCGAAGCCATGACGGTCGTTGGCAAAAAAGCCGCCTTCATAGCGCGCTCCGTTTTTCCAGCGGTATACGCCCTGGCCCTGGTAGAGGTCGTTGACGAACTCCCCCGTGTAGTTTTCGGTATTCTGGGACAGCCAGAACTCGGTGTGTTGGTTTTCCCGCCACTCGCCGATGTCGACGAAATAGGACCCCCGGCCGTGTCGCTTGTCCTCGTGCCACTCACCGATGTAAAGATCCCCGGTGCCGTTGTAATACTTGCCCCTGCCACTGCGCTGACCGGCTTCCCAATTGCCCACGTAGATTGCTTTCTCGGTAAAACTCAGCGGTTCCTCCAGCCTGCCGTAGCCGTGAAACTCACCGTCCTGGAAACTGCCACGGTACACCGCGGTGCCGGCGGGCGTCTTGATTTCCATGGTGCCGCGACCGTTGTCACAGTCGCCGTAAACACACTCCCTGGCGATGATTTCCGGCAATGGCTGAGCCTGCAGCTGTGTCCAGGACAGCAGCAGACCAAGCGTGGCCAGCACATGGACAGGTTTTTGATTAATCTGGAACAGGTTCATAGCACCTCGTCAAACATGGTTACAGTTTGCTTATTACTTATAACTTATGACTTATTACTTATTACTTATTACTTATTACTTATTACTTATTACTGACTACTGATTTATTACCGACAGAATCAGCTGAATTTCACCGGCTGCGAAATTGACCGGACGTCGTGCCCGGATTGTTCAGCCGCAGAGGCTGTGATTATATAACGGCCATGGGCAGCGCAGAAAACCTCAAAGCGGTGAATTCATGGTTACAGGAGAATCATTCCGTCGAAATAAGGCAATTTGACGCCATTGGTGGTGGCTGTATCAATACCACCGGGGTAATCACCCTGTCCAATGATGATCGCCTGTTCGTCAAGTTGCACAATGATCCGCCGCCCCGGTTCTTCCCTGCCGAAGCCCGCGGCCTTGACAGCCTGCGCCGCCAGACCTCCCTACGGGTTCCCGAGGTCATACATGCGGGCGACCGCTTTCTGCTGCTTGAATATCTTGGTAGTGGTCCGCCGGCGGCGGATTACTGGCAGCGCCTCGGTGAAGGCCTGGCAGAGCTGCACCGGCAACGCTTCGACAGCTTCGGCCTGGAAACAGACAACTACTGCGGTCTTACCCCCCAGTGCAATACCCCGGACCGGGACGGTTACCGGTTTTTCGCCCGGAATCGTCTGTGCGCCCTGGCCGACAGGGCAGCCAACAGCGGCCTGCTGGACAGCCACGACCGGCGGCGCGTCGACCGGCTGGCAACCGCCCTGCCCACCCTGGTGCCGGAACAGCCTGCAGTGCTGCTGCATGGCGACCTGTGGTCCGGCAACGTCCACAGTGACGGTCAGGGTTTTCCCGGGCTCGTCGACCCCGCCTGCTACCGGGGCTGGGCGGAAGCGGAACTGGCCATGACCCGGTTATTCGGTGGCTTTCACCCGGATTTCTATCGACACTATGAAGCGGCATCGGCAATGGCCTCCGACTGGCAGGAACGGGCTCCCCTATACAATCTCTATCACCTGCTGAACCACCTGATCCTGTTCGGCAGCGGCTATCTGTCCCAGGTCAAGGGCGTGCTGCACCGGTTCACCTGAAGAGCCACGGGCGGATCATGGTGTTGTCACGTGGGAGAGGCATTCTGGCTGACAAGGCCTTGGCCGGCCGGTGCGGGGAGTGGCCAGTCAGACCCGACGCAGGACATTCAATGGGCTGACGCTAACCACCTGGCGCGTGGAGTTCAACCCCAGCAGGCCGATGAGCAGCATGCCGATCACCGGGCCTGCGAACCACACCCAGTAATGCAGGGAAAAATCCTGTTCAAAAACGAATTCCTGCAGATAGAAAAGACTGCCTTCGGCACCGATGGTGGCAATGATTCCCGCAACGAAACCGATAGTGGCAAACTCGATCGTCAGGCTGCTGAGGATCAGCCGGCGACCTGCACCCAGGGTGCGGAGAATGGCGTTTTCCTTGAATCGTTCGTCCAGCGTGGCGTTGACACAGGACAGCAACACCAGGGCACCACTGGCCAGCACCAGCAGTGAAATCAGTTCGATGGCCGAGGTTACCTGGGCGATAATATTCTGGATCTGCTCGATCAGGGCGTCTATCTCGATAACCACGATGGTGGGGAAACGCCGTATCAATTCGTTTAACAGTATTTTCTGCTCCTGCTCCATGAGTGCCGTGGACAGATAGGTGGCACCCAGGTGATCCACTGTTCCCGGGGAAAAGATAAAGTAGAAATTGGGCTGCATGTTGTCCCAGCGCACGCTGCGCAGGCTGGCCACCTCCACTTCGAAAAACTGCCGGTTGGCCTCGAACTCCACGCGATCCCCGATTTCCAGGTTCAGCCAGCCCGCGTATTCCTGCTCCACGGAAACCAGGCCCGGTTCGGTATCGCTGTCCCACCATTGGCCGGCCACGATCTGGTTGTCCGGTGGTAACCGATCAGTCCAGGTAACCTGGCGGGTGCCCACCCGACCGCGACGTTCACCGTCCCCGGTATTGGTATCGCCGCCCTCGCTGGCTTCGCCATTGGTCCCGCTACCCGCGCCGCCAGGCGCTTCCTCGCCCCCCGCCTGCTCACTGGCCCGTTCGGTGACGTTGCTGCGCTGCTCGTCATCGTCGTCACGCCTGGGCCTGGGCGGTTCGCCGTTGATGGCCACTGGCCGTGCAGCCATGATGGGGAAGAAGTCGTTGTCTTCGATACCGTTTTCCCTGAAGAAGGTACGAATGCCGTCGATCTGGGGTTGGGTCACGTTCATCATGAAATGATTGGGCGTGTTTTCCGGCAACTGGGCCTGCCAGTCGTCGATCAGATCGGTACGCAACAGGGTCAGTACCAATAACGACATGATGGTGATGGAAAACACCAGGACCTGCAGCACGTTCTGCTTGCGCCGCCGGCGGGTGGCGGACATCGCCAGTTTCCAGGCGCTGCCGGCTTTCATGCCCACCGAGCCGCTGGACTGCAGCAGGAAATAGGAGATTGCCGACAGCAACAGCACTATCCCGGTAACCGACAGCACCAGGACCGAAGTCAGCACCAGATCCTGGCTGTACCAGAACACCAGGAAAATCGACCCGGTGATACCGAACAGGTAGGGCACGTTGTCTCCAATCCGGTTCTGGTCCAGGTCCTTGCGCAGTACCCGCAGCGGCGAAGTGTGGCGCAGCGCCAGCAATGGCGGCAGGGCAAACGACAGCAGGCAGATCAGCGCCGTCAGGGCACCGATAATAAACGGTTCGAAGCTGGCCGCCGGTAATTCCACCGTGATGATGGCAGCAAGCAGTCGCAGGATAAGCTGGTGAATAATCCAGCCCAGCACGCTGCCCACAACAATAGCCACCGCCGCCAGCGCCAGCTGAATGGCAACGTACAGGGTAGTGATCTGGTTGGAGGTGCAGCCAAGGGTCTTGAGTATCGCCACGTAGTCGAAATGCCTTTCGCTGTAGCGCTTGGCGGTGAGGGCGATGGCCACACCAGCCAGCAGCACCGCGAACAGGCTGCCCAGCATGAGGAAGCTTTCCGCCTTGTTCAGCGCATCACTGACTTCCTCGCTTTCATCACGCACGTCCCGCAGCCTGAACTGTCCTTCGGACTGTTCCCGGATCCAGTCGCTGTAAACGTCCAGCTGTGCCAGGTCTCCCGCGAACAGATAACGGTAGCGAACACGACTGCCCAGCTGTATGACGTTGGTAGCCGGCACGTCGGCTATGTTCATCATCAGCCGGGGACCGGCATTGTCCACCATGCCGCCCTGCTGGCGGTCAGGCTCCACGACGATGATGCGGCCAAGACGCAGTTCCGCCTCACCCACGTAAACACTGTCGCCGACCTGGACATCCAGGGCCGGAAGTACCCGGGACTCCAGCCAGACCTCGCCGGGCGGGGGTCCCCCGGCAACGGGATAACCGCGCACGAACGGTTCGTCGGCGGCAATGATTTCGCCGCGCAGTGGGTAGGCTTCACTCACCGCCTTGGCGGAAACCAGCATATTTCCCGAGTCGGAAAAGGCCATGGAGGTGAAGGATATGGTTTCCGCGGTCTGCAACCCCTGGGACCGGGCTTCTTCCAGCCATTCAGGGGGTGCTTCCTGACGTCCACTCAGCACCCGGTCGGCGGCCAGCATGTTGGCCGACTCCAGCAACAGTGCCTGTTCCAGCCGATCGGTAAACAGGGCAATGCCGGATACCGAGGTCACCGCCATAACCAGGGCGAAAAACAGCAGCTTCAGCTCGCCGCCCTGCCAGTCCCGCCACAGCATGGTCAACGCCAGGCGGATCAGGGACAGCAGGCTTCTTCCCTGGTTACTCGCAACCTCAGCCATCAGCCGGTTCCTCGACCAGGTCGTTGGCCACTATGCGCCCGGCGGCAAGCTTTATCTGGCGGTCACAGCGTCGCGCCAGGCGGTCATCGTGAGTCACCAGCACCAGCGTGGTGGCAAACTCGCTATTGAGATCAAACAGCAGATCGATGACCCGGGCGCCGGTAGCGGTATCCAGGTTGCCGGTGGGCTCGTCTGCGAACAGTATTCTTGCCTCGGAGGCAAAGGCCCGGGCGATGGCCACCCGCTGCTGTTCGCCTCCGGAAAGCTGATTGGGGTAGTGATGCCAGCGCGCCTCCAGTCCCACCCGGCTTAGCAGGGATTTTGCCTTCTCAGCGGCCTGACGATCACCTTTGAGCTCGATGGGCAGCATCACGTTTTCCAGGGCGGTGAGGCTGGGCAGGAGCTGGAAGGACTGAAAGACGAAGCCGACCAGCCGTCCCCGGAGCAGTGCCCGCTCCTCTTCGTCCAGGCTGGACAGGCTGTTGCCGTCCAGGATCACGTCTCCGGAGGATGGACTGTCCAGCCCGGCCATCAATCCCAGCAGGGTGGATTTACCGGATCCCGATGCACCAACGATCGCCACCGCCTGTCCGGCATCGATATCGATGCTGACGTCATCCAGGATGGTCAACGGCCCCTCGCTGGTGGGAACGGTCTTGGTCAGTGCGCTGGTGTGAATCATGTTCTGTCCTGTCGCCATACGCCGGCGTCGATGCACCTGAATTTATCGGGCCTGCAAGCCCTGGCTGATCATAGCGGTGCTGTGTTGAGCGGCAGCTGCCCTGTCGGACGCATTATAGGCGTAATCAGCCTGCTGAATCCCCGGCACTGAACTCACTTGTCGTTTTAATACGTAGCTCAACGCTTGCGCGGATTGCAACCGGCGGAGCGCTGGTTAGAATACCGCGGGATACAGAACTGACAACCGGACTACGCAATGACCCTGCCAGCCCCATTATTGAGATCGATTCGCCTGTTGGTCGCCGCCCTGCTGCCCTGGGCCCTGATTACTGTCTTCCCGGCGACCCCGGCGTATGCCGATTCATCCTACACGCTGCTGGTTTACGGTGACAGCCTCAGTGCCGGCTACGGGATCGACGAGTCCGACGGCTGGGTCGAACTGCTGGGCACCAGGCTGGCCGCGGAAGGCTACCCCTATGAAGTCATCAACGGGTCTGTCAGCGGCGAGACCACCACCGGCGGACTGGCTCGCCTGCCGGCCATGCTGGATGCCTACCGACCCGACCTGATCATTCTCGAACTGGGCGGCAATGACGGACTCAGGGGTCTGCCCCTGGCCGCTATCCGTCAGAACCTGGAGGACATGATACAGCTTGCCCGCGAGAGCGATGCCGAGGTGCTGCTTGCCGGAATTCAGATACCACCGAATTACGGCCCCCGCTACACCGGGCCCTTCTTTCAACAATACGCCGACATCGCCGCAAAGTACGCAGTGCCACTGGTGCCGTTTCTTATCGACGGCATTCCACAGCAACCGGAACTGATGCAGGATGACGGTATCCATCCCCGGGCCGAAGCCCAGGGTATGATCCTTGACAACGTATGGCCGGTACTGGAGCCGATGCTGATTGAATCAGCCAGCACGACGGCCGCCGGAAACCGCGACAGGCTGTAACAAAACTGTCATACCGCCGTTCCTAAAATGACATAATGGTATGGGAAACTCTGATCCCTGAAGGATACTCTGCTGAAACCGGCCTTTCAGGAAACGGGTGAACAGGAGCGAAGCCGTGGTTAACGCGCTGGCCAATCTGGACATATCGCTTTACCGGCAGCTGATCAGGCTGCAGCGATCGCTGGCCGCTGCGCGCATGGCCCGCTTCCTGTCCCGATCCGGTGACGGTTACCTGTACGTGGTCCTGGGTCTGGTATTCCTGCTGGTGGACGACTCGCGAGGTCCACTCGCCGCCCGGGCGATGCTGCTGGCGTTTCTCATCGAGCTGCCCTGCTTCATGGCTCTCAAGGCGATAATCCGACGCGATCGTCCGTTTGTCAGCGTGGCTGACTCCACCCGGGTGATCACACCGGCTGACACGTTCAGCATGCCTTCCGGCCATACTGCCGCGGCCTTCCTGATGGCCACGCTGATTGCCTTTTTCTTCAGCGCGATCCTGCTGCCGATCTATCTCTGGGCGTTGCTCATCGGCCTGTCCCGGGTAATCCTGGGCGTGCACTATCCCAGTGACATCCTGGCCGGCGCCGCGCTGGGCACCAGCTGCGCCGTACTGTCCCTGGTGCTGCTGACCTGACAGCGGCGCAATCCGGCCGGGCTTTCTGTCATCGGGCCGTTACCGGTTTCCGGTCAGCGCCAGGTAGCGTCCAATGACTTCGTCGATACCGCGGTGCAGCGCTTCCACCACCAGGGCGTGGCCGATGGAAACCTCGAGAATGCCAGGGATCTGCAGAAAGACGCCGAGGTTTTCGAGATTGAGATCGTGCCCCGCGTTAACGCCCAGGCCCAGGTCAGTGGCAGCGCCGGCGGCCTGGCGGTAGCGCTCCAGCACCCTGGACTGATCAGGGCCGCCAAACGCCCGGGCGTAGTCCTCGGTGTAAAGTTCGATGCGATCCGCTCCGACCCCGGGAACCTGGCCCACCACCTGCTCATCGGGATCGACAAACAGGCTGCTGCGGATGCCCGCGCCCCGCAGTCGGTCATTCACCCGGGTCAGCAACTGCCGGTTCGCCCCGATGTCCCAGCCATGATCAGATGTCAGTTGTCCCGGCTCATCAGGCACCAGGGTGCACTGACTCGGTCTCACCGCCACCACCAGGTCCAGGAATTCTGCCGAGGGAAAGCCTTCAATATTGAATTCCACGCCACCGTGATCCTGCAGCAGACCGGCGATGTCATGAACATCCCGACGACGGATATGCCGCTCATCGGGGCGCGGATGCACGGTAATGCCCTTCACCCCCAGTTCGATACAGGTTTCCACGAACCCGGTAACACTGGGATAGTCCCGACCCCGGGAATTGCGCAGCAGCGCGATCTTGTTGACATTGACACTCAACAGCGTCATCGGTCAGTACCCTCGCCGGTAAAAAAATCCCGTGCCACCCTGTGGAAGACCCGGGGCTTCTCCGCGTGCAGCCAGTGCCCCGTGCCCATCAAGGTCTTGATGCGGGCCCGGGGAAACAGTCGCTCAACCACCGGCCAGTCTTCCCGGCCGATATAGTCCGATTCCCCGCCTTTGACAAACAGGACCGGGCCGGCAAACTGTTGCCCCGCCGCGGTACTGCCGGCAACCGGAACCCCCGCACGCAGATTTCGGTAATTGCTGTGCAGGGCCTCAAGGTTGAACCGCCAGCGGTAACCGCCCCGGGACTCCTTCACCAGGTTGCTTACCAGGAACTGGCGGACACCCGGATCTGCGCTGGCCGTTTTCAGTTTTTCCTCGGCGTCCTTTCTGGACGTCAACGCGGCGGTATCCACCGCCAGCAGGCCATCGAAAATATCGTCATGATCCCCACGGTCTTCGCCGTAGCTGACCGGTGCAATATCGGCTACCAGCAACCGCCGGATGCGTTCCGGCTTTTCCAGGGCGAGCTGCATGGCGACCTTGCCGCCCATGGAGTGGCCGAGCAGGTTCACTGCGTCCAGATTTTCCTGGTCAATAACCGCGGCAACGTCGGCGGCCATCTCCGGGTAACTCATGGTGTCGGCGTGAGGCGAGTCGCCGTGGTTCCGCAAATCCAGGGCGTAGACCGCGAATTCCTGCGCCAGCTCCCGGGCATGCCAGTTCCAGTTGCGGAGATTGCCGAACAGGCCATGCAGGATCAACAGCGCTTCACCGGAATCCGAATACTGCCTGAAGTTCAGCTTCATGGTCGACAGGGCACCTCGGTCGTCACCGGCAATGCGCTGCACCGGGGCTTGCGGTGGATGACAGATCCGGGATTATCACCGCCGGTCGGTTGCGCCAGCACCGGTGGTCCACTCACAGTTCGGCTTTGATGAAATCGAGCACATCGTCATGGTGAGTCTTGGTTTTGACCTTGTCCATGATCCGCGCAATCCTGCCCTCCTTGTCGATGATGAAGGTTGTCCGCAGTATGCCCATGAATTCACGACCCATAAACTTTTTCAGCCCCCATACGCCGTATTTTTCGGCTACCCCATGATCTTCGTCCGACAGCAGGGTAAAGTTGAGCTGGTCCCGCTGGGTGAATTTCAGCAGGCGGGCAACCGGGTCCGGGCTCACGCCCAGCGCGATTGTATCCAGTTTCTTCAGCGCACCCTGGCTGTCCCGCAACCCACAGGCCTGGACGGTGCAACCGGGTGTCATGGCCTTGGGGTAGAAGTACAGGACCACGTTGTGCCGGCCCCGAAAATCTTTCAGGCTGACCTTGTTGCCGTCCTGATCCTGCAGGGTGAAAACCGGGGCGAGATTGCCTACCTTGATTGCCGCCATGATTGCTCCGTGAATTGCGTCACCTGTTCGAGAAAGTATTGCAAGCGCGGCTGATTATAACGACTGGACCTGAAAACAGTAACCGCCATGCTATGATCGGCACATGGCGAAGCCCGTAACATCAGTGGTGGTTCTTACCGGCGCAGGCATTTCCGCGGAATCAGGCATCCGCACGTTTCGCGCCGGAGACGGACTCTGGGAAGAACACGCCATCGAAGACGTTGCCACCCCCGAGGGCTTTGCCCGCAATCCCCAGCTCGTCTACCGGTTTTACAATGAACGCAGGCGGAACCTGCAAAGTCCACAGGTGCGTCCCAATGCCGCCCACCTGGCCCTGGCCCGTTTCGAACAGCAGTTCGCCGGCGATTTTCTCCTGGTCACCCAGAATATCGACAACCTCCACGAGCGGGCAGGCAGCCGCAAGGTACTGCATATGCACGGTGAGCTGCTGAAAATGCGCTGCAGCACAACCAACCTGGTTTTCGATACCCGGGAGGACTTCGATTTCGACAGCGAATGCCGATGCTGTCGCACCAAGGGCAATCTCAGGCCTCACGTCGTGTGGTTCGGCGAGATGCCCATAGGCATGTCACAGATCACCGCGGCGCTGGAATCCTGCGACCTGTTCATCGCCATTGGCACGTCCGGCAATGTCTACCCGGCTTCAGGTTTTCACCAGGTCGCCAAGCATCATAATGCCCTCACCGTCGAATTGAACCTGGAACAGACCGGCTCACGGTTTGACGAGCACGTTTACGGCAAAGCCGCCACCATCGTACCCGGCTACCTGGACAGTCTGCTGCAACGGTCGGGGGCCGTCTGATCAATACAATCTGCAAGTCAGATGCAGGGGCTACGGACAGCAGTCACAACCGCTGAGTGTTCACCCGGTTGTGGTCAGAGACGCAGGCTGAACCACTCCGGCGCCAGGCACAGGGTGTCACTGCAGACCTGAATCCTTACCCTCAGGTCCGCCGTGGCAGCCTGCAGATCGTCAGCATCTTCACCGACCCCTGTTGCCGCAAGCATCACTGTCAACTGCCACTGTTCACCCTCTGTACCGGCGAGTCTGCCGGTTTCCGGGAGCTGGCCTGGTACCAGGGTAAAATCTTCGACGGTCCAGTGCAGTTCATCCTCCGCAGCGGTTACCGTCACCGGTTCCAGGGAGGCATCTTCAGCTGCGGCGGTGACCAGCCGAAAGCCATCGGCCACAGCCAGGGATAACTCGATGCACCGCGATGGTGTCTGCTGCGGCGATTTTTTACGCCGCGTCACGAAGTCGGGTGCCCCGGGTGCAGCCAGCCGGACGCGACCCTGGGCACCGAACTGTAGCGGCCGCCGGGAGCCTTCCCGGTAATGCCGGATGGCCCGCAACAACGTGACGTGGCTGGGGGGATACTCGTCCAGTTCGGCACTGGCGGCCGTCACCGCCCGCTGCAGCCGGTCGGCATAATCCGTTTCCGGCACCGCTGACCCGGTGGCTCCGTCAGCCTGCGGTCCGCCTTCCCGGTGTACCAGCTCTTGTCGTTCCGCCAGTGATGCCAGGCACTGACAGGCCACCCCGTAGGCAGACAGGGTAGCCCCGTCGACTGCGCTACGGGAACGGGTCAGCCCGGGCCCCTGATCATGGGCAGGCCCCAGGAAGAAGCCGCCTGACTGATTGTTCCAGAAAATACCCAGTAAATCGTCCATCAGGACTGCAGCCTGGCGAAGATAATCCTGGCGGCCGGTTACGTCGAACAGGGTAAGGCAGGCTTCACAGAGATTGGCATAGTCCTCGAGCTGGGCCGGGATAGACACTTCACCGTCAAGATAAACCCGGTACAGGCCCTGTCCTTCCTGGTAATTGTGTTCAAAAACGAAATCCGCGGCCCGTTGGGCGGCCTCCAGGTAGTCCTTTCTCGCCAGCTGCCACCCGGCCCAGGCAAGACTGGTTGCCATGGCGGCAGACCAGGCGACGATAATCTTGTCATCCCGCAGCGGGGGAATCCGCTGTCGACGGGCGGCCAGCAGCCTGCCGTTGATACGGTCCAGCCGTTGTGCCAGCGCGGCAAACGCCCGTGGCTCCCGGTAGCGATCAAGGGCCTCACCGTGGGCAAGTATATTCGCCCCTTCGAAATTGCCGGCCTCGGTTGGCTGATACAAATCGTTTACCAGTTGCATTTCGTCATCGTCGAGAACAGCGCGCAGCTGCGCCGGCGTCCAGACAAAATACCGGCCTTCCTGGTCTTCACTGTCGGCATCCGTGGCGGAATAGAACCCGCCCGCGTCGTGCTGCATGTCGCGAAGCACGTAGTCCAGCGTCTGTTCCGTCACCCGTAACAGTAACGGGTCGCCGGTCAACCGCCAGGTCCACAGGTACAGCAGTGACAGCTGGGACTGGTTATAGAGCATTTTCTCGAAATGCGGTACCAGCCACTGCGCATCGGTACTGTAGCGATGAAAACCGCCACCGGCCTGGTCAAAAATGCCTCCCCGGGCCATCCCGCTCAGTGCCCGGTATACAAATCCCGACGCGGCGGCATCCGGTTTCCTGGTCAGGCTGTCGAGGAAGTAGTAGAGCAGCGGTTCCTGGGGAAACTTGGGCGCACCGGCGAGGCCGCCGAACTGCCGGTCCTCCCGCTGCAGCAGGCGATGGACGGCGGCAGTCAGTGAGTCCAGGTCCAGCTCCCTGACCTGGTCGCGGCCCTGCAGTACCTGGCGGATGGCATCAGCCGTGCGCCGCGCGCTGTCCTCCAGTTCGCCGCGCTTCTGTTGCCAGACCTGGCTGATTTTTTCCAGCAGGTCGGCAAACTGTGCCGGCGGAAAGTACGTGGCCGCGTAGAATGGTCGGCCGTCCGGTAACAGAAAATTCGACATGGGCCAGCCGCCCTGGCCCGAAATTATCTGTACACCGGTCATGTAATAGTCGTCGATATCGGGGTACTGCTCACGATCCAGCTTGATGCAGACAAATTCACTGTTGAGGATGCGGGCAATTTCTTCATTATCAAAGCTTTCCGCTTCCATCACATGGCACCAGTGGCAGGTTGAATAGCCGATTGACAGAAAAACCGGGCGATCCAGGCGTTGTGCCTCGGCGAAGGCCTCATCGCTCCAGCTGAACCAGTTCACCGGATTGTGAGCATGTTGCAGCAGGTAGGGCGAATCCTCCCGGATAAGCCGGTTGATGAACACCGGTTCGCCCTGACGGTTCCGATGCCGGGTGCGTATCTCGTAACGACCGGACTTCAGTTGTTCCAGATCACGAAGCGACCTTTCCAATTCGCTGCTGTGCTGTTCCATTCCCGCTTGTCCTTGCAACTGGCTCAATTGATGACCGGTGAGCGGCTGGTGCCACATCGGTTCTGCACTGTACCCACGGTAACCCGACCATCCGGCGATGTGAAGCCACCAGGGTCGGGTCACAGGTCTTCCGCTGAATTTCTGCCTGGAAAAAAATTTTCCGCAACCAGTGAACCGACATCGGGGCCCGGGCGTAAACCTGATACACGCGGCGTAAAACACCGCGAAGCCAGATCCAGGACGGTAACGTTTACCCTTCAACCCCTACACTATCCCGCATTTCGTAGGGGTTTTTTTATGGCTCCTCGCCACCGCGGAAACAGCCGACCCCCGCAGGCAGGATAGTTTAGCTGCCGGGAACCGGCCCCAGTACTCTCACCTCCGGCGCGACGGATGCCGGGTGAACACTTCACGGTTCCCGACCAGCAGCCAGGCCAGTACCAACAGCACCAGGAACAGTACCAGGAAGTAGGCTGGAAAAGCCTGCAGCGATGCCACGAAGACCAATTCCTGGATTCCATCGGGATCGGCTGCACCGGCATATTGCGCGCGGATCGAAGCGATAAGCCCGGTGTACAGCAGGCTGGCCAGACCCAGGCCAAGGTTCAGTGCCAGCCCCCGAAAACTCAGGACGGTCGCCCGGTGTGCAGAATCGACTTCACGATTGATGTAATAGCTTGACTGGAATGCCACCATGCCCATCATGGCAAAGGCCGCCACCGCGAACAGCACGCCGAACCAGGGAATGACCAGGGTCAGTCCGCTCAGCCCCACCAGCAGTATGGCCGACAGAAACAGGTAATTGAACAACGGCGAATGCTGGCTCACCAGATAACGGGAAAGCCGGGCATTGATAATGCCCAGCAGTGCCATGCCGGCACCGATAAAGCCGAACCAGGCAGCAGGAATATCGATGACCCGGTAATACTCACTGGCGAGCACCACAAACTGTCGGGCAACACTGTCCAGGACCAGGGC
>Ga0209578_10001786_pt1 | contig 19160 bp, 17 predicted proteins | sample tdAd472_FD_187127 | JGI IMG/M metagenome (GOLD analysis project Ga0209578, IMG submission 187127) | Marine sediment microbial communities from the Atlantic coast under amendment with organic carbon and nitrate - tdAd47.2 (SPAdes)... | ecosystem: Environmental > Aquatic > Marine > Coastal >...
GGCGGAGCGAACGGAGCATGTTTGAAAGGCCTCAGAGCCGCCAGGCGGAATGCAGGGCGGCGATCCCGGCGGACAGGTTGCGCACCTTGACCTGTTCCAGCCCGGCGTCGCCGATCATCGCGGCGAAGGTTTCCTGATCGGGGAACTTGCGGATGCTTTCGGCCAGATAGATATAAGAATCACGGTCAGCGGCGACACGCTCGCCCAATGCCGGCAACACCTTGAACGACCACGCATCGTATGCGTCTTCGAGGGCCGGGACGATCAGGTGCGAAAACTCCAGACACAAAAACCGCCCGCCCGGTTTCAAAACGCGGCGGGCCTCGGCCAGCGCGCGGTCGAGCCGGGCCACGTTCCTGAGGCAAAAGGCGCTGGTGTAAACGTCGACCGACGCGTCTTCGAGGGGGAGTGCCTCGGCGTTTCCGACGGTCCACGTGATGCCGTCCAGAATGCCCCGGTCGATGGCGCGGTCGCGGCCGACCTGGATCATTTCCGGTGAATAGTCGATGACCTGCGCCGGGCCGCCGCCGCGTTGCAGCCATTTGAACGTGATGTCGCCGGTGCCGCCGCCGATATCGGCCAGCGTCTGGTCGGGGCGGGGATTGAGCCAGTCGAGCATGGCGTTCTTCCACAAGCGGTGGATGCCGAGGCTCATCAGGTCGTTCATCAGGTCGTATTTGCTCGCCACGGAGGCGAACACGCCGTGCACCATCTCGGTCTTTTCACCGGGAAGCACGTCTTTGAAGCCGAACGAAACCTTTTCGGCTTCGCCGTTCGGCACGCTATTCGATTGTTTTTGCTCAGCCATGGACGCGACAATAGCCGAACGCGGCCGAAGACGCTACGCTCTCGGCGCACACACGACCGCTTTTTATCAAGGGTTCCATGCATGCCTGAATTGCCCGAAGTCGAAACCGTCCGGCGTGGACTTGCGCCGGTTCTGGAAGGCGCGGTGATTGCCAAGGCGTCGGTATTCCGACCCGATCTGCGCTTTCCGTTTCCTGCCGGGTTCGCGGAAACGCTTGCCGGGCGTCCGGTCATCAGCGTTGAGCGCCGCGCCAAGTACCTGCTGATCCGGCTTCGTGGCGGCCTGGGCGACGACCTGGTTTTGCTGTCGCATCTCGGCATGTCGGGCAGGTTCCGGATTTTCACCGATGCACCGCCGCCACTGGAAATCCATGACCATGTGGAACTTGTCACCGACTCGGGCGTGACGATCCGCTATAACGATCCACGCCGGTTCGGCTTCATGGACCTGTTTGTGCAAAGCGCGGAAGCGACGCATAAGCTGCTGGCGGACCTGGGGCCGGAGCCGCTGTCGAACGCTTTCGACGGGGCGGCGCTGGCAGCCGGGCTGGGTGAGCGGCGCACGGCCATCAAGGTCGCCCTGCTCGATCAGCACGTGGTCGCCGGTGTCGGCAACATATATGCATCGGAAGCGCTGTATCGGGCCGGGATCTCGCCGAAACGCATGGCGCGGACGGTCAAGGGCGGGCGCGCCGACAAGCTGGCGCAATCGATCCGCGACGTGCTGAACGAAGCGATCGCGGCGGGCGGCTCGTCGCTCCGCGATCACCGCCAGACGTCCGGCGAACTGGGATACTTCCAGCACCGCTTCAAGGTCTATGGCCGGGCCGGTGAAAAATGCGCCGATTGCGATTGCCCGAAGGCCATCCGGCAGATCGTGCAGGGCGGACGCTCGACATTTTACTGTGCCAAACGCCAGCGCTGATGTTAGAAGCACTTCTATGAAACGGGTTGTTTTGCTTTGTGTGCTTTTGCTTGGCGCGGTTTTGCCGGGCGCCGGGATCTTCCATGCCGTGGCGGCCGATCGCTTCGTTTCGGTGATCGAGGACCTGCCGTTGATGGACGGCCTTCGCGAGAATGAAAACGCCGCCGTTGCCTTCGAAACCGCCGGCGGGCGCATCGCCGAGGCGGAGGCGCGGGGCGGTATCGCGCCGGAGCGTGTGCGCCGGTTCTATGCCGAGGTGCTGCCGCAACTGGGCTGGACACCGCTCGGCGAGGGCCTTTACCGGCGCGAACGCGAGCGCCTGAAGGTGATCGTCGAAAGCGACGGTGACGGCGGCACAGCGGTCGGTTTCTCGGTCAGTCCGCTGGGTAAGTGAATATTCTGGTGAATATCCCGGCCAGAGCCGCTTGACGGGACCGGGAGAGGTCTATATAAGCTCGCGGTCCCATGCATAACGGGTCGAATTTAAGAGGTTTTAGAGATGGCTAACAGCGCCTCCGCAAAGAAACGTATTCGCCAGACCGTCCGGCGTACGCAGGTCAACCGCACGCGCCTCAGCGCGATCCGCTCGGCTGTCCGCAAAGTAGAAGAAGCAATCGAGAGTGGTGACGCCGCTGCCGCGAAGGCCGCGTTGCAGGAAGCACAGCCGCTGATGGCCCGTGGCGCGCAACGAAATATTGTTCCGAACAACACCGTGTCGCGCAAGTTGTCGCGCCTGTCGCACCGGATCAAGGCGATGGCCGCTTAAGCCGTTCCTTCGCTTCTTCCGACAACGTATTGATAAGCCGCAAGCTTTCGCGCTTGCGGCTTTTTCGTGCCTTGCCGGTGCCGTTTCAGGTGTGCGGAATATCACACCTGCGCGGCCGGAAACCCGCGCTCACCATGGGATTGGCCAAAAACGCCACGCTTTCAAGCAGCTAACGAGAGTCAAGTTTTTTATTTCAGTTTATTTGCCCTGTTCTCCTTTCGATCTTGTTGTCAGCAACGTTCGAGGTTCGTAATATCGCTGCCGTTGAGACAAGCAAATGAGCGCGCGTCGCGACCGTGATGCGCCGGGGGTGTGAGTCAGGACATTCAGAAAATATCTATCAAGAAATCAAAATGAAGACTTATCTTAATTATTAAGTTTTTATTATACCTGTTCGCATTTTTACTTAGCTTGTTTGACGGTTTTGTTTTTTGTTTTTGTTATTTAATTTTGTCGAGACGCTTGAAGAAAGGATTTGCAAAGGGGGGTGAGCTTTTGCCTTTTGCCGCTTAGGCGCATTGGGCACACGTTCAAAGTGAAATCGCAGGGTGGTTTTTATGGGGGAAACGCCGGGCGGTGTCGTGACGGACTTAAGCACGTAGACTCTTTGCCGGTTCGGGTATCGCCCCGGACACTTCTCTTTTCGTCATTCGTCCAGACATAAAAAACGCTCCGATTGCGGTCGGAGTCATGAAAGAATCGCCTGTTCAAGGGGGGCAATCGACGCATGATCGACGCGACGTCTTTCGACGCCACATCGAACGAAGAGGACGGACCGCAAGACGCGGACAAGGACGTTATCCTCGCGCAGTGGAACACGGTAAACGCACAGCTTCGCGGAGAAATCGGCGAAGCGGCCTTCCAAAGCTGGATCAAGCCGATGAAGATCCGCACCGTCGATGACGGGGTGGTGCACGTGACCGTGCCGACGCGCTTCATGCGCGACTGGGTCGTCGCCCATTATGCGGAGCGTATCGCCACGCTGTGGCAGTCCGAAGCGCCGGAAGTCGGTTCGCTCGAGGTTACGGTGCGCAGCGACCGTTCGCCGTCTCAGCCGCGCGAAGGCATCCGCCGTCAGACGCCCGCCGCCGGGGAAAGCCAGACCGATCTGTCGGGTGGCCGCCAGGGCATGAGCGCCGCGCTCGATCCGCGCTTCGTGTTCGAGAATTTCGTCGTCGGCAAGCCGAACGAGTTCGCCTATGCGGCGGCGCGGCGTGTCGCCGAAGCCGACCGGGTGCCGTTCAACCCGCTGTTCCTGTACGGCGGCGTCGGTCTCGGCAAGACGCACCTGATGCACGCCATCGCCTGGCACATCCGCCAGACCGCGCCGGAACGCAACGTGATCTATCTGTCGGCGGAAAAGTTCATGCACCGGTTCGTGCAGGCGATCCGCGAAAGCACGACGATGGACTTCAAGAACCAGTTCCGCTCCGTCGACGTGCTGATGATCGACGATGTCCAGTTCATCGCCGGCAAGGAATCCACGCAGGAAGAATTCTTCCACACATTCAATGCGTTGGTGGATCAGGGCCGGCAGATCGTCATTTCCGCGGACAAGTCGCCGTCGGATCTCGTCGGCATGGAAGAGCGGCTGATCTCGCGCCTCAACTGCGGCCTCGTCGCCGACATTCACGCCACCACCTACGAACTGCGGCTCGGTATCCTGCAGTCGAAAGCGGCGCAGATCCGCGCCGACATCCCGCCCAAGGTCATGGAATTTCTGGCGCACAAGATCACGTCGAACGTCCGCGAGCTGGAAGGCGGCCTGAACCGCGTCGTCGCGCATGCGCAGCTGATCGGCCGCGACATCACCATCGAGGCGACCCAGGAAGTCCTGCACGATCTGCTGCGCGCCAATGACCGGCGCGTGACCATCGAGGAAATTCAGAAGCAGGTGGCGAACCACTTCAATATCCGTATCTCCGACATGCACTCGGCGCGCCGCGCCCGCTCGGTGGCCCGACCGCGTCAGGTGGCGATGTATCTGGCCAAGCAACTGACCGCACGCTCGCTGCCGGAGATCGGCCGCAAGTTCGGCGGACGCGACCACACGACGGTGATGCACGCCGTCAAAAAGGTCGAGGAGCTGAAGTCGATGGATCCCGGATTCGCGGAAGATATCGAGCTTTTGCGCCGCATGCTCGAAGGCTGAGCCGCCGGGCGCCGCGCCGGTTTGTGCCGGGGCGCCCAACACACTGTTTTTAAACGTGAATTTCAGGCCTTTTTGGCGGCCGCGCGGGCCGTTAAAAGGCTTGGGTGATGGTTAACGTCTGCTATACTTGCGGACGCCTTATGGCGCCTGGAAAAAACGCCGTTTTGTTTATGTTTCAGGCCACCTTTTGCCGAATTTTCCTCGGATTTTTCAAGGCGTTGAATTTGAACTGTGACCGGCGCCGCCGTGCGCCTCACCGGATAGAAATGTGGGCTTTTGGGTATGAAACTGACGATCGAACGGACGAATCTTCTGCGCTCCCTCGGACACGTGCAAAGCGTCGTTGAACGGCGCAATACGATCCCGATCTTGTCGAACGTGAAGATCGAGGCCGATGGCGAGGCACTGTCGCTGAACGCGACCGACATGGATCTGGATATCGTCGAAAGCGTGGCCTGCGATATTTCGACGCCGGGGGCGACGACCGCGCCGGCGCTGACGTTCTTTGAAATTGTCCGCAAGCTGCCCGACGGCGCGCAGATCGAGCTGGAGGCGCCGGGCGACGGCAAGCTGACGATCCGCGCCGGGCGTTCGCGCTTCACCCTGTCGTGTCTGCCGACCGAGGATTTTCCGGTCATGGCCGGCAGCGACTACGGGCATACGTTTTCGCTGGCCGCCGGCGACCTGCGCGAGTTGATCGATCGCACCCGCTTCGCGATCTCGACCGAGGAAACGCGCTATTACCTGAACGGCATCTATCTGCATGTGTTCGACCGCGACGGCACGTCCGTGTTGCGCGCGGTGTCGACCGACGGTCACCGCCTTGCCAGTGTCGAACTGCCGCTGCCGGCCGGGGCCGAAGGCATGCCGGGCGTCATCGTGCCGCGCAAGACAGTCGGCGAAATCCGCAAGCTGATCGACGAGACCGGCGACGACGTGGAAATTTCCCTGTCGGAAGCGAAGATCCGTTTTTCCTTCGACGATGCGGTGCTGACGTCGAAGCTGATCGACGGCACGTTCCCGGATTACCAGCGCGTGATCCCGGTCGGCAACGACAAGGAAATGACCGTCAATCGCAAGGCGCTGTCCGACGCCGTCGACCGGGTGTCGGCGATCTCGTCGGAAAAGTCCCGTGCCGTGAAGCTGACGATCAGCGGCGATACGTTGTCGCTGTCCGCATCGAGCCCGGAAAACGGCACGGCGCAGGAAGAAATCGAAATCGGTTACGGTCTGGACACCATCGAAATCGGCTTCAATTCCGGATATCTGCTGGATATCGCGCGTCAGATCGACAGCGATATGGCGACTTTCCTGCTTGCCGACGCGGCGTCGCCGACGATTATCCGCGGCGCCGACGATACCGGCACGATCTATGTTCTGATGCCGATGCGGGTATGATGAGAAACCACACGGGCGGCCCATTTTGACAGGTATAGCGGCGATTCCGAAAAGCGCGCAGGCCGGTTTGCCGGCAGCAGAGGAAAGCGCCCGCAATCACCGTGTCGCCGTCACGCGCTTGACCCTGACCGACTTCAGGAACTACACGGCAACCCGGCTGCACTCGGCCGGGCAGAGTCTGGTTCTGACGGGCGCCAACGGCGCCGGCAAAACGAACATTCTCGAAGCGGTGTCGTTTTTGGCGCCGGGACGCGGTCTGCGCCGCGCCAAACTGGGCGAGGTTACCCGCGCCGAAGCCGATACCGACGGCCCGCCCGAAGGCCGCTGCTGGGCCGTGGCCGCGGAACTCGACGGGCCGGACGGTCCGGTCGCGCTCGGCACCGGCCTCGATCCGGAACCGGGCGGCGTGCGCGAACGCCGGGTGGTGCGGGTCGACGGGCAGACGGAAAAAGCACAGTCGGTGCTGTGCGAATATGTTGCCGTGGTCTGGCTGACGCCGCAGATGGACGGCCTGTTTATCGAAGGACCCGGCGCGCGCCGGCGATTCCTCGACCGCCTCGTCTATGCCGCCGACCCGGCGCATGCGGGGCGTGTGAGTGCCTACGAACAAGCCATGCGCGAGCGCGCCCGGTTGCTATCGGAACGCGGCGCGGACGCGGACGCAGTGTGGCTGAATGCGCTGGAAGCGACGATGGCGGAAAAGGGCATGGCCGTGGCGGCGGCGCGGCGCGACATGGTGGGGCGGCTGGCGGCGTTCATCGACACCGACACGGGGCCGTTTCCCGGCGCCGAGTTGGCGCTTGTCGGCGGACCCGAGGCGTGGCTCGACGAGATGCCGGCCTTGGCTGCCGAAGAGCGGCTGAGGATGCAACTGGCGTCCGACCGGCGACGCGATGGCGATGACGGGCGCACCTGGAACGGGCCGCACAGGACCGATCTGGATGTCCGCCATGCGCTGAAAAAACGCGAGGCGGCGGCATGTTCGACCGGCGAGCAGAAGGCGCTTCTGATCGGGCTGGTTCTGGCCCACGCGCGGATGCAGGCGGTCGAGCGGGGCGCCTGTCCGATCCTTTTGCTGGACGAGGTGGCGGCGCATCTTGACCGCGACCGGCGTCAGGCCCTGTTCGACCTGATCGACGGGCTGAACACACAGGCCTGGATGACGGGCACCGATCCGGACCTGTTCGACGGCATGCGTGGGCGTGCCGAATTTTTTCAAGTGGCCGACGGCGCGATCCGCGCCCTCGGGACATAACCGACAAGACCTCAAAGCGAGAGCAACAAGACCATGAGCGACGAAATCGAAAACGAACCAGGCACCGAAGCCGATATCGCTATTCCGGCGGATGTCGATCCGGCGGCATACGGCGCCGACCAGATCAAGGTCCTGCGGGGCCTCGACGCGGTCCGCAAGCGTCCGGGGATGTATATCGGCGACACCGACGACGGTTCGGGTCTGCACCACATGGTCTACGAAGTCGTCGACAACGCAATCGACGAGGCGCTGGCCGGGTATTGCGATATCGTTCAGGTGACGCTCAACGGCGACAATTCGGTCAGCGTTTCCGATAACGGGCGCGGCATCCCCGTCGACATCCATGCCGAAGAAGGCGTGTCGGCGGCCGAGGTCATCATGACCCAGCTTCATGCCGGCGGGAAGTTCGACCAGAATTCGTACAAGGTGTCCGGCGGGCTGCACGGCGTCGGCGTGTCGGTGGTGAACGCGCTGTCCGACTGGCTCGAACTCCGAATTCTGCGTGACGGCAAGGAACACTATGTCCGTTTCGAAAACGGCGAGACGGTCGAGCCGCTCAAGGTCGTCGGCGATGCGCCGCTGAAAGAAGACGGCAAGCCGGAAAGCGGCTCGACGATCACCTTCCATGCCTCGTCGGAAACCTTCACCAAGACCGATTACGATCTGGCGACGCTGGAGCACCGGCTGCGCGAACTGGCGTTCCTGAATTCCGGCGTTGCCTTGCGCCTCGTCGACAATCGCAATCCGGAACCGGTGACCGTCGATATGCATTATGAAGGCGGCCTGATCGCCTTCGCCAAATACATCGACCGCTCCAAGACCGCGATCATCACCGACCCGGTCGCCGTGACCGGCGAAAAGGACGGCATCACCGTCGAGGTCGCGATGCAGTGGAACGACAGCTATCACGAAACCATGCTGTGCTTCACCAACAACATTCCGCAGCGCGACGGCGGCACGCACCTGGCGGGTTTCCGGGGCGCGTTGACGCGGACCATCAACAATTACATGGCGTCGGGCCTTGTTTCGAAAAAGGAAAAGGTCACGGTCAGCGGCGACGATGCCCGCGAGGGGCTGACGTGCATCCTGTCCGTCAAGGTGCCGGATCCCAAGTTCTCGTCGCAGACCAAGGACAAGCTGGTCTCGTCGGAAGTGCGGCCGATCGTCGAAAATCTGGTGTCCGAGGGGCTGGACCGCTGGTTCGAGGAAAATCCCGCCGAGGCGAAAAAGGTTCTGACCAAGATCGTCGATGCGGCGACGGCGCGCGAGGCGGCACGCAAGGCGCGCGAGCTGACGCGGCGCAAGGGCGCGCTCGATATTTCGTCGCTGCCGGGCAAGCTGGCGGACTGCCAGGAGAAGGATCCGGCCAAGTCGGAACTCTTCATCGTCGAGGGTGACAGCGCCGGCGGGTCGGCCAAACAGGGCCGTGAGCGGGGCTTTCAGGCGATCTTGCCGTTGCGCGGTAAGATCCTCAATGTCGAGCGGGCGCGCTTCGACAAGATGCTCAGCTCGAACGAAATCGGCACCCTGATCGCGGCGCTCGGCACCGGTATCGGACGCGAGGATTTCAACGTCGACAAGTGCCGCTACCACAAGATCATCATCATGACCGACGCCGACGTCGACGGCAGCCACATCCGCACGCTGTTGCTGACGTTCTTCTTCCGCCAGATGCCGGAGCTGATCGAACGCGGCTATCTGTATATTGCGCAGCCGCCGCTGTACCGCGCCAAGCGCGGTAACTCGCAGGTGTACCTCAAGGGCGACCGCGAGATGGAAAACTACCTGTTCGACACCGCAATCGACGAAGGCGGCGTGTTCATCAACTTCGAAGGCCACCAGATCGCCGGGCCGGATCTGCGCACGCTGGCCGAGGAAGCGCGCTATGTGAAAACGCTTCTGGAGCATCTGTCGAACCATGTGCCGATATCGATTCTCGAACAGGCGGCGATCCTCGGCGCCTTGAACCCGGAAATCCTCGGCAATCCGGAGCAGGGCGCGCAGGTCGCGGCCTATATCGCCAAGCGCCTCGACGCCCTGGCGCCGGAACACGAACGCGGCTGGGAAGGCAAGGTGCTGGACGACGGCGGTCTGGAATTCATGCGTATGCTCCGGGGCGTGTCCGAAACCCATGTCATCGACGGGGCGATCATGCGCTCCAAGGATGCGCGGCAACTGGATGAAATGGCCGGCAAGCTGCAAAAGAACTACGCCAAGCACGGCACGCTCGAAAACAAGGACAAGAGCTATCCGATCACCGGCCCGGTGGCACTCGTCGACAAGATCACGGAACTGGGCCGCAAGGGCATTTCCATCCAGCGCTACAAGGGTCTGGGCGAGATGAATCCGGAACAGCTTTGGGAAACGACGCTCGACGTCGAGGCGCGCTCGTTGCTACAGGTCCGCGTCAACCACGTCGACGAGGCCGAGGAAGTGTTCTCGACGCTGATGGGCGACGTCGTCGAACCGCGCCGCGACTTCATTCAGGAAAACGCCCTCAAGGTCGCCAACCTGGACGTGTAGGGCGGTCAACTTCCGGAATTTTCCGGGCGTGTCTTGTAACGGTGGCAGGGCGTATAATTATGTATAGTGCGTCCCTGCCTCTGTCCTTGATCCGGAAACCCGCGCCCTGTGTTTGACCCGTGTTTGAATTAAGTATCGATCCGGTTTTCATCGCCGTCGCGCTTTTTGCCGTGGTCATCACGGGGATATCGAAAAGCGGGCTCGGCGGCGGGTTGGGGCAGCTTTCCGTGCCGATCATGGCGGTGTTCATCTCGCCGGTCGCGGCGGCGGCGATCATGCTGCCGATCCTGTGCACCATCGATCTGTTCAACATCTGGGGATATCGCCACGATTTCCACCGCCGCAACCTGTGGGCCATGGTGCCGGGCGCCATCGTCGGCATCGGCATCGGCGCGCTGACGTTCCGTCATCTCGATGACAATGCGATCCGGCTCATGCTGGGCGGCCTGTCTTTGGTTTTTTCGCTGACGTATTTCGTGCAGCAGGCGCCGGTCAATGCCGATACCCGGCTCGGCAAATGGTTCGGCATGGTGTGCGGCGCGCTGGCCGGTTTTACCAGCTTCGTCGCGCACGCCGGCGGCGGCCCGGTCAAAATGTTCCTGTTGCCGCAACGCCTCGACAAGCGCGTGTTCGTCGGCACCAACGTGTATTTCTTCTTTATCGTCAATCAGGTGAAGATCTGGCCGTACCTGTGGCTGGGGCAGTTTTCGACCGACAACCTTTCCACCAGCATCATTCTTTTGCCGGCGGTGCCGCTCGGCGTGTGGCTCGGCTGGCGGCTGTTGCGGGTGATCGATACCGAGCTGTTTTACAAGATCTGCTATGCGCTGCTGTTCGTCGCCGGGATCAAGCTGATCTATGACGGCGCTGTGGGCAGCGGCTGGCTGTGAACGGCTGCACCCGCTTGATTGATCCGACCACCGCCCGTACCGTTTGCGCGGAACATCCGAAGAAGGAAACATCATGAACGACATAAAACCGGGGATGCATGACGGCATCGTCTGGCGGTCATTGCTTTACGTCCCCGCCAACAACGAAAAGTTCATTGCCAAGGCGCACACCCGCGGCGCCGATGCGATCATCCTCGATCTCGAAGACAGCGTCCCCGAGCAGGAGCGGCCGCGCGCGCGGAGCATGCTCGCCGATGCGGTCAAATCGGTGTCGCAGTCCGGCGCCGACGCGACGGTCCGTATCAACCGCCCGCTGCGCCACATGGTGGCGGACGTCGAAGCCGCCGTTTCGGCGGGCGCAAAGGTGCTGTTCGTCACCAAGGTCGACGGCGCCGGGCATATGAAGCTGGTGTCCGAGCTGGTTGACGAGGTCGAGAAGGAAGCCGGGCGGCCGCAGGGTGACGTCAAGCTGGTCGCCATGATCGAAACAGCGGATGCCTATTTCCGCGCCCACGCGGTGGCGCGCGCCAGTTCGCGTATTATCGGCATGAGCCTGGGCGGCGAGGATTTCGCCATGGACGTCGGCATGGTGCCGGATTCCGATACGCTGATGATCCCGAAACAGCAGGTCGCCATTGCCGCCAAGGCGGCGGGCGTCATGGCCATGGGGTTCATCGGCACCGTTGCCGACTACACCGATACCGAGGGCTTTCGCGCCAACGTCCGGCGCTCTCGAAAGTTCGGTTTCGATGCGGCAAGCGTCATTCATCCGTCCGGCATCCCGATCGTCAACGAGGAGTTCACGCCCGCCGAGGATGAGGTCGATCACGCGCGCCGTGTCGTCGAAGCCTATGAAAAGGCTGAAAAGGAAGGCCTCGGCGCGATCAAGGTCGACGGCAAGATGATCGACGTGCCGGTGGCGCACCGCGCGGCGGCGCTGCTGGCGCGTTACGAGGCGATCAAGTCGAAAGGCCGTTGAGCGGCCCCGGCGCGGTTTGCGCGGCATCGTTGATGCTTGTAAATTTGCTATCAAGCGCGGCGAAAGCGCGCCAATAACAATGAACACGACCACTTAGGGAACTCCGGTAATGAAACTGCATACACGGCCTTTGAAAGAGACCTTCGGTCTCGAGGTTCTGGACGTCGATCTGTCGGACCTCGACGACGACACCTTCGAAGCGATCTATAAACTGTGGCAGCAAGAGCCTTTGCTGCTGTTCCGCCGCCAGAGCCTGAACGAACGCCAGCATGTGGAGTATTCGAAGCGGTTCGGCGATCTGGATATTCTGGTGCGTGATGACATGATTTCGCCGAAGCATCCGGAGATCATCTACATCACGGGCCTGAAGCGGGAAGACGGCACGCCGCTGGGCGGTCTCGGCACCTATGAAATCTATTGGCACCACGACCAGATCTATCGTCAGCGCCCGGCCAGCGGGTCGGTGTTCTATGCCGTCGAAATGCCGGAAGACGACGGCCGCACCTCGTACTGCAACACCAAACTGGGCTACGACACGCTGCCCGACAACCTGAAAAAGGCGCTCGAAGGCCGCCGCGCGACGGCAAAATACGGCATGAAAAAGGAATCGTCGACGCAGCGCGATTTCAAGGACAACCCCGATCAGATGAAGAAGATCGACGACAAGACGCCGCCGGCGACGCACGACATCGTGCTGGAAAACCCGGCGACAGGGCAGAAATCGATCTATCTCGATCCCAACAAGACGCTGTGCATCGAAGGTCTCAGCGAGGAGGAAAGCGCTGAGTTGATCGACGCCGTGAGCCAGCACATGCTGCAGGACGATTTCGTCTACACGCACACGTGGCGCAACGGCGACGTGCTGATGTGGGACAACGCCCGGCTCTGGCACAAGCGCGATGCCTTCGATCCGATGATGCCGCGCTTTGCCCGGCGCACGACGATCTTTCTGCGGCCCGAAGACTTCGCCGTGCCGGAACCGGACGCGGCATGAGCGCCGCCGAGGGCGAGGCTGACGGCAGCGGGAAATCGCCGCCGCTGCGGGGACTTCGTGTCATCGATGCATCGACCGTCATCGCCGGGCCGACCATCGGCCGCATGATGGGTGATTTCGGCGCCGATGTGATCAAGGTCGAGCACCCGCGCGGTGACCCGCTGCGTAACACCGGGGCGCAAAAGGACGGCGTCGGCCTGTGGTCGAAGATGGCCAACCGCAACAAGCGTTGCGTGACGCTCAATTTCTCCACCGAGAAGGGGCAGGAGATTTTCAAGGACCTGATCCGCACGACCGACGTGTTGATCGAAAACTTCCGCACCGGCACCATGGAAAAATGGGGTCTCGGCTGGGAGGACTTGAAGGCGATCAATCCGCGCCTCGTCATGGTCCGCGTCACCGGCTACGGGCAGACGGGGCCTTACAAAAATCGGCCCGGCTTCGGCACCATCGCCGAGGCGTTTTCCGGTTTCGCCGCGATCACCGGCGAGCCGGACGGGCCGCCGACGTTGCCGAGTTTCGGGCTTGCCGACGGGATCGCCGCCGCCTACGGGACCTTCTCGGCGATGTTCGCGCTGTATCACCGCGACGCCAACGGCGCCGGTGTCGGGCAGTATATCGATCTGTCGATTTACGAGCCGCTGTTCCAGCTCATGGGGCCGCAGCCGTTGCAGTACGACCAGCTCGGCATCGTCCAGGAACGCTGGGGCAACCGCTCCAAGGCCAATGCGCCGCGCAACACGTATCGGACGAAGGACGGGCACTGGGTGGCGATCTCGACCAATGCGCCGAGCATCGTCAAGCGCGTGATGACCCTTTGCGGCGGCGAGGAAGCGGCCAACGATCCGCGCTTCCAGACGCCGGCCGGGCGCGTCGAACACATCGACGAGGTCGACGGCATCGTCGCCGGCTGGATCGGCAAGCACGATTTGAAAACCGTGCTCGACGAGTTCGAGAAAGCGGAAGCAGCGATCGGCCCAGCCTATACCATCGACCAGATTTTCAAGGACGCGCAATACCAGGCGCGAAACGACATCGTCGAAATGGATGACGAGGATCTGGGGAGAATCCGCATGACCAATGCGTTTCCGTTCATGTCGGAAACGCCGGCGGAAATTCGCCACGCCGGGCCGCGCATGGGCCAGCACAACGAGGAAATCTTCTGCGGTGAGCTGGGCTTTTCCGCGGAAGAACTGGCGGCGCTCAAGGATGCGGGCATTATCTGACGTTGCCGGACGGAAAGTGAAAGTAAGCCATGCCGTTTCTCGAAACCGACGCAGGCCGGATTTATTACGAGGCCATCGATATCACCGCGCCGTGGGTCGACGCGCCGCAGACCATCCTGTTCCATCACGGTGTCAGCACCAACAGCGGGCTGTGGAGCGAATGGCTGCCGCATCTGGTCGACCGGTTCCGCATCGTCCGCTTCGACGTGCGGGGCTTCGGAAAATCGGACGAACCGACACCGGCGCACGAATGGACGCTCGACGGGCTGATCGCCGACGTCATGGCCGTCGCCGACGCGGCGGGTTGCGAACGGTTTCATATGGTCGGTGAATCGACGGGTGGCACGGTCGCTATTGCCGCCGCGGCGCGCTGCCCGGACCGCCTGCTCAGCGCGACCGCCAGCAACGCCGCCTATCGCGGCACGTCGGTGCGCAACGTGCAGGGCAGGTGGGATGACGTGATTGCCCGTGACGGCCAGGACGCCTGGGCGGCGGAAATGATGGCGGGGCGCTTTTTTCCGGATGCATTGTCGGCGGAAAAATTCGCCTGGTTCGAACGCGAACACGCGACGTGCTCGACGCGCGCCACGCTCGGCCTCGCGAATATGCTGCTGGCCATGGATCTTTCATCGGAAGTCGGTGCGATTGCCCTGCCGATGCTGTTGCTGTGCCCGGATTCCAGTCCCTTCGTTGCGGTATCGGAAATGAGCGATCTGCACGACGCCGTGCCGAACGCGGAACTTCAGGTGTTCGGCCATGCGCGCCACGGCCTGCCGCTGTCGCACGGGAAAGAATGCGGCGCGGCGCTGCGGGAATTCCTCGACCGCCACTTTGCGGCCTAGGCGATTGGTCTTGATTGCGAAAAGGGAAGCCGGCGCGTAATTCTGGAAATTGGCGCACCCGACAGGATTCGAACCTGTGACCTCTGCCTTCGGAGGGCAGCGCTCTATCCAGCTGAGCTACGGGTGCTTTGGGCCGTTTGGGGCCGACGTTGGATAGCGCGCGGAACATACCGTTCGGGGCTTTGCGGCGCAAGGATTGGATACGCCGCCGCATATGCTCCGCCCCTTGTTTGCCTTTTATCAAGGTTTTCATGATCTCCTGTACGGGTGTGACGTTCATCGCTGCATGGACGCCATGCACTATGATAGAGTTTACACCAACAGCGCCGACGATAGGCGCTGACGTGGAGTGTGCATGAACGATCAAGAAGTGCCGGGACAAGACGGCGACCCGTCGCAACGCGTCCAGAACCCCGACGGCACGACGAACTGGGCGGTTCTTTTCGAGGACCCGGAGCAAGGCATCCTTGTGGCCGTCGACGCGACCACATCCGTCAAACAGCTTCGTGCGGTCATGGCCAATGTCGCGCAGCTGCTGTTCAAGCGTAAGCGGGACGCCGAGCCGCGCGCCGAGTTCATCGCCAAAATAGAGGGTATGCTGGAAGCCGCCGAGAGCGACGGATTTGAGGCCGTGCGCGAGCGGATCGTCGCTTCCCTTCGTGCCGAAAAAACGTTCCGTATCGAAAAGGCCGAACAGCACGCGCGCAACAAACGCACCACGCAGAGCATCGAACGCCGCCGCGAAGGCACGCACCAGAAGCTCATGGACGTGGTGCTCGGCAACCCGTTTATCCTCATGGGCGCGGTTGCGCTGGTGCTGGGCCTGCTCGGGCTTGTCGTGATGGCGGTGATCCTGCCGTCCGACAAGCCGGCCAACCCGGAAACCGAAAAAGACATACAATCCACCCAGGAACCCGAAGCGCCGCCCGGCCCCGTTGAACTCAAGAAACGGCCGGTCGTCGCGCCGCCGCCGGAAACAGTGAAAATGCTGGCCCTGAAACCGATCCTCAGCGAAGTTCTGGTCAAGGGACAGCGGCGCAGATTGTCGATGGTGCCGCTGATTGAGGTCCGCGAGGATGACAGTCTCGGCGATATCTGCGCGCTGTCGCCATGGATCATCGAAGGCGTGTTGCTGCGCATGGGCGCGGCGAACGATACAAAGCGCAACGTCGACGATGCCCTGATTGCCGAGGTCGCGGCCAAAGTCGGCAAAGACATCAACGCGCGCCCGGGCACTGTGCGGATCAAGAGCCTGAAGCTGGTCGATATCCGCAATTTGCCGCGCAAGATCGTCATTGCCGCAAACCGCGGCTGCGAAACGGTTATCGCAGAACCGATCCCCTGATATCCACGCGCCATGGATTGCCGTCCGCGGGAAAGCGGGGCATGCTGTTCGCCAAATGCCGGCGTGTGCGCATAGGCATGCGCGGGCAAATCCAAGAACGAACGATGGGAGGAACATCAACGTGAGCGAAGACATTCTTTCGGAACTCAGCGAGCCGGGCGTTTTGCGCGTCGGGGTCAATCTCGGCAATATTCTGCTGGTCACCGGCGAAAGCGCCAACGGCGATCCGGAAGGTATCTCGCCCGACATGTCGGCGGCGATCGCCAAGAAGCTGGGCGTCGATGTCCGCTACGTGACGCGGCCGCGTCCGGGCGATCTGGCCGACGCGCTAGAAGAAGACGCCTGGGACATCGCGCTCATCGCCATCGAGCCGAAGCGCGCCGAGACGATCTTTTTCAGCGATCCCTATGTCGAGATCGAGGCGACGTATCTGGTGCCCGAAGGCTCTCCGCTCATGACCATCGAAGATGTGGATCAGCCGGGGGTGCGGATCGCCGTTTCCGAACGCGCGGCATACGACTTGTACCTGTCACGGACGCTGAAGCACGCGACCCTGCACCGCGGCGTCGGGCTGCCGGGCGCGTTCGAATTGTTCAAGAATGAAAAGCTGGATGCGCTTGCGGGACTGGTGCCGGCGCTTCGCGAAAACGCCGAGGAACTGCCCGGCTCGCGCCTGATCCCCGGGCGCTATACCGCCGTGCAGCAGGCCATCGGCACCAAGCACGAAAACAAGAAGTTGGCCGCGTTCTGCAACGAATTCGTCGCCGACGCCATCGCCAGCGGCTTCGTCGCCGAGTTGATCGACAAGCACGGCGTGACCGGCAAACTGGCGGTCGCCGGCACAAGCTGAACGCGCCGCTCGGAACAGCAAAAGAAGGGCGGCATTTTCGGATGCCGCCTTTTCAATTGCCGTGATCAGGGTGTCAGTTTCGCGATGGCATCGACATCGGCGCCCGACGGGAGCGCCGCATCCGGAGCCGCCGTCCAGTGCGCGATATCGGCCCAGACCGTCCGTGCATCGAGATCGCGGAGCAGCATGTGATAGCCGCCCGGATAGACCGCGAGCCTGCGTATTCTTGTGTCCGCCGGGGGCAGCCGTTCGATCATCATGCGCGTCGGCCCGGCGCGAATGATTTCGTCGCGCCCGCCGTAGAGGATCAGCGCGCGGCCGTCGAAATCCGAAGCCGCCGCCATGGCCTCGTCCATCAGATCGACCAGGCCGCTGATGGCGTCGACGCGCGTACCCTTGATCACCAGCGGGTCGCGGCCCAACTGGATCAGCATTTCGATATTGTCGCTGGGCTTGATTTTCAGACCCCGGCCCGTCAGCGGCAGCGCCGGGATGGTGTGCGCCGCCAGCCACAGCGTCGCGCGCTGGTACCACGGCATGGTGTCGCGCGACCAGACGGCGGGCGCCGACAGGATCGTTCCGGCGATCCACGGTGTGGTCTTTTCCGCCATCAGGCTCATGGCGACGGCGCCGCCCATGCTTTCCCCCAGCAGATACAACGCAACGCCGGGGTGGCGTTCGGCGACGGCACGGGTGAAGTCGGCGGCGTCCATGCGGTACCGGTCGGTCGCGAACCAGCGCCCGCGAAAGCCGTTGGCGCCGAAGCCGCGCTGATCAAAGGCATAGCTGGCGATGCCGCGCGCCTTCAGGAATGCGGCCGGCTTCTCGAAGAACGCCGAGTAATCGTTAAAGCCGTGCAGCGCGACGATGACGGCTTTGGGCGGGGCGTCGTCCGGCAGCCAGGCGCGGTACGCCAGCGATATGCCGTCGCGAGTCCAGAAGTGCGAGGCATACAGCGCCGCTTCGCCGTGTGCCGGGCCGGGATCGACGATGCGCGGCGCGCAGCCGCTGAGCATCAGGAAGAGGGAGAGGAACAGTAAGGCGGCGCGTGTTTGCTTACGCCCCGTCATCGTCGTCACCGTGCGTCAGACGGATGAAGATGTCTTCGAGGTCGGAATCCTTGGTGGAAAAATCGCGGACGCTGAGACCGCTGGCTTCGATGTCGCGCAACACTTCGCGGGCCGGCGTTTTCGACGGCGCGAAGCTGACCGTCAGGCAATCCGGCGCGTCGAGCTGCGGGCTGTAATGATCGAGCGCGTCGGGAATTTCCGTGACGGGCGCGGAGAGCTCGACGGTCATCTGCTTGGCGTCGAGGCGCTGCAGCATGGTTCCCGTCGGCTCGCAGGCGATGATCCGGCCATGATTGATGATGGCGATCTCGTCGCACATGGCCTCGGCCTCTTCCAGGTAATGGGTCGTCAGCAGCACGGTGATGCCCTGTTCGTTCATCTCGCGGACATGGGTCCAGAGCTGGCGGCGCAGATCGACGTCGACGCCCGCCGACGGCTCGTCCAGCACCAACACCGGCGGGCGATGCACCATCGCCTTGCCGACCAGCAACCGGCGGCGCATACCGCCCGACAGCGAACGGGTATAAGCATCGGCCTTGTCGGCAAGTCCGACCGCGGCCAGCACCTCGTCGGTCTGGCGCTCGGCCTTCGGCACGCCGTACAGACCGGCCTGCAGATCGAGAAGCTCGCGCGGCGTGAAGAACGGGTCGATGTTCAGTTCCTGCGGCACCACGCCGATGCAACGCCGCGCGGCGCGCATGTCGGCGTCGATGTCGTGGCCCCAGATTTTCGCGGCCCCCGAGGCCTTGTTGACGAGACCCGCGAGAATGTTGATGAGCGTCGATTTCCCGGCCCCGTTCGGGCCCAGAAGGCCGAAGAACGAGCCTCGCTTGATCTTCAGCGACACGTCCTTCAGCGCGTGCTTCGGCGCCTGCTTATTGGAGCTTTCATAGACCTTGCTCAGGCCCTCGATCTCGACGGCGTATTCGGGTTCGCGCTGGTCTGACGTCTGGCTCAAGGATTGTCCCCGTTAGAGGTGGTGCGGGTGGTCGGACTCGAACCGACACTTCCGAAGAAACCGGATTTTGAATCCGGCGCGTCTACCAATTCCGCCACACCCGCACACGGTGGAGCGGAGGGAACATAGGGTATCGGAAAGCCTCTGTCCACTGCATCCGGCGCCTTTGGCGAAGGCTTT
>Ga0209578_10001795_pt1 | contig 19097 bp, 14 predicted proteins | sample tdAd472_FD_187127 | JGI IMG/M metagenome (GOLD analysis project Ga0209578, IMG submission 187127) | Marine sediment microbial communities from the Atlantic coast under amendment with organic carbon and nitrate - tdAd47.2 (SPAdes)... | ecosystem: Environmental > Aquatic > Marine > Coastal >...
CTTCCCACGCATACGAGCTAAAGATTTGATGATTAAATATAACATATTTTATGCGAGGGTCTTCAGAAGCTCTCAAGGCCTCAACAATTCTACATACGTTGCACCCATTAGCGGGATCATGAGTTATGTCTAAAGCCGTAACTACACCGATTTCCCCGTCACGAATATGGGGGTTGTGATCAGATTTAATTGATCTGTGCGCTTTATCACCTATCGTACCATCGGCGAATTTCGAACGATCAGGAGCAATCAGATCAATTTGGTCACGCAACTTTAACAAACAACCTGCAACACGATAGTCACCGACCGCGATAATCGAATGGCCGACAGGAGCCAATAACTCAATAAAAGCTTCAAAGTCATCGCCGCTATTTGGTGTAATTTTCATATCAATTTCAAGAACTCGTGCAGATTTCGTGAATATTTTTTAGATCAGAGCCAGGGACATTGGAGCTCGTAATCTGGGATAGATAACTTACGAATTCACTTGGGAACAAATCTAGCGAAGCTGAGGAAACTTGGATTAAACTACCAATCACCTTCTTTTCATCTTCAAGCTCCTCTACTTGATCAGTTAAGCTACCAATCATTTCTTCGATGGCAGTTCTTTGAGTGTTGAAAATTGTAGATGGATCTGGTTGACTATTTCTCAATCCTGTTTGCACGCTGTATCGAATTAGGCGAATCGCGCGCATCAATTGCTCGGGTAGATTTTCAGCAGCAACATTTACACTGCTAGCCAACTGGGAGTAGCCTTCCGATGCGCTCAAGAGCAGTCCTTGAGTAATACTCCTGCTATACCTTTCGACATCACTTTCTGTTGCTGCATTATTACTTGAAATTTGAGAAAGACTTCCCTGTAAATTTGGTGCTGACCGAATTTGGTTTTTCGCTTGTTCAATACCTGCGGCAGCATCTAATACACATTGAACTGCAACTACTCCTCGGTCTAAAACCTGTGTCTTTTGAGCAGGATTCGCTATCTCGCGCAATCCAAGCAGTGATGCCACTGTAACACTAATGTTTTTTAAAGGCGCTGGGCTACCTTCGGGTTTTATTGCTCGAAAGCCTGCCCAAACCCCAAGTCCCCAGAGTCCGGCACTTAAAGTCGCATTACCTTCTGCTAGTTGATTTTGAAGCTTTTGAAAATCGCCTAGAGTTGCTAGCGCACAATTTATTGCATGATCCAACCTAGTTGTAGAAGTATTACCATCGTTTCTATAACACGCAAAATCACCTTCTTTTGCAGCTTCTAGTTTCGACTCCTCGGTAAGAGTCGTGTTCCCGAAATAGCTGTTGCAACTCGAAAGTAGAATTGCTACCAAGAGAGCTAAAAACGTTTTCGCCTTATTATTCATTTTATTACTCCATGGTACAAAGAGTTCAAGAGACTACTTAAATCGTCGCTGGATTACTATTGCTAAAGTTGAATCCGTAAGACTTATTGTGCGCGGACGTGCAATTAATAAAGCCACAGATTTATAGACTTGAAGCAGCAAAAGAGTCAACAGTGAATCAATTGAACTTAATCGGAAACCTAATCTTGATTTGCCCGAACCTGTGGTCCTTTTCTTGAGATCGGAATTGGTCTGACCGTCGCACAAATGCAATTGTTACTTCATAACTCCGCCAACCAATCACACCACCGAAAGCAAGCTCATTTACAAAGTATTCTTTATCTACTTCATGTGGACTATCTCTAAACGTATTACCGTCCAAGAAAATATCTCTTGCGACTAGACGTCCTTCCATTCCAATGAAACCATACAAATAGAATCCAGCGTCAGATGATACGCGAGGATTGGTGATAGGGTTTGAATCCAAAGCCGTTAATACAGGCAGTTGTGTATCAGGCATGAACTCCCGAGGGAGGTTATGTCCAAACCTAAGCGCACCGCCCAAATCTATTCCGCTATAAACGTTTCCCAACGTAATCTCTCCAAAGGAAACTACATCAAAGATTGGAGCCGAACTACTTTTCAGCGCAACCGGAAAATGTCTATTGTCCTGTCGAATGGAATAAGTAATTCCGATTTCAGACCTGAGTTGATTATCCCAACCTTCAGGTGTCGTGCAAGCACATACTTCATGCCAAATAGTTTGCACATCTTCCGCGAAGGAATAGGGACCGATAACACCTACTCTAACTTTAATAGACCTCATTTTGTCTTCGGCCCAATCGCCCATGGCGATACCCGATATATGCTGATTGTTGATTTCTAGGACAGCATTTAGGAAGCCGCCATAGGGTCTATCGTCATGTATAATTTCTGGGTCACTTATGTCGTCAGGAGTCCAAAATTCCTGACCAATTCCATAGGTGACCAATGATTGAGCATTTCCAGATTCATATTCCTCATTTGATGGTTCGAAAATATTCAATCCATCAATAATATTCCCAAGCGGTTGATTGTCGCATTGCTCATTCGAGCACGGATCATGAGAGCGAGTCGCAGTAATTAGAATCCCGTTTGTATAGTTCGCATCTGTAGGGGGTCCATAACTAAATGAATCGTTTTCTATATTTGCGGTTATATAGTGACCTCTGCATCCGGAGAGACTGCTTAAAATTAGCGCTATTGTTAGAATGCTTGTTTTCATTGGTACCATCCCCAATTGGCCACATACCGATACACAAGTAAATTCTAGTTCTGGTGTGTCACTATTTTCGTGGGATAGTACCAAACACGTTGTTGCGTGGGCAAGTTGCAAATAGTGATCAGGGAATTTGTAGAATAGCTTAGGGAACCTCTGATTAATCGTCGCTGACAGAGCGATTCCGTTTATTTTGCGTTTACGTCATCAAGAATCTATGAAAATGTATCCGATGCGAGCGGAGATTCACTCATGTTGCACCGTTAGTCCGAATTTCCAGGTCCAACGGCAAATTCCAGGCGAACTTCCCCTATGTCGGCCGCAACAAACGCTTTCTCGCCAGGTACAAATTGACCAAACCGCACGCGATAAACAATCGGTTGGCATTCTTATCCAAGCCTCGGTAGCAGACCTTCCTGAATCCAAAGATCTGTTTGAGAACCAGGAACGGATGCTCGACCTTCGCCCGCACCTTCGATTTGGTCGTATTGCAGGCCTTGTCGTCGTCAGTCAGCGGACGATTTCGGTAGCCTTTCTTGTTGGTAAAGTCCTTCGCGTTTGGTGCGTGCTCGAGCATCACCTCACGTTGCCCAGCATAGGCAGAATCTCCCCAGATACGCGTCTCGTCACCATGCAGCAGATCTTCAAGCAACTGGCTGTCATGAACATTCGCTGCCGTGGCTGCGACCGAGTGGATCAGCCGGGTCTTGCTGTCGACGCCGATATGCGTCTTCATCCCGAAGTACCATTGGTTACCTTTTTTCGTCTGATGCATCTCCGGGTCGCGTTGACCTTCTTTGTTTTTGGTCGAACTGGGTGCGTTGATAATACTCGCATCAACAATCGTACCGGTGCTGACCTTCAGCCCGTTCTCATGCAGGTAGTCATTGATCAAGGAAAACAGTTTGTCTCCCAAATCATGTGCTTCAAGGCGGTGACGAAATTTGCAGATCGTGGTCTCATCCGGCGCCGGTTCGCGTCCAAGGTCTATGCCCACGAAGCGGCGCATTGCTCGCGAGTCATACAAAGCTTCTTCGACCGCAGGATCAGACAGGTTGAACCAATGCTGCAGGAAGTGAATACGCAGCATACGTTCCACACCAATGGGAGGGCGACCTGCACCTTTGGAATTGGGATAAAACGGTTCGATTACTTCACACAGTTCTTGCCACGGAATGACCTTGTCCATCTCGTCAAGAAATTGTTCGCGGCGAGTAGGTTTGCGGTAGCGTTCAAATCCTTCGTCAGCGAGCGTTTTCTGGCGCATCCGGTCGTTCTCCATGCCTTGTTAATCGGGATAGCGTATTATGACGGCTTTGATGAATAAATCAGAGATTCCTTAGTCTGCAACTAGGCTTGCTCGCTTCCCTGGTGCTTTTCAAGATAAACTGGATTCATTGACTTTTAGTGACTTTCGAAAAATTAATGGGTTCACTACCCCAACAGAACTGAAACGAAGGTCAACAAGTATATTGTCGCCCGATCCAATTCGAGGTTATTGTTGACTAATTGGGAAAACCCACAGGGTCAGCTTTCTGTGACAATAAACAAGACTGCGGATTTTTGCCTAGCTTGGGTTCAACCCTCATTCCTTTTTACCCCCAAAATGTTGCTAAAAACCACGAGTTTTGAGGGCGAAAATGGCCATTTTTGGAAGAGTTGAACGCAACACTGAACTGAGCGTTTAATTTATTGATTTATATAGGGATTATGCAAAAATTTGGGTTGCAACATTTCATAGCAACACATGTAGCAACATTCACGAAACTTGAACTCTGCTTTATTATTTAATATCAGATAGTTAGAAGCTTATTTCAGCTTCCCCCGCCACATCCACTCGCCAGAGTATGTTTCACGGAGTCTCCGATTGGATGGGTTTAACCGGCGTCATTGCTCGCTGCGCGATCGAGAGAGGACCTCATCGGGTGCCAGAGGCGATGACGGGTGGTAACTCAAGCAGGTCGGTGCCTGAATTTTCTGGAATGGGACGTCCTCGCTGGAAACGAAGAACTGACCAACTGTCAGACGCACGACTTCACCAGCTTCTCCGCCCTTGCGCTGTGCAAGATCGGTGACCACCTGGATCTGCGACGGCGCCAACAGTCTACCGAAGCACTGTACGTCCGAGTTCCCCGTAACCTGATTATGAAGCCCCTTAGGCGCCTGCGTGGCGAACAGCAATCCCAGGCCGAACTTCCGCGCCTGCTGGGCGAGTGCCAGAGTTGTGCCGGTGCTGGCGGAATGGCTGGAGGACGAGGCATAGTTCTGTGCCTCATCCATAACGAGGAGACCACCAAGGGGCCGATCCCCTGCGGGATGCTTCTTGAACCATGCAAAGAGAGCCATCTGGAGCTGAGCAACAAAGCTCGCTCTCTGCTCGTCTTGAGGTAGCCCTATGAAGCTGATGACCGAGATGCGCGCCCGTTTGCCCTGGCTCGGCGAGAGCAACAGTCCCGGATCCGTGTGCTCGCCCGTTCCGCCGAACAGCGGATCCGTGACCACTGCCGCCCGCAGTACCTGGGAGAGCTTGTGCGCCACGCCCTCAGCGTCCGCCAATCTGCTGACGCCTTCCGGCAGGGCTTCAAGGTAAGCGAGGAATCCATGCAGTGATGACCCATCACTGGCGATGTAATGCTTCAGCGCTTCCGTCAGCACGGCCTGCCCGATCTGTCGCTTGGGACCTGACTGCGGCAGCGCGGCCTTGGGCAGCAGCGTGGCGACGGCATTCTCCACGCCGATTTCAAACTCGTTGGGATCGTCGGCGAGCTCCGCAAGCCCCGCCAGGGGATCGAACGTCAACGGCCGGCCGCTATCGCGGCGGGGTGTCCAAACTACTACTTCCGTATCTGCAAAGTACTCATCGGCACGCGCCAGGTCGCCGTCGAGCCAATGGGTCGGTGGATCAGGCCAACGATCACCGAGACGAGCGAGGTCATTGTTGACGTCCAAGACAATTGAACTCACGCCTTCGAGCGCGCAGCCTTCGATAATTCGCCGCAAGAAGACGGTCTTCCCCGATCCCGAACCACCGAAGACGACCATGTGCCGCCTCAGACCCTGCAGCGGCAAATGCACGGCCTCGCCATTGCCGATGTTGCGGCCAAGCAGTATGGCTCCCTCGCGCTGGAAATGTTTGCCTGCGGGCTTTGAATGTGCTGGGCGATCGCTATGCAGGCCTGCCGCGCTAGCAGTAGCTTTTTCGGGAACCTGCGCGCCGTCACCCTGGTCGCGGCTGGGTACGGTTTCCGTGCCACTATCCGGCAGTTGCGGCAACTTCACATCTTCCGCCAAAATCGACAGCAGGGACAGTTTCGACGCGGGCCGACGCTGCGTTACCCAAGTAAGCCACCCACCCTGGTCTTCTTTGCGCAAACGAGCCAAACCCACGAGGTCGCGCAGCGTCTCTGGATCAACGGAAAGGAAGCGTGCGCCAGCCGCCTGCAGCTCCGCAATAATCTCCTGCGTCTTCTTGCCCTGGGACCAGGGATCGTTCCGCAGGATAACAAGCCGCCGCAACTCGCCGTTCATTTCAACTCCCGATGCGACGATCGCTTGTTTGAGGCGGTTGATTGCAGCGTTCGCATTCAGGTGCGGAATCGCGCGAAACGACCAGTGGCGCTCATCCTCGTTCGCTCTGGACAGCTTTTGCCGCAGCCTGGCATGGATGGCTGGCTTCTTGCCAGGCAGTGGATCGACGAGGAAGTTGCCGTTCTCGCCATTCTCTTCAGCCCATGTGAGCAGGACCTCCCTGATAATGTCAGGAAATTCAGTGTCGACAGACTCTGGCGCCAACAGTTCCACCTCAGGTAGAGAACGCAACTCCGCAAAACGGCTGTCGAGTGAATCAGTCGAAGGAGGAGAAACCGAAGTATCGAGCGTCGGCACTGGTAACGAAGGGTCGGAGAGCGAATCGAGCAGCGTCACCCGTCCCTCGGCGAAACAGCGGCGACAGTGTGACTGAATGCTATCGAGCAAGTCCCGCGGCGTCATGAGCGTAACCTCATCAAAGGCACGCTTCCCCAAGGGCCATAGCGGATCGGGCGGCGAGAAGCCGAAGGAATCGAACAGCTGTCTGAGATAACGGCTGGCGAGTGCCTTGCCGACTTCGATAGAAGGTATCGCTTCGAGCTTGACGTTGACGGGATAACGCGCCGGTGCGGCAACAGCCGCATCGCCGATAATGTGCCAGCTGTCGACCAGGCACGAAAGTACGATGAGACTGTGACGAACATCCTGCGCCAGATCCATGAGGCCCACGGCAACTCCGCCCAAGCCATCGTCACCGGCGTGGGCATCAAGAGAGGAGGACTGCGCCAGATGAATTAACGAATCCAGCTGGTCGATGGCAATCATGGCGTGAAGCCCGGCAAGACCAAGCAATTGGTCAATCGCCCGCACGACGTACCTGACGGGAATCGGTTTACCCCTGAGCGAATATTCTTTGGCCACGTCCTTGTCCAGGTCTTCACCTTGTAGCACATCCTGACCAACGTCCTGCTGCTCGTAGTCATCGCTGTTTTCCAACACAAGTGCCAGCGCGATCTCGACCGCCCACTTGTCATCCGGCCGCTTGCCGACCCATTGACCCAGCCGTGCTCGCAACTCCGCGAGTTCGGTGCCGCTCACGGCGCCTGTCAGCAGATGATTAACTTTTTCAGTGGGCAGACCAGCCCTCTCGAGCAGGGCGGACAATAAGCGTTGGAGCTGCGTTTGGCCGTCTGAGAAAGGACGCTGGAGGCTGTCCCGATAGGCTGAGACAAGCCCCTCCCAGAATTGCTGTGCGGTGCCAGGCTGATACAGGATGAACAGATGGTCACGCGATCGAAGCAAACGCCGGACGTGACCAAGGAAGTGGGTTTTACCGATGCCAGGCCGGCCTTGCAGAACGACATGAGGGACGGCCTGATCGCCCGCCTGCAGCCGCTGGAACAGCTCAGTGATCTGCCCTTCGGCGACGGTGTGGAGACCGTTGACATGCAGCGCGTTATCGCGCCAGACATCATCCGCCGCGAAAGCTGTCTTGAACGCAATACGGCCCAGTGCAGTCAGTGAATCCATCGCCTCTCAGCCTCCGATGCTGACCAGATGGTGGTCCCTGCCGCCCAGACGGATAGCGGCAGCGGCGACGTCGGACGTGATGCGGGAGGTGTCCTCATGAAGCGTCGTGCGAATCCGATGGGATTGAGCAAGGGTGCGCAGCGCAGCATCCAACTCCGTGCGAGATATGTCCTCCAGTACCCGGCGCAGGTCCAACAGCTCAACCCAGGCCCCGGGCGGCGATGCAAGCTGCGCAATGGCGTGACGAATCCGCATTTCCAAATCGCCCGGAGGTGCCGACGCCGCGGCCTCGACGCCCAGAAACAGTTCAGGGAGGACCATCGACCGCGCATCGAGCACGGCTTTTAACCCATGCAGTAGCGCATAGAGCGCACCGCCTCCGGAACCAGCACGAGGCGGAGGATCCTGCGCCATCTCATTGATTACCCAGGCCCAGCCGTCGTCTGTCAAGCTGAGGGCATTGCCGCGATTGCCCGGCAGCTTTTCTACTGTGATCAAACCATCCTGCACGAGTCGTTTGCGAGCGTCGGCTTTGAGCTGAATGCCATAGCGCTTTGACAGTTCGCTGTTCGGGACGTCGCGATTGAGCCCCATCAGTGCCACCAACACCGCTCTTTGAGGCAGTCCATATGTCATTGTTGTCGACCTCCTGCTGTACCCGCCAACGCGGCCAAATGAGTTTGAATTTCATGGGCGACTCGCGCCACGTCGCTCAGTACTTCCCGATTCGTAAAACGAAGCACGCGAAGGCCATGCGCCTGCAGGGTGCGGTCGCGACGCCTGTCGTCCTCGTAGTGAGTCGGACCACGGTGCTCGTCGCCATCTATTTCAACAACACAGGCCAATTCGGGGAACAACACGTCGAGCCGATAGACGGGAGCGAGCGCATGTGCCTGCCAGGGCGAGTTCCAGCGGCGCTCTGCTGCCCAATTGTGCCGGTCCAGTTCCCGCTCCAGCGTCTGCTCGGCCTGGCTCCAGGGGTGCGGGAATCCGACGGGCGGCGTCAGATGGCCGCGGCGCACCGCCGAACCGGTTTCATCGCCGATACTGGACGCCTCAAGGGCACGGAGCACTGGGTCGCGCCCCTCCAGAAATGTCTGGAGTACCCCACTGCCTGCACCGCATGCCCAGAGCTTCAATCCGCCCGGCCCACCCAGCCAGCGCAGTGCATTCTCCATGTTCCGCGCGTCCTGTGCCTCTTCCCATTCCTCTCCGAGCTCAACAATGACGATGAATTCGTCAGCACGCTGTGCGCGAGCCAGCAGCGTGGCGAAGACCGGGAGCGTCCGCTCGTGCGGTAACTTCAGAGCCAGGCTTTTTCCCGATCCACCAAAGTGCACATCTACAAGCGCTTCCAGGATACTTTTCGTCAGATTCAATTGAGAGGCGAGTTTATGCGCCAGGATCAGTGCGGCTGCATGGGAGAGCCCTCCCCCGTCTGCGAGATCGTGCACCCCGTCAAGCCACGCGTCGAACGTCTCTAGTACTGAGCCAAGAAGCTGCCCACTTAATGTTTCAATGAAGTTTGCGTCCCGATCGGACAGATCGCCAGAATTAACTGTCAGGACCCCGATCTTGGGTGATGCGAGCCCCTCTAGTGCCAGAGACAACCGCTCGGCCGACACTCCCGGCCACGCCACCAAGGATCGCTCTGTGTACGCTGGAAGGCCCTCGCCGAAAGGGTTTTTTTCTTTTCGATTTGTGTCGGACATAAGGATCTAAAACGAGCCGAGTAACTGACCTCAACGATAGACACCGGAGTCAGCATACCGCCGTATGCTGTAACCAATCCCCATAGACGCAGCTCAGATAACCCTGGAATCGCGCGTGCACCATGCTGTGTACTCAGCAGCAATTAAGACAGAAGGTATCCACGGAACGATTGATTGTCTAGTTTCGTTCCGACGCATCATAATTCAGTTGATTAATCTCGACAAACAGCTAGATTATTGTGTGACTATAATCTTTGGCAGATCCTAAACCAACTACAATAAAGCTCTGGCGTTCAGCCGTCGCGCATTGGTTCTCTTCACTCAAGGTGCGAAAGCTCCTATCTCAGGGATATGGATATAAGAGAATTAAATTGTTGAATAGCCTAGCGTATCATCAATCATGTTGCTAATTTGCAATCGATTCAATGGGCATCGACTGAGCTAAACTCGTTCAATAGTTCCCTAATTTAGTTAGATATTTTGCACCAACAGACCACGAGATAGTCAACTATAATGTTGCGATGACTTTCTATTATCAACTAACTGAATCGCTCTAATAGATTTTCAGAAAGGGGGTGCAGCAGCTTCCACTGCACGGTGATTGGCGCATCGCCCTCCCAATCAATAAACTCGACTTCGCCACAATATAAAAAGGGCGCCGCTTTGCCCTGAGGGGTCTTTCCTTGGTCGCGAACAAGTAGATGCACCTCCCTCCCATCTTTGGCGTGATTCGCAATTTTCTGGCCCGATGGTTTGCTTCTATTCATTCTATTTTGGCTTACCCATTGAAACGAATCTTTTGATAGAAACCTATCGGCATACTGATGCTCCTGAGCCATCCCTTTCTTATTCAGAGTCACTAATAGAAAAATGTGATCACCATCTACAACATATCCTTGATTCCACCGAGACGAATTGAACTCCAAGCCCCAAAGAGGGGGAATTTCAGCCCTCATATATTCTCGCCAAAGCTCTGGACTTCCTGGCACTTCGAGCAATGGCTTTAGTTCATATACACCATCCGTCAATTCAAATTTCACTTGCTGCGCCGTACCAGGTTTTCCTGCTTGCGTCCCGAAAAAGGATCTAAGAACATCCGGCAAGCTATTCTCATCGCCGTCGCCCTTTCTTAGAATGTTGACAGCAATCTTCACAAAATTCGCTTGATATTGCTCATCACCTACTACCACAGGTATCCAACCAACAGGTAAGCCAGGGTGCTCGTCTCTAGGCGGCAAAAATAGCATTGGCGCGCTATTAGAATGACTAACCTTACAGATAATATTCTTTGCGAAATTCGATTCGCCGTGTAAACGGTCCAAATATTGTGAAAGCCGATAATCACAAATCTCCTGCGTTAAGTCTCGCAGTCCGAGGCTACTACTCTCATCTAGTCTTTCAGTCCCGAAACCTCCGTTCTCATAGGTAAAGTACTTGACGCCGTTAGTTCCTAGCCCCTTTATCCAAGCATCGATTGGATTGCGCTCCAGAAGACCGCGCATTGCATCTTCATCATCCAAGGCCTCGCCAAATTCTTCGTGCAATAGATGTATGCGCTTAGCAATTCGAATAGCGTTTCGACTCAGTTCACTAATTGATATTTCTCCTGGAAACTTTCCCGCTGCTATCATCGCCAAAAGTGACACCATTTTATAGCTCTTGGACATTTGCGTAGTTTCGATAGACTCTAAGAATGCTCGGTTCGAATTAAATGCATCTTGTTCTTCTTCTGTCAGACCATTTTCCGAGTTGACGAAGCCAATCCATGACCCGAATGACTTGCGCAACCGCCTGGGATCGTACCCTTCATGCCAGGCCTCACTAGCTTGAGGACGGCGCCCATGTAGTTCTTTAAAACTGCGAAACCAATAGGAAATTTGGTCGGAAACTACTGTTGGTTTAGCCAGTTGTTTAAGAATATTCATTGCCTCTAATTCATATTCCACCGAACATCCGTCAGGTAGCTCTAATTCGCCTCTTTCTAACGCCTCGAGAGCACGGCTAACTTCCCCGATATTTTTCCCTGCACCCGGCAGCAACAACATTGGAACTTGGAGAAAAGTGTGATGATTGCCAATGTAATCAATCACATTGAGGTGAGCTTTATCCCGTGATTTACGAAGTCCGCGCCCAAGCTGTTGTAGCCAGAGTATTTTGGATTCCGTGGGTCTTAGCATCATCACGGTATCAATTGCAGGGATGTCGACCCCTTCATTGAACATATCAACGGCAAATACGATATCAATTTCCTTACGATCCAATTGTTGAAGAGATTGAGTGCGGGGCGCAGAACTAGGGCCTGAATGTACGGCGACTGCGCGAACATTTCTAGTTGCAAAAAATTCAGCCATGAAATCCGCGTGTCGTTTAGACACACAAAACGCTAGCGTTCTCTGCTGCCCACGTTTCTGCCATTGTTCAAACGCATTTTTGGCTCTTATTTCCGTAGCTACTGCAAACTCCAATTTTTCTGGATCAAAACGACCACTTCTCCAGGGAATATTCTCAAAATCAATGCTATCTGGTACTCCAAAATAGTGAAATGGGCAAAGCAGTTCTCGATTGATGCCTGTGAATAAATCGCAGCGATACACAAGATTCTCTCCACAAAGCCCTAGCAGATCCCCGCCGTCCGATCTTTCTGGGGTCGCTGTAAGTCCAAGCAGAAAATTAGGATCAAAGTGATCAATGAGCCTACGATAAGTACTAGCCGCGGCATGATGGAACTCATCGATAACGATATAGTCAAAGTGATCTGGGCGAAATTTGTTAAGATGATTCTGCCGCCCTAGGGTTTGGATTGATGCGAAGAGTACATCTGCGGTCGTGGTGTATTCACCACCCCCATAAAGACCAAATGTTGCATTGGGTCGAATTTTTCGAAATGTTTTGTGCGCTTGTTTCAGAATTTCCTCACGGTGCGCAACAAATAGCACGCGCTCGAAACTATCTGTATCAAACGCTGCGAGCCAAGTTTTGCCGAGTCCCGTGGCCATTACCACCAACCCCGCCCTATCACCACGATTTCTAGAATCTTCTAGCGCATTAAGTGCCGCCCGTTGTATTTCATTTGGTGAAGGAGCTTCTTCCGGAACTTCGTTATCCAGATTGACTCCCTCAGCTGAAGCGCTAATAGGAGTTAGACGCCTTCTTCCGATGTATTCATCGATCCATTCTTGGCTCAGCTCACTCGTTTTCGAATGATAGAAGAGCCGTTCAAATTCTGATTGAATCTGAGCAATTTGCTCCCTATTTGACGATTCTTCAATACGCTGATTCCATTCAAGCCCGCGAGTAAGCGCGTGTCTGGTAAGGTTGGAGCTGCCAATATATGCTGTTTTCTCCGTTTTACCTCGATGAATCAAATATACTTTGGGATGGAAACCTAGTTCCTGATCTGTTCTAAATACACGGACTTCTGCATTCACTTCATACTCTTGAGTCCAGTCCAGCATCTTTAGCAACGCTCGTGGCTCAGTGACTTCCAGGTAGTCGCCAGTAAGTATGCGAAGTATTCCACCTCGCTCAATTAGATCAGTAATGTAGGATTGTAGTTGACTCAACCCAGAGTCAGTTATGAATGCAACCGCCATATCGAATTGGGTTGCGTTTGATATATCTGCAACAAGAGATGAAATCAGAGGAGACTTTTCATTACCTAAAATGGCTGGACGGTCTGCGGCCTTGGTATAGCTCTGCCGACCATCTTCAACGCCGGTTTCGACTTTTAAGTAATTGGCCTTATTGGGAATGACATATCTTACGCCTCCACGCGGATCGCTCACATCACCCTTATATCTGGGAATCACATGCACATGTAGGTGAGGGATTGTTTGGCCCGCTGATTCTCCTATGTTGATACCTATATTAAAGCCTTCTGGGTTGTATCTTCTTTGAATTAGCTGCCGAGCTGCGTTAACACCTTCCAATAAGTCAACCTGCTCTTCAGTAGTCGCATCAAACCAACTAGAAAAATGACGAATTGGAATAACTAGAATGTGCCCTTCGGATACCGGAAACCCATCCCACAGACAAACAAAACCAGTCCCTTGGTGCGCAATACGCTCTTCTTCCGGCTCACAGAACGGGCAAATCAATGGATTTCCTCAATTAAAAGTTCACCAGACAAGCCATTGGAAGCACAACTACCGCACCGCCATTGAGACATGCGTCTCTTCGCCGTCCGCTCAGCAAAACAGATAGGACACTTATGCAGAAATACTCTCGAATTAGCCTGAATTGGTTTACCCGGCGACACATACAGTCTGACCCTTGGCTCGAAACCCGCCAACCTTATTAGCTCTCTCCATTCAGTGCCATGTGGCAAGGAGGATTCACCGTATTTATGCACAGTCGCGATATGCGCGAGTTCGTGGCAAAGGACCTCTTCCAGGTAGCTGCTACTATCACCCAATAACTCTAGATTTAGTCTGACGACTTTTTGGATAGGTTTGGTACGGCCTAACGAGCGAGTCAGTCTTGGCGAGAATTCAATTGCAATTTCATCTTCGATACCTTTAATACCCCACAATTCGCACAGTCGGCCAACTACACGCCGAATCTCAGCGGATCGTCCAGAGTTTTTTGGGAAAGGATCGTTCATTTGTTAGAAAAGGTCCGAAAAGACGTACCTAACCTTTCAACAATTTTTTGACGGGCTCTAGCAAGGGTACATCGGCTGGCGCCCACATAATGTCATCTAATTCTTTATGCGAAAGCCATCTTATCTCGTCATGATCTTCAAGCTGAAAATCGCCAGCCAAATGCTCGACTTGGTAGGCGATGAGTCTAATGATTTTTTCTCCGTAATCAAAAATACTTTCCCCGATAAATTTGTCCACTCTGGATTCTATCCCGAACTCTTCTGCTAACTCTCGGGCTAAGCACTGCTCAGGGGTTTCGTCAGGCTCGAGTTTTCCGCCCGGGAACTCCCAGAAACCCTCTAGATGCTTTCCCGGGCCTCTTCGCGCAGCGAGTATTTTTGCATCTTTTTCAATTACGGCTGCAGTTACTGTGATCAAAATTGGTCCTTTAGATAGGGATCTGACTCAAACAGAGAATACCTGCTCAAAAGTCTTTTTGCACATAAGAATGGTAAGGAACCAATCAGTAAGCCATTTGACCGGCTAATAATCAGTGCAATTCTTACTCGCATCGAATATCAAACCCTGGCGGATCGCCTCCCACGAAGAGCGTCTTAGTGTCTATGGCGGAATATTGTTGCTTCCCAACTTGGATAAAGCTTTCGATCTGGGCTACATCACCTTCTCTGACAAAGGTGCTATCAAGATCTCAGAATTTATTGAGTTCCCTGATATCCTGGGGGTTGAACCGGCTCAGAAAATCGAGCTTACAAACCAACACCAGGATTTTATGGCCTAGCATCGAGAACAGGTTTTTGAGCGAAAGCTGCTATGAAGTCACCTTTAAAAGACGCCCCTCTTCGAAACCCCGGAGACACACTGCAAAAACAGATTCTCGCGCTCATTGATGACAAAATTGTCACGTACTACTTCTTTGCAACGTTCATGGTGATATTCGCCGGGTTGGAATGGCTGCGCTACTATAATAATTCTGAACCCAATCCACTGCTTTTCTCGTTTGTCGCAATCGTTTCTGTGGCTATCGCCCTTTGGAAAATTGTTCCCGCTTTCAAACAAATTCGCAAACTGAAACAAGGTCTTGCTGGTGAAAAGTCTGTTGGCCAGTTTCTGGAGCGGCTACGGGAATCGGGCGCCAAAGTGTTCCATGACATCCCCTGTGGTGAGTTCAATCTGGATCATGTGGTGATTCACTCATCGGGAATTTATGTCATCGAAACGAAAACTTACAGCAAGCCTGACAAACGCCGTCCAACGATTACCTTTAATGGGAAATCACTAAATTTCAGCACAGGAATCAAAACTGACAAACCATTGGTCCAGGTAGCCGCCGGGGCAATGTGGCTCCGCGATCTGATTGCAGAAAGCACGGGCGAGAAGATGCGGGTAAAAGGTGTTGTTGTTTTTCCTGGTTGGTACATAGAACATACCCCCGAGGCCAAGCGCAGTGATCACTGGGTTCTCAACCCTAAGGCTCTTCCGGCATTTATCACCAATCAAAAACCTGCCTTACCAACCGACAAAGTCCACATGGTGGCCCTGCATCTCTCGCGTTATGTGCGTTCCTGTGACAAAAAGACCCCCTCCTTCGCTCCCGCCTGAATAGTTCGACTATGCAGATCATCGACGAATCCGCAGCCCTGCTGGAACGAATCTTTCACATAAGCGACGCCCCACTTTACGAGGAATCAACAAGAATTGACTTAAATGATATTGCCTGCTCAATGTCTTTAGAACACTGGGAATCAACTTTAGACCAACTGAATGTGTCGAATTTGACTTCCACGATAGTGGTTCATCGGGCTCAGTTTGAAGCCACGCCGCGATCCATTTGGCTGCTTTATGCCGCATCCGATGAACAACTCGGCAAGCTCTTTGACAAACTGAATTCAGAGACTGAGCAACAAGCCAAGAACCTTCCCCAGCCGGCCGACATGATGGTGGCAATCTCTAAAAAAGGCCCTCCGCAAGCCTTTGATGCGTTGAACAGATCTAAGAATACAATTGGAAAGCGCTAAACTCATACGTGTACGCCGGCATCGACATAAAAAGAAGATATGTCCGAATAATTCCTAAATATCGACGTGTCGATTAAATAAAGCTGCTGGCAGTCACGAAGATTAATACAACAGTTTAAGCTACATAAATAGACTCGTTTAATGGTAAAACTGCCCGGCATCAGCTGCTAACGCACGGGGTTTAACTCTTGCTATCTCGGGAAATTAAGTAGGGGCTCTACCCCCGTTTCCACGCCAATGAACAAACGAGATTAAGTATCACTCTTACCTGTGCTATGTTGCCTGGAAAAATGACACCGTCACCCGCGCCTCCATGAAAGCCATCACCGACAAACTCCTTGAAAAACTGGCCGGTCCTGGCGCCTTCAAACGAGGCAAAGACTACTACGAGCAGGGACAGGTGGCCGAATTCAAGCGCCGCGGCAGGACCATCACCGCGCTGGTGGCAGGCACCGAGACCTGGCGTGTCACGCTGCGGCACACCGCCGCCGTCTTCGAAGGCTCCTGCGATTGCCCCGCCTCGGAGAACTTCGACTTCTGCAAACACTGCGTGGCCACGGCCATGGCCTACCGGGACGAGCTCGAGCAGCAGGACCAATTGAAAAAAAGCAGCGGGAAAGACCGGCTGCCCGCCTATCTTCTGACCTGGGAGAAACAGGCCCTGGTGGATCTGACGCTGGAATTACTGGCCGACGACAGGCCACGCCTGAACGCGCTGCGCATCAAGGCGGACATTGCCGCCGGCTCGTTCGACGACAAGGCCATCAAAAAACAGATCACCGCAGCCATCCCCTACAACAGGCATCTATTCCGTTATGCCCAGGTACGCAATTATTTCCAGTCGGTGGAGAGTGTACTGGAGACTCTCTCGCCGCAGATAAAAACGCTCTCTCCCGACAAGGCGCTGAAGCTGATCGACTACGCCATGGCGCGCATCGAGCGGGCGCTGGAAACCATCGACGACTCCGGCGGCTTTCGAGACCTTTCGGTGGCATTGCTGACGTCGCTGCATCTGGAAACCCTGCAGCGTAGTGACATGTCGCCCGAAAGGCTGGCTGGCTATCTCTATGGGCTTTATACGGAGCCAGTCAACGATCTCTATCCCGCCATACCGGATGATTACGCGGAGGTGCTGGGCACCGAAGGCCTGGAGCACTTCATCGCCATCATACGCCGCGAATGGGATGCACTGCCGCCCCTGTCCACCGACGACTGGGATCAGAAGTTTGTCTATTGGCGCCTGCAGCAGCCGTTGCTGAAGGAAGCGGAACAAGCCGACGACAAAGAAGCGCAGATCGCCCTTAAGGCAAAGACCGCAACCGGATTCAGGGATTATCTGGAGCTTTCAGCGCTGTGCCTGGGGAACGACCAGACAGACAAGGCGCTGTATTGGCGACGGAAGGCAGAAAACGCCAGCAACAAACCTTATCACAGCCAGGCGGCGCTGGAGGAAAACCAGATCGCCATCTGGTCCCATGGCGGCGATTACGACGCCGTGCTGAAAAGCCGCTGGCGGCAATTCCTCGACGACCCCAGCCTGCAACGTTACCAGGCCATTGTCAGTGTACCTGGCGCGGGCAAGGAAAATGCCGTCAGGAAAAGCGCATTGGCCAAGCTGCGGGATATTCAATCACAGGCAGCCGACCGCACGGTAAAGAAACAGGCGACACTGAATACCTTGGCGGAAATTCATCTATTCTCCGATCAGGCCGAGAAGGCCCTGGCACTGGCCGAGTCGAAGGCGCTTAATCCCGACTTGCTGCTGCATATTGCCCAGGCCAACGACAAACTCCCGGACCGGACCCTGCCGCTGTACTTCAGAGTCGCTGCGTTCCATGTCAATCAGGGTAATAATCAGAGCTATAAAACCGCCATCGACATCCTCAAAACCTGCAGGCAACATTTGCCGAATAAACTGAACAGTGCATTCACTGTCCTGGCCGCGGAAATGCTCGAGAAGTTCAAGCAAAAGCGGAACTTTGCGAAGTGGCTGAGGGAGGCCTTTCCGGATATAAAATAGCCGGAAAAAAATGGGAATCCCCTGACATTTCAGTTTACGATTTCCGGATCAGGAATGTAACGTTTCAACATGCTGGCAAAGGCGGCACGTCCAACACCCAATTTGACTAAATCTTCTTTGGCAAACCGGGCTGATTCTGCGGAGATTGGCTTTGGATTGCGCGCCTTCATGTGAACTTCTGCAACACGCTCCATATAAACGAAACTCCCTACCGCTTCGGCGACGCTATCACCGCCGGTTAACAAACCGTGATTTCTAAGAATTATCGCTCTGTTCTGACCCAGGGCAGCGGCAATCCGGCGCCCCGCTGCAACACTTTGAACCTGTACTTCTTCGTCTTCCCACAGTGCATGGTCTTCGAAAAAAATACAGGATTCCTGCGAGATCGGCTCTATCATTCTTGCTTCAGCTGAGAACGGTGTGCCCCAGCCAGTGTGGACGTGAGCTGCGCTGATTAAATCGGGCCGTGCTTCGAGAATAGGATGATGGATATAGTAGCCAGCAATATTGATGAACCCTTCACCTTCAACAAGCTCACCATTCGGGCCAACTAAAACGAGATCAGAGACCATCGCCGCGTGATAAGGAACACCATAGCGCAACATCCAGAAGCAATCTGTTCTTTCAGGATCTCGTGCACTGATGTGTCCATCACCCAGGTCGCCCCATCTTTGCGCTGCAAACAATCGATAGCCCAGCGCACAATCACGTTTCCTTCGAGCACGTATTTCTTCGACGGAATATTTGGCTTTACCACTGTGCTGTTGGATTGCTTCTGACACGTTGACTCCTGGATTCATTTCTACGAAATGGGGCAGCCTCACCCATCGCTCAATGAGGCTGAACTGCACTTTACTAAGTTTTTGCTGGTAGTCAAATGGGAACAGGCGGCTTCTGCGCTATACTAATGGGCGACCCCGTCTCCCCCTGACAAGACCATGCCTTTGCTTCCCTCCAGCATTCATCTGCCGGTTACCGAAATCCTCGACGAGTTGAAGTCGACTCTCAACCGCCACCACGAAGCAATTCTGCAGGCGCCACCCGGCGCCGGAAAAACCACGCTTGTCCCTCTGGCACTGGCAGCTGAACCCTG
>Ga0209578_10001796_pt1 | contig 19095 bp, 17 predicted proteins | sample tdAd472_FD_187127 | JGI IMG/M metagenome (GOLD analysis project Ga0209578, IMG submission 187127) | Marine sediment microbial communities from the Atlantic coast under amendment with organic carbon and nitrate - tdAd47.2 (SPAdes)... | ecosystem: Environmental > Aquatic > Marine > Coastal >...
AAGTAAGGATCAACCGAAACGGGGTCCTGACTTCACGCGAAAGCGCCGCCATCAGATCCAGCGCCTCACGTTCCCCGTTCAAAGCGGGGTGGAGATAAATCGAAACGTCGCCGCCATGTGAGGCAACCTTCCCGATCCGCCATGTTTCGCCCTGTACCGGAGCGGATCTGCGACGCTTACAGGCGAAGGCATCCGCTATACCCGTGACGATTGCCGACAGATCAGATTGCCACGCCGTAATCTCAGCGCGATCAACTGGAACAAACCCAATTTCCGGGCAGGCATAACCATAGCGCCCGGCGTCAAAAATGATCTCAGCATCATGTGTTTCATCACATTCGAGGCATTCGACGGCTCGCACGACGCCGCTCTCGCGAACATAGCCACCGCGCAAAAGCGTCTTAAACTCGGGGTGCTGGCCATACGTTGCGGTGGAAACCTTTCCGCCTTGAGCGATGATCTCGCAAAGCAGAGCTATAGCCGACAATCAGATCACCTTGATCACGTCAATGACCTCTGGTGGTGGCGCGAGAATCCCCCACCGCTCAAGAAGCGCGAAAACGAAATGGCGGTCCTTTTCGGTCTTGTTCGGCAAAGTTGTGGTGTTGGGTGCCCGCAGTGTTACTGTCAGCGTCCGACGGCGCTGACCATCTATCGGTGCTAGAACGATCCGAAGGGTTGCTGCGAGGATTTGCCAACCACCTGCACGCAGGGGCGAATGGTTGCCAAAGCGGCGCTCAAGGAATTGGTAGACTGTTTCATCCTCACCACGCTTTTCAGCCCGTACAAAACCTCCGCCGGTGGCATAAAAGTCCAGTGACGAGACTTCAATGCGTTCGATACCGTCGGCTGGTTCGGCCTCGAAGTCCTTCGCCTTGCGAAATACTTCAAGAAGCACTTCTCGGCGCGGCGTCTCGATAGGCGATTCGGCGTGGGGCGCAAAATGTTTGGCGAAAGATTTAGCGTATTCGTCCCGCACTTTCTTGCCGCCCCGCGCACAAATTTCGACTATGCGCTCATTTGCGTTACAGGCAATGCCGACCTCTAGCACCTTCTGGACGATTTGTCGTTCAAGTGTTTCCGCTGGGCCAAATGCAAGTTCGCTTTCGGCGCGCTCTTCGACATAGATCGTGGCTTGAACGATCTTGGTTTCTTCGCCGGTGATCGGATGAACACGAATTGAGGCATACCAATCGGCCTCACGCTTGCGGTGGTCCGGCAGGTCAAGAATGGCAATGGTATCTTTCAAAAACGCGCCGCGTGCGGCCTCGTCTTCAAGCGCCCAGGAAATGCCGTCATCGTCGAATTGAAATGCTGACCAATTCTTCCCCCCGGTTCGCCGCATCAACGAAGCTTGCGTTGCCACTCGGTCTAATACCTGGGAGTGTTCAATAGCGAGCATCAAGAGCACGTCCTGCACGCCGTCTAGCCCTTCCAGATCAATGCGTTGCCCCGCGCAAATCTGTTCAGCGCTTAACAAACCGGTGCTGTCAGCAAGGCTAGCGAGATGGTCCAATTCGGCCTTCAAAGCATCCTGTTGCCGGTCAGTCAGGCTTAACAACAGTTCTTCAATTGACACGACAAGTGCAGTCCCGCGCCCTTCGCTAGACCAATCAAAGTCATCGGACGCACAGACGCCCCTCATTTCGAAAAAACGTCGGAGTCGTTCAGTAGGCGATTTGCGAATAAAGCCGCTAAAGGATGCCATATCTTGCGCCTCAAAAATTGTCTTCCGCGAGATATGGGGTTCATTGCCGTTCCGTTCAAGGTGCTTGTGTTCGCGTTACCCCTCATTGTAACGATCCAATCGACCAATTCGCCTTCAAACCTACTGGAACCCTGGATGAACGGCACTCTGGCGGGCATCTTGGCGCTTGGCACAAATAAAAACGCCGCCCTGGAGGACGGCGGTACGCTCTTGTTGGTTGCGGGAGCCGGCATCGCACAAACACGTACAGAGTATCTCCTGCAGACAATCGTTTGATTTCAGCGTCTAAACCATTCGGAAAATCTCATTTTTTGAGAAAGGCGGAGCAATGCTCGGCCAACCGACGTTAGCTGCGCCAGTAAAGAACGGCGGGTTCAAGATTTGCGGACCTTCGATGCGCCGTGCACGAACTGTTAAGTTGCGGGACTTTTCTGCCATTGCCCTTCACGGTGTTTGCTCATGCAGCATACACTCGCAGGTGCGGCACACTCATCGCTGCGTAGCGGTCAATGTCGCCAAACCAGCCATTCAATGCCAGTTCCCGGCATTAATTCAAACAGCCCTTTCGCTGCAATCAGATCTAACAAGGAAGGCGTGGACGGAACCATCCTTTACCAATGCAGCTATTGCTTTCACGGTAATACCTCGCAGCAGCGCGAATTTTCTGTCGTATGGTGGCTACCTCTAAAAGCCGCCATTCGACTTTGCGCAGAGCCGCCGAAGTTAGCGCTCGTGGCGCTCATATATCGAAGTTCGTTGGCAACACGATCATGTCGCGGATCGTCACATTCCGCCCCCGGCTCAGGGCGAAGACCAGCGCGTCGGCCACTTCGGATGGTTCAATCAGAGAACCGTTCTCCTTTGCCTTGCGCAGATTTTCTTCGGGCCAGTCGGCAAGCAGAGCCGAGACCACCGGCCCGGGCGAGACTTGGCCCACCCGGATCCCGTGTTCACGCAGTTGACGGCGCATGGTCTGAACGAAACAGGTCATCGCCCATTTCGAGCCGGAATAGACAGGCTCCCATGGGATCGCCGAATGGCCTGCGACCGAGCAGGTCACCCAGATGTCACCAGTCCGGCGCGACTTCATATGAGGGATCACCCCATGGACGTTCTTCATCACGGCGTTGACGTTCAGGTTCAGCATGCGGTCGATGGTGTCAGGGTCGGTTTCGTCCAGATCGCCCCCGATATAGGTCCCGGCGTTGCAATGCAGGATGTCGATGTGATCAACTTTTTCAAGGATTTCGGGGACCATTGCCTTGCAGCTTTCGGCGTCCAGAAGGTTTGTCACCTGAGCGACGGCCTTGTCGCCCAGGCGCGCGGTCAGTTCCGTCAGCGCCACTTCGTCGCGGTCGACCATGACGACGGTCGCGCCCTCGGCCAGCAGCGCCTCGGTGGCAGCAAGACCGATGCCCGAGGCCGCCCCCGTGACCGCTGCGATTTTTCCGTGAAGACTTTCGGCCATGTCGGGCCTCCTTGTTGTTCGAATTGAATTTCTCAGACGGCAAGAAATCCGCCGTCAATCGGAAGGACGGCGCCGGTGACCATGGGCGCATCGTCGCCAAGAAGCATGACGATGGATTTGGCCACATCCGCGACTTCGGCAAAACGGCCGATGGGATGGCGCACCATCATCGGGTCTTTTTTGGCCGGGTCCGACCAGGCGGCGGCGGCCAGTTCCGTCATCGTGACAGTGGGGGCGACGGCGTTTACACGGATGCCGTGGGCGCCCAACTCCTTGGCCATGACGCGGGTCGCGCCTTCAAGCCCGGCCTTGGAGGCGGCATAGCACATGTGTTCCTCGAACCCCCTGTGCCCCGCGATAGAGGTGACGTTCAGGATCGCGCCGCCTCCGCCAGCGGCGATGCGGGCGCGGGCGAATTCCTGTGCGCAGATCAGGGCGGCGCGAAGGTTGATGCCCATGACCGCCTCATACCCTTCGTCGGTCATGTCCAGCACCGATTCCAACACGTTCGTCCCAGCGCAGTTGATCAGGAAGTCACAAGTGCCCGCCTGTTTCATGGCATAGCGCGCGGCGGTATTGTCCATCAGATCGACGGTGATGGACGTTGACCCGATTTCCTGGGCGAGACTGTCAAGGTTGGACGCGGTGCGCGCCATTGCGACAACCTTTGCGCCGCGACCCGCCATCTCGAATGCAGCGGCACGGCCGATGCCTTTTCCGGCGCCGGTGATGATGACGCTTTTGCCTGCAAATTCTGTGGTCATGGCGTCTGCTCCTTCTGTGGGGCGCAGGCCTTGTGATAGCTGCTTAGGCTGGCGCGAATACGCTCGATCAGAATGGCTTCGGGGTCGAAAGGCTTGCCGGCCGCATGGGCGGCGCGCGGCAGGTGCTGCCAGATCAGCGGCAATGGCACGTTCTGGCCGCGTAAGGCCTCCAGAAGTCGGTTAACGGCGGCCCGCGCCACGGGTGTGTTCCAGTAGTACCGAATGCGATCGGACAGCGAGTAATGGCGCATCAGGCGCTGTTCTGCCGGGGTGCCGTGGTAGTGGCGGGCCCAGTTTTCGGAGGACGCCAGCATCTCGTCTTCCATTGTGCGGAACAGCGGACGGTCGCCATAGTCTGGCAAAAGATCGCTGGCGATCAGGTCAAGCGCATAGAGCGCTTCGCGTAGTGCGAAGGTCAGCTCGGGGCCGACTTTCAGGATTGGAAAGCCGTCGCACACGAGGTCGCTCAGAGGCCCTTCGCCCTGATAGTCGGTCGAATGCGCCTCGAACACGAGGCCCTCGACGTCGTCAAGAACCTTCGTCAATTCTTCGGTTTGAGTGGGGTCATAGGCAACAACGTTGCGGTTGCCGAACTCCACGCCCGGCTGAACGACCAGACCGATGACGCGAGCAAGGACGTCTGACAGGCCCACCTCTTTGAACACCTTGCGATGAATCTGAAGGGTGGTTCGGGCTGCGGCGGCACTGGTTGGCGCAATCCGGTCCAAAGCGTGATCTGCCCCGCCGGGTGGGGGGACCTCGGTTCCGATGATGTAAAGCGGCGGCGGACCTCCAAGCGTTTGCGCAGTTTCTTCGGCCTGCACGGCCAGCCCGGCGGCGCGTTTCGCGGTTGTCTCATCGTCGAGAGCAGCAGGTTCGCCCGCGCAGCCCATAGAGGCGTCCAGATGCAGTTTCCTGAATCCTGCGGTTACATAGGCAGCGATCATTTCGCAGGCTTGATCCAGCGCTTCATCGGCGGGCAGGTCACGCCAGGGATTGGGGCCAAGATGATCCCCGCCAAGAATGATCAGTTCGGGCGGGCAGCGCTCCTCCCCGGCCAGGGAGAACACTAGGTCCGCGAAACCGGCGGGTGTCATGCCGGTATAGCCGCCCAGATGATTGACCTGATTACACGTCGCTTCGATCAGCACGGTGCTTGCCGTATCACGACCGTGTTGCAAGGCAGCGCGCAGGACCAGTGGATGGGCCGAGCACACGGATGTAATGCCACGGGGCGTTCCGGCGCGGTAAAGCTTGGCGAGGTCGGTCAGGTGGATCATGTTGCCCACTCCGCCCCGGCAATGAACGCATCCAGTTCTTCTCGGGTGCCCGCACCCTCCATCGGTCCGAGTCTTGTGACATTGCACGCCCCGGCGGCATTCGCATAGATCAAGGCCTGATCAACAGACATCTCCAGCCTTCGCGTCGCCACATAGGCGCCACCAAAGCAATCTCCGGCACCGGTTGGATCTACTTCCTTCACGACGAATGCGGGAGCGTGCGAGACGGTGTCTGCCACCTGATAGGTGGTCGATCCCTGAGCGCCACGTTTGATCGCAATTTCTGAAATGCCGAGCGAGAACAGACGGTCGATTGCCTGTTCCTCGCTGCTTTCCGGTGACATTTCGGCTGCAATGAACAGTTCGTCGCCCGACGGCAAAAGCAGGTCGGTCATGGCCAGCATCGTGGAAACCCGAGCGCCGGTTTCGGCATCGGTTTGCAACTCCTTGCGCATGTTGGGGTCAAGCGAGATGGTGCCGCCGCGCGCCTTGATCACATGCGCGGCACGCTCGATCATCGGCCAGATCACGGGGTTGCCCAGAAGCGTGCCCATCACGTGAAGGTGCCCGGCGCGGGCGACAATGTCGTTGACGGCCTCGGTCCAGGTCAGACGTCCGGCGGCCGAAGTCCACAAGTTGAAGACGAAATCGCGGGTTCCGTCCGGCCGATAGCGGACAAAGGCTGTGCCAGTGGGCAAGTCCGGGTCTATGATGACGCCTGACACATCGACACCGTCGCGTTTCAACCGGCCAAGATTGACCCTGCCAAATGCGTCGTCGCCGACAGCTCCGATCATTGCGGCATCGCCGCCGATGCGGCTACATTGTACGATGAAGATCGCCGGCGCGCCGCTCGGATAGGGTCCGATCAGGGGGATCGGCTCTGCAAACCCCGTCCCGACCGTTGTCGCAACGATTTCCGCAAGAATCTCACCAATACAAATGGTCGGGCCCAGACTGTCAGGCGCAAGTGTCATGGCTGATCCGTCATTGTCACACAGGTTGCCCGTTTGCGGCGGTAAGTAGCAGCCGCGCTGTCGTGTCATCGGTGACAAGCGTATCGACAAGGCCGCGCTGGCAGGCGGCCTTGATGATTTCGACCTTATGGGGGCCCGCCGCCGCCATGATCTTTTCGGGAATGGCTATGACCTCATCCAAGGGCATGCCGACCGTTCGATTATCGACTTCTGCCGAAACCGATCGGCCCTCACGGTCCAGAAACTGACCGAGGACATCGCCGATCGCGCCTGCATCAATCAATGCCTCCGGGGTCAGCCCCTGCGGCAGTCCGTGTTCAACCAGGAACGACTTTTCCGAGACGTTGGAACAGGTCAGCAGAACGGCATCCAGCGAGGCAAACTTGTCGAAATGCTCTTTCAAAGCGTATTGCGACAGAAACACGTCACGGTCGATCCCTTCCGACAGATAGATTGGTGCCGTCAGTACGGAATACCGTGCGCCAAGCACATTGGCGAAGCCGGAAGCAATTCCGAAAGAGTTCAGCGTCGAGCCCTTCGCAGTACCGCCAAGGATCGAAACGACCTCAAGATTTGGGTGGGTTTGCCGTGATAGTTTCCGAATGGCGGAATCCAGTGTCAAACCCCAGGAAACGCCCAAGGACGCCCAGTCGCCGGTTGCCAGCCGTTCGGTCAATAGCTCGGCAAGGGCTGCGCCAACCGACTTGTGATAATCATAGTTTGCTTCATTTGCCGGGCTGACGATGGCGCGCTTCAGGCCAAGACAGGTTTTCAGCTCTTCCTGCATCTCAATACGCGGCAGGAACGGCGATTCGATATGTATCTTCACGAACCCCAGTGACTTTGCCCGCTGGATCGCCTGATTGACGCGAAGGCGCGTGACATTGAGCAGGCGCGCGATGTCCGCCTGAGTCATCTCGTTCACGTAGTAGTGCCAGCAGATTTCGGTCACGAAAGCATCACTTTCTTCGATTGGTTCGCGGGCCAAGCCAGAATCCTCCCACGCCTTCCGGCGAATTCCTCTTGTTTAATGCTGGCAGAATTACATTTGTCAAGCAAGGCATACATTTGGAAATTTACACTTGCATGGATAGAAATGCATTTGTAACGTTTGCCTGGGAGGTAGCGCGAATCGGTCGGCATGACGCTGTCGAAGCCTGCGCTGAACTCCGACATAAACATGGGAGGAAAGCCGTGAGCTTTGCATTCAAAATGGGCGCATCCGCGCTTGCACTGATCGTCGCCACGACCGTCGCATCTGCCGATGGTCATGCCGAATTCTGGAAGAAGGCCGCCGAGCCCTATCAGGGCGTCACTATCCGGGGCGTGACGGAATCGTCGCCGCCTTCGCTTTATATTCGCGAGGTTCTTGCGCCTGAATTCGAAGCCCTGACCGGTATTCGCGTCGATGTCGAAACCACCTCGTGGGATCAGATGTTCGACAAGGGCATCAAAGACATGGAGGCCGGCACCGGCATCTATGACATGGTCTATATCGAACAGGATATCATCTATTCGTATCTTGCCCGCGATTTCCTGACGGACCTTTCGGGCTTTCTGGACGCAAACCCAGGTTTGCAGGCACCGACCTATGACGAAGCAAACTTCACGACCTTTGCCGACTATTTCAAGGATGCCGATGGCAACCTTTATGGCGTGCCGATGGAAGCATTCCTGAAGATTTATCTCTATCGCACCGACCTTTTCGGCGATGCTGACATTCAGGCGGCGTTCAAGGAAAAGACCGGCCGTGATCTGGTTCCGGCCACAACACACGCCGAGTATTCGGAAATCGCGCAGTTCTTTACCGCCTATGGTGAAGAAAATGACATGGATCTCTGGGGCACCACGGCTCAGGCGCACACAGGACACGTTGCCTCCTGGTATGAATACTACGAATCCGTTGCGCCTACGTTCGGCGTTTACAACTGGGGTATCGACGCCAACAACAACTATGCCGCATCGGTCGCCAATGGCGGTTCTATGAACGGCCCGGAAGCGGTTGAGGCCTTGACCTGGTGGCTCAGCATGCGTGACATCGCGCCGCCTGAAAGCCCGGCATCGACCTGGACGGAAGTCGGAACCACATTCGGCGCCGGTCGCGCCGCGCAAGGACTGGTCTACGGTGAAAACGCCGGTTGGATCGCGGCAGATGCCGAGAAGTCGCTGGTCGTTGGCAAAGTTGGAGTTGCCTTGCCACCGTTGGCGGACGGCGTGCTTGCCGAAGTCGAAGCTGGCAATGGCTACATCGGCTACTATGACGGTGGCGCATTCGGTATGCCGCATTCTTCCAAGAACAAGGAAGCGACTGCTCTGTTCCTTCAGTATATCGGCCAGAACGAAGTTCAGCCCGATTGGGCCGTTGCGGCTCCGCGCGTGACCAACACCGCGACCTATGATGACCCGAAGGTTGTCGCCTTTAACGAAGAACTGGGCGGCTATTATGACCTGATCAAGGACAAGGGTTATCTCTTCGCGGGGGCTCCGGCCTATCCGTTCCATGCCCAGGTGCGTGAAGCGACCGCTCCGATCTTCTACCAGATTCTGCTGGGCGAGCTTGCCCCTCAGGAAGGTCTTGACCAGATGGCCGCTGCCGCCGAGGCAACCCTGTCTGATCTTGGCTACCGCAAGTAACCAATCCTCCCGGTTGCGAAACGGGTCGCCGCTGTGCATGCGGCGGCCCAAACTATAAAGGCTGAAAACAGGCAGGTTTGGTGCCAGTATCAAGGCACCGAAACATGGGGGAGACACGCATCATGCAATCCAAGAGATTAGGCTGGATACTTCTGGCGCCGACCTTGGTCATCCTGTTCTTTTTCGGCGTGCTGCCCTTCATCTATGTTGTCTATGTCTCATTTCATTCCTGGAACCCTTTCGCGGTCAATCCGGATATGGTGTTCAACGGCGCCGACAATTTTCGAAAGATCGTTTTTGACGCGGCTTTTCTGAATTCGGTCAGTGTGACGGTGATGTTCGTATTTTTCGCCGTCCTGTCCGAATTGATCCTCGGCTATTTTCTGGCGCAGGCCTTCATGCGGGATTTTCCGGGCAAGGCGATTTTCCGTACGATCCACACGCTTCCCCTGATTATGGCTCCGATCATCGTGGGGTCGGTCTGGAAGCTGATGACGACGCCGTCGATCGGGATCATTCCGCATTATCTTGACGAATGGTTCGGCATATCAATGAATATCGGCACGTCGGCACCGGCCGCATTTGCCACCATCGTGCTGATGGATATCTGGCACTGGACGCCGCTGGTCACGCTGACGCTGATCGCCGCCCTTGTGTCATTGCCACCAGATCCGTTCGAACAGGCGCAGATAGACGGCGCCGGCAAGCGGCAGATGTTCTGGCACATCACGTTGCCGATGATTGCACCCGCCGTGGTCGCCACCGTCTTCATCCGCCTGATGGATGCGCTGCGCACCGTGGACGAAGTCTGGATGCTTACGGGCGGAGGCCCCGGTTCGGCAACACGCTTCGTCGGTGTGCACATCTTCAAAGAGGTGTTCCCGAAAACGAACTATGGCTATGGGTCAACGATTTCAGTGATCGTGCTTTACCTCACAATCGTGTCCTGCTGGTTGCTTTACGTCACCATGCTTGCCCCGCGCAGCAAGAAAGGTTGAAGCCATGAGAAAGCAAAGCCCGATCATCGGCATCATCTTCTGGAGCCTTGTCAGCGTCCTGACCCTGTTCCCGATCTACTGGCTGTTCGTCATCTCGGTAAAGCCAGCAGTGCAGCTATTCTCGACACCGGAACTGATCCTTACTGATCCCTATTGGGGCAACTACGCCAAGGTCTGGGGCGACCGGCTTCTGCGCAGCTATATGCTGAACTCGGTCATCATCTCGACAGGTAACGCCGTGATCTGCACCGTGCTGGGCTTTTTCGCCTGCTACGCCCTGTCGCGGTTCAATATGAGCGGCAAGGAGTCGATTTTCTTCTGGACGATCACCAACCGGATGGCGCCGCCTGCCGTGTTCCTGCTGCCGCTGTTCCTGTTGATGACGCAGGTCTACACTGTGGGTGAGTGGAAGCTGCTGGATACGCGGATCGGCATGATCCTGGTCTATTGCACCTTCAATCTGCCCTTCGCGATCTGGACCTTGCGGCCGACAGTCGACGGCATCCCCAAGGAACTGGACGAGGCGGCCTTTGTCGATGGCGCAAACTCATGGCAGGTCATCACCAAAATCGTGTTCCCGCTGTGCCGCCCCGGTCTTGCGGTGACCTTGATCCTGACCTGGGTCTTTGCCTGGAACGAATATCTGCTGGCCGCGACGCTGACCAACTTCAACGCGCGGACTTTGACCACGGGCCTGTCGGAATACGTCACCACGACCGGCACCGAATGGGGTGTCATGGCGACCATATCGGTCTTTACGCTGATCCCGGCGCTGATTGTTTTCGGCCTTGTGCAGAAGCATATCGTTGCGGGTCTGACCTTTGGCGCGGTGAAAGGATAATCCATGAGCGATCATCACGAAGAACCGCTGATCTCGGCGCTGTTGGAAGAAGAAGATGCCCCCGAGATCGTCACCGAACCGACGGGTTTCCTGCCGATCGATACCAACTGGTTCGACCGCTTGTTCATATCGGTCGTGATCTGGATCGCCTTGTCGCTGTTCTGGTTTCGCTTCGTGGAACCCCTGGGGCTGTCGATCTGGATATCCAATGCCATTGCCGCCGCTCTGGCCTTCATCATCATCAAGAAAGGCTGAGACATGGAATCGCTTGTCCTTGAAAAGAAAGACGACCTCAGCCTGCGCGATTTTCCCGCGATTGACCTCGTCGAGGAAGTGCTTGGAGCCCGCGATGTGCGTATCAAGCTGCACACTGTCGGCATCTGCGGATCTGATGTCCATTACTATACCCACGGGCGCATCGGGCCATTTGTGGTGAACGAACCGATGATCCTGGGCCACGAAGCCTCGGGCACGGTGATCGAGGTTGGCGCAGAGGTCTCCACCTTGAAGGAAGGCGACCGGGTTTGCATGGAACCCGGCATCCCCGATCCGAACAGCAAGGCTACCCAACTGGGCATGTACAACATCGACCCTGCCGTGCGCTTTTGGGCAACGCCACCGGTGCATGGCATCCTGCGCCCCACTTGCGTGCATCCCGAAGCCTTCACCTTCAAGCTGCCCGACAACGTCAGTTTCGCCGAAGCCGCCATGGTCGAACCCCTGGCCGTTGGCGTCCATGCGGCGACCAAGGCACGAGTGAAACCCGGCGACAACGCCGTCGTCATGGGCGCAGGTCCCATTGGTCTGGTCACTGCGCTGTCGGCGCTGGCCGCTGGATGTGCCAGGATTTACGTGACCGATCTTGCCGCAAAGAAGCTGGAGATCGCAGGGTCGCTCAGCCCCGCGATCATTCCCGTCGATGTAACCTCGCAAGACCTGACAGAGGTGGTCAAACGCGACACCGACGGCTGGGGCGTTGATATCGTGTTCGAAGCCACAGGCAGCCCGCACGCGGCCAAAACCGTGTTCGAGCCGCTTTGCCCCGGCGGCTGTGTCGTGATGATCGGCGGCCAGCCCGATCCGATCCAATACGATGCGGGTGCCGCGATGATCCGTGAAGCGCGGGTCGAGAACATCTTCCGCTACGCCCATGTGTTCCCGCGGTGTGTGGGCATGCTGAGTTCCGGCGCAATCGACGTCAAACCGCTTATCACGCGGACATTCGACTTTTCAGACAGCGTGCAGGCTTTCGAGATCGCTGCTTCCGCGCCGCCGGCGGATGTGAAGATGCAAATCGAACTGCCGCAATAAGGGATCAGGGACATGGCCAACGTAACAATCGACAATGTGAAAAAGCGCTATGGCGCGACACAGGTCATGCACGGTGTTAGTGTCGACATCGAAGATGGCGAGTTCGTCGTTCTGGTCGGCCCGTCGGGCTGTGGCAAGTCCACGCTCTTGCGGATGCTGGCCGGATTGGAAGAGATTAGCGAAGGCACGATTTCGATCGGCGACCGCGTGGTGAACGATGTGCTTCCGAAAGAGCGTGACATCGCAATGGTCTTTCAAAGCTATGCGCTCTACCCGCACAAGACCGTCTATGACAACATCAGCTTTCCCCTGTTGATGGCCAAACGCAGCAAGACCGAGATCGAGGAAAAGGTTGCCAACGCCGCCGAGATTCTTGACCTGACCAAGTATCTTCGCCGCTATCCCAAAGAGCTTTCCGGCGGCCAGCGTCAACGGGTCGCCATGGGCCGCGCAATCGTGCGCGACCCGCAGGTCTTTCTGTTTGACGAACCCCTGTCCAACCTTGACGCCAAACTGCGCGTGACGATGCGGATCGAGATCAAGGAATTGCACCAACGCCTTGGCACGACCATCGTCTATGTTACCCACGATCAGGTCGAAGCGATGACAATGGCCGACAAGATTGTCGTGATGCGCGATGGTCGGGTTGAACAGATCGGCAGCCCGCTCGATCTTTACGACAACCCCGTCAACACCTTCGTGGCGGGCTTTATCGGGTCTCCGTCGATGAACTTTGTCCATGGCAAGATTGTGTCCGAAGGTGGAGCGCGCAGCTTTCTGTCTGACAGTGGCCTGACGCTTCCTCTTCCGGAAACCACGGCAGAAGACGGCCAGACCGTCACCTATGGTGTGCGGCCCGAATTCGTTCAGGTCGGGGACGGTGGCGTCGAGATGGAGGTGGTTGCTGTCGAACCCACGGGCTCCGAGACGCAGATCTTCGCGCGCTCGGGCAAGGATTTGATCGATGCGCTTGTCAAAGATCGGATCAGCGCCCGACCCGGTTCCAAGCTTGGATTCGTGATCGACCCAGGCGACGTGCATCTGTTCGACCGCCAGACGGGTCAGCACCTCTGATGTCCCCGATCAAGGCCGTTATCTTTGATCTGGACGGCTGTCTCGTCGACAGCGAACCCTTGTCTTTGGAGGCCATCGCCTCGGAAATGCGGGCGCTCGGGATCATGGATGCAACGGCCGAGGAGATCGGGGACAAGTTCCTTGGCGTCGCCATGCCGGTGATCGCCGATTATGTCTCGGGCCGCCTTGGCGCGCCGGTTCCTGGTGACTTTGCAAGCCGTGTGGAAACCCAATTGTTGGCAGCCTATGAAACCGAGTTGCGCCAAATTCCCGGAGCGGCGGAGTTGCTTGGCAGCTTAGTGGCGCAAGGCCTCGGTATGGCGATTGCCACGGGCGGGTCGCTCGAACGCATGACAACCACCTTGAACTTGTCAGGTCTGGAAGGCTGGTTCGAAGGCACGGCCACAAGCGCAGCAGAGGTCAGCAAAGGCAAACCCGCGCCGGACATTTTCCTTCTGGCATTGGAACGGCTTGGGATGAGCCCGTCGGAGTGCGTGGTGCTGGAGGATTCGCCCCACGGAGTGAAGGGCGCATTGGCCGCCGGCATTCCGTCGATTGGGTTTGTCGGCGGCAGTCATCTGGAGGGCAGGCGCGACAGTCACGCCAGAACTCTGCGCGACGCTGGTGCGACCCGTGTCTTTGACCGGCTGGACGAAGTCCCGCGCTTCATCCTGGCAGGGTCGGAAAGGTCCATAGGTTGAACACCCTCGCGCACAACAAACTTGATGATCTGCCCGGAACCGTGTTGCGCCCGCGTTATCACCGGGATCGCCTGACGCCGGGGATCGTTCATATCGGAGTTGGCAATTTCCATCGCGCGCACCAATCCTGGTACTTGCATCGCCTGATGCAGGAGGGGCTTGCCCATGACTGGGCGATCATCGGGGCCGGCGTGCGTGCTTACGACAGTGACATGCGGTCCAGGCTTATGCAGCAAGACTACCTGACCACATTGATCGAGCTTGACCCGAAAGGCACATCCGCCGAAGTCGTAGGCTCAATGATTGGATTGTGGCGGTTGAAGATGGCAACGGGCCACTGATCGATCAGATGGCCGCCGACGAAATTCGCATTGTATCGCTAACGGTTACCGAGGGCGGGTACTACCTTGATCCGGTGACGAAGGCGTTCGACGAAGGCCATCCCGTTATCATTCACGATGCGTCCAATCCCGACGCTCCGAAAACAGCCTTTGGCGCGATCATTGCCGCGCTACGGCATAGACGGGACCGCGACTCCGGGCCATTTGCGATGCAGAGCTGTGATAACCTGCAAGGCAACGGTGATGTCTTTCGGCAAACGGTTGTCGGGCTGGCACGTCTCAGCGATCCGGGTCTTGCGGATTGGATTGATGCAGAGTGTAGTTTTCCGAATTCGATGGTTGATTGCATCGTCCCGGCGACGAGATCGAACGCGCTTGCCCTTGCCAAGGACATGGGCGTCACGGACGCCGCCCCCGTCACCCATGAGAATTTTCGCCAATGGGTGATTGAGGATGATTTTTGCGCGGGTCGGCCAGACTGGGACAAGGTGGGGGCCACATTCACGAAGGATGTGCATGGCTTTGAAGCTCAGAAAATCCGTATCCTCAATGCCGGACACCAGATCATTGCCGCCGCGGCTGAAGTCATGGGCGTTGAGACCGTGGCCGAAGCCATGGCGCATGACACGATCCGCGCATTTCTTGACAAGGTCGAACGCGACGAAGTTCTGCCTCATGTTAGTGAAGTGCCTGGGATGACGCCCCGCGACTATCTGGCGCTGACCGCCCGCCGCTTCGCGAACCCTGCCATTGTCGACACCATTCGGCGGATTGCCTTCGACGGATCGTCGCGGCATCCGGGTTTTGTCCTGCCAACGGTGCAAGACGCGCTTGTTGCCGGGGCACCGGTTGAAGGATTGGCGCTTGTCGAAGCCACCTGGGCAAGAATGTGCCTGGGTGTGCGGGAAGATGGCAGCAAGATCATGCCAAATGACCCGATTTGGGATCAGCTATCCGTCCACGCAAAAGACTCCCGCAGTAACCCTTTGCGTTGGCTTGAGATGCGCAATGTCTATGGAGATCTTGCCGATGCCTCTCGATTTGCGGAGGCGTTCGGAAGGTGGCTTGGGAAAATCTACAAGGACGGCGTAGAGTCCACGCTTGGCCAGTATCTGAAGGGCACTTGAATGACGTTTCTTGGCATTGATCTTGGGACTTCGGGTTTGCGCGCTTTGCTTGTCGATGAAAAAGGCGCGCCGATTGGCTCGACCGAGCAACACTATTCGGCACGTCATCCGCATCACGGATGGTCCGAGCAGGACCCGGCAGATTGGATCGCGGCGCTGGAGGCAGCGGTGGCTGAAATGCGGGACACTTATCCGGCGTTTTCCGAATTGCGAGGCATTGGCGTTGCCGGTCAGATGCACGGGGCCACGCTTTTGGACAAGGCAGGTGATGTCTTGCGGCCTTGCATCCTTTGGAATGATCAGCGGTCCCATGTCGAAGCGGCCAAACTGGATGCGGCGGCATCCGTGCGCGATCTTTCGGGGAACATCGTGTTTCCGGGCTTCACCGCCCCAAAGCTGATGTGGGTTCAAAAGAACGAACCCGAGGTTTTCAAGGCGACGGCCAAGGTCCTGCTTCCTGCCGCCTATCTCAACTTTTACCTGACTGGGGATTATGTCGCCGACATGTCGGACAGCGCCGGGACATCCTGGCTGGATGTGGGCAAGCGGGACTGGTCGGATTACCTGTTGGACGCAAGCAACATGCGGCGCGATCAGATGCCGCGCCTTGTCGAGGGCTCGGACGCTGCAGGCACCCTGCGCAAGGATCTGGCCCGGGATTGGGGGCTGAACGGCCCCGTCACAGTGGCTGGCGGGGCTGGTGACAACGCGGCGGCCGCCTGCGGGATTGGTGCCCTGGATGAAGGGCAGGCATTTGTGTCGCTTGGCACGTCCGGCGTGCTTTTGGCTGCACGTGACGGGTACCAACCGGCACCCGATACGGCCGTTCACACCTTTTGTCATGCCATGCCGGGGCGCTGGTACCAGATGGGAGTGATGCTTTCGGCGGCGGACAGCCTTAACTGGTTCGCGCGCATTTCCGGTCAGACACCAGCAGAGTTGACAGCGGTCCTCGGCAATGCGCTTCACGGCCCGGGAGAGGTGCGTTTCCTGCCGTATCTGTCGGGTGAGAGAACGCCCCACAACGATGCCGAAATCCGTGGGGGCTTTACCGGCTTGTCCGCCGGAACGACCCGTGAAGACATTACCCGTGCCGTCCTGGAAGGTGTGGCATATGGCTTGCGCGACAGTTTCGACGCCCTTGTTGCCACCGACGCGAAACTGGACAAGATCATAGCCATCGGCGGCGGAAGTGCGTCGCGATACTGGTTGAAACTCATCTCGACGTTGTTTGGCGTGCCCTTGCAATTGCCGGTTTCTGGCGAGTTCGGGGCCGCCCTTGGCGGCGCACGGTTGGGCCTGATCGCGGCCACCGGTGTTTCACCCGAAAGCGTGATCACATCGCCCGAAATTCAGGACGAGGTGCATCCTGACGACGATTTGGGCAGTGCGTTTGAAGAGGCCTACCAAGCCTTTCGCGAAGCCTACCCCGGATTGAAGCAAATTCAGTGACCAAGCAGCCTTTCGCGGAAACGGTAAGTTCCGCGCTTCATTTGGTGATCAATTTGACATCGATGAGGGGACGAACAACGGCCAGTATCGAAAGAAAACCCCATGGATAATGCCCTTGAACAATTCAGCGCTATGACCGTTATCGTCGCGGACACCGGTGACGCATCAATGGTAAAGCTGCAGCGCCAGCGCAATGGTCGATGCCCCTATCTTCAGTGCATTTCTCATTTGGTTTCCTCCCATGCATCTATGCAAGCTTGTTCTTGTGGTACGCACAATCCGTAGGTCGCTAAACCTACTATGTTAATATTTGTTTGTTTGCCATGCAAAATAAGATGCCAAAGGACATCGACTGAAGAAGCTAGCGGCTCTTTCGATCTTTAGGTAATGCATTGTATATTATGAATTAATGCCCTCCACCTCCCAGCACGATATCATCTCAAACCATAGCTCCCGAACGAAAGCCCAGATATCGATCGAAATAAGTGACTTCTTGACAAGAATATGTTGCTATAACATACAAAAAAGGAATTACGCTGACCGGAAGTCAGTTAGGGAGGATTTCATAATGCGGCGACTTGGTATTCATTCCTTTGTCTGGACCGGCGGTCAGACCCAGGAGGGGCTTGAGATGGCGCTCGATAAGTCCGCCGAACACGGCTACCGGATGATCGAGTTTGCCTACCTGAGGCCGGAGTTGTTTGACCTCGATCGGTTGGCCAGGAAGGCGCAGGACCTTGACATCGACATAGTTGTTACGATGGGTCTTCCGGCGGACGCTGATGTTTCAAGCCAGGATGCATCCGTGGTCCAAAAGGGCACCGCCATTTTGGCGGACGCGGTGAAGGTCGTCCGGGATATCGGAGGAATTCGGCTTGGCGGAATCCCCTATTCCATGCACGGCAAATACGATTCAATGCCAACCAGGGAAGGTTGGATGAACAGCGCCGGCGCGATCGCTGCCACAGCTGATGTTGCCAAAGATTGCGGTGTGGAGTTGGTTTTGGAAGTCGTCAATCGCTTTGAGAGCAACTTACTCAACACTACTGCCCAGGGTCTCAAGTTCATCGAAGACACTGGGCGCGATGACGTGTATCTTCACCTTGACACCTTCCACATGAATATCGAAGAGGCCAGCCCGGCGGACGCGATCCGCCTTGCTGGGGACAAATGCCGCTATTTCCATTTCAATGAAAACTACCGGGGATTCCTCGGCACGGGCACAATCGACTTCCCCAGCATTTTCGCCGCCCTTGTCGATATAGGCTACGACGATCGGGACATTGTCTTTGAAAGCTTTTCCAGTGCAATCGTGGATGAAGCGCTCAGCAGGGTTTGCGGCATCTGGCGCGACACCTGGGACGACAACAATCCGCTCGCAGCACATGCACACCAGTTCATCACGCAAAGATGGGCCGAGGCGGTGATGCGGCGTGATGTAAACGAAACGGCGTAGCCGATACTGTTTCCTCTCTATTTGATTTAAGGGACAAGGACGGGAAACCGGAGCAGTCAGATGATCCAACAATCTCTCGCAAGCAGCTCACCCCGAAAAATCCGTCGGCGGAACTCGATTGCTGCACTTCAGGCTCTGTTTGAACGCGGCGGTCTGAGCCGGGCGGAATTGGCCCGTCATCTTGGTTTGAACAGATCATCCTCGGGCAGCATCGTTTCGGAACTCGCCGCCAACTCGCTCGTGCGTGAGGTTACAGTTGAGGATCAGGGGCGTGGAAAACGTGCGGGGCGACCTGGAATACTTCTCGAACTTGATCCGCAAGCGGCATTTTTTGTTGGTGCCGAAATCGGTGTCGAACACATCACAACGCTTCAGATCAATTTGCTCGCCGATATCTGCTCGTATCGGGTGGAACCATTTTCAGGCCGCTCTGTTTCCCCCGAAGAGGCAGTTCAGCTAGCCGTGATACAGGCATTCGACGACCTGCCCGCAAGGATTGCCGAGGGCCTGGAGGGATTCGGACTAAGTGTGCCTGGTCAGATGGACCGCAACGGCCGGGTGCAGGTCGCGCCGTTGCTTGGTTGGCGCGATGTGAGTCTGACCGAATTGACTAAGACCACCCTCAACCGAGACCTTCCGGTCCTGGTTGATAACGACGCCAACGCTTTCGCATTTGGCGAAAGCTATCGAAATGCTCAGTCCAAAACAGGCGTTGCCCTGGTCTTGGTGATTGAGACCGGTGTCGGCGGCGGTATCGTGATCGACGGCAAGGTTTTCAGGGGCGGACACGGCCTGGCCGGTGAAATCGGGCACTTGGCGATGCAAGATGGCAAAGAACTTGAGAGCATCCTGGGATTGGGTCATCTTTTGAACAGCCACAAGGAAGGCCTGGATTTGCCTGAAACAAATCTGGAGAGCTTCTTGAGTGATGTGCGGGATCGGGTTCCTTCGGCCGTATCCATC
>Ga0209578_10001797_pt1 | contig 19093 bp, 15 predicted proteins | sample tdAd472_FD_187127 | JGI IMG/M metagenome (GOLD analysis project Ga0209578, IMG submission 187127) | Marine sediment microbial communities from the Atlantic coast under amendment with organic carbon and nitrate - tdAd47.2 (SPAdes)... | ecosystem: Environmental > Aquatic > Marine > Coastal >...
GGCTGTAGCTTTTCTAATTCTCGCTATTGGTTGTTCCAACTACATTAATTTAGCCTTATCAAAAGGTATCCAACGATTCCGAGAGATCGGTCTACGCAAGGTGCTAGGAGCAGGCAAAAAAGACATTCTCACCCAACTTAGTGTTGAGAGTTTCGCCTATCTGGCGATTGCGCTAGTATTGGCCATCATTATGGTGCAAATGGCCTTGCCTCACTTTAGCCATATCATGGGGCGGGATTTAAGTTTATGGACGAATAGTAATTGGTACCTAGCCTTTGGAACCGTCTCTATGCTAGGACTAATGGGGCTATTAAATGCTCTTTTTCCCTTTCTAGCCGTTTCGAGATTCAATTTAAACAAGGTAATTAAAGGAGGGCAAAACCTGACATCCAAATCGGATGGCAGCGGTACGATAAAGAATGGGTTTGTCATCTTTCAGTTTGTGACGGCTGTGGTCTTATTGATAGCGACTTTTACTATTCAGCAGCAGCTCCGATTTATTCAGCAGAAGAATTTGGGTTTACAAGCCGAGCAAGTAATGATCGTGCCCATTCGCGACGATAACATCCAAAATAACTTCAACACGGCCAAGGATTTATTGCTAGGCATCCCCGGGGTTACTTCCGTCTCGGCCATTTCAAATTTCCCTTGGGATCGTGGCTATTATAACTTCCAGTCTACCATTACCGGGCAAGGAAAGTCGATCGAAGCCGATTTACAGACCCTATTGGTGGAAGAAGACTTCATCAGTACGATGCATATGGAAATGCTGGACGGTCGAGCATTTTCGAAGGAATTCATCAGTGACGGTAGCAATGCCTTCATTTTGAATGAAGCAGCAGCGAAAAAATTCAACATTAAAAGCCTGGAGGGCCTTCGCATCAACATGACCAATGTTGCTGCTGGCGATCCCAAAGTTGGCGAGGTAATCGGCATCGTCAAAGATTTTCATCTCAAATCCTTGCACCACAAGATGGAACCGGTCGTACTCACGGTATCCCCACTACCTTATTTCCTGGACAATTTTGTCATCCGGGTGCAGACCGATGACCTAGCGCAATACATCAGTCAGGTTTCTGCTATTTGGCAATCAGAGTTGTCCGAGCGCCCCTTTGAGTACTTCTTCCTCGACGAAGCCTTCCAAGCGTTTTACCTGAAAGAGAGTCGGCTGGCTACGATTTTTAGCTACTTTGCGATGCTTGCCTTTATCATTGCCGGACTAGGCATCTTTGCCTTGGCTGCCTATTTGAGTGAACGGAGAATGAAAGAAATGAGCATCCGTAAAATTTTGGGTGCCACCGTTTTGCATATCATTGGTCTGCTCTCGAAAGATTTTCTGAAGCTGGTAGTTATCGCCATATTAATTGCTTCTCCACTAGCCTGGATCAGCATGAATCACTGGTTGAATGACTTTGCTTTTCGAATCCAGCTGCAGTGGTGGGTATTTGTCGGAGCCGGATTGGCTACGATAATCATTGCGATTGGAACAGTAAGTATTAGAGGTGTAAAAACCGCTAGAGCTAATCCGATCGATAGTATTAAACAGGAGTAGGTGGTGCCCTTTTGCGGCCAGCACCGCATATCTTCAAGATATCTCTTCAGGCTTTTCAGCTAAGCATTAGAATCTCACCCTCTGAGTATTCCATTCACCCTAATCGTAAATGAGAGGATAGGTTTTGTCCAGAAATTCTTAGTCTATTAGGAAGTATCCACAATTTTGTGGCGGATAGCCAGTTGGTTACCTGCAAGCACCTAATTAAGTAACTGAACCTATATACTCGACACTTTATGGTGGGCTCTTTTTGCGTTATACTGCGTTAGATTTTCTTCAAGTAGCTTGGGCTATTATCATCAAATCTGCCTGGTCTAACACAAAAACACCCTCCTCCAAAATTGACGATTATATACATCCAGCTACTTAATATATCACACACAAAATCATTCATTATTATTTCAACATTGCTACTTAGAAACATTTACAGTATATTTGTTTCCAAACAGAAACATCATGAGTGCTAAAAGAAAAAAATTATTGCCAAAAGAAAAAAGAGTACTTGAAAGCTTAGGTGAAAATATAAAACTGGCAAGACTAAGGAGAAAGTTAACAATGGAGCAGGTAGCAAACAGGGCAAATATATCCAGAAAAACACTTTGGCATATCGAAAAAGGAAGTGAACATATTAGCATTGGAATCATACTCCAAGTATTATCGGTTTTAGGCTTCAAGAATGATTTAGGAAATATTGCAAAAGATGATTTATTAGGGAGAAAGCTACAAGATATGGACTTAATAACGAAACAGAGAGGATCAAAAAGTAATCATAAATGAGGGAAATAATAGTATATGCAGATTGGAATAGCCTACCCGAGACCAAAAAAATGGGAATACTAAGAACTGAAAAATCAAGAGGCGAAGAAATTTTTTCATTTGAATATTCAGAGTCATGGATAAAAGGTGAGCATGCGCAAGAAATTGATCCTGACTTAAAATTATTTGTAGGGCCACAATATATAACTGATGAAAAGCCCAATTTTGGATTGTTCCTAGATTCATCTCCAGATAGATGGGGAAGAATGCTTATGAAAAGAAGAGAAGCTATATTATCACGCAGATCAGGAGAACCCCAAAAGAGATTAACAGAATCAGATTTCTTGCTTGGAGTAAATGATGAGACTAGATTGGGAGCATTAAGATTTAAATTAGAGGAAACAGGAGACTATTTATCAAATCAAGAAGGGATAAAAGCCCCTCCATTTACCAGCATAAGAGAACTAGAACAGGCAAGTTTGAGAATTGAAGATGATGATTTTTTTAAAGATGAAGAAGCTCAAAAGTGGTTAATGATGTTAATGGCTCCTGGATCATCCTTAGGAGGCGCAAGACCGAAAGCAAATGTCACAGATCCTAACGGACATTTGTGGATTGCAAAATTTCCAAGCAAAAATGATGATAAAGATAGTGGTGCTTGGGAATTCATAGTAAATCAAATGGCACGAGATTTAGGGTTAAATGTAGCAGATGGAAGCGCTAAAATTTATTCGCAAAAACAGCATACATTTCTCACAGAAAGATTTGATAGAACGAATAATAACGAACGTATTCATTTTGCATCTGCAATGTCTTTATTAGGATATAAAGACGGTCATAATTATAAAGAAGGAGCAAGCTATCTTGAATTAGTTGAACTGATAGAGCAATATGGAAGTGATCCAAATGATGATATCAGAGAATTATGGCGTAGAATAGTATTCTCTGTTGCAATATCAAATACTGATGATCACTTGAGAAATCACGGTTTTCTTCTTTCCAATAATGGATGGAAACTTTCACCAGCATATGATATAAATCCAATTGAAAAAGGAATAGGCTTAAGCTTAAATATTTCAGAAGATGATAATAGCCTTGATTATGATTTGTGCATTGAGGTCATAGATTTCTTCAGGTGGGAAGAGAAAGCAGCAATGGATTTTATCGAGCAGACTAAAAAAATTGTAAGCGAATGGAGGGCAAGAGCAAAGAAGATGAATATATCGCATAAAGAACAAGTAATGATGGAGTCGGCATTTGAAAGGTAATAAATATGATACTTATTTTAAACTCGGAAGTATATATCAGGGTAATCCAGATTTTTCCTATTTTTCTCTGACAACAGAAGAATTGAAAAAACAAAAATTGAAGTTCGTCATCATCTTAAACCATAAAATGATGCGTTTTTCAATCTGCTTATCTGGCCAAAACAAAAGTATTCGAAAAAGGTATTGGGAAATGTTCAAAAATAGCGAATGGAATAGTTATCATCTAGCCGAATCAATTGATGACAGTCTATCCATCATTGACCATACAATTGTAGAAAACCCAGATTTTGATAATAGAAGGGTTTTAACTGAACAAATTGAAACTGAATCTTTAAAGTTTATCAACGAATTGAAAGAAATACTTGAATGAAAAGTGTATTTCGACAATTTTAAATTAGGTCCAAACGATGAAATTCCTGCCATTGAAAACCGTTATACCCAGCATTGAAACTCATAATTCTAAAGCGTTTACAAGTACAAAGACCACTTCGACTAGACCAGAAATACAGAATGACCTTAAGTTGATAATTTTATCGATTTGGAGACCTATTCAATCAATGAAGTAGCTAAACAATATCACAATCATGCTTCGGCCTGTTTTTTCTAGCAAAAAGATGCTGTTCCTAGCGTCCACGGCACCGCCACCATAGTCATGCAGTCGAGTCCAGGTTTTTACAGTCGTAAAAGCCCGATAGTCCTGCCATTCATTTCCTAATAAATATTCTACCAATTCAACCGCTTCTTTCTTGATCTTGTAATAACTATATAGGTTTGAAAAAGAATCCGTGAGCGTAGTATCTATATTTCTAATGGAGACCTCCTGAACCTCGCCTGGATTAAAGGGAGCATAACTGTTGCCTGATTGATCAATCACCGGGCGTACACCTGCCATGATCGTATTGAAAAGCTCCGCAACCTTTAATTGTTGGAATTCTTCTTTCGTTAATTTTACTTCTTCTTTTAGTGGCCGATGGAAAAGCAAATCTTTTAGCCTTTCTTCGATCATGACCTGGCCCTTCGTAAAGCTAATGCTAAATAGGCTATAGTCCATATCAAACATGACTTCAGCAGCCTTAAAGCGTAACAGCGGAATTGCCCTGGCCGCAATTTCTTTTTCATAGCTCTTCACGGAAACCGCTAAGGTGGTAGTCGGCGCCACCTCTTCTTTGATCACTCTCTGCTCACGTACCTTGCTATTGGGCATCTCTTCAACATGAGCAGATAATTTATCCGCAAGATGCCTGAAGTACCAGTCTTGCACCTTTTCATAAATATATTCGGGCTTAGATTCAATATCGATGGACTTAGATTGGGCATATTGCTGGATAAGCTCTTCATCTACGGGATAATAAGGCGATTCCTTACCCAAAAAGTACTGAGGGTTATTGATGTTCATGTGCCTATAGGCCCTGTATCCAGAGGATAAGTAATCTCTTGCCAATTGATCAGCGAGACGATATTTCACTACATCCAAAAGGTTCCAGCTCACATAATTTTCAATGGTTGTAATGCTATAATAGGCCAGGTTATACAAATCGTATTCATTTTTGACTTGTATTTTATCTCCGTATTTTAAATTGATCGCGAAGTAGTCTACCTCCTTAGGTGCTTGGTGTTTCAATAGCTTGATGGAATAGCTATTTAATAACTCTGTCAACTGTTTTAAGGTGGGAATGGAATAGCGTTGAGAAAGCTCATGGATGGATAAAGCAGAATAATAGGCTTCATAAGTTGCCTCGTCTCCTTGACAAGCCGCTAAAAGAGCCATGGTCGGCCGAAGGAGGCCATTATTCGCAGCCATGATTTGCACTAAAACGGATGAATCTAGGAATATGGATACCTTTCTCATGCGGTGTTGCAATGGGTGAAATTATTCAGTTTCCGGAGGCATAGGAGTACATAATATACGGCTCAAGATACCTTTTTTACCTGTAAATCCTCCAATACATCAAAGGAATCATCGGCTATTCCCCCCTAAATGGCACGCTTCAACTTAAAATGCATTTTTGTTCCCTTGCTGTGATCTTCACGCATGCTTCCTTCTAATTGTCTAGTAAGCAGTGAGATGAGTTGTGTACCAAAACCCGTACCCTTGGCCGTAGAAGAAGTCGGTTTCCCAATCCCATTGTCTGCAACGATCAGCTTGAGGTATTTATCATCAAAAGTCTTTAAACTGATATAGATACGACCTTTTTTACCTTCTGGGAAAGCATATTTTAAGGAATTAGTTATCAATTCATTAACGATCAGGCCGATGGGGACAGCCGTATCAATATCCAATTCAAGCGGAACCATTTCACACTTGACTTCCACGGTTTCGCTGGCATCGAAAGTATCCAATAAATTATCGCTAAGGTTCCTGAAGTAATCTCTCATCTCAATAATTGCCAGGTTTTCACCTTGGTACAATTTCTGGTGGAGAATTCCCATGGATTGTACGCGACTCTGACTGGCTTTCATGGCGGATTGCGCCACTTCATCTTCCGTTTGTTCGGTTTGTAGTTCCAATAAACTGGAGACGATCTCCAAGTTGTTTTTAACGCGGTGGTGAATTTCTTTGAGGAGGAGTTCATTCTGCTGGCTCTTGGCTTCGATCTCTTGTTTTTGGGTGAAAAGCAGTTGATTAGTACGCTTCCGGCGCCGATTGGTGCGGTACAGGACTACCGCCAAACTGGCAAAAAGCAAACCTACACCACCTGCAAATCCAAGTTGCAGTCTTTGTCTACTCAGCTGGTTTTCATAGGCCAATTGTGCCAGTGCTTTATCTTGTTCGTTGGCCAGACTATCTGCTAATGCCTGTTGTTCAAATTGAAAACGGATACTAGCTCGTTGGTTTTCTTCCGTATTAATACTGTCTCGCATCTGAACATGTAGTTCGTACATCTCTAGTGCTTGAGGGGTGTTTCCGACAGCTTTATAGGTTTGATGTAAGAGCTTGGAAATATCTCGAAGGGTGGCTAGACTTTCTATGGCCCTTGCATGGGTTAGTGCTTTTTCTCCATTGCGTCGAGCTTTTTGGTAGTCTCCCTGCTCTAAATAAATCTGGCCTATGCTCAGCAAGGCATTTCCAATTCCTCTTTTATCACCTAGCAGTTCCAAAATAGCTAGGCTTTTGCGGTAAAAATCCAAGGCCAGATCGGGATGGCCCTGGGACTGGTTAACGTCCCCTATCTTTTCTAATACCGAGGCAATTCCGAGTTGATCACCCAGGGATTCACGAATCTTCAAACTACGCTGGTAATGATTCATGGACGCGGTGTAATCACCTTGTTGGTAATAATTATTAGCCATACTATATAGTGCCTCAGCGATGCCCGATTGATTACCCAGCGTTTCGAAGATGTCTAAGCACTGCTGATTGTAGTGGAGGGATTGCTCGAAGTCCTTCTGGTAATAGTAGATCAAAGCAATATTGGCCAGGTTTTTTGCGACACCCAATTGATCTCCCAATAATTCAAACTTTTTCTGGCAGCGCTGATAATAATCTAGTGCTTTGGCATAGTTGTCCTGATTCATGTAGACGAGGCCAATATTGCCCAATGCTCTCGCCATACCTAGCTGATTGCCTAATGCTTCATGAATGCGCAGGCTTCTCTGGTGATGTTCATTGGCTAGGGCATATTCTCCTTGATAGTAATGAATCACCCCTATACCTCCTAGTGCCTTAGCTGCAAGCGCTTTTTGATCTGCGGATTCGTAGAACGTGAGGCAACGATTAAAGTAATCTAGCGCCTGGGTATAGTCGCCCCGATATACGTAGAAAACTCCGAGTTTCCACTCAATATCCGCAATACCGAATAGATCGTTTAAGCTTTGGTGGATATTCAAACTACGTTGGTAGGCATCCAAGGTTTTGTCATATTCCCCTTTCCAATAATAGCTATTTCCCATGATGCCCAATACGGTTGCAATCTCAGCCTGATTACCCAGCGCTTCCCAGATTTCCAAAGCACGTTGACAGTGTTCTAAGGCTAGATCGTAATCGCCTTTACGCCCGAAGTAATCTCCCTTTTGTTTCAGTCCTTTAGCCATAACCTCTTGAGCTTCGGCGGTCTCTGCTGAGGTGTAGAGTTGCTCAGCAAAGTATAGGGCGCTGTCTGGGAGTCTTTCCTGATAGTGGGTAGCCAGTCTATCCAAGGCTTCCCAACGCTGGCTATCTGGTAGCGATTCGGCTTTCAATGCTTGCCGCAAGGAATCAGTATTTGTTACAGTTTGACCATTAACCGCACAAAGCCAACACCCCGTGAATATCAAAACTATAAGGTAAAGCGGTGCCTTCATCTTGCTTTTTTATTAAAACTACAAAAATTAGAACTTTGCATGCGAAAGCTCATGATGCGGATTTTTGCAAATCATCCAGAAATTTAAATATCCTAATGTAAGCACTTTTCAACTCCTCCTGGTTTGAGCTGTGTCTTCCGTTAGGAATGTACATGATGAAGTCCTTTTTTCTATCGAGCATCGGAATCATAGCCTCATAAGTTTCCGGTGGAATCTGGTTCATCAAGCTGATTCGGGTATTCCTTATTGTTTTGAGTCACTCCTACATCTTTTATTCGGCCTTATACACCTCCATTTCGATTTCAATCATAAAATCTGGTAATGCCAATGTTGCAACCCCAAGCCAGGAACCTGTCGGAAAATGTTTTTTGTAAATTTCATTTCTATAACCAGCTACTTCGAGGAATTTAGGCATATCGGTCGTAAAAACATCTTCTTTTACCACATCATCGAAGGTGCATCCATAATGCGCTAATATTTTTTCCAGATCGGCGTAGCAATTTTTCATTTGCTGCTCCATATCTCCGGCTGCGGTCGGATTTCCTGCATTATCCATACTTACTGCGCCAGAAATCTTGATGTGGTTCCCAATTTTTACCGCATGAGTGTAGCCGAAAGCGTTTTCTACTTCCGGCCGAAGCTGGAAATACTCCGGTTTTTCCGGTTCTACAATGATTTCTTTTTCAACTTCTTTTTCTGTTTGATTACATGCCGTAGCCAAGGTGAGAAGCACTACAATTAGAGCTAGCGGATAGGCTATATTAGTTATATTTTTCATGATGGTATTTTTATAAATTGAGAGAATACAACCTAGCGATCCTAACAATCACTAGGTTGGCAATACATTTTAGCTGAATAGGATTACTCCGTCTCCGCTAACAACTTCGTATTCACATACTGCTGAAAAGCGACGATCTTGCCATCCTTGAGGGTCCAGAAATGGGCGGCTTGGGCATCATAACTCCCCCCGTCTTTCCATTTGGCGTCGTAGCGTAGCGTCGCAAGCACTTTGTTTGCTGACATTTCATGGAGCTGAATGTCTTTTACTTTAAAGTATTCATGTTCCGCACCTAAGCGGGCAAAGACGCCTTCGAGAACTGCATTTGGTCCAATATAGGGATTGCCAGCTGCATATTTGTTGCCTTCCGCTTCATTCCATACGATGTTTTGGTCCAAGACACCAAGTACTGCCGGAATATCTCCGGTAGCAAAAGCTTTGTAAAGACCATCAATGATGCTCAAGTTACCCGGATCGGACAACAGTCCCAACTGCGTAAAAAAGGCCAAATTGTCCATAAAGTCCTGCTCTTGGGCAATCTTTCCCTTTTTCATTTTCACAAGTGTGGTACCACTAACATCCACTGATTTTCCAGTGGCCGGGATACCAAAGAAATCCCCCGTATGCTTGCCTTTGAAATTCCAGTGTTTAACGATTTTATCGCCTTGCCCAAAGGCATCGATGATAGTGAAAGAAATAGCTGAAAATCCTGTTAAGTAATTTTGGTAATAGGCTTTGAATCCTTCAATCCCAACAATGTTTTCCGGGCTCGAAACAAGTACGACATTGGGATCAAAATTTTTGCTATTGATCTTGTCGATTTGCCCTTGATTTATGATTTTATCCCAAGTGCTTTCGTACATTTTTAGGTTTCTTGTAAGGCTGTTTTTCTGCCCCTGAAGGCTTGCTACACTTAAGATAGTGATGAGGAAAAAGAATAGCTTTTTCATAGTATGTAATTGAAGTTTTGATGATGGAAGAATCGGCACTATTAAAAGTGCCTAAGATAATGCCTGAACTAACTTATTGTTTCAGTGCCACTCGTGCTTTATCTGCTCGCTCTTTGGCGCCTTTCATACCTTTAGCCACTGCTTTATCATAGTAATGTGCAGACTTTTCGTATTCTTTTGTGGTCATATAATAGTCCCCCATGCTATCATAGGAATTCGCTTCATTGGGCGCTAATTCAATATACTTTTTAAAAGCAGTCTTAGCTTTGTCCATCTTTTTTTCGTCCAGGTACATATAGCCCAAAACATTATAATTTGGGGCAAAGTCAGGACTTAGTTGGGCTAGTTTTTGAGCATATTCCAGCGCTGCAGCATTATCGTTATCGGTATAGGCAGCATGTAAAGACGCCCATTCATAAGCTTGTGGTGTTTTAGGATAAGCAGCGATCAGGGCCTTCATGTTTTCGCCGATTTTCGCTTTTGGGTCTTTGTCCCATATCGTTAAATGTTGACGAACGATCTGTTCTGCTTCATTCAGCTTATCGGTAGGTAAAGCCAAGGCTTTATCAATCAATTTGGCTTTCTCTTCACCATTGGAAAAGTAAATTTTTAAGACATAAGCCATGAGGAAATTGGGGTCAGCTTCGATAGCTTGGTCGAACTGCTCATTCGCTTTTTGGAAATTGAGGTTAGAAGAAAATTCCGATAACTTATAATAAGCAGCTTTTGCTACTTCAGAATCGGTAGATACTGGCAAATAAAAGTCTTGTGCAGTGGTAGTCAGAATGCTGCTCAATAGAATAGTAACTAAAAAGAATAGTATTCTCATTGGTATAAATTTTAAGTGTTATTAATTTGGGAGTGGATTAAATGTAAGACTGATTGAATTAATTAGATTGAATTTTCGGACCATCCAAATCTTCAATCTCAAAAGTGTTTAACAGCCCTGTTCGTATCGGTTCGGTAACATCATTGATGGCTTGCAGCCCGAATTCCAAACCTACCATGGTGCGTAGGGGGCGGGTACCATTGGGCATAGCTATCAATTCATCAAAAGTCCTGACAATCAACATGGGATCGGTAGGAGCACTGCTGTCTTCAAAAGCTGCATGTGTTTGATTGCCAAAATTTTCGACAAACGCCCCTACATGTTGGTAGGCCGTCGCAATGTCTTCACTGTCTGCCGGAATAATTGCGTTAAAAAAATTGGTAGAGAAAGGGCCTGGCTGTACTACAACTACATCAATGCCAAAAGGAGCCAATTCATAACGCATAGATTCACTCAAACCTTCCAGCCCCCATTTACTGGCATGATAAATGCCAAATCCAGGCACAGCACATCGTCCCGCAATGGAGCTAACTTGAATAATTAGTCCACTCTCTTGAGCACGCATTTTAGGTAAAACCGCCTTGGCCACTCGAAAGGTGCCGATGATGTTCAAGTCCAGCTGATCTTTAACTTGGCTGGAAGTAAACGACTCTATTGGTCCGCCGTATCCTCGCCCTGCGTTGTTGATCAAAACATCAATATGCTCAATTTGCGCAACCGCTTTGTTAACACTTTCATCAGAGGTAACATCGATGTCTAGAACATCCAATTTTAGATGATCAGTCGCGGCAAACTCCAATAATTCGGACACCTTTGTTTTGTTTTTTCCATTTGTATTACGCATCGAGGCATATACATGATGGCCTTTTTCCGCCAAGTGTTTGGCTGCCATAAGTCCAAAGCCTGAACTGCAACCCGTGATTAGTATATTTTTCATAATATGTGTTTTTGATTTTAACCTGTCCAATTGTTACCGCTTTGCAATTACCTGGGTACCTACATAGTGCTGAAATTCAATTACCTGACCTGCTGTCCATTTCCAGACCTGGATAAAAGGTGCTTCCCTTTGACAATCATGGTATAGAACCCGGTAGCGCCCGCTGACGGTAATTACATTGTTAGGAAGTTCTTGGTAAGTCAAGTCATAGAGCCTCCAATCGGCCCAATCTGGTATTAATGTGTCGAAGAGTTCAGCCAGTGAAGGATTTTCCTCGGGGAAAGTATAATCTTCCTTATCATTCCACTTCATTTTTCCAGCGAGATAAGGCTTAATGCCCCTAAAATCACCCTGGTATAATGTTTTATAAATGGCTTCGGTACTGGTAATTAAATCTCGTGAGCTTACAAATGTCTTTTCCTCCGTTTCCGAAATCCCTGGCGGAATTAATGCATCAGGATTTTCCCAGTTGTAATCCCCGTGATGATAAACTTGTGCATTTAAACAACATGCAAACAATAAAAACAGAAAAGCAAGATTGATCTTTAAGGTTGTCATAAAAGCTTGGGTTTTAGATATTTTCGAATTAGTGACAACTCAAAGGTGCAGGAATTCACAGCGGAGGAAAAGGGGTTCTTTCCGAAGAGTCGGTTTGGGCTTCCGAAGGCGTTTTGGAGTTTCCGAAGGGAATTAGAAGATGTGCTTAGGAATGAGGTTTAAATAAAGTATACAAGATAGAGATAGCGTTTTTCGCTGCTGGCAAGGCAAAAAAGACGATTATAGCCTAGCTACATGAGTATTTTTTTAACGCCGCCAGCGGGGAAAAGAATATTTCAAGATGTATACTTTATTGGGAACTCATTCCTTAGATCAATTGGATTCGTCGTAGAAATTCGTCCTTATAGGATTTTCCGATAGGAATGACGTTTTTAGCTATCACGATATGACTCTCGGCCACTTCGTCGATCTGTTGTAGGTTAACGATGTAGGACCGATGAATGCGCATGAGGTGGTCGGCCTGTAGTTTTTCTTCCAGGTTTTTCAGCGGAATGGAAAGAAGGTATTCCGTATTGGCCGAGAAGATCCGGCAATAACTGCGCTCTGCCACGACGTACAGGATATCCTTGATGAAGAGCTTCACCATCTTCTCTTTATGACGGATAAAAATGCGATCGCTGAGGATGTAGGAATCGTCTTCTGGTGCTGCTTTAGTTTCGTTGGCTGCATTGGGTTCATTTAACCGATTGACGACCAACTCAATGGCTCTTTGCAGGTCCAATTTTTTGTAAGGTTTGGATAAGAAAGCAAAAGGGCGGGTTGGTTTGGCGGCCTCAAAAGTAGCATCGTCGGCATTGGCCGTCAGGTAAATGATGGGAATGTCTCTCTCTTTTTGAATGGCTTTTGCCGTTTCAATACCACTCAAGTCACCCTTCAGTTTGATGTCCAATAATAAAATATCAGGTGAGTTTTCCCGGCAGTGGACAAGAGCTTCTTCTCCTCTGGGGATGATCCCACTTACCTCGTAGCCCAGGTTGCTTAGGTGCATAGAAATCTTAGCCGCGATGATCATTTCATCTTCAACGATCAAAATCTTGGCTGGCGTATTCATGTTTTGTTCAAGTTTATGAGGTGATGGATCAAACCGTAGCAAAGATAGTAAGTAATAAGCAGATTCGGGCACCCTTCTAAGGCTGGCAAAATCGGAAATACGAAAGCGGAAATCGGAAGTTGGAAAGCGGAAGTTGGAAGTTGGAAGTTGGAAGTTGGAAAACTAGCCTAGCCTAAGCGAGATTCCGCCTTCCGATTTCCGATTTCCAACTTCAAATGAAATTAATGGAATCTGTTTAGTACCCCTTATACTGCCCCGGCGTCTGCCCCATTACCGTCTTAAAGGCCGTATAAAAGGCCGATCGCGAAGAGAAACCCACTTCTTGGCCAATCCCTTCGACGGTCAGGTGATCACTTTCTTGGAGGAGTTGGCAAGCGGCTTTGATTCGATATTCATTGATATATTGATTGAAGGAGATGCCGAGGCGGTCATTGATCACTTGCGATAGCTCATGGGGGGTGGAAGCAATAGAATGAGCAACATCGGCGAGTTTTATTTTTTGGTTCAGATAAAGTTTTTCCTCTTGCATTAAACCCGAGAGGGATTGCAATAGTTGGTCTGCTTTTTCCTCACTTACCTTCTGATTTTGGTACTTGACTGGTGCTGCACCTAAAATAATCGAATAATTCTTTTTGCTGATCAAAAAACCGGTCAAAACATAGAAGACCAAAGAAAATAATAAAGGCCCTGATAAATAGGGGAAGCCATAGTAGGCTAGGTTATAGGCGATACACAAAAGCAGTATACTCGTGACGACCAGCAGCAGCCAATACTCCCGAACTGTCGCCTCCTTTTGGAAGACTTTCTTAACCAAGGGCACCACCAAGCAAGCACTAGCGATCATATACACAATCCATACCGCATAAATACCCCTTACGATTTGGTAATTCCAAGCATCAGGATGGCTTTCATAGGGCCAAATTAATCCAACCGTAACTATCGTCGTTAAGGGAAGCAGCAGATGCAAGCCATCCGACCTTTTGGGGCCAATGGTATCAGCTAAAAAATGCCGAACGTATAGCCATAATAAAGGGCCAACCAGGATACAGGCCGACAGTCCAATTTGCCGATAAATTCTATCTACGTCCATAAATACGTGAAAGACAGATTTTCCGATTCGAATACAGAGCATGAGCAACAAAATACCAAACAGCAGGTTGACCCAGCGCTTAGGCTTGATGAGGAAAAAAAAATAAAGGGCTAAAAGGAACCCATTGAATACCCCCAAGCCAGCCAGGAAAAATAATATTTGATTGCCGATACCCATACAAGAATGGCAAAGATAGCATAGCCATTGCTTTTAATGGCCATTTCTGCCCTGAAATCATACTAACCAGACAGCATCTTGAAAAGATTAAGAGTTGATCATCGATTCCGAGTACGGCAGCTTGCTTGCCAAGTCAATTTATATATTAGCGAGGCTAGAAAATGGGTCAAGCCTTGTGGTTTCTGACCCAAATAGATTGAAGTTGTCAGGCAAGAAATAACTTCCCTCCCAGCAAATTATTTCATAATAAAGTCTAATGATCATATATTTTGCTATTATTACTTGAATTGACTAAGAGCATATTGTACAATGAAAATACATAGGCAAAGCTTTCGATACCAAAATAAAGTCCTAATCGAAAAAGCGATTATAAAACCTCCTTTTAAATTGGAAAGAGTATTTCAAAATGAGGGCTGTTTTGTATATATGAAAGAAAGGGAGGCTAAATTTCTTTCCTCAGAAGATAGTTTGCGAGTTGCCGCCAAGGAGGCTGTATTGCTGAAGTGCGATACCTATTTCATTGATTTCATTAAAGAATCAGACCATAAAACAGTGGAGGTCATTGCCATTCATTTATATCCCGATATTCTTAAAAAGCTTTACATGCATGAACTCCCTTCTCTGCTGGAAAAGCAAACCTACAATGCCAAAACCAAACATATTGTTGACCAGGTTGTGATTGCCAAGTTTATAGCGTCTTTAGAATTTTATTTCCAGCATCCTACTTTGGTTAACGATGATTTGTTAGAACTAAAAATTAAGGAACTTGTATTACTTTTGATTCAGACCAAAAACGTAGAATCCATTTTAGAACTTATCACCGATTTGTACTCCTCAAGAACTGCCAATCTTAAAGAAGTCATCAGCCTGCACCTTTATTCCAACTTGTCGGTAGAAGAACTCGCCAAGCTAAGCCACATGAGTCTATCCTCCTTTAAAAGGGAATTTAAAAAGCAGTTTAATGACAGTCCTTCTCATTATATTAACACCGAAAAACTGAAAAAGGCGAAAAAATTGTTAGCCCTCTCTGATTTATCAATTAGTGACGTTGCCTTTGAAGTCGGGTATAACGACCCACTATACTTTACCCGACTTTTTAAGAAAAGAGAAGGTACTTCGCCCAGTGCCTATCGTGCTTCCCATCACTTGAGCTGAGTGTCCATATCGCTGGACTGATTGTCCATTTACCTTACATGCTCCACCAGTACCTTTGCCCCTATAACAATACAGGTAAAGGTCTATGCCATTACCTTATTTTTTATCTAAGCGCCTGTTTGGGCAGACCTCAATGGCCTGCAAGCGGCCAATTTCGGCTAATCATGCCTGCCCAAACATAGGTCTCTAAAAAATACCTGTTCTGACAAAAAAATGACTAGAAGTTTTCCAATGAAAAAATCAATAAAAATCATACTGTGGGTAGTTTTAGCTGCTTTCACCATCTTTTTTTTGACAAGTATTTTCCTGTTAGCAGATTTAAGAACTCCCGATATTAAAAATAATTCGCAAAGCGAAGAACAAATTCAGTTGGCACACAAGCTGCTGAATGATGCGATAAAAAAACAGGGCTTAGATCAAATAAACCAATTTTCTACTTACGAGATAGTGGGCATAGATAATTGGAAAGGCACGATGGGGAGAATGGCTACTCCGTGGGAATGGAATCAGGATAAAATGGCTTTTCGATTTAGTGTAGGTGATTTTGACGGACAAGCTGAAGTTTTGGAAGGAGAGAAAAAAGGTTTTATGGCCGGAATCCAGTCTTGGGATTATTACGAAAAAGTAGATGGTAAATATCAAACCAATGTGGAAGACCACAAAGGAAAAATATTCACTTTAGCCGCCTATCATTATTTTATGGAGTTAGGTAATCGCCTGGCTGATGCTCCTTTCATCCGATACGCTGGAAAAGACCAGTTGCAGGGAAAGGCAATAGAAAAAATATTTGTAAGTTGGGGAAATACTGTTACAAAGGACTATGACCATTATCTCTTGTGGATTGGCGAAGCATCTGGATTGATTGAAGCTACGACATTTTCAACCAGGGATAATCCAAAACCTGCGCCTGCTTTCCTCTACGGTTCTATGCGATTTGATGATTTCAGGAATGTCAATGGCATTTTAATTCCATTTAAGCAAACGGCACAAATGATGAATCCCAAAGACAATATAAATGATTTTATCCATCAATTAACTATTGAAAAATTTAGGTGGGATAATTTTGCCATTTCGGAGATTCGCCCCTTTTCGGAGATTAAACCTGTTGGGGATGATAAGCCTGTTATTAAATAACGCAGTTTTTCCATTCCTAGAAAACAACCATTTATTAGTAAAAAAACACATATGATTAATTTAAAAAATGTAGCCCTCCTAGTGTTTTGTTTCACGTTTTGGTCATGCCAAGAGCAACCCGTTAAGCAGGATCAATCTACTTCAAGCATGAAATTTCAAAACAAGGGACACGAACTTGTTTATAACATGGCTTCAAAAGTGGGGGATTACCAGCAATTATTGGATAAGAAAGATGTCACCTATACTTACACCTATACAACCCCTGATAATAAAACGGACATCAGCACGGAGAAATACATTTTCGATGGAGAATTATCTTATGCTGCTTATCAGAAACATGAGAGAACATTGCCCGAATTGGATGGCCTAGTTGAACAGGGGTTTGACGGGAATACTTATTGGTACAGGCATAATGGACAGTATTTGGAAGATGAAAAACAAATGAATAGAGTCATCTTCAATAGAGAAACTAATTTTTATTGGTTTGCCATGATGCAAAAATTATTAGACCCTGGTCTTAATTATGAATATCTCAAACAAGACAGCTTTGATGGAAATTCTTATGACATCGTAAAAGTTACTTTTAACACCAAAGAAGGAGAGGCTTCAGATATTTATCAACTTTATATTAACCAAAAAACCAATATAGTTGACCAGTTTTTATTTACGGTTGATTATTTCAATGTTAGCAATCCCTTTTTAATGAAGATGGAATATGAAGAAGTAGCGGGCATCTTAATACCAACTAAAAGAATATATACGCAAGCCAATTGGGAAGGGGAAACGCTGAATGAAAATTGGATAAAGGTTTCGTGGACAGATATTAAATTTAATAATGGTCTGTCAAGAAATTTATTTGCACCGCAGAAGAAATGACCTTCTCTGAGAGCTTGTTTGGAGGTAGGCTTTGGTAGCGAAAATATTAAGTTAAGTGTTCTTGCGAGACTCATTTTTGGCAGCATAGCAGCGCTACGGTGCCAGAAATAGCCGAAGTAAGGTTGCTTAAATGAATATTTGCAGCCCGAATCGCTACCTCCAAACAAGCTCTAACAATTTTTGTGGTCTCGGCTGGCCAGCCGGGACCACAAAAATTGTCAGCGAATCAAAAATGATGACATAAACCATTACTTAATCTTAAAATGCCGCAAATCATACTTAAAACTTAACATCGCGTATTGCTGCAAAACATTCGTCTGAATGTCTTCCGTATAAACCTCGGTGATATTTCGGCTCAGTGCATTATTTTGATTCAGCAAATCAAAAACAGTTAAGCTAATTTCTCCCCGGTCATTTTTGAATATTTTTTTACCCACGCTCAGATTCCAGAGTACATAATTTTGATCAAAATCTTCCGCTAAACCATCGTAGTAATCATGCGTCACATCTGTCCTGAATACAAAACCATCTCCCAAAACCCAACCAAATTTCAGTTTGGTCTTCTGGTTTAAGTAATTGGAATTGCTGGCAGATTGTAATGTATTTTCGACAAAATTGAAATTGCTTCGAGAGGAAATGGTAAAATCAACTCGCTCACTAATGTTGCTTGAAAGCGTGAGGCCAATACCGGCATTGGAGTTATTTGCATAATTCATTTCCTCGTTGATCAGACCTGGTGTGTGGGTGTGATTCGCCGTAAAATCAATGTTCAAACTGGACTTAATGGGTGTAACGGGAAATCCATACGTGACGAAGGAACGCAAATTATAGTAGCCATCCAGGTTAACGGGAATAGATATTTGAACATTTTCTTCCAAAGTAGGATCATAATCGGCTGCCGAAAAGTAAGTACTATTGGCCAAATAATTATTAGTCAGGCTACCACTAAGCATCGCAAAAAAGACAGATGATTTTTCGGTATTCGTTTTGGAATACCGCCCCATCAAGCTGTGTTGATAAGCCTGCAATAAATTCGGGTTACCTGCCGACAATTGTAAAGGATTGCTATTGTCCACCACATTTTGTAATTGGTCAATACTTGGCAATTCGGTACTCGTACGATACATCAATCGGAAATTCTCCGCGCGGGAAGGTCGATAAGACAACATCGCCATTGGCAATACATTCAAAAAATCATTTTCAGTAGTTGCTTGGTAGGGGAGGCTTTGTTCCGTTAACAATTCCGCCCATTGTACATTGGCTCTTGTCATCAATCGCCAGTTCCCCGATTTGTAACGATATCCCCCTCCAAGTGACTGACTAAAATAGTCATTGGAGAAGACATTACTCAAATCTTCATTGAACAAGTTATAGCCCTGCGTCGCTTCCTCAAAATCGAAAGTTTCTTTGGTGCTTTCTTCTTGTTGGTAACTCGCTTTGTAATTCAGCATGAGTTGGCTTTTCTCGTTAATCGGTTCAGTGTATTGTATGTTAGAAGCCAGGCTCCATTTATTATTATCGAGGCTTGAAAATTGGTCGAGCCTTGTAGTTTCTGTCTCAAATAGGTTGTCAGACAACAAATAACTCTCGCCCTCTTTTGGAGCATACCCACTAGTTAAATCAACGGAAAGGGTTCGTCCTTCTTTTGGGAATTTATGTCGCCACAGTAAGGAATTGTTCAAATTCAAGGTGGACAAGTCC
>Ga0209578_10001798_pt1 | contig 19083 bp, 14 predicted proteins | sample tdAd472_FD_187127 | JGI IMG/M metagenome (GOLD analysis project Ga0209578, IMG submission 187127) | Marine sediment microbial communities from the Atlantic coast under amendment with organic carbon and nitrate - tdAd47.2 (SPAdes)... | ecosystem: Environmental > Aquatic > Marine > Coastal >...
TTGGCCGCAATCGGACCTTGAGAGCTTCACCCACCGCCTCACGGCGGTTTAGACCTTCGGATTCGGCCTGTCGGGTACGCGCCACAAGAAGGATCGCATTATTCACGACGATCCCGGCGAGAATGATGAAGCCGATCATGGTTAGAAGGTCCAGATCCTGGATCGTGAACCAATTGAGCACTACAAGTCCCATGACCCCACCAAAGGCGGCAGGCGGGAGAATAAGCAGAACCAGCGCGGCATCCTTGAACGAGCGGAACATGCCCACCATTAGCAAGTACAAGACACCCACCGCCACAAGAAGATTCGGCCCCATTTGGCTGCGAACGCGTTCGAGTGAGCCTGCCGACCCGCCATAAGATATGTTGCCCTCCGCGCCAAGTGACGCGCGGATGACCGGCTCTACATTTTCTTCAATGATCGCAATCGCCTCTTCAAGTGCCACATTGTCCGGCGGCGTCACGAATATCGAAACGGTTCGGCGGCCATCGACGCGAACGATCTGCTGTTGCTCGACGCTTTGCTGGATTCGGACAAGATCGCCCAGTGGCACCACGCTTCCCGATGGGGTCGCTAACGGAATAGACGCAAGTTCTTCAGGCGTCGACCATTCCGGCGTCTTCAGAAGAATATCGATAGAATTCTGCCCATCAAAGTATTCGCCCATGAAGAGGCCATCGCCAAGTGCACGCACAATGCTCGCCACTTGCTGGCGGGACCAGCCCGCTTCGGAAATGCGCCTGTCGTCCGGAATAACATTGAGCGTTGGTTGCCCAAAACTTGGTTGGGGGTTGGGGTTGAAGCTTGCTCCGACATTCTGAGGTTCCGTCGGTGACCAAAGCTCGCCAAGCGCGCCCATGCCTGCCTGCACTGCCGGGAATAGAACCTCCGGATCATGCGCCTGCACGTTCAACACTATCGTGTCGGAACTACCAAAGCCGCCAAAAAGATTGCCCTGGCGCCCAAACCCAAATGTATCGGGAAAGCCTACGAGGATTTCGGAGTTCACAATCTGCGCAAGCTCATTCACTCGCGTCTGATCAAGTGCGCGAATACCGAGGCTGCCGCCACCGGGAAACGAAAAGATGTAGTAATTGCGGAGCGCGGGTTCGCGTTCCCCATCAAGAAATGGCTGCAATCGCTCAACGATTGGCTGGAGGATTTCTTCGTCCACGGTATCGAGTGAGGAGCCGGGGGGAAGCGCAAGGAAAGCGTCCACCGCGTCGCGCCTCACTTGCGGGAGGTAGCTTTGATCGGGGGCGAGCTGGGTCGAGGCGATCAGCGGCGCAATAATCAAAATGACAATCCAAGCCCGGCGCGCGAAGCGTGTGCCCGTAAGCGCCATCAGAAAATTCGCTACACCGTTCCACACGCGGTGACTTTCTTGGGTGGATTCGATGTTCTTGAGAAAGTGCGTCGCAGCTGTTGGTAACACCATTAGCGCCACAACAAGAGAGACGCTCACGGCAATCGCGATGGTGAGCGCAAGGTCAGCAAAAAGCTGGCCTTCGGCGTCATTGAGGAACATCACTGGCACGAAGACCGCCACCGTAGTCGCTGTCGAGGCAATAAGAGCGTTCACTACTCGGCTCGCGCCGATGCGCGATGCTTCGATCAGGCCGTGGCCATGTTCGCGCTGGCGCACGATCCCTTCGAGCACAACGATTGCCGCATCAAGTACCATCCCCACTGCAAAGGCGAGCCCCGCAAGTGAAATAACGTTGAGCGAGCGGCCCGTGAACTGAAGTACCGCAAGCGTCGCAAAAAGGCTGATGGGGATTGTCATCGCAATAATAAGCGTTGCCCGCATATTGCGTAGGAAAAGCCACAGCGCTCCCACTGCCAGCAAAATGCCTATAGCGAGGTTCGTCGTCAGAAGACTGATGGCGCGCTCGATAAAAACCGATGGGTCATAGGAATGCGCCATGTGAAGACCGCGTGAGGGCAGCAGAACTTCATTCATGGCGTCCATTTCGGTTTTGACGGCATTCACCGTGGTCAAAACATTCGCGCCGTTTGACCGGAAAACGCGCAGGCCAAGCGCTGGCTGACCATTCTGATATACCGCGGCAAAGCGATCCGCACGCCGGACATCCACTTCAGCCACATCACCCAGGCGCACGGGGCGCCCATCGCGCCAATCAAGAATTTGGTTTTCCAGATCATCGGGTGAGAATTCGCCCGTAAAGCGCATCATGTAAGAGCGGCGGCCAATGTCTACAAAGCCGCCCGTCACGTCTTGCGCGCGCCCAGCCACTGCTGCGATTTGCGGAATCTCGATGCCATATTGTGCGGCCAGGAACGGGTCAAAAAGAATTTCCAAGACCTCAGGCGCATTACCGGGACCCTGAAGCTCCGCCGCCGCGACGCCGTCGATCGCCTCAAGGCGCGGCACCACGTTTTCATTGATGAACTGGCCCTGCTCAATAATCGGAATATCGCTACCGGGCGTCGATTGAATGAAGAGGTATATGAGCGTGTCGTTTGCATCGCCCGTCGCTGCGCTTTGCACTACTGGCGGGTTCGCATCCGCCGGCAAAGGCGGCAGGCGGTTCATGCGGCTGATCACCTCGATGAGCGCCTGATTCATATCGGTATCGACGCTGAAGGTGAGATTGATATTGACGAAGCTCGGGTTGATGTTGGCGCGCATTTCCTCGAGGCCGGGCATGCCGCGCAGAACCTCTTCCTGCTCCTCTACAATGACCGTTTCCATTTCCTCGGGGCTCGCCGCGCGCCAGAAAGTCTGCACAGACATCTGAGGCTGTTCGATGTTGGGAAACAGTTGGATCGGCAAGCGCACCGCCGCGATAACGCCAATAAACATGACAATCGCAATGACGACGGCAACACCGGTCGCGTTCTTAAGACAATAGTTAATCAGCCCCATGGCCCAGCCCTTCCCGCATTCTTACGGGTTACCTGATTGAAATGCGCCCCCGCCTATGGCGCGCGGGGGATGAAGAACCCCGGCGCACCTAATTTGCCGGTTACGGCCCTCGCAAACCAATCAGAACTTCTCACGTGTGTGTGACGCAAAACCCGCAAGATACCTTGGTATTCAAGTCCTTGTGAGCCACACGAGCGTCACCCGTTCGCACCTGACGGTGATATAGGGCAATAGGTCTGGTGTCGCCTTACAAAGCAGTAAGGGTTTTTTGCTTGCCGAATGAGCACAAGGCGCCCTAACCCCCACCATTTACGGTGTAGCCTGGTCCGCTCTTGCGTCGCGTGCCTGCGGCCCCTTGTTTTTCGCGTTCGCCAGGAAAGATTAGAATTCATCCATGAAAGCTTCACCGGACGTGATTGGGTTCATCCTCGCCGGCGGCACCTCCCGGCGCATGGGCGGCTCGCCTAAGGGCCTGCTGCCGATCAAGGGCGAGCCGATGCTTGCCCACGTCATTCGGCGATTTGAGAGACAAGTGGACGCGCTCTATCTCAACAGCAATCTGCCACTGGATGCTTTTGCGGATTTTGACATGGAGGTTGTTGCCGACCTTGTTGGGGCGAGCGACGGTCCGCTGGCGGGGCTCATCACCGCCCTTCGCACGACAGGGACGCACCATCCAGATGTTTCCTGGGTCGCGACCATTCCGTGGGACTGTCCTTTCCTGCCCCTTGATCTGGTGGAGCGCCTTGCAGCACACGTTGAGCCAGGGGGCGGGGCGTTCGCGAAGAGCGGAAGCCAGCGCCATCCCCTCGCCGCCCTGTGGTCGGTCGATCTGCTTCCCCAGCTTGAAGCTGCTTTTGCAGAGGGAATGCGGTCGGCCACGGCCTGGGCCGAAGACATCGGCGTAAAAGAGGTGGCATTTCCCGCGGAGCCGGCGGATCCGTTTTTCAATGTCAATTCGCGGGAAGATTTGGCCGAAGCCGAGCGGCGCATTCGGTCTGGCGAAGAGTAATGGTACCGCCTCCCTGAATTGAACAGGGGACCTCTAGATCCACATTCTAGCGCTCTAACCAACTGAGCTAAGGCGGCCCAAATTCACGAGAACAAGGGCATAGACACTAAGGCCCGCACCCTTCAGAAGCGCGGGACCCTAGTCCGTTCAATAACCTAATTCAAGCGAAGACAACCCTCAATCAATGGGCGGTCTTAGGCGCGCAGATCGCGGCCAATGGAAAGGCTCTTGAGCACCACATCACGCTGCATTTCGATATTGCGGCGGCCAAATGCAAAGAACGCGGAAACCGCACGCTGGCTTGCGCCAAGGCTCGCGGCCTGCGCCTGACTGGCCGAGGTCTGCCAATTTGCAATACCCGTATCCCAGGTTCTCGTAGGCGCCGTAGGTGCTTCTTTCGGCGCCGATTTGCGCGGGGCAGGTGCTGGTTTAGCGGCCCTTTTGGTAGCTGTCCTGGGGGCGGATTTCGCCTTTGGCGCTGCTTTGCGTGCCGCCGCCTTCCGTGTGGTTTTGGGGGCCGCTTTCTTCGCGGATTTCTTGGCCGCGCGCCGGCGCTGAACTGCTTTCGCCATCTCCAATCCTACCTTTTGCTCTCTCATTTGGGGTCGTCTGGGGTTGCTCTCCGATCCAGGAGAACGCGTTTATGTTGCACTGCAATATCAATCTTTGCAATGCAGCGCAAGACAATCTGATGCGGGGCCCCCCTCGCGGTCCTTTCGAGTATCCTGAGAAAGCGATTCGGCGTCATCAGGCGTTCCGGTGAGGAGGGTGCGATATATGGGATTGAACAAAGACACCGACGAAGAAGCCGGCATTCAGGTCGGCCCCACCGACCGGGGCATGGTGCGCATTTATGTAAACGGTCCAAATGTGGACCTGCCTATGGATTTCGATCCCGATGAGGCAGACGAAATCGCCGAAGAACTCAAAGTCGCAGCGGCGGCAGCACGCGCCTCGAGCAAACAAAACAAACGTTAGTGGCGCGCGCTTTCCTGTTTCGTTAGCATCGCCGCGACCAACACTATCTTCCATGGGGGCATAGACTTTGGATCGACGTCCTGGCGTCAATCTTCCTCGACTTGACGAGATAACCGAGCCTGCCTGGGTTTGGGACATTGATCGTGCGCGCGTTGTTGCGGCGAACGAGGCGGCGCTCAGCTTTTGGGACGAGCCGATGCTGGCCGATCTTTTGTCACGCGATTTCGATCCGCGCGATGACATGTCAAATGCGATCGATCGCGCCACAACGTCGCCTTCGGGTGAGCCGACGCTCGAACAAATTCTGCCGCTGCGTGCCGTTGGCGGGCCCCGCCCTACGCGCTGCCAGATCGAAGCCTTAACACTGCCTGATGGCCGCAGGGGGGCGCTAATCAAGGTCATGGGCGAGGTAAGCGCGCCCGATCTTGAGGAAACTAAACGCCTTGCCAGCGCGGCTTTGGAAGCGCCAACCGCGCTGATGAGCGCTGATATGTCCGGACGCATTGTTGCCGAGAACGAGGCGGCGCGGGAGCTTTTTGGCGAAGGCCGCGAGCTAGAACTCGGCCAACGCATTGGGTCAGGTCGCATCGCAACTTCATTAATCGAAGAATGCATGGCCCATGGGCGCGCGAGCCGTACGCGGACGATCCCCACACGGTTTGGGCTGAGACTATGTCGATTAACCGCCCGCCGGGGTGAGGATCCGATCACCCATCGGCCGACAATTCTTGTTCAGGCGATGGACGTTCAAGACGAACGGGCGCGCGTTTCGGAAAACGAAGCCTACGCCGCTGCGCTTGCGGACTTTTTACGCGCAAGTACCGATTTCTATCTGGAGCTCGATTACGATTTGCGCATCATGCGCGCCTCGGCGGGGGTTGCGCAGTTGCTTGGCATTGGCGGTGACGATCTTGTGGGCATGCATTGGCGTGAGATCGCGGGCCGCAGCAATATACAGATTTCCCGCGAGATTGATCTCGCACTGGGCGCGCGCTCTGGGTGGGAGGACGCGGCGCTCGAACTCATCGAAGCTGATAGCCGCAGGCAGTATTTGACAACCGCGCATGTGCTCACAAATGACCGGGGCGATTTCCGGGGTTATCGTCTTGTGGCCCGCGCCGCCGAAGCGCCGAGCACCGCCGCAGGCGTCATGCCCTTTGAACCCGCATCAGTTGGCCGCCGCCGCGCGGCATTTGCGGAGATGGTAGAAAGCGCGCCCTGGGCATGCGTGGTCCATCGGGATTGGAAGCCGCTCTATATCAACCGGGCCTTCACCGAGATTTTCGGTCTCGAAGAAGGTGCAATGGACGAGCCCGAAGGCATCCCCCTCGCCCAGTTTTTGCCCGGCGCGGAAGCCGCGCTGAGCGAAGACAATGCACGGCTCATGCAGGACGATCTCGCCTATGCCGTTCGGGAAATATCACTTTCCCGGGGTGAAGACGCCGCGCCGCAGATCCTTCAACTGCGCGCGCGCCGCATCGATTGGGAAAGCGCGCCTGCCATCGAATATGTCATCGAAGATGTGAGCGCCTATCGCCGCGCCGGCGCAAGCGGTGAGGCATCATCGTCGGCCTTTACCGCGATGCTCGACATGATGCCCGAAGCGGTTTTCCTTTTGCGCGCCAACGGGCGCATCGAATGGGCGAACCTTGCAGCGTTTCGGATGTTGGAGCTGCCCGATGCGGGGCCCCCACCCCATGACCTTTCCGATGTCTTGAGCCCGGAAGATACAAGTTGGGCACAGGACTATGTGGTCGGTCTTGCGAAAGGCGGGCTTGCGCATCTTTTTGCCGAGGGACGCGAAGTTGCGGTCGTCACATCAAGCGGCGACCGTGTGCCCGCGCTTTTGGCGTTGGAACGGGTTGGGACGGGCGAGCCTTCGCAAGTGTGCGCCGTCCTTCGCGACATTTCAGAGTGGCGCAACGCCGAAGAAAAACAGAACAACGCGCCCGCCGAAGCCAAAACGCCATCCATGGGCAGGACCGAATTTCTTGCAAAGGTGAGCCATGAATTGCGCACACCGCTTACCGCCATCCTCGGGTTTTCCCAAGTGATGGCGCGGCAAGAGCTCGGCCCCGTCGGCAACCCGCGTTACGTGGAATATGCCAAAGATATTCTGAATTCAGGCGACCACCTTCTCAGCCTTATCAACGACCTGCTCGACATGTCCAAAGTGGAAAGTGGCAAACTGAATTTAAATTTCGAAAGCGTCGATCTCTACCACATGGCCGAGGGCTGTACGCGCCTCATGAGTCCGATTGCAGGAAGCCGGCAGGTAACCTTGCGCCACACCGTTGACGACACATTGCCGTCGGTTGTGGCGGATGAGCGCTCGGTGCGCCAAATCCTGCTGAACCTAATCTCAAACGCTCTCAGATTTACCGAGGAAGGTGGCGAAGTTTGCGTCAGCGCCGAATTGGACGAAGGCGGCGGGCTTGTACTTGCGGTCACAGACACCGGTGTGGGGATGAACGAGGAAGAATTGGCATTGGCTCTCGAGCCATTTGAGCAGGTGGAAAAAACGGTTTCCGAAGGCACGCCGGGAACCGGTCTGGGCCTCCCCCTCGCCCGGGCGCTGACCGAGGCCAATCGCGCCTTTTTCCGCATCGAGAGCGCGCCTCGAGCGGGCACTAGGGTCTCGATCACCTTCGCCAGCACCCAGGTGCTGGAGGAGTAACCCCCCTCCAGAGGCCGAAATCAGGCCCCTCGGGACCAATTTCCTGCGCCATAGTTGCGACCCATTCTCAAAAGATCATGGCCTTTGGGCCTTCCGGTTCTTTCCGGCCCAGCAGACATGCCGCTATGATGTAAGGCCCAATCCTTTTCCCGCCGGAGCCACCGCGCTCGTGCCCATGGAGAGTTGAACATGCGCCGTATCCTCGTTGTCCTCGTCGTGCTTGCCGTAACCGTTGTCGGCATTCTTTTGGTGGCGCCGAATTTCATTCCCACCGATATCTACAAAACGCAGATTGCTCGCGCGGCAGAAAGCGCCACGGGCCGCGCCCTCGCGATTAACGGCGATCTCAAAATTGCGTTTTTCCCGCGGTTTCAGCTTGAACTGAATGACGTGACCTTTGCCAATCGTGAAGGCGCAAGCCCCGATGACATGGCCACCATGGATCAGCTCGCTATCGGCCTTGCTGTGATGCCGCTGTTGCGCCGCGAGGTGGTAATCGATCGTCTGGTGCTTCAACGCCCGGTGATGAACCTTGAGATCGACGGTAACGGTCGGGGCAATTGGGAATTCGATATTGAAACCGATCAGTCTACGGAACAATCAGACGAAGGATCGGATGGCGAAGGTTTTGCTCTCAATGAAGTAAGCCTCGGGGATGTGCGTCTGGTGGACGGTGACGTGCGCTTTCGCGATCGCCGCAGTGGTGCGGACTATCACCTTCAGGATATTGACCTGACGGTGTCGCTGCCGACACTGCAGGGCCCCCTCGGGCTCGACGGGCAAATGACCTATAACGGTGAACGTCTCAATTTAGATACCGAGATCGCCTCCCCTCGTGATTTTGTGGGCGGAACGGCAACGGCCACGCAAATCGCGCTTCGCTCCGATGTGGTGCGGCTTGATTTCAATGGCTCCGCCGCTACGGCACAAAGCGGCGCACTGCCAATCGCCGGTGGCGGAGATGTGGAATTGAACGTGCCATCGGTGCGCAATCTTGCGGCATGGACAGGCTCTGCCATTGAAAGCCCCGGCGGGTTCGGCCCGTTGCGCATCACGGGACGCGCGGATGCAAACGGCAATTCGGTCAATTTTGGCGATGCAACGCTTTTGTTCGACGAGATGACCGGCAACGGCAATTTCAATTTCAATCTTGGTGGTGCGCGGCCAAGGGTGGTTGGCGATCTTTCGCTGAACAAAGTCGACATCCGCCCCTACATGGGCGAAAGCGGTGGCAGTAGTGGCGGGCGGCAGAGCAATGCCTCGTCCGAGTGGAGCGATGAACCCATCGATCTTTCCTCGCTTCGTGCGTTTGATGCGGATCTCAGCATTGTCACTGACGAAGTGATTACACCGACGTTGCAACTGGGTCGTTCGACACTTGATGTAACACTTCAGAACGGCGTGATGACGGCTGTGGTTGAAGAAATGGATCTCTATGAGGGCTCCGGTAATGCGCGTTTTGAAGTTGATGCGCGGAACGATGTGGCGGTCATTCGCGAGCAGTCCACATTCAGCCTTGTTCAAGCGCTTCCGCTTTTCACCGACTTGGCAAACTTTTCTTCGCTTGAGGGCGTCGGCTTGGTATCGCTCGACGTTACCACTCGGGGCCGCAGTCAACGCGACTTCATTAGTGCTCTCAATGGCGACGGTGAAATCCGCTTCAATGACGGTGCGATCAAAGGCGTCAACATTGCGCAGATGCTTCGCGCGGTGGGATCGGCACTTACGGATGTAGAAGTTCCGCGCGGGCCGCAGCAAACCGACTTTGCTGAACTAGGCGGCACGTTTCAGATCCGCAATGGCGTTGTGAACAATGTGGATATGCGGTTGCTCAATCCGCTGCTCAGGATCACCGGCGCCGGCGATCTCAATCTTGTCAACCGCACCATCGATTATCGGATTGTTCCGCAAGCCGTTATGACGCTCGAAGGACAAGGCTCCACCCGCGATATCACAGGCGCCACGGTTCCGCTTCTTGTCACGGGGAGTTGGGACAGTCTGAGCTTTGGCCCAGACCTAGAAGCGATCGGCCGCGGCCTTTTGGAACGCAGCCTGGGCCTCGGCCAGCAGCCCACAGGCGCTGGAGATGAACCGGCGGCTGAGGGTGAAGAAGAAGAGCCCTTGGACCCAGGTGAGCAGCTTCTACGGGACCTTCTGGGCGGTGGAGGCGGGGGTTCCGACCCGGCGTCAGACGGCATCAACCCTTCCCCCGAGGACGACGCCCCACTAGAGGGCGAGCGCCCTGTAGAGGAACAACCTGAAGAAGAGGAAGAGGAGCTTGACCCCGCGGAAGAGCTCTTCCGCCAGCTCTTGGGCGGTGACTGAGTTGTGTTCAAAAGGCCGGTTTCGCCTACTTGCATGAGGGCTCAATTCGTTTACCTTAACGCCCGCTTCGAGTTTTGAAGGAAGCAGCCTGGGCCTGGCTGCGGGGAGCGGGGGCCTTCAATCAGATATCTCGTGGAGGACTTTCACAAATGAACAGATTAATCGCTGTGGTCGCGATGGGCGCCGCAATGACGCTTGCGGGAACAGCGCTTGCCAATGACACGCTCGAAGCGACCTTTGGCAACGCAGTTACTGTGTCAACGGCAGATGGCACAGTCGTCGCCACATATTTCATGAGCGCCAACAACACATACGAAATGGAAACCGCGGAAGGCCGCACAGGCGGCATGTGGAACACCAACGATGCGGGCGAAGTGTGCTTGACACCGACCGAGGGTGAAGGCGGTTGTAATGCACTGCCCGAAGGCGTCAGCGTTGGCGAAAGCTGGACCGTCGAAGATGGCGAAAACGGAACGCTTACGATCGCGATCGTCGCCCAGTAAGTATCAACAAACGAAGAACCGTTGATCGGGAAATTGATCGACGGTTCGACATTCAATGCGTCAGCCCCCGATGGAGCATGACGTCATTTATAATTGGAGACTTCAAATGAAAAAAATCCTTAGCGTACTTGCCGCCGCTTCGGTGCTTACTTTCGGCGGTGCTGCCTATGCAGATAACCTTATGGACGACACGTTCGGAAACACGGTTACCATTGCCGATGCCGAAGGCAATGTCCTGGTCTCATACTTCTTCAACGAAGATGGCACTTTCTCGATGGCAGGAGCAGACGGCTCTTCCGTCGAAGGCACGTGGACACTCGACGGCGACAACATGTGTTTCACCGCCGGCGAACAAGAAAGTTGCCAGGAAATTGACGATCGGGCCGTTGGCGAGAGCTGGACCGAAACGCAAGAGGATGGGTCATCCATCACCATCTCGATCGTTGAAGGCCGCGGCTAAGTCACATCAATCCAAAGTCATATGGAAGCCGGTAGCTTCTAGAGCTATCGGCTTCTTTGCTTCTGAATGAACCGTAGATGCAGCCCGAGGCAACAAAACGCCGGTCGCGTTTTGATTTTCAATTCATCCCCCATCCTTATTTTCACTCTGCCTGATCAAACGGAAGGAGACAGAGGATGAAAAGGGGATTGGCGGCACTGGCCGCATTTGGAATGTTGGTGGCTGCAAATGGCGCCTCGGCGACGGGCCTTTTGGACGCCACATTCGACAACACGGTCACCATCAGCACAGCGGACGGCACCGTGCTCAGATCGTTCTTCTTTAATGAAGACGGCACCGTTTCCGCGCGCGTTGGCGATGAAACGATCGAAGGGGACTGGACACTTGAGGGCAACACACTTTGCCTTACGGCGCCTGATGTTCATGACTGTAACGAAATCGGAGAGTTTGCCATTGGTGAAACCGTCGAGTTTACCGATCCCAACGGAACGGCGTTGTTCATCAACGTAACGCCTGGGCGCCAATTGTAGATGCATAATCCAGAGCGTCTGCAGGGCGCCCTGGTTTCCTTTTTGTCGGGGTTGAATTATTGAGGGCTTCTGAAATCTCTTGTGTGGGGGCCCATGGTTTCGATCTATGACATTCGCGCCGCAGCCGAGCGGTTGAAAGGGGTGGCCGTTAAAACGCCGCTGCTCGAATTCCCCTTTCTCAACAAACGCGTGAGCGGGCGGGTCCTCCTGAAGGCCGAAACGCTTCAGGTGACGGGGTCGTTCAAAATTCGCGGTGCGTACAACCGTATCGCGCAGATGACCGAGGGAGAACGCGGCCGCGGATTGATCGCCTGGTCCTCGGGTAATCACGCCCAGGGTGTTGCGCGTGCGGCACAGATCATTCGGACACCCGCCACGATCGTAATGCCCGCCGATGCGCCCAAAGCGAAGATCGAAGGCACACAAGCGCTCGGTGCCGAGATCGTGTTCTTTGATCGATACACCGAAGACCGCGAAGAAATTGGTTATCGCCTTGCCGAGGAGCGCGGTCTCGTTCTCGTGCCTTCGTTTGACGATCCGGCGGTGATCGCCGGGCAAGGCACATGCGGCCTTGAGATTGCGCAACAGGCGCGCGAAGCGGGATACGAGATCGATCAACTTCTGGTTTGCGCCGGGGGCGGTGGGCTCACCTCTGGGTGCGCCATTGCGTTCAATGAAGAAATGCCCGACGCGCGCGTCTATACCGTGGAACCAGAAGGATACGACGACATTGCCCGATCGCTAGCGGCGGGCGAGCGATTGAGCGTTGACGACGTCACGCGCAAGTCGATTGCGGATGCAATTTTGACCCCGGCGCCAGGCAAGCTGACCTGGCCGATCTTGAAAAAGCACGTTGCGAGGGGGTTGGTGGTTTCCGAAGACGAAATTCGCAGCGCGGTACGGTTCGGGTTTCACACCCTCAAGCTGAAGATTGAGCCCGGCGGTGCGGCTGCCTTGGCGGCGGCACTCGCAGGCAAGATCGACCTCGCGGACAAGGTCACTGCCGTCACCCTTTCGGGCGGCAATGTGGATACGGAACTGTTTTGCAAGCTGGTTGGTTAGGCTGGCGCTTCGAGATCTTTAAACGCCTTTAATATTGCATCGAAGACTAAAAGCACTGAGGCGTGCCGTGCTGGGTAATCCTTGACTGCCGCAAGAACTTCCAATTCGGCAAAGCGCCCGGTGGGTGCGGGCGCGCCTTCTTTCAGCATCGCCTCCATTTCATCGTGGGCAGTCTGAATCTCCCCGCGCGTGGCGCCGATCACATTGCGCCCCACAATTGAAGCGGACGTCTGGCCGAGGGCGCAGGCTTTGACTTCCTGGGCGAAATCCGTAACGCGCGCGCCGTCCGCATTGATCTCCACATGAACCTCGCTGCCGCAAAGGCGGCTGACCGCATCACCGCTTGCGTCCGGCGCAACGAGCCGCCCGAGCCGCGGGATATCGGCCGCGTAGGTGAGAATCTTACGGCTGTAGAGCTGACTAATGGGTTCTGGCGCGGTCAAGTCGTTCGGCCTTCCGAAGTTAGCGTTCCCTGCATCATATGGCATGGGGAGAGGGTTCGGAAAAGGGTGCGACCAATCAATGGCGGCCCAAAGAAGAAGGGCCGGCGCGTGGCCGACCCTCTAACAGATTGATTTTCTTTAGGGCGCTTAGTTCCCAAGCGGGAAGCTGATACCGAAGAGCATCTCGGTCGCCTCGCCATCCAGTTCAACACCATCAATTTCAGCTTCTTCAGTACCGAAGTACCGAAATTGTGCGCTCAGACGCACGCCGTTATCGAGGTTGTAACCTGCCCCCAAGCCAAACTGATAGGCAAAGACCCAATCACTTCCATCCACACTCAAAACAGGATCAAGCAGTGCTGCATAGGTGGCCTTACTTGTGAATGGCCCGAGATCCGTTCCCGAACCAGCAATAGAGTGAAGGTGGATTAATGTAGACATGGTCCGTGTGTAAGTTCCTGGAGGCGCAACAACCGGCGCCGTAATGTTGTTTGCATTGACCTGAGCCATGCCAGCGCCCAGGCCAAAAAACGTCTCCCACGGTCCAGCAATATTAAAGTCGTACCAGACATTTGCCATTATCGAGAAATGGCTGACCGAACCGTCAGCAGGCACTGTCGCGGTTAAGCCACCAGGATTATATGGATCGCCAAACAGTCCAAGGCTGGGGACAACCACCGTGGTCAATGCTGTGATTGGGACCGTCGTAAGATACTTGTAAACATTGAGGTAAGTAACACCGCCGCCTAGGAACCCATAGTTTCCAGTCTCAACCAGTTTCATATCGCCATCGACTTGATTTTCGCGATAGGCCAACTCCAGTTCACCACGCCAGTGCTGATTCCAATTTCGTCCGTAGGCGGCACCCAATACAAAGCCAGAGTCCAGATCTTGGTCAAAGCTCGCGGACACGGTGGAGAATTGGTAAAACGATCCAAGCCCAAGGAACTGGGTTAATCCTGTCCGCGTCGCCGAAAAAGATTGCGACCCTTGGATATCCTGTTGAAATGACACACCGCCAAAAACAGTAAAGTAATCGCCAGCCTGCGCGCTCGAGGCCGCAGCCAAAGCCACCGCGGCGCCAGTGCTCAAAAGTACCTTTTTAAATTTCATTTCAATGCCCCCCGATTCGGCACGAAAGCAGGGGCCCCGGAGAGGGCCCGAATTCAGTTCGATTCAAGAGTAACCCCATTTGCCCCGGCGAAACAGCTATCTTGCGGAAAATCCACCCAAAGCGCTTACGAAGTTGCAGGAATGCCTCACCCGAAAGGGCCTGAGACCAGCGATATGTTACGTAAAACGGGCAAAGAAAAAGGCCGGCACCCAAAGGTACCGGCCCAATTCTTGATCACATTTGGTCTGGCTTACATGCCGCCGCCAAGTGGAACGCTGAGGCCAACCAGAATGTTGTGGCTTTCCAGATTGACTTCGATCTGGTCGGCGAGGCTCAGGTCCATCGCGCCGGTATTGAAATACCGGTACTGGGCCGAAAGCGTCATACCGTTGCCAAGATCGTAACCAAGGCCTGCACCGAGCTGATAGGCAAAGCCCCAGTCGGTTGATTCGCCATTGCCGCGATAGCCGTAGCCACCGGTGCCAAACAACAACCCGGTACCAGCACCAACTGCCCCGCCCTGATAACTGTAACCAAGGTTTGGCAAGCTGCCGGCGGTGGTCATGTCGAAATCGAGCGACGCATGCGCAAAACCGATACCCGCTCCAACGAACGGTTTGATCGGGCTGTCGCCGAAGTCGAAATCGTACCACACGTTGAACATGAACGACCACGTTTCCAGATCACCGTCCACATTACCATTGCGGCCAGCGCCTGATGTACTAGACGTAAAGCTCTTCACTGTCGAGGAGAGCCCCCGAACGTTCGTGTAGGTAAACGTGCCAGTTTTCGTCACGGTGTTGAGGCCCACATACGTCAAACGCGTGTAGTAGTATGTCAGGTACATAACAGTGAAATAACCGGTCGCATAACCAGCATAGGCGCGGCTGAAGGAGCCGTTAATCGCCGATGCATCCACGTCATTACTACGATATGCGGCTTCCAGTTCCGACCGCCAGCCGTTACCGAAATCCCAACCCACCGACGCACCAACAATCCAGCCGTCATCAAAGCCGACGCCACTCGCGCCAAATGACGTGGTGCGCGTTGCGGATGTCACCGTGTAGTAGTTAAACGTCCGAGAAATACCGTAAAGGCCCGTGGCACCGTTAAAGGTACCAACCGAACCGCCAGTATCAACAAGCGGGTTTTGTGCAGTGTCCCATTGCGGACCGGCTCCCGTTGGCGCTGGCCCAAGTGTCGACCCGGTTTTACCGCCTGTGGTCCAACTGGTTGCAGTAGTTTTTTTAATATAACCAAAACCGCCAAACGCCCGTGCCCGTGAGGCAAACGTTCTTACCGAGGCAGACGTCGATGTCGAAACAGTAAAACTGTCTTCCATCGAATTGATGCCCCCAAACAACCCGATGTAATACCCTGACGCGTTCGCACTGGACGCCGCTACAAGAGCGATTGTCGCCGCGCTACCGGTCAAAATTGATTTAAGATCTAGCTTCATTTCAAAGCCCCCATACTCGCAAAAAAAGGCGCCCAATCACGGACCGCATTCCATATGCGATCTCGCAGGGTCGTACTTTTACGACAGTTCATGCTAGTCCTTAGACCCGCCAGCACGCGCCGCCGCATATTGAACCCTATCACCAACGGACCCTAGCCCAAGGCCTTGGAAAGCCAAAAGCGTTTTTCGCGTCCCCTGGTAATTCCCCCGGTTGATGTTGCCAATCTGCAACGAAAACCCTTGCCAAAAGCCTACTCTGCCGCGCCTTTTTGCGCGCCATAGCCTTCCCATTCCAAGGCCTCAAGCAGCGGGCCGAGGTTTTTCTCGTAATTTCGCCACCTATCTTTCGATTTTTTGTACATAGGCTGGGTGACTTGGGTATTGGAAGGCGTCGCAACACGGCGCTTTTGCTTGTGGAAATCAAGGCAGTTTTCATCCCACTCCAGCTCAGCAAACTCAAGCATCTTGCGAATCGTGGTTTCGGGGTCAGACACAAGATCCTCATACTTCAAGTTGAAAATCTCGATCGGCAATACTTCGTTCCAGTGATCCATCAGCCGCTCATACTGGCGGTAGTACTTACCGGCATCATGCAAGTTTCGATTGTAGGAATGGAATTCATTGAAGTCATGCATAAAGCACGACAAGCATGTGTCTGGTGCTTGCCGTTTAATGTGTATGACTTTGGACTTCGGCAACGACAACGCAATCAGGCCCAACTGCTCATAATTGTGGGGCATTTTGTCAACAATCCGGTCGGAAACCGGCGACTTTCGAGCGCTGAGCGTGAGATATTGATGGCCGAGAATGCGCCAGGCGTCTGGGCCGAGCTTCAGATACGAAGATACCGCCGGCGCTTCGCCGGATAATTGAAATGCGCGGCGCATCGAACGCGCCATATATTCAAGCTCACCGGCACCAAAGACGTCGCGGTGCGCCGCGAATATCGACTCCGTTAGCGTGGTTCCAGATCGCGGCATGCCAACAACGAAAATCGGCTTGTTCGACGGATGGCCGAGACCAGCATTCTTTTCAAAGAATTCATTGCTGAATACGTTGATGATCTCATTGTATTGCTGAACGACCGCATTTGGATCGTGCTGAAGTCCTGAATTGTCATTCGCGAACTTGTAGTAGTCGAATGCTTTGTCGAAGTCTTTTAGATCGTCGTGGATCTTGCCTAAGCTATACGCCAGCGAAATCCGGTCCATGGGAGCGGATTCTTCGTTCTCAAAAATATCGATCATTTTTTGAATCTCTGGCTCTCCCCCCTTCCATTTGCGCACGTGGCTAAGGCCGCGATAGCCGTGCGCACGCGAAGGCAATTTCTCGATAACTTCTACGTAGCCCTCTTCAGCTTTATCCATGTGACCCTCATCTTCCCAAGTGTGCGCAATGCCTGACATTGCGGCCGGGTGATCTGGTTTCAGCTCGAGAACGCGCCCGTAGTAAAAACGTGCTTCGGCAAGGTCGCCCTGCATCCGAAGTGTTTTTGCAAGATTGAAAATCGCTTCTGCAAAGTCTTCTTTGAGCACAATTGCTTGTTCGAGATGTTCTATCGCTTCGTCGTAACGGCGCTGAACAAAAAGTGCATTGCCAAGGTTATTTTGAATGTTGGCGTCCATCGGGCGGCGCATAGCAGCGCGGCCAATCAAATCAACAGCCAAATCCTTGCGTCCACCATCTACAGCCAAAACGCCAAGCAAGTTCAGCGCATCCGGTTGATCGGGCACTTGCTGCAATATGCCCCGATAAAGCCGTTCAGCTTCTTCTTGGCGCCCGGATTTGTGGTGCTCGATGGCTTCATTCATCATCCGCTCGAGCTGATATCCGCTCATGACGCGTTTCGCGTTCACGCCAGCTCCGGCTCCGAGACCCGGAAGGGTCGGTGCCCGCCCTTGCTCCTGCCCACCTAATCCTGGCAGTGGTTGATTTGGCGTTTTCACTTGATATTTCCCCACAATTCTAATGTCTCAATAGGTCCTGCACCCAGCGTACAGGTCCAGCGCTCCGCCCCTTTGGGAGAGTTATGCATAGCCGCGCACCCATAGCTTATCACCACAGAATTGCAAAGGCCCCGCGGCGCAAGACGGTTAAGTCCGTCCTGGCTATTGTTATGCAGATATTTGCGCTAGATATGAATTTCAACCGCACGCCATTCGTCAATGCGGGCGATTTCCCAAAAATTGTGGATTCGCCGCGTTTCAAACAATTCCGGACCCGAACCTATGACCAATCCCTTTTTTGCTAACTGGAACACTCCTTTTGGCGCACCTCCCTTTGATGAGATCCAGGACCAGCACTTCGGCGCGGCATTTGATCGGGCAATCAAGGAATGGGAGGCTGAAATCGAGGTGATAGCGGCAAATCCGGCCGCACCCACCTTCGAAAACACAGTTGAGGCGCTGGACCGTTCGGGCGCGCTTTTTGACAAGGTCGCCGGGGTTTTCAACGCCATAAACGCGTCTGACACCAACCCGGCCCGCCAAACCGTTGCGCGAGAGCTTGCCCCCCGCGAAGCCCGCCTTGACGATCTTAGGCTGCAAAACCCCGATATTTGGGCGCGAATTGATGCGCTTTACGAGAATAAAGGCGATTTGGGGCTCTCAGATGAGGAGTCCGCGCTTCTCACTCGTTTTCGCAAAGACTATGTACGCGCCGGTGCGGCGCTTGATCCGCAAAAAAAGGCAGAAGTCAGTGATTTGAATGCCAAATTGGCGGGGCTTCAAAACAAATTTGCCGAGAATTTGCTGGCCGACGCTCAGGCTTGGGAGCTTGTTCTCACTGACGAGGCCGATCTTGAGGGCCTTCCCCAGGATATCCGCGATGCGGCTGCCGACGTCGCCCAAGAACGTGGCCATGAAGGGGCTTGGGTCTTCACACTATCCCGTAGTTCGTTCACGCCCTTTCTTACGTTTTCGACGCGGTGTGATCTCAGGGAACGGATTTACACCGCATATGTAGGCCAGGGTTGTAGCGGTAACGAAAATGACAATCGGAAGGTGAGCGCCGAGGTCGCGGCTCTACGCGCGCGCCGCGCACATCTCCTTGGCTATCCCACCCATGCCCATTGGGTGCTTGACGACAGCATGGCCGGCACCCCCGAGGCGGTGACGGAGTTTGTTGGGACCATGCTCGACCGGGCGCAGGAACGAGCGCGAGCCGATCTTACGGACATGCAGGCGTTGGCCACCGAAGACGGCGGCGATCACGAGGTGGCGCCTTGGGATTGGTGGTATTATGCCGAGCGCATTCGCCAGACCCGGTATGAACTCGATGATTCGGAAGTAAAACCCTATTTTGAGCTCTCACGTGTCCGCGACGGTGCTTTCGCTGTGGCGACAAAACTCTGGGGACTGACGTTCCACGCGCGGCCTGAGCTTCCCACTTATGCTGAAGGCATCGAGCCCTTCGAAGTACGCGAGGCTGACGGATCTCATGTGGGGCTCATCTACATGGATTGGCCGGCGCGCGCTGGTAAGCGCGCAGGCGCGTGGATGAATGCTTATCGCGCTCAGAACAAGCTCGATGGCGCGGTAACGCCGATCGTATCCAACAATTTCAACTTCCCGAGCCCCGGTAAGAATGGGATGGTTTTTCTGGGTGCCGATGAAGTGCGCACCGTTTTCC
>Ga0209578_10001800_pt1 | contig 19055 bp, 18 predicted proteins | sample tdAd472_FD_187127 | JGI IMG/M metagenome (GOLD analysis project Ga0209578, IMG submission 187127) | Marine sediment microbial communities from the Atlantic coast under amendment with organic carbon and nitrate - tdAd47.2 (SPAdes)... | ecosystem: Environmental > Aquatic > Marine > Coastal >...
ACCGACTGGTGGGATCTGGTTCCCTGATTCCACCGCAGAAAACCTACATCCAACAGTTGCGGACCTACGAACGTCATACCACTCAGGCAGGTTTATCGAAACTGCATGGCCTGCGCCATGCGTATGCGCAGTCACGCTATCAGGCGTTGACGGGTTGGGCCTGTCCTGCGGCGGGTGGACCGGTCGCAAACAGTTTAAGCACCGAGCAACGACAGCAGGACCATCAGGCACGACTCACCATCAGTCGCGAGTTGGGCCACGTCCGCGAGCAGATCAGCGCGATATATTTAGGCCGATAGGCGCCTCACAGAAAAGCCCGACACCCATGGAGCGGATTAACCATTCACGGGTGGAGGACGGTTGGCGATCATGACGCCATTCATCATGATCAAGGCCAAACCATGTCTTCGTTTAAACATCACGGAATCCCTCGTCTCCTAACGATACTGGTGTGCTGTTCTTGTGCTGCCGTCGGGAGCCATTCGGTAGTGGCGGCAGAGCGGCCCGTCACAACCATAAGTACGCTGACCCAAACGGGTCGCTATTCCGTGATGGTCGCTCAGCCGACCGCCGGGCAGCGGGATCTGTTATCGGTGACGAGAGCGATCACCATTCCAGGCGACATCGAAAGTGTGGGGGAGGCCTTCCACTGGATGTTGCGAGATTCCGGCTATCGCCTGGCGGCCGATGTTGTGCTGTCGGAGGAGGCGAAAGCCATGCTGGAGCTGCCGCTGCCAGCGGTGCATCGTCGCTTTGAGCCCATGCCACTCCAAACCGTGATGGGACTTATGATCGGTCCTGCTTTTCATCTCATCCAGGATCCCGTTCACCGCCTCATTGCGTTCGAGCGTTGCGCGGATATTTCCGCCCCCAATGCGACGGGAGGTGCGCAGTAATGGAAGCCTTTGTCATTGCCATCGTTTTTGTTACTGCATGGTTTTTGGGTGCTGAGTCCAGGCAAGTTGATCCAGAACCGCGTGCTGAAAGTGAGGCGGTTTCGATCGGCGATCAGATTGACGATCGAGAATGCTCCGTGCGTATTTGTGATCAGGAGTATCAGCTGATCATTCAGCGTGATCTGACCGTGCCCGTTGATCAACAGGTCAATGAAGATGGCCATTGAGCATCGCATGAGAAAACCTGCCATCGCATTAATCGGGTTCTGTCTTTGCGTCACGTTGCCTGTTAACGCGGATACCCGACAGGCAGCGGAATCACCATCTTCGAACGCACTGGCGATCGAGCAATCTGAGACTGAACGTATCGACTCTCAGCCGTTTCGTGCTGACCAATGGGGATTAGATGAATCGGAATGGCAGCGTTACCAATCTTTGCTGCAGGGTATCCGGGGCAGCGTGAGTCCTGCGACCTTGTCACCCCTCGAAGTGCTGGGCATTCACGCGCGTAGTGCCGATGAACGTCGGCGCTACGCTGAACAATGGGCAGTGATGATGCGTGACGATGCCGAGCGCATCCTGGCGTTTCAGCGGGCTTACGACGCCGCCCAGCGGCGCCTGTTCCCCAACGGTTTGTTGATCGACCCAGGTGTTGCAGCGTCCACCAAGTCGGATCAACGTCTGGCTGGAAAATTCGTGTGGCAGTCGTCGGACCGGGTGTTGTTCTTTACCGATACCCAATGCCCCACCTGTGATGCGGTCCTGGAGCGATTGGTCAGCCAGATTAAACAGTTCTCCGGCATCGATCTGTACCTGATCGATGTGTTTGCCGGTGATGAATCTCGCATACGTGACTGGGCGGCTTCGAAACAGATTGACCCCCAATGGGTGAGTGAGCACAAGATTACCCTGAACATCGACGATGGTGCGATAGGTAAGGTCTCCGCACATACGGGTCTGCAAGGACAAGATTTGCCCGTATTGATACTGCGGCGGGATGATCGCTTGATCCCCTTGCCGGTATCACGATTCTAGCGGGCGCCGGTCATGGGGAGTTGGCCGATCATACCTTGTGTCATCGGTTTGCTGTGGTGGTCGACGGCCGCGCAGTCGCAATCCGTGCCAGTGGGTTATCAGCAAGTCGCGATCGAATACGGCCTGCCTCCGGGCCTGCTCTACGCGGTGGCCTTGACCGAGAGCGGACAAAGCTCGCTCAGCGGTGGGCAGTTACGCCCCTGGCCGTGGGCGCTCAATATTGATGGGGAAGGGCACTATTTCCCGTCGCGTCAGATGGCATGGCAGGCCCTGCAGGCGGTGTTGACGGAAACCAAAACCTCGGTGGATATCGGGCTGATGCAAATCAGTTGGCGTTACCACCGTTCAGTCCTCGGCTCATCTTGGCAAGCGCTGGATCCCTACCACAACCTGCGTGTGGCCGCCGCGATCCTGCGCGACTGCTTCGTCGAACACACCCACTGGATTCAAAGCGCCGGCTGCTATCACGCACCCAACGATCCTGCCCGAGCTGATCGATACGGTCAGCGGGTCAAGGCGCACTGGATGCGGTTGACCGATACACCACAGGAGGTACACCTTGAGTATCCGTAAACAAAGATTGTTGCCAGTCCTGGTGCTCGGGCTCGTGCTCGGGCTGGTCATGAACTCCTCCGTATTGGCTGAGCTGGCGGTGATTTATGACAGTCGTCATACTCGGCCTTTAGCGCCGTTACTCAGCCCACTTTTGTCAAAGAAGACTCAATCGACCGCCCCGGCTGAATCGGGCGATCAGAATCTATCTTCAAAGTCCTTACTCGGTCCGGCGACTCTCAGCAATTTATTGCCCATACGGTCACCCGGATTGGCCGTCGGCGATACTGCCGATAGCCAACTGAATCCCGAGACCCTGGCGCGTTTGGCACAAGGGAATCCTCGTCCCTTCTTTCTCATCGGCTCGGATGCGGTGTCAGTGCAATGGCTGGCGACTCACCACGACACTCTCAAAGCCCTGGGTGCGGTGGGCATGCTGGTACAGGCCGATACCGAGGCGGATATGCGACGGGTTGCCGAGGTGGCACAGGGCTTATCCATCACCCTGGGCTCCGGGAGCGATCTGGCCGCCGCACTGGGTATTCATCATTACCCGGTATTGATTACCCGTGATGGCATCCGGCAATGAGCCTGCATCCGATGGAAGCGCTGTTGCGGCCTCCCGTGGAGTTGTGGTCCACCTGTACGGCGTTTGCGGCGGGTACGCTGGCCTGGCTCGCCCCCTGGGCCTTGATGATGCCACCGGGTATCGCAATGGCCACCAGCCTGACCTTTTTCGGCTTTGGCTTGTGGCGGGGCCGTCAAGCATGGCGTGTGTTGCGCTACCAGCATCACATGAAGCGGCTGCCGGATTACCAAGTGCGGGCCAACCAGATCCCCGTCAGTCGCCATAAGCTGTTTTTGGGCAAAGGCTTTCGCTGGACCCAGCAACACACCCAGCGCCTGCGCGATACCCTGAAGCCCGAGGTTCAACGTTACGTTCAGCCGGGCGCGCTTTACCAGTGGGCGCGACAAAAGGAAGTGGCCTGGGAATCGATTCCTGTCCTGTCTTTGCTGGCCAAAGCCCTCCGCAGTCGCAGCCGTTGGAACCCGTTGGCGCCACTACCGGCCGTCGGCGGCAAGCCCGCCCTGCACGCGGTTGAACCGCAAGAGCAGCCGGTGTGGATGGATCTGGGTGAACGGGTCGGGCACACGCTGGTGTTGGGCACCACGCGCGTCGGTAAGACACGCCTGGCAGAACTGCTGATTACCCAGGACATCCGCCGGGGTGATGTGGTCATTGTCTTTGACCCCAAAGGGGATGCCGATCTGTTGCGTCGTATCTACGCTGAGGCGAAGCGCGCCGGTCGGCTAGAGGATTTTTATCTGTTTCATCTCGGCTTTCCGGAACTGTCGGCACGTTACAACGCCATCGGTAACTTCTCCCGCATTACCGAGGTCGCGACCCGCATCGCCAATCAGCTGCCCAACGAGGGCAACTCCGCTGCCTTCAAGGAGTTCGCCTGGCGCTTCGTGAATATCATTGCGCGCGCCTTGGTGGCCCTGAAACGCCGGCCGGACTACCAGCAGATCCGTCGCTACATCAACGACATTGAGCCCTTGTTTGTGGAATACGCCGGCCATTGTGCTGGCGTTGCCGGCATAGAAGCCTGGGCGTCTCTGGTTGAAGCGCGCGCGGCGGATATTAAAGAGCGCAACCTGCCCAATGCCCTACGTGGGCGGTCGATGGAAGCCATCGCCTGCATGCGCTTGCTGCAGGAGAAGGCCATTTACGATCCCGTGCTGGACGGACTGATTTCCGCGTTCAAATACGACAAGACCTATTTCGACAAGATCGTCAGCTCCGTCGGCCCGCTGATGGAAAAGCTGACCACCGGCACCATTGCCGGGCTGATCTCACCGGATTACCAGGATGAGCACGATGCCAGGCCGATCTTTGAGTGGATGGATGTGGTGCGCCACAAGGGCATCGTGTATGTGGGACTGGATGCACTCACCGATACCACCGTGGCCAGTGCGGTGGGCAATTCCATGTTTGCGGATTTGGTGTCCGTTGCGGGGCATATCTACAAACACGGTGTCGTGGCTAAGGGTACTGATGCACCAGACCCGGAAACCACATCACGCTCGACCCCCACCATCTCACTGCATGCGGATGAGTTTAATGAGCTGATCGGTGATGAATTCGTGCCACTGCTGAACAAGGCAGGCGGGGCAGGCTTTCAGGTCACGGCCTATACCCAGACCTGGTCGGACGTGGAAGCGCGAATCGGCAGTCGGGCGAAAGCGGGGCAGGTGGCCGGTAACTTCAATACCCTGCTGATGCTGCGGGTGAAAGAGCTGGACACCGCCGCCATGCTGACCGAACAGTTACCGCGGGTTGAGGTCTTCACCCTGATGAGTGTCTCCGGCGTCGATGATTCGTCGGATCCCGGTTCCGGGGTCGACTTCAAATCCCGCAACGAAGACCGGATCAGTGTTTCGGAAGTGCCGATGCTGACTGCCGCCGATATGGTCACCTTGCCCAAAGGGCAGGCCTTCGCCCTGCTGGAAGGCGGCCAGCTCTGGAAAATCCGTATCCCGTTGCCGGACGACCGCGAGGATACGGCCATGCCTGATGACTTTGAGGCGATAGTCGAGGCCATGCGTCGCAGCTATATCACCAACGATCACTGGTACCGGGTCACCGATCACTGGTGGCACGCCGTCTCCGAGGCCGCGATCCGCACCTCAGACGCCGGTGAGCAGGCTTGAGCACGGTGGAGCCCCGTGATCCCCGACGGCCGGTTGCACAGCCGGGTACCGTGTCCCGGTTGCTGACGGGTATCGCCCAGTGCCTTAAATGGCTGTTTCTCTCCCTGATGTTCTCCATCCTGGTGGAGTGGATCGGCATGGTGTTCTGGTGGGAAGAGCAAGGACTTGGCCACAGTCGGCAGATGCTGGTGAATGAGCTTCAGTTCCTCGGCACCGACTTTCATCGCAGCTGGTTAACCGCCCAGCCGATGGTGTTCGCTAGTAACCTCTCGGATCGCATCTACCAGTTTGCCTTCGAGTGGACGGGCCTCGTGGATCTGATTCATTGGATCACACCAGTACCGTCCGCGGAGGAAACCGGTCTGAGACCGGTGCTGCACCGGTTTTACCGCCCCGTCGCCGACTATGTGCTGGCGGGTATGCAAATCACCCAGGTCTTTGCGGTACGACTCGCCATCCTGACGCTGGCCACGCCGGTATTTGGGCTGTTCACCCTGGTGGCGCTGGTGGATGGACTGGTGCGGCGCGACCTGCGGCGTTGGGGCGGCGGCAGGGAAAGTTCTTTCGTGTACCACTACGCCAAGAAAGCCGCCATACCGCTGATCATCATGGCCTGGGTGTTGTACCTGGCGCTGCCGTTCAGTTTGCACCCGTCCTGGATCATCCTGCCATTCGCGCTGGCGTTTGCCTTTGCCGTCACTATCACAGCCAGTACCTTTAAAAAGTACCTTTAATACAAAGTCATTGAACCAGTTGACTGTACCGTTACAGTCTGCTAGGCTGCATTTAAGCACTGTAAAAATACAGTCTGAGTGCTGCTTAGGAGGTAATCATGATCGCTCAAGCCGAACAGCTGCTGCAACGCGGTTCCAGTGTCACCAGTTCACTGCTGCCGGCGATTTTCAATATCTTCAGCCAGTGGCGCCTCACTGGTGCCCAGCAGATGACGCTATTGGGGCTCAGTAATGAGAAGACCCTTTACAACTGGAAGAGCCAACCCGAGAAGGCCAAGCTGACGCGAGACCTGTTGGAACGGGCCAGCTACATTTTGGGGATCTACAAGTCCCTGCAAATCCTGTTGCCTGATCAGGTGTTGGCTGACCAGTGGCTGGCCACACCGAACGACAACCCGCTGTTCAATGGCACGGCGCCGCTGGACCGGATACTTGCTGGTCAGGTGGTCGACCTGGCCGTGGTCAGGGATTTTCTCGATGCGGAGCGGGGTGGCTGGTGATTGCAATCGATACGCTACCCAGCAGCGAGGTCAATGAACCGGTCTATCGGGTCATACTGTCGCGCTACCCGCAGATCAACCTGTTTGAGCGCGTCTCCAACCCACAGGATTGGGAGGTGCTCTACGCTGTCGAGTCCCTGACGAATCCCAGGCTACGGGATGAAGTCGGTGATATTCGCCTGGTGCCGCCGGAAGACCGCGTCTATGGCGATGGTGCATCCTGGATCATGGCGGCCTTTACCCACCCGCCAGTCGATGGGCGAGGTGGTCGCTTCAACCGGGACTTCGGTATCTATTACTGCGCCGCCGATGAAGCGGTCGCCATCGCTGAATCGTCTTTCCACCGGGCGCGCTTCCTGCGGGAATCCCGAATCGACAAAACTACCCAGGAAATGCGCGTTATCCGCGCGCAGCTGGGGCAGACAACCCTTCACGATGTAAGGCGCCTGGTTGGACATGCCATTTACCATCCCGATGACTACGGTGAAGCCCAGCAGCTCGGTTACGCGTTACGTGATGCCAAAAGTTTCGGCGTTCACTACCAAAGCGTGAGAGCGCAAGGGGAGTGCTACGGGGTGATGCGTGCTCGAGCGCTGTCCGATGCGATCCACTGGCGCTATCTGCGCTACCACTATGACCAAGGGACGATCGTTGACGTTGAATCCCTCGATGGCAGTGGCAGGAGGTGATGGCAATGTACAAAGAACTGCTGTGGATCTTCACCCAACTCCCGGACGATTACATCGTCCTTGATACCGAAACCACCGGACTCCCTGACGAAAACGGCCCGCCGGATATCGTGACACTCGGTATCACCGTGGTAAGAAATCGAGAGATAGCGGAATCCGTCGAATTTAAAACACGGCCACAAAAACACATTTCAGAAGAAGCACAAAGAATACACGGGATCACCAATGAACAGGCCGCTGAATTCGAATCCTTCGACGCCCAATGGAACCAGATTGCCGAATACCTGAAAGATCGGCTTATCGTCATTCACAACGCCAGTTTTGACTGGCCGATTATGCTGGATCACGTTGCCCGCTACGGTTTATCAATGCCGCCAATTCAAGGTGTATTTTGCAGTCAGAAAGCAGCCATTCCCTGGGCGCAGGCAATGAACCTGTCGTGCAGCCACAGAGGACCGTCGTTAGATACTCTGACAAAAGTATTGGATGTTGAAGATCTTAGAGCTAAGAGTGGTGGAATTCATGGGGCGGGGATTGACAGCCGGATGGCGGCTCGCGTTATAGATGTAATGATACGTTATGGAAGAATGGATGGGATCTCAACGTTGAATAATGATGTCTAAAACTAATTTAGTCCGCCCGAGTCGCGACGGAGATCAATTTCACTACCTCTGGGCTGCCCGACGCTGCCTAAAGCTACTCACTGCAGAAAGTGGTTTGATGGCCGTGAGCATCGAAGGTCCGTCGCCAGGTGAGCAGCCAGGCGCCGAGCCAGTCGACGCCGGTGAAGAGCTGATTGATATTGCGGAGTATTTCGAAAACGAGGATATCGGACAAGCACGGTTAGTCCGGTACATGCAGCTCAAGCACTCAACGCTGCATGCAAATGATCCGTGGACGGCGAGTGGGCTAGAAAAGACTATAAAGGGATTTGCGAAACGGTATGGAGAACTACAGAAGGCGTACACCCCAGCACACTTGGCAAGAAAACTGGAATTTTGGTTTGTCACGAATAGGCCGATCAGCACTAGTGTGCTTGAAGCTGTCACCGACGCTGCTGGAGAGGCGAATCCCCGTCATCCGACTGAGCTGAAGAAGCTGCAGAAATTTACAGGGCTTACGGGAAGCGAATTGGCAGCATTCTGCGATCTTCTCCACTTCGAAGATAGCCAAGACGGGTATTGGGATCAACGCAATATCCTGTTCCAGGAGGTCAGTGCTTATCTGCCTGATGGAGACGTTGATGCACCGACTCAATTGAAGGAACTTGTTACCCGCCGGGCTCTTTCTGAAGGAGAACAGAATCCAACGATAACGAAGATCGACGTCTTACGAGCGCTGAAAACTGACGAAAGCTTATTGTTCCCCGCTCAATGTCTTATCGAAAACTACGGAGAAGCCGTTTCACGCGAGCAAGAATTCGAAATCATCGGCCAAATTGTTAGCGCGACGGGTCCGATCGTCATCCACGCTCCCGGTGGTGTCGGTAAATCAGTCTTTGCAACTCAGATTGGCAGAACCCTTCCTGATGGCTCAGCTTGTATTCTTTATGACTGCTTTGGTAACGGGCAGTATCGAAATGCGACCGGCTATCGTCATAGACACAAAGATGCCCTTGTTCAAATCGCAAACGAACTAGCTGCAGATAGTCTGTGCCACCCTTTAATTCCGACGATACACGCAGATGCAGCGGCATATGTTCGAGCGTTTATTTATCGGTTGAGTCAAGCGGTGAAAATCCTGCGCTCGTCTAATCCGAAGGCCTACTTATGTATTGTAATAGACGCAGCGGATAACGCTCAGATGGCAGCGGAGGAAGTTGGAGAGGCTCGATCTTTCGTACGCGACCTCATCCGCGTGAGTATTCCCGAAGGGGTTCGCCTCGTCTTTCTATGTCGCTCGCATCGTCAAGACCTTCTTGATCCACCGATCAATACGATACCAATTGAACTAAACCCATTCAGCCGTGATGAGACGACAGTTCTTCTACGGGAGACATTTCCCGAAGCAAATGAACACGATATCGATGAATTCCATCGCTTAAGCTCACACAATCCACGCGTCCAAGCCCTGGCCTTGTCTCGAAAGTTGCCATTGCAGGAAACATTACGACTTCTCGGCCCCAATCCTACAAGCGTAGAAGATACAATTTCGGACTTATTGGATAAAGCCATCGCGAATCTCAAGGATGCTTCCGGACCGATTGAGAAGGGACGCGTTGAGAAAATCTGCGCAGGACTGGCGGCGCTGAGGCCATTAATTCCAATCCGCATCCTTTCGGCAATGTCCGGAGTCGAGCAAGAAGCCATCAAAAGCTTTGCCTTTGATATTGGCCGACCTCTTCTCGTAGCTGGAGAGACCATTCAGTTCCTGGATGAGCCTACCGAAACGTGGTTTCGTGATAAGTTCAAGCCTTCTGCGCAAGGGATGGCGGGCTTCATTGCCAGCCTAAAGCCTTTAGCAAATGGAAGTGCATATGTAGCATCCATGCTACCTCAACTGATGCTGGAAGCTGGACAGTTCTCTGAACTGGTAGAGCTGGCGCTGTCTTCATCTGCTCTTCCGACAGGAAGCCCCCTTGAAAAGCGCGATGTCGAATTGCAACGACTCCAATTTGCGCTGAAAGCGGGGCTTCGATCCCAACGCTATCTTGAGGCAACCAAGCTAGCCCTGAAAGCAGGTGGAGAAACGGCTGGTGATGAACGACAACGTAAACTGCTTCAAAATAACACCGACCTCGCCTCAGATTTTCTTGAGCTTGACCTCATTCAAGAAATTGTTTCCCGCCGCACATTCGGCTCCGGATGGATCGGCTCTCATCATGCATACGAGGCTGCACTTCTTTCAGGTCGAAAGGAGCTAGCGGGAGACGCTCGCAGTCGATTGCGTATGGCCTACGAATGGCTAAGAAACTGGGCACGCTTGACGCCAGAAGAGCGCGAAAACGAACTTGTTTCCGATCAGGATATAGTTGAGCTTACCCTCGCGCACCTGAATATTCACGGCCCGAAAGATGCAGCTGAGAGCTTGAAACGCTGGAAACCACGGGAAATCTCATACAGAGTTGGTCGGCTTGTAACTCGACGTCTGATTGACCATGGACGTTGGTCAGATGTTGAGGCAATCGCTCGCGCTGCCGGAAACAATTCTTGTTTAATCCTTGCGGTCGCCGCTGAATTGCGTGAGGTTCATAAAACGCCTCCTGACAAAATTACCAAAAAAGTGCTGCGCCAACTTTCCACAGGCCGCATCAAACTTAGCAATCGCAATGGGTGGGATGACGGAGAGCCAGCAATTGACGCCGTGACGGCAGTAGTTGAAGCCGCATTGAAGAATAACCTATGTACCCACAACGACGCAGTTACGATACTGAACCATTATTTGCCCCCGGACCCACCCCGAGAATTCGCGTCACGGCTATCAAAAGCTCGCCAACCTCTTCTGCGCGCTTATTGCTTGCGGGCCGCTCTCGAAGGAACGACAATCGAGTTGATCGATGTTGCCCATTCCGAGTTGAAAAAGGAGCTTGAAAAGGCTGACAAACACTCAGCATCTCGAGATCTTCAGGAATTCCAAGAGGATATTGGTGCGCTACTCCCATGGCACAAGCTCTGGGCGTCAGTGTTACTTGGACAGGCGAAGAAAAAAGACGTTACGACCGAAATAGAGAAAGTGGCCGCCGCGTCTAGAAAAGCCGATCGCTTCCGATACAGCGAAGAGTCTCACACCTCGAATGAGATTGCCCTACTCTGGATGGATATCCTGCACCACTCTGAATCCACGAATGAAGAGTCGTTGGCGGCATTCAACCAATGGAAAGAGCAGCTTAAAAGGCCATTGTTCACCCCAATACTCAACGCGCTCTGTCGGTTGTGCGCACAGCGGGACGAAACGAAGCCTGCTTCACTGGCCTATGCAACAGAATCCTACACGCTAAATAAAGAAGAGCGTTCGGAGGCGGAAAGCACATCCGACGGGTATCTAGAGGTGGCGCGCGCAATTCTCACCACAAGCAAATCAGACGCAAAGGCCTATTTCAATGAAGCGGTGAAAGTTGCAGGAAAAATAGGCGAGGAAAATCTGGCTCGATGGGATGCCATGCTTGATCTTGCCGATCGTGCTGCATGCATTGACCGGCCATCTCCCAAAGTCGCCTATCAATTCGCGCGTTGCGCCGAGCTGACCTACCACTTTGTTGTGCGGGACAAGCATTTCCCCTGGGATAGCACCATTAACGCCTTATGCGGATTATGTCCGTCTTCCGCTGTCACCATCTTAAGCCGATGGCGAGACCGTAGTTTCGGATGGCACGAAAGGTTATTGCCAGTTGCGATCAGCAATTTAATCGACTGGGATGTCGTTGACCCTCGCGATGCTCTGCCGTTGATCGGTTTCCGAGCGCAGTGGGACTATGCCGAGCTACTTGAGCCGGTACTGGCAAATTCGAGTGAAGCACAAGAGAAGGCTTTAGCGAGCTGCATTCTCTATCGCTATGCCCAGTTCTCCAACCTCACTTCGTCAGAACTAAGAAGGCTTCAACAGGTGACGTCAAACCATGGCGTAATATTGGAAAACCTGGCCGATACAATTGTATCGTCTGAACGGGAGGAATCAACACGGACAAAGACTTCTCAACAGCAGTCACCATTCCTGACTGATAATGAACACAAGATCCCCTCATGGGATGATATCTTCGCAAACAAGGATATGGAGACAACAAGCGGCCTCACTCAAGCTTACCTTGCCTTCAAACAAACCGAGGCGCCTTGGCGTCATGAAGATTTCTTCACAGAGGCGATGCGTCGCATTCCTGTTGGTGCGGAACCCGGCTTTATTGGAGCCGTCGCAGATACAACTGAACTCAGCCTATACAGCTTTAGAACCTTTCTGGAGAGAGTACCAGAGAATTGGAAGGGACGACCAGCCATATCTCACGCCATAGCAAGTGCTCTAAAAGTTATCTGCCGCCGATATTGCATGGATGTGAGGAAAAATCGGTATTACGAAGTCATGCCTTTTGAAGTGGCGTGTTCGCTGGCGGATGTAAGCCAATCCGAAATTATCGATGTTGTGCTGGCCGCAACTGGTGAAATACCCGATCTAATCGAAACAGGACAACTGTTTTCTCTTGTCGGGCTTCTCGCGATCAAGCTATCGAGCGACGAGGCCGTGAGCGCATTGGCATACGGACTGGATCTGTTCAGCACTGCCTTGGAAGAAAATGATGGTGATGGGCCCTGGAGCGACGCATTTTCTCCACCCGTCGATCCTCGGGAAGCTATTGCTGGCTATATCTGGTCCGCATTGGCCGCACCGGAAGCTGTATTGCGCTGGGAGGCAGCGCATGTCGTTCTCGAACTTTTCCGTCTCGGCAGAGAGGATGTTACTGATTATTTGATGAGGATGGCCAATACTAAGAATGGTGGTCCATTTGTCGATGCACGGCTACCGTTTTATAGTCTTCATGCACATCAATGGCTACTCATTGGCTTGGCCAGAGCGACATTGGAAGCGCCGGGGTCGGTCGTACCCTACGCCAACCAGCTTGCCGACTGGGCACTGAAAGGCCAGCCCCATGTATTGATACGACAATTCGCCGCGCGCGCAGCACTTCAACTTATAGAAAGCGGCCATCTGGCTGATGAAGACGGACTTTCGGATCGTTTGAAGTGTGTCAACAAATCGCCGCTGCCCATTGTCGATTCCACAAACCATGAACGAAAAATTTTGCATAAGCACGATAAAAATGCCGAAACAAATGAAGATCAGTTCTATTTTGGTATAGACATTGGTCCTTACTGGTATGCGCCGCTCGCCCGGGTGTTTTCCTTATCCCAGGGTGACATTGAGGCGGAAGCCCTGAAGATCATACGGCACGATTTTGGCTTTAGCGCGAAAGGCCGCTGGGACGACGACGAACGGGCTCGACGTAGACTATACGATGATAACCGCTCCTATCCATATAAAGGTGACTATCCTCGGACCGACAATCTTCATTTTTACCATTGCTACCACGCAATGATGATTGTCGCGGGACGATTATTAGTGACTATGCCGACACATCGAAACCCGGATTACGGCGATGACGATGAGTTCACAGAATGGTTATCGGGTCACGGCCTCACGCACCAGAGTGGCCGTTGGCTCTGGGATCGGCGTGATCCAGAACCACTCACAAAGGGCGCGTGGTTATGTCGCGACAAAGAACATCCTGACCACTGGCACATAACGGATGGCGATTTTGACGATGCGCTTCGAACGCAAGACTGCCTTAACTTGTGGGGACACTGGACGGAAGCGGATGAAAAACGAGAACAATCTATGTCCATCTACAGTGCCTTGGTTACACCAGAAAAATCGGAAGCGCTTCTGCGTGCTCTGTCCACTACCAAGGATCTCCATGACTATGCAATACCGAGCGCCGGCAGTGATATGGAGATTGATACATCTGGTTTCGAACTGGAGGGGTGGGTCTTCGATCAGAGCAGAGATAGAGGGCTGGACAAATATGACCGTTGGTCGGGAGGAATTACTTTACCACCGCCACGACCGGCAGAATTCATCATTGAACAAATGAAACTTGAGAGCGACTCGGACCTTCGCATCTGGATAAATCAAACTACATCGCCGGTCATGGAGAGCCAGATCTGGGGCTACTACGACGAGGCGAAACGTCATGAAAGCACAAATCCCAACAGGGGCAGCCGTCTACAGGCGCGTGCTTCATTCATGGCATCAATATTGAAGTCTTTGGACCGAGACCTCATCATTGAAGTGCAAATAGATCGGCGCCGCCGATATCAGCCATATACAAGTAGTGAAGAAGATGACAACGAACGAAAACGAACCAGAGCAAAGCTCTTCCTTCTCGACAAAAACGGACAAATTCGTACCTGCTAATAGCCTCCTGGCGCTTGGTCAAAAGCTTGTTCAAGAGCTGGGCCTGGAAGAGTCAACCGACACGCTCGGACGCTGGATGGCTCATCATATTGCCGATCTCATGATTAATGCTGAGAACGCAATTGGAGATGAAAAGGCCGCTGCCGAACGCAAGTGTTTCGATGCAATTTTGGAGTTGTGGAAACACCGGTCGGAATTACCAAACGGCAAGCGTCCATTTGAGGATCTGGAACCTGTTATGCGGGCGATTGAAAGTCTCGATCCAGAAGACGATACTCCGCGCTACTATCGTGCGGTCCGCCCACCGAAGGGCGAGACAGTGGAAACTTCTGAACAAGAAGAATGGTTGAGTCTAGTCGACGGGCTGGACTATACGGCCAAAGTACTCATTGGCTACTGTCTTACTGAGGCCGCTGATGCTGCGTTAGATAAATCGAAGGAATGGATAGAACTTGCGACGGCAATTGATGATCAAAGCGTACCTGAAATTGTCATCCGTTACGTCTCGACAACTGCGGACGTCAACAAGGAGCCTGACCCGAATAAGGAGATCCGTTCGCTTCTCGATGACAGAATAAAGCGGTTACGGGGTTTTTTACGAATATCAGAATCCTTAGCCAACACTCTTGAACAGCGCATTCAGTCATTGCCCGCTGCCGAGGAAGAACCAGCAGATGAAGATACGTTGGTTATAACACCGCGACCAAGGCCACCTGATGACTTCCCTTCTGGATGAGCGATAAGGGAAAAAGCGGGTATAGGATATTCGAATATAATCAGTTAAGGGCACGTTTGGCGTCATTTTTTTAAAGTAATAATTTTAATATTTGCCTGGACAATCTCTCACTCTGGCTCAAAGTAAACTTTACATAAAAATTCAAAAACCACCCCACCCACCGAATAGATTTCCCATCGTCCATCGTCCCTAATTCTCGCATTATGCCCCGTAACAACTTGCGGGAGCAGCAGTGCCATGAAACGCCATCTCTGGCTACCTTCTTTTCTGATTATAGGCTTGGTTGTCACGCCGGCGGCTTTTGCCGATGCAGACGCCGAGCGCGAGGCGCTCGCCAAAGTCATCCATGAGATCAATGCCCTCGACTCATTAATCAAGCGTGCCGAGGCCAACGCCGAGCAGGATTCCCGTATCCGATTTCGTTATGACTGGTTGCGTCAGGACCTGAAGAACATCAAGGACGGCATCCAGTCACACATCGACTCTCCCCGTGCTCAGCCTCGCTCATTTCCGCCATTGCGCGGCGATTACCGTCGATAGGTTTTGTCATGAACGCCGCACAACAAACAGCTTTTCAAGCCGGTTCCGGTATTACCCCAGCCACCATGCTGACGGCCATCGCGTCGATGGTGTTGGTGTTGGCGTTTGTCTGGGTGATTTGGGTGGCTTTAGGCACTTTTAGGGCATGGCAGGAAGGGCAGGCCACGCTCTTTGATCTGACCTGGAGCACTCTGCGGGCAAGCATTGTGTTGATGGTTTTGGGCTTCTATTTGCGGTGAGTCGATCGAGTTGAGACCGAGAAAGTCCGGTAAGGGCAAACGGCGATGCAGCGCAGTGGGATGCGGGGATGGTTCCCCTTTTTATCAGCATTACAGAAGAGGACATTTGTTATGGACACATCAAATACAAAAAACGATTTCAACAAGCAATCTGTTGCCATCCGCAAGTCGCTATCGGCAGCGGTCGCGGTGCTACTACCAATGCCGCTCTGGGCGGCGTTGCCGACGCCGGTTGCGCCGAGTACGGCGCCGCCGGCGGGTGACTGGATCGGCTTGATTCAGGGCTACATCAAGGATGGCGGCTTGGTACTCGGATTGGCCATTGCAGTGCTGGGTTTTCTCTGGATCGCCTATCTGGGCTTCGCGAAATTCAATGAAGCTCGCCAGGGCAAGGCGGAGTGGGCTGAAGTCGGTGTCCTGGGAATTGTCGGCGCGATCGTGCTGATCTTCGCCAGCTATCTGCTCACAGAAGCGGCTGGGGTTATTTAACAGCCAGCGTCAATATCAACTTGCCGTAGGAGATACGAATGTCCAACGACCATGAAATTCTGGCGGATCGGCTCAATGCCGAGCCCGCCATCTTTAAAGGCTGCTCTTCTTCTGAGCTGGGCATGATTGTGGGGCTGGCCATTGTGATATGGCTGCCCCTCAGTCTGTTACTGGCTTGGTTGCTGGGTGCCATCACCATGGGTTTTGGTATTGCCGGTGTCGGTGTGGTGGCCACTGTGGTCGCTCTGGCGACGCTGTTTCAGCGTATCAAACGCGGCCGGCCTGAAGGCTATTACCAGCAGTGGCTGCGTATTCGTCTGCAGACGATGGGGCTGTATCGCACGCCCTGGGTACTACGCAGCGGTTCCTGGGATATAGGGAGAACGCACTATGCGCCGCTACCGACTCGAAATCGATAACGTGCGGTCCCATTTGCGCTCCCTGTGGATCGTGATTGGCTTGCAAGGGCTGATCATTCTCGCGCTCTGGATCGGCTGGAGCCAGGCACCCAAGCAGCTGCGGGTTTATGTGCCTCCCGATCTGCGGTCGGGCGCTGTTCTGGCGGCCGAAGAAGTGCCTCCGGCCAATGTATATGCCTTTGCGTTCTATATCTTTCAGCAGCTCAATCGCTGGCCCGAGAATGGCGCAACGGATTACGGCAGCGCAATTTTCCGGATCTCGCCCTACCTGACACCGCGCTACCGCAATGACCTGATTGCCGATATGGAACTCAAAGCCCGGCGCGGCGAGTTGGCCTACCGGGTGCGCGGTGTCCATGAAGTGCCAGGGCACGGCTACGAGGAGCGCCGCGTCGATGTGTTGTCGCCTGATGTCTGGATTGTCTGGCTGGATCTGGATCTGCTGGAGTCCGTGAAAGGCATGACCGTCAAGCAAACCACGATTCGATACCCGGTTCGCGTGGTGCGTCAGGCTATCGATCCGGAAACCAATCCCTGGGGCCTGGCACTCGATGGGTACGCCAGTGACGGTCCGCGTCGATTAACCGATGCCGAGCTGGCTGAACCCAGTGTGACTGGCGCCACTACAAATAAGGAATCCTCCCAATGAATCCTCGTGTTTTCTTTCCGCCATTGAGATGGATCGCTTTGCTCGGTCTATGTTTCCCGCTGCTGTCCTTTGCACAAGTCGATGACACGGCTTCGAACGTTCCAGAACGCGTTGTCTGGAACAAGGCGCCCATCGCAATTCCGTTGGTCGTCGGTGAAGAGCGCCTGGTGCATTTTCCGGATTCGGTGAGCATCGGCCTGCCGCAGTCACTGACACCGTTGCTGCGCAGCCAAAGCATCAACGGCACCCTATATCTGTTGGCCAGACAGCCTTTTGAGCCCACCCGTGTCATGGTGCGCTCGGAAACCGACAGCCCGATCTACGTCCTCGATATTTCAGCGGCGCCAGGCGGAGTAGACAGTGGATCATTGCCGGATGTGCAGGTACTGCTCCAAGCATCACAAAAGCCACCGCAGGATTTGTCGGAAGATGCCGGTGCCGATCAGTCAATATCGGACAAGCAATCACAGCTTTTGGGTTATGCCGCTTTAACCCGGTATGCCGCGCAACAACTCTATGCGCCAACGCGACTGATCCCCCGGCAGCCGGGCGTGGTAGCCATACCCGTGAACCCCGAACCGGTCGATCTGGTAGTGGGCGGAAAGATCGAAGCCGTGCCGGTTGCCACCTGGAAGGCGGGTTTACGGTACGTCACTGCCGTCAAGCTGATCAATCGTACTCGACAACCCGTGGTGCTGGATCCACGCGAACTGCGCGGGTCATGGCTGGCGGCGACCTTTCAGCACAATCGCCTGTTACCCGCTGGCAGTGAGGCCGATACCACAGCCGTCTATCTGGTGTCGGATCGGCGCTTTGATGCGGCCTTTTGATGTGGCGCTTTGAGAGAGGATAGGAATCTACCCCATGTCGATGGTCACCAGTAATCGTTTGTTACCACTTCTTGCCGGTTCCGTTGTGCTGATGGCGGCGCTCGTCGCGGTGAAGTCCTGTTCCCCGAGCGACGAGCAACCTCAGCTGTTGGAAGCCGTGCCACAGGCACCGAAACCGGATGCCGATACACCGGCGGACACCATCAAGACACTGACGGCCAATGTCAGCGCCATGACTTCGGAGCTCAATGCCCTGCGTCGGGATAACACCGCACTCAAACAGGAAAACCGCGATCTGATCGAAGACCGAAAGCAGATCGAAAACAACGTGCTGTCGAGAGTGCAGACAGCTTTGGAGGCAAAACGTACGGACGCCGCGCCAAGCGAAACCACGTCGGCCATCGCCGCGTTGACTGCGAGGGTGGATTCCCTGGCCAACCGCTTTGGGGCGCCATCAACACAGCGGACTTCCACGGGTTCTGATATTCCGGTCGGGCTCGGCCTGGATGGTGTCAGAACATCGGCGACGGAAGCGGAATCACTGGTGTGGGTCAACCCCCTGGAGCTTGCGCCATCGCCTGATGCTGATAAGGAGACGTTGCTTAACAGCTTCACTCGCGGCAGCCGCAATGCGTTAGATAGCGCCGGTCCGGAAGTGAAATCGCTGGTAGCGAAAGGATCCGAAGCCCTCAATACCGCTCTGCCGGTCTACACCGTGCCGCGCAATGCCACTCTGATTGGCTCCACTGGCATGACCGCCTTGGTGGGCAGGGTGCCGATTCAGGGGCAGGTACGCGACCCCATGCCGTTCAAGGTGATTACCGGCAAAGAAAACCTCGCCGCCAATGGACTGCGCATACCCGGTATTGAGGGCATGATCTGGAGTGGAACGGCTGTTGGCGATTGGACGCTCTCCTGTGTGACCGGGAAATTGGAATCGGTGACCTTCGTGTTCGAGGACGGCACCATTCAGACCATTTCCTCTGATGAAAAGTCCAGTGGCGGCAACCAACGGGGTGGTTCCAGTGGAAGCAGCGATAGACCGCTGGGCTGGATCTCCGATGCGCGGGGTATCCCCTGTATCACGGGCGAACGCAAGACCAACGCTCCCGCATTCCTGACACAACGCATT
>Ga0209578_10001804_pt1 | contig 19039 bp, 22 predicted proteins | sample tdAd472_FD_187127 | JGI IMG/M metagenome (GOLD analysis project Ga0209578, IMG submission 187127) | Marine sediment microbial communities from the Atlantic coast under amendment with organic carbon and nitrate - tdAd47.2 (SPAdes)... | ecosystem: Environmental > Aquatic > Marine > Coastal >...
ACGCCATATTGAGAACGGGCTGGAGAAAGAGAAAGATAACGACATGCTCGCCGAACATCCGTTAACCCTGCTGCGGCTGGCTTACGGCTGCTAAAGCCGGTTATTTGCTTTAACTGATATTGTGCTCAAGGATGGATAAACCATGCAAAAACTGACCCGCGCCGACCTGTTCTCACTTGAACAGTATTCGCAGAAACGATCCGAGTTTCGCCAACGGGTTATGGCGCATAAAAAGCCGCGGCGCATTGCGCTGGGCGCCCACCTGACCCTCTGTTTTGAAGACCGCCTGACCATGCAGTACCAGATACAGGAGATGCTGCGAGTCGAACGAATTTTTGAAGCCGCCGGTATCGAAGAAGAAATTGCCGCCTATAACCCGTTGATACCGGATGGTAGCAACTGGAAAGCCACCCTGATGATCGAGTATGACGACGTTGAGGAGCGTCATGAGGCGTTGAAAAAACTGGTGGGCATTGAAGATCAGGTGGTGCTTAGAATCGGTAACAACCCACCCATTCCCTGTTTTCCTGACGAAGACATTGAGCGCAGCAGAGAAGAAAAGACCTCAGCCGTGCATTTTATGCGCTGGGAACTGAGTGATGATGACCGTCAGGCGCTGGCCGCTGGCGAACCGATCATCGCCGCTGTCGAACACCCTGAGTACCCGATTGCGGCCCACGAACTTTCCGGCGAAAGTCGGCAGAGTCTGATGGCGGACCTGGATCTGGGGGATTAGCCCACCGGCAGGGTTTTGCCTATCCAGTTGGCTTGTGGGTAGGAATCTTTCCAGAGGGGCAGGCCACTGTCTGGTAATTAGCCGGTCTAGCATCCTGCCGTCGTGGGATGGTTTCGTCCGGGTAGCGGTTAGTCAAACACTACGGTTTTGTTGCCATAGGTGAGCACTCGGTGGTCAATGTGCCAACGTAGCGCTCGCGATAGCACCAGCCGTTCCAGATCCCGACCTTTTTCCACCAGGTCAGAGACCTGATTCCGGTGAGAAACCCGCACCACGTCCTGTTCAATGATCGGCCCATCATCTAGGGCTTCGGTGACGTAGTGACTGGTGGCGCCAATCAATTTCACGCCGCGATCAAAAGCGCGGTGATAAGGTCTGGCGCCGGTAAAAGCGGGCAGAAATGAGTGGTGAATGTTGATGATCTGCTCCGGGTAATGACTAATAAATTCGCCACTAAGAATCTGCATGTAACGGGCCAGCACCACCGTGTCGATGCGGTGACTGGCCAGTAGCTCAAGCTGCTGTTTTTCCACCGCTGCCTTATTGTCTGAGGCGATTGGCGTATTGAAGTAAGGGATGTCGTTAAAGGTGGCCAGCGCCCGGCAGGTATCGTGATTGCTGATTATCAGCGGTATATCGCATTGCAGCTCGCCACTGCGGTGGCGGTAGAGCAGGTCTGCCAGGCAGTGATCCTGCTGGGAAACCATAATTGCCACCCGGGGTCGACGACTGGAAACTTCCAGTCGCCAGCTAAGTCGAAGCTTTTCCGCCAGATCGGAAAAGACCTCTTCAAAGGTGTCGGCGGTCAAATCAAACCCCGTCATGTCCCATTCCACACGCATAAAAAACAGGTTCTCGGCTGCATCGATATGCTGGTCGGCATGCAGGATATTTGCGCCGTGGTCATAGAGAAAATCTGCCACCGCAGCCACCAGGCCGCGCTGGTCTGGTGCAATGATCAATAGAGTGGCCGAGCCGTTCATAGATGTTGCCTGTGATTAATGAGCCGTTGAAGGCGTCAGGAGAGGAAATGGGCGCCGATTATTAAAATAGCATCCGAAGCTGTCAATCCGGGGATAATGCAGGCTTGTTATACCTCTCGTTGATTTCAGGGCCCGGTCCGGTGGTTTTCTCAGGTGGCCTGGAAAGGCCGTGCCATTAAGCTGAATGGGATTTTACGTCCCTGCAGAGTCTTGATGAATGGTTGGGATGACGGAAAGGTTTTTCGATAATGGCGCCTTGAGAGGCTTAAACGCTTCCTGGCATTGCGCTTGAACAGCAGGCTAAGAAACTAGTGAAAACGAATTTGCCATCCGACTGGATGGAAATGGCCCTGGAACAGGCGGAGCGGGCTGCGGAGCAGGGCGAAGTCCCGGTCGGCGCAATTGTTGTGTGTGACGGTGAACTGGTGGCCGCCGGGCATAACCTGACCATCACCAATAATGACCCTAGCGCCCATGCGGAGATCGTTGCCCTGAGACTTGCAGGCCAACGACTGGGCAATTATCGGCTACCAGCATGCGACCTCTACGTGACGCTTGAGCCCTGTGCCATGTGCGTGGGTGCGTTGGTTCATGCTCGGTTACGAAATCTCTACTATGCTGCCGACGACCCCAAAGCCGGAGCGGTAGTCAGTGCGTTGTCCCTGATGGATGCCAGCCACTTTAACCACCGGATTCACCACCAGGGCGGGGTGCTGGCGGAGCCAGCTGCTGAGTTGCTGCGCGGGTTTTTTCGCCGCCGCCGATAGTGTTAATGATCGTCAAACTTCTAGTTTTGCTGGTGCATTGGTCTGCGTCGAGAAATTGGCGCCTGCGGCTGGTGAGTCGGAGTTGAATTCGCCAATATTTTGGTCTTCCGTCAAATAAAATATTTTAACTATCTGATAAATAAAGAATAAATAATTGGCATAGCCATTGCTTAATCCTGAGCATCGTAACCGATCAGGATAGTTGTAATGGCAGATGAAGAAACACAGGTAGAGGAAGGGCAGCCCGGAGATAAAAAATCCGGGGGACGCAACTGGCTAGTGATCGTGCTGTCCGCCTTTGTGGGCGTGTTGCTATTGGCCTTTGGTCTGGCCGCAGGCTATATCTTTGGACAGATGAGTGCCCCTAAGGTGGCCATGACCAGCCAAACCGAGGCACTTGCTGACGGTGCTGACGGCAACGAAGTGGCTGGAGAAACTGCTTCGGACGAGGAGCTAGCCGAGGCGATCTTTAAAAGTCTGAAGCCAGAATTCACCGTTAATTTTCACGACGGACAGAAAGAGCGCTACCTGATGGCAGCCGTGGACGTGATGGCTCGTAATCAGGAAGTTATCGACCTCGTGGATAAAAACATGCCCGTAGTGCGCTATCAGATATTGCGAGTGCTTGGACGTCAGGATTCGTCGCTGTTCGAAGAGGGTGGTAAGGATCAGCTATTGACCGAAATGCTCGCCGCCATACGGGAGGTAATCGACTCCCCGGCGGGTAACATTGAGGCGGTTTATCTCACTTCCTTCGTGGTTCAGTAGGGAGCAGTCATGAGCGCTGACCTGCTTTCTCAAAATGAAATTGACGAGCTGTTACACGGCGTCGGTGAGGAGGATCTCGAATCCGATAACGCCTATCCGGTTGATGGCCAGGCTCGTCCTTTTGACTTTAACAGTCAGGACCGCATTGTCCGCGGCAACATGCCAACCCTGGAGCTTATTAACGAGCGTTTTGCGCGTGAGTTCCGGGTCAGTATGTTTGGGCTGATGAGGAGAACGACCGAAATTTCCGCGACGGGAATTAAGGTGATGAAATTTTCTGAATATTCCCAGAGCCTGCTGGTCCCCAGCAGCCTCAATCTTACCCGTGTTAAGCCGCTGCACGGGACCGCGTTATTCGTCATTGACCCCAATCTGGTGTTTTCTCTGGTTGAGGGGTTTTTTGGGGGTGAAGGAAGGTTCCACACCAAGATTGAAGGGCGTGAATTCACCCACACGGAACGACGTATCACGGGAATGGTGCTGGATATGATTTACCGGGATCTCCAGAAAGCCTGGGAGCCGGTTGCTGCGCTTGAATTCAATCTCCATTCCACTGAAATAAATCCCCAGTTTGCACAGGTAGTGACCCCCTCCGAGGTGGTGGTGGTTTCCAGTTTTGATATCCAGCTCGAAAGCGGTCAGGGCGAACTCCAGGTCTGTTTTCCATGGGGCATGCTCGACCCGCTACGGGAAATGCTGGATTCAAGTACCCAGGGTGATGGTCAGCAGCAGGACAGTCGCTGGTTTGACGCACTGAAACATGACATCGGTGAGGCAGAAATCGAATTGTCAGTTGTCTTTACGGAAACCCAGATGTCCTTAAGACGGTTGCTGGAAATTGAGGTCGGTGACGTGATTCCAGTGGAGATCGATCCCAGTATCACCCTTTACGGCGAGAACATCCCGCTGTTTGAAGGGCGCTATGGCGTGCACGACGGGCATTACGCGTTAGAGCTGGAACGACGCTACCAGGCGGCGGACTTGAATAACGAGCGTGCGCTTGTGGTTAGTAAATAACGGAGAAATCAGGTGAGTGACGAATTGCAGGGTAATGAAGAACAGGGGCGGGAAGGCTTGAGTGATCCGATGCAGGAACAACAGGCTGCCGACGGTGGCGCTCAGGCCGCTGAATTCGATGCGCTCCAGAGCGGCGCCGGGGGACCAGCGGTAGGTGAGAATCTGGATACGATTCTTGATATCCCGGTCACTTTGTCGATGGAGCTGGGACGCACCAAAATGACTATCAACAATCTGTTAAAGCTTAATCAGGGCTCAGTGGTAGAACTCGAGCGCCTGGCGGGCGAGCCACTGGATATGCTGGTTAACGGTTGCCTGGTGGCACATGGCGAGGTCGTGGTGGTAAACGACCGATTCGGTGTTCGCCTGACGGATATCCTGAGTCCTAAAGAGCGGGTCAAAACCCTGGCATGAATCCGCGCAAACGAGTTTCGCAGGCGCTGGTCGGTCTGGTCGTTGGCGGCTGGATCATGCCATTGATGGCCGCGCCTGCCACTAGTGATACCACTAGCGCATTGCAAATCGGCCCGGCCGGGGACTATCTGCTAAAAAGCATGCTAATTCTGGTGGTGCTGCTGGCGATCATGGCTCTGTTGATGAAGTTGTTGCGCCGCTATGGACACCTGAAAAAGGTCACTGGTAGCCGTATTCGTATTGTTGAGGCGATTTCCCTTGGTGGTCAGGAACGCGCATTGCTGGTATCGGTGGATGATCGTGAGGTGTTACTGGGTGTTTCCCAGGGCCGGATAGCGCCGCTGCTGACCGTCAGTGCCGGATCACCGCAATTGACCTCGGCGGCGGATCCCGACCTCTCGACCGGACAAAGTTCTGATTTTGCTGACCTGTTAGCGTCGGAGCAGGACTGAATGAGCCGCGCCAGCATAAATTTAGGCATCGTTTTACTGACCGCTTTGGCGGGCTTTTCGGCCCCGGCGGTCGCCGACCCCGGTCTGTTGCCACTGGTGTCAGTTTCCAGTAACCCGGCGGGTGGTCAGACCTATACCCTGAGTCTGCAGATTCTGTTGGTGATGACGGCGCTGACCTTGTTGCCAGCCCTGTTGATGTTGACCACTTCTTTTACCCGGTTTGTGATCGTGCTGGCCCTGTTGCGCCAGGCGATGGGAACCGCACAGACACCGTCAAACCAGGTTCTGCTGGGCATTAGCCTGTTTCTGACGTTGTTCGTAATGGGCCCTGTATTTGACCAGATTTATGAGCAGTCAGTAGCACCCTACATGGCCGAGCAGATCGAGGCAGGAGAGGCGTTTGAGCGTGGCCAGATACCGTTGCGGGAATTCATGCTTCGCCAGACCCGAGAAAGCGACCTGAGCCTGTTTGCAGAAATGGCGGGTGAGTCGGCGACTATCGCCGGCCCGGTGCCGTTACGGGTGCTCATCCCGGCGTTTGTTACCAGCGAACTGAAAACTGCCTTTCAGATCGGTTTTGTCATGTTTATACCCTTTCTGATCATTGATCTGGTGGTAGCCAGCGTGCTCATGTCGATGGGCATGATGATGCTCTCACCGGTCATTATTTCGTTTCCCTTCAAACTGATGTTGTTCGTGCTCGCCGATGGCTGGAATCTGGTCATGGGTATGCTCGCAAACAGCTTTGTCACTTAACGGGCGTGACTGACCATGACCGATATTGAAGTCGTTCACCTGGTGCTGGAAGGCATGCAGGTACTGGTGATGATCTCGATGCCAATGCTGGTCAGCGCAATGCTGGCCGGGTTACTGATCGGTATGTTCCAGGCGGCGACCCAGATCAACGAAGTGACGCTAAGTTTTATTCCCAAGTTAATCGTCCTGTTGCTGGTAATGGTGATTGGCGGACCCTGGATGCTGGGCCTCATCGTTAATTACACACGGCGTCTGTTCCAGAGCATTCCAGGACTGATCGGGTGACAGCGGTTTACACCTTTGACGCGCTACTGAGTCAGGGGGTCAGCCTGTTATTGCCACTGGCTCGAATTAGTGCCTTTGTGGTGGGGGCGCCGATGATCGATAGCAACACCATCCCCCCTCAGGCCAAAGTACTGATCAGTGTTTTCCTGGCGATAACGGTTTTGCCACTCATTGATACGCCTCCGGCGATTGGCTGGAATTTTGGGTCGATCCTGTTATTGCTCCAGCAGATGATTATCGGGTTTGCCATGGCGCTGGCGCTGCGAGTCGTGTTCGGCGTGATTCAGGTGGCTGGCCAGATGATTGCCCAGCAGATGGGTTTAGGTTTCGCCGCCCTGCAGGATCCGCAAAACGGAGTCCAGGTGCCGCTGGTCAGTCGTTTTTATAGCGTGTTGTTGATATTGCTTTTTTTAGCCATCGACGGGCATCTGGTGGTGATTGAAATACTCGCCGGCAGCTTTACCAGCTGGCCGTTATCAGCCGGTCTGCCCCAGTGGTCGGTGTGGGAACAGTTTATTCACTGGACGGCGATTATTTTCACCGGTGGTTTGCGGATGGCCCTGCCGGCGGTGGTGGTGTTGCTGATGGTTAACATAAGTTTTGGAGTCATTGCCCGTGCCGCCCCGCAGCTCAATATTCTTGTGGTGGGCTTTCCTATTTCGTTAATGATCGGTCTGGTGATGATGCTTATCACCGTAGGTCCTGTCTCCAGAATCATGATCGAGTTTTTCACCGAAGCGTTGATGGTCATGCGCGGACTGGTGGGCGGCTGAGATGGCTGACGAAGATCTCCAGGACAAAACAGAGGAGGCGACTCCCAAACGCCGAGAGGATGCCCGTCTTGAGGGGCAGCTTCCCCGATCCCGTGAGCTTAATGGCTTGATGATGCTGCTGGCCGGCAGTGCCGGTTTGCTGGCCGTTGCCAGCTCCTGGGCGGACCACTGGAGCCAGCTCACTGCCAGCATCTGGCGGGCGGAAGTGGTTCTAAATATTAATCCAGTCGATACGGTGCCCTGGCTGACGTCACTGCTGGTCGACGCCTTCTGGCGAATGGGCCCGTGGCTGGCGTTTATGTATCTGGTGGCCTTTACGGCACCCCTGCTGCTGAGTGGCTGGTCATTCAGCGTTAAAGCCCTTGGTTTTAAGTTTAACCGGCTCAGTCCTGCCAAGGGGCTTAAACGGATGTTCGGTGTTCAGGGGCTGGTGGAGCTGGCCAAGGCCCTGGCCAAATTTGCGTTGGTATCGGCAATTGCGCTGGTGGTTTTTAAATCGCTGGAAACGGAAGTGCTGGGGCTCGGTAATGAGTCGATAGAGTCTGGTATTGCCCATGGCGCCTGGTTAGTGGGAATTACCTTTTTGCTGGTCAGTTGTGCGCTGATCATCGTGGCGGCGGTGGATGTGCCGTTTCAGATATGGCAACACCGTAAAAACATGCGCATGAGTCGTCAGCAGGTGAAGGACGAAAACAAGCAGACCGAAGGTGATCCGCAGCTTAAAGCCCGAGTGCGTCAGGTACAGCGGGAAATGGCCCGCAGCCGGATGATGGCAGCCGTACCAACGGCAGACGTCATCATCACTAACCCGGAACATTACGCGGTTGCTTTTCGGTACGACCAGCAGCGCATGATTGCGCCCCAGTTAGTGGCGAAGGGTATGGATAACACCGCGGCCAAAATTCGTGAAATTGCGAAGGCATCGAACGTGCCGATTGTGCGTTCGCCGTTGCTTGCGCGGACGACTTACTACAGTACCGAAATTGGTGAGGGTATTCCCACGGAACTTTATGTTGCGGTGGCGCAGATCCTTGCCCACGTCTATGAGATTTCGGATCGCATGACCGAACTGCCTGCTGGAGCAGACCAGGCAGTTCCCCAGGCGTACGCCGAAGAAATTCTTGGTAAGCGAGGCAAATTATGAGTATTACGCAGCGGTTGCTGGGTATGGGTATAGGTATTCCGCTGCTGCTGATGCTGATGCTGGCGATGCTGATTTTGCCGCTACCACCCTGGTTACTGGATTTGCTCTTTACGTTCAACATCTCGCTAGCCGTTGTTGTCGTTCTGGTATCCGTCTACATACAGCGCCCCCTCGATTTTGCAGCCTTTCCGACGGTGATTCTGGTCGCCACCCTGTTGCGGCTCGGTCTGAACGTGGCCTCCACCCGCATTGTGTTGCTGGAAGGGCACGCCGGTGGTGATTCCGCCGGGCAGGTGATCAAGGCGTTCGGTGATTTTGTGGTTGGCGGCAACTATGTGGTCGGACTGGTCGTGTTCATAATCCTGGTGCTGATCAACTTTGTGGTGATTACCAAAGGCGCCGGCCGTATCGCCGAAGTCAGTGCCCGTTTTACTCTCGATGCACTGCCCGGCAAACAGATGGCGATTGATGCGGACCTGAACGCCGGTCTGGTTGATCAGCAGGAAGCGAAGGAGCGTCGGGAGTATTTGTCCCGCGAGGCCGATTTTTACGGGGCAATGGACGGGGCGAGTAAATTTGTCCGGGGTGACACCATTGCCGGGGTGTTGATTACGTTTATCAACATCCTCGGCGTCTTTATTATCGGCATGACACAGCACGACCTGACCGCTTCCATGGCAGCTCGTAACTACACACTCCTGACCATTGGCGACGGCCTGGCAGCGCAGATACCCGCGTTGCTGTTATCGACCGCGACGGCCATGGTGATTGCCCGCGATTCGAGTGCCCAGAATATCGGCGGCGAGATTCTTTCCCAGCTTGCCAGTAATCCGCGAGTGCTGGCGATTACGGCCGGGGTGATCGGGGTGATCGCCCTTATTCCAGGCATGCCGAATGTCTCCTTTTTCATTCTCTCGGCCGTGCTAGCCGGCGCGGCCTGGCTAATACGCCAGCAGGCGGCCGAGCAGCAGGATGTGGAACCTCCAGTCGAGCAGATGGCCGTCACCGAGGAAGAACCGGACGTTAGCTGGGACGACGTTGCGCCGGTGGATGTATTAGGCCTCGAGATTGGATACCGTCTAATCCCGCTAGTTGATAAAGATCAGGGCGGCGAGCTCATGAGTCGTATTCGCGGAGTCCGGCGAAAATATTCCCAGGAACTGGGCTTTCTAATTCCGTCAGTGCATATCCGTGACAATCTGGAGCTAACCCCGGCCGGTTATCGTCTCTCGCTTCACGGGGTCGAAGTTGGCGCCGGCGAGGTGCTACCCGGTCGTGAAATGGCGATTAATCCGGGTACTGTTTATGGCGACGTGACCGGTATCAAAACCGTTGATCCCGCTTACGGCCTGGAGGCGCTCTGGATCGAGCCTGAAGAGCGCGAACAGGCACAGACGCTCGGTTACACGGTGGTTGATATCGGCACCGTAATCGCTACCCATTTTAGCCGCGTGATTCAGGATCATGCTCAGGAGCTACTGGGTCGGGAAGAAGTGAGTCGTCTGCTGGACAAACTGGCAGAAGTGGCGCCCGCCGTTGCGACCTCACTCTCTCCAGAACCCTTGCCCCAGGTGATAGTGCACAAGGTGCTGCGCAATCTGCTCGAAGAACGAGTACCCATCCGGGATATTCGGACCATTGCCGAAATTCTGGCGGAGGTCGGCCAGCAGAGTCAGGATGCTGACGCGCTCACCTCTGCCGTCAGGGTTGGGCTGGGACGCTCAATCGTGCAGCAGCTCTGCGGTACCCATGAAGAAATAGCGGTTTTAACCCTCGAACCAGAGTTGGAACGCATATTGCTTAACTCATGGGGAACCACCCAGGGAACCGGATTTCTGGAACCTGGACTGGCGGAGCAACTGAGGGATGGATTGGCAGCTGCAGCGGAGCAGCAGGAATTGCAGGGTGGCAGCCCGGTGTTGCTGGTGCCACCGGAGATCCGTAAAGCAATTGCCAATTTTGTGAAACATACGGTAGCTGGTTTGAGTGTACTGGCCTACAGCGAGTTACCGGCCCAGCGGCAGGTAAAAGTAGTGGCGACAATCGGTGGATAAACCTGAACCATGAAAATAAAACGATTCATAGCTGAAAATATCAGTGGGGCAATGGCCCAGGTACGAGCAGAACTCGGACCTGAGGCGGTTATCCTCTCCAATCAGCAACGGGACGGGCAGGTAGAAATTGTCTGCGCGATCGACTACGACGAAAGTCGTCTGGTCGGCGGCCGTGGATCCGAACCTGCGCAAGCCGGTGGGTCGAAAGATTCAGCCGCTAATCGATATCCCGGTGGGGATGATCCGGTGGCCGATGGCGGTTTCAATCTCGCCCAGTCGCGAGCCGTGGGCACCAGCTTACCCAACGGCGATTCCAGTCACCGACCCATTAATCACGCACTCAACGCTCCGCAGGCTGGCGGGCAATCCGGCCTGGGCAGCGAGGCGCCGTTAGTCGAAGAAATTCATCAAACCGTCGAGTCACTTCGGGATCTGATTGAACATCAGATTCTGGACATGGTCTGGGCCGGTGCGGCCAGTCATCAATCAAACACATCGCTGGCGGTTAGAAAATTACTGGAGGCAGGTTTCAGTGCTGAAACCAGTCGCCAGCTAATGGCCGATATTCCGCCGGGGTATAGCCGTGAGCGGGCGCTACAACTGGCTTTAACCTTACTCAGGCGAAAGCTGCCAACACCGCAAAACACCTTCCTTGAAAATGGCGGACGGGTGGCGGTCATTGGTCCTCCAGGGGTAGGTAAAACTACCCTGGCGGTTGGCCTGGCTGCCCGGTATGCCCGCAGTCACGGCGTGGCCGAAGTGGCCCTGGTGGGGTTTGATAATCAGCGCGTCGGCGCCCAGGAACAGTTGCGCATGTATGGCCAGTTACTGGGCATGCAGGTTCATATCGTCCAGCAGGCAGCGATGCTCTCGGATACCTTGCAGAATCTGCGCCACAAATCACTGGTGGTTGTCGACACCGCTGGTTACGGTAGCGCGGATCCGGCGTTACAAACCCATCTGCGACTGTTGATGGGCCTCGCGGCGGAGGGGCTGGAAACGCTACTCGCATTGCCGGCCTATGGTTCGCCAGCTTTTTTGCAATCCGCCGTACGCAATTACCGCATATCGCTACCCCAGCGTTGTGGTTTGACCCATCTCGATTCATCGAACCAACCCGGCGTGGTGATGAGCTGCTTACTAGAAAATCAGTTGCAGGCTGAATTGAGCGGTCACGGCTCACGGATCAGTGAAGATCTGGAACCCTTCGATGCGGGGAGGCTGCTGGCACGGTTCCGGTCTGATTCGGGGTCGATAGAAACGGTTTCGTCAGCACCGGCAAGCCAACGCCCCGGTCAGGGACTGGACCGGACGGCAACAACGCTTCCGGATTCAAATTTTCGGGATCCACCGGTATTCGGTGACTCAAAGGCCTCTTATAAGAAGGATGGAACTCATGCTGGTTGAGCAAAACAGTGATGTGATTAAGCCGAGTCGGCTACCTAGCCCAGTTCGCGTTATCGCGGTAACCGGCGGGAAGGGCGGTATCGGGAAAAGCAGCATTTCTATCAATCTTGCGCTGGCGCTGATTGCGACGGGTAAGCGAGTCATGTTGATGGATGCTGATCTGGGGTTGGCGAATATTGACGTCATGCTGGGGCTGGATGCGGTCTACGATATCTCCCACGTACTTAGCGGCGAACGGGTGCTGGACGAGGTGATTCTCGAAGGGCCCGATGGATTGAAAATTATTCCCGCCAGTTCCGGGATTAGTCGGATGGCTGCGCTAAGCCAGGCTGAACAGGCAGGCTTGATTCATGCGTTCGGTGAAATGGCCGATATTCCCGATGTATTCATTGTGGATACCGCGGCCGGAATCGGTCCCAGTGTCTGCAGTTTCTGCGCGGCGACGCAGGAGGTGGTGGTTGTTCTTACTGAGGAACCCGCGGCGATTACCGATGCTTACGCGCAGATTAAATTGCTCTGGCGAGAGTATGGCCTGAGGGATTTTCATGTGCTGGCAAACATGGCGGATAGTCATCAGGCCGGCCGGGAACTGTTTAACAAGCTGGAACGAGTGGCCTCGCGTTACCTGCAGGTCAATCTCAACTATTTCGGTGTTGTGCCGTATGACCAGACCATGCGTGATAGTGGTTTGCGACAGCGAACCTCAACCCAGCAATTTCCCAATAGCCCGGCGGCGATGGCGTTTCGGCAACTTGCCAACACGGCTAATAACTGGCCCTGGCGCGAGGGGGGAGCAGCAACCCGGCTTGAGTTTTTTCTTGAGCGGGTTCTTCACACCAATCAGAGGTTCGTGGGATGAGCGCCGCATCGGGGATTAATGCCTACCAGGAGATGTCGCGGGAAAATAGTGATGTACTGATTGAAAAAAACGCGGTCCTGGTAAAAAGAATTGCCCACCACATGAGCGGCAAGTTACCCAATTCAGTGCAGGTTGAGGATCTAATCCAGGCCGGCATGATTGGGCTTATCGAAGCAGCTCGTAATTATGACGCGACTCAGGGAGCGGCATTTGAAACCTATGCCGGCATCCGTATTCGTGGAGCCATTATTGATGAGGTTCGTCGTAACGGCTGGGCGCCACGATCCGTGCACAGAAAATCGCGGGAGGCGGCTCAGGCCGTGCGCACCATCGAATCACAGGAGGGTCGGGAGGCTACCGAGAAAGAGGTAGCCACGCTGCTGGGCGTTACCCTGGAAGAGTATCGAAAAATTGTTTCGGAAGCGTCGAGCCATCGACTGCTATCGCTTGATGAAGACGACGATGGCGTCGTGGTGCAGGTGGAAGCGCGAGATACAGAAGTCAATAACCCGCTGCTCGGGGTAGAGATGGAAAAGTATCGAGATGCCCTGCTGGCGGCCGTGGAGGTGCTTCCCGAACGAGAACAGCTGGTGATGTCGCTCTATTACGACGAAGAGATGAACCTGCGTGAAATAGGCGCAGTGCTTGGGGTTAGTGAATCGCGAGTTTGTCAGATACACGGACAGGCCATCGTTCGTCTGCAATCCAAAATGAAAACCTGGCACCAGGATTAGCGGAATCCATGCCGGCATTAACCGCCAGTAAATAAACAGCAACAGTTGATTGAACTGGAAACTGGATTAAATGGACAACTTTAGAAGCTGAGGTGAGCGTAATCCATGAGTCAGGGTGGTTTTAATCCCCCGATTGATGGATTGCAGGAGCGAGGGCATGCAAATTGATCTACCGAATAAGACCTATACCCCGGTTAAAAAGGACCGAACGTCAGTGCAACCGCCGGCTGCAGTCCGGCCGGTTGATCAACAGCAACGAGAGCGAGCTCAGGACCGAAAGCGGAAACCGGCCAGGCCGCCGAAACCCGACGAAGGTGCCGAGGGAAGTACTTTCGACGATTACGCTTAAACCGGTGAGTGATACGCCGGCAGAGAGGAAACGAGATGAATAACGAAATGATCCTCGCATTCGCTTCGATAGGATTAATGGTGTTGTCGACAGGCTGGATGCTGGTCAGGACCAGAGCCAGTCAACGGCAGCTAAACGAACTTGGACAGGCGTTAATTCGGCTGGAAGATCTCATTCACGCCCAGAATACTGGAATCAAGGGCATAGGATCCTCACTCGGCGGGGTACAGCTGCGACAGCAGTCAGTGGCTGATCGGCTGGAACAGCTGGAGCAGGACAGCAAACTGACTGGTAATGCTGAGGTGGTGGGCGGATCGCAGGTTTATCGTCAGGCGATCAACCTGGCGGTCAGTGGTGCCGAAGCAGCAGAACTGGCACAGCGTTTTGGCCTGTCCCGCGGGGAGGCAGAGCTAATGGTCAGCTTTCACCAGCTCGGCGAGAAGGTCGCCTGAATACCCCACAGCCGGGGGCTAGTGCCCGGCCGTGGGATTGCAAAAACTACGGAGCTTTATAACGCAGCGAGGATGGTTTCCGCTTTGCTCGCTTCAAAGTTGCGACCTTCTTCTACGTTCAACTGACTGATAACGCCATTGTCCACGATCATCGCGTAACGCTGCGACCGTGTGCCCAGACCAAAACCACTGCCGTCCATTTCCAGTCCCATGGCCGCGGTAAATTCGCCATTACCATCGGCTACCATGCGAACCTTGTCGCCGGCACCCTGGGCTTCACCCCAGGCGCCCATGACAAAGGCATCATTAACGGAAAGACAGACAATGGTGTCTACGCCTTTGGCGAGAATGGCGTCTGCATTGTTAATAAACCCCGGCAGGTGCTGTCCGGAACAGAGCGGGGTGAAGGCGCCGGGGACAGCAAACAGGACTACCTTTTTGCCGTTAAAAAGTTCATCGGAGTTTACGGGTCCGGGTCCTTCGGCGGTCATTTCCATCAGGGTGGTTGATGGGACTTTGTCTCCGGCTGATATAGCCATGTGGATGCTCCTAAATTTTAATAGTTAGAAAAAAGCGGGAATCATGCGACCACTCGTCGCATGGGTAACATTCTAAGGGGATTCCCGGCGGTATCGCAGTGGTTTCCGTCGGAAAATTTCAGCCATCAATCTTCCAGAATTCGGTCATCAGGGTTGTCTCGGCACCCGGACGGCGATTCTGTTCGTGCATCTGTACCTGGCCGAGATGGTCGGTAAGCAGTACCGTGCTGCTACAGGTGCCATAGTCGTCGGTCTGGATGGTAATGGGGGAGAGCATTCGTTCCAGCTCGAGGCCGATACCGGTGTCGGGGAGTTCCGCTTCGTCCGGCTGCTGGTTGTCGGTTAGTAGCCCCAGTAAAGCATCCAGATCGGGTGGCCCACCGGGATGGAGGGCATCGTCCAGTAACTGTTTGCCGCGATTGACCTTTGGCCAGGGGTCATCCAGCTCGCTATTGCTCAGTCCGTAGAGCCCGCTGGGAAGTTCCTGGAGCTGGTCTGACTGGTTGTTGTAGCAGAACAGTTGAGCTGCGCGAATATCGCCGACCAGCAGATTAAAGCCCGCGTACTCCTGCCGGGTATGGCGAAGTTGCCCTAGCCAGTCAGCGAGCGACAGATCGCTGGTCAGACAGTCAGTGATCAATTTGCCGCGCGAACGCGTATCCTCGCTAACTGGCCGTGGGTCGCGAACATTGGTAACCGCAGCAAACCGGCCCTGGCGGTTAACGGCTAACCAGCTCCCGCCGGCCTGCAAATCCCGACCACCAATGATTTCGGGTATGTCCTGCCAGCGTTGTAGTTGCTCCGTTGGCCGGGTGTAGCGTTCGTCGCGGTTGGCCACCAGGATAAGTGGATGGTCGGCGTGTTGTTGCCACGAAAAAATAATCAGGCACATGGGCGAGGCATCGGGTCCGATTGGGCAGCAATAACCGGCGCGGTTGGAAAGCTGGCGCAAGCCGTATTCAGCAGCGGATAAAACTCAAGAAAATCTTTTTTTAAACTGGCCTGGTGTTCCTCGATAGCCGGCAGGCAGTTGTCGAGTGGGTTGGCTTTAGACAGGCGGCGACTGACGCCTGCGAGGGCGCGATCAATGGTTGGGAGGTGCCCATAGCCGCTGAGCAACTGATGGTTTCGCAGGTGCTTGCTTAACGCGGCCGCCCGCTCCGGAAAGAGGGGTTCATCAAGGGCGAGTTGTTGATAACAGGTCTGTTCAAAACTGGCCAGAGACTGATCAGCCAAACCCTGCCACTGCTGAACCAGACAATGGTCGAATACTAGATCGACGATGATGCCGGCATAGCGCCGATAGGGTGATTCAAACCGCTGCCGGGCCTGGATTACCAGGGGGTGGGAATCGGTAAAGGTGTCGATCTGACGGTGAAAATGGATGCTGTTTATCCAGTCGGTTGAAAAGCTGCCACCTCGGTGCTGGTGGTGCTCAGCCAGATTGCCTTTTATGAAATCCCCAAGCAGGGCACCGGCGAGCACGTGGCCGTGGCTGGACGCCAGGTGAAAGTGAGCCAGATAGTTCATCGATAGTAGTGCTCCAGATCTTTGAACGGCAGCAGGCCGTATATTCCGTCGAGTCCCTTTGCGGATTCAGCCTGGGCATAAAATCCCTGATTATGCTCGCTGAGCATGAGTTCATGCGCCTCATCAAGCGTGGCAAGTGAGCCCAGGCGACTGACGGTAAGCGGTGGGTTCAGGCCGTCGCCAGCAGCCGCAAATTCGAGCAGGTCGATGGCTGTTTCATCATTATCCCCGGTGGGTTCGAGTGACTCTAGTGCCTTCATCAGTGGCTGGCGCAGCAGCGCTGCCACCGGCTGCTGTCCGTTATGCAGAAGAAGCCAGCGGGCGCCTGAGCTCGCAAGTCCGGTCATCCTCTCCGGGTCCAGTCGACGGTTTTGTAATTCAAAACTCGGGTCGACGGCGGCCAGTACACCGACTTCTCTTAAACTTTTGTGCATGGCGGTGGTTTCAAACCGAATACCCCGAAGTCTCAGCAGGCGATGAAATACCGACTCTTTACCAAAGGCTACCCGACTGACCAGACTGGCCGTGACAATGCCGACCATGCCGGGCAATACCAGCGCCGTGTTATGGCCCATCTCAAGCAGTGCGGTCAGCGCTGACAGAGGTGCCTGCAGGGTAGCGCCCATCATCGCTGCCATGCCGACCAGAATGAATAGCAGGCTACTCGCCTGACTGATTTCACTCGGCGGAGCAGAGAGGGTGATGAGGGCGTAGGTAAATCCACCGGCCGTTGCGCCGATAACCATCGACGGGCCGATCAGCCCACCGGGGATACCGAGGCCCAGGCAAAAAGTAGTGGCTACCAATTTTGCCAGGGTAATTACCGCGAGCATCCAGAGTAAATGTTCCCCGGCAATTGCCGCATCGACCGTGGTGTATCCGATACCCAGGGTTTCGGGGATCCACCATCCGATCAGCGACATGCCGACTGCCGCCAGCGCGAACCGTTGCCAGCGTGGCGCGTCCTGTTGCCAGCTGGAAAAAAACTCAAGCAGGTGAATAAACAGGGCGGCCAGCACTCCCACCATCAGCCCTAAAAGCGCCAGATGGTGGAGATCTGGCAGGTTGTCGATAGCCATGGTGGGAATATCAAAAGCGGGGGTCGCGCCGTACACCAGCCGGGTCATCACCGTGCCGGTGACCGACGCGACCATGACCGGTGCGAGATTGGCGACGGCATAATTCAATGCGAAAACTTCGAGGGTGAATATGACCGCTGCCAGCGGCGTGTTGAATGAGGCGGCGATGGCGGCCGCACAGCCACAACCGATTAGGGTGCGTAGACTGTTATTGGGCAAGCGCAAATAGAGGCCGAGTTGACTGCCACTGGCCGCGCCCAGATGGACCCCGGGGCCTTCACGACCGACGGAGAACCCGGCTGCAATCGCCAGCGCTGCCCCAAAGAACTGGCCGATCATGTTGGCGAGTGGCATCCGGGCAATGGGCTGGGCCAGCTGTTCAATGACGTGGGCGACGCCGGCCTGACGAGAATCGGTTCTAAGCAGATGACAAAGCCCCCATAGCAGAGCAGCAGCGATGCCGAGTTGGGCGGCAACTAACCAGGCGGGGGGATGGGTAAAATCGAAAAACAGGTCAATCAGAAACTTGCTGTCGATCAGCAGGCGAAATAGCAAAATGGTGCCGCTGGATAACAATCCAACCAGGGCGCCGGCGAGGGTGAACGCCAGCAGCGCATCTGGCCGAGCCATGCTGCGAGCAAATTGTTCAATCGATTTAATCAGTAAAGCCATCGGTGCAAAGTATGCCAAAACCGAAGCGCGTAAAAACGTCGGTTGGCGAAACGGTCGTTAAGACTCCAGTTTTGCGCTCATTGCGGTGCTGACCGACCAATACGAGGCAGCATTCCGGGTGAAGCCTGCAACGGTCGATCAGGGTGCAAATCCACTACAATTCACCCCGCTCACGAACGTACTATCCGTGGTCGAAAAAAGGGCGATTCGAACGGCCAGGCGAACGGGCAAAGTGAGCAAATTTTATTCAAGGCTCCGCGATCCTGGCGGCGTTGTCCGCGGGGTCGGTGGCGGGTTGATAAAAACCCGGGCGCTGACGCTAATTTAGGCAGACAGGTAAATGGACTGGAATGAAATAGTCGTAGCACTCGCTGCTTCGCAGACGGGTAACAGCAGTGAGTGGCCGGGCTTTACCGAGGCAATTACGGTTATGGGTGGTGATATCAACGCTGCCTATGAGTTGCGTTGCGGGCCCCAGTCATTTTTTGTAAAGCTCAACTCACCCGATAAATTGCCCATGTTTGAGCAGGAAGCAGAGATGCTGGAGCAACTTCGGCAGAGCGGCGGATTACGGGTGCCCGAGCCATTATTGACCGGGGTGATGGCGAGCCACGCCTATATTGTGATGGAGTTCCTGACAATCGAGCCGGTTAATGAACAATCGGCCGAACAACTGGGTGAGGGTTTGGCCCAGTTACATCAAATTAGTAACCCTCAATATGGCTGGGCGGATACCGGGTGGTTAGGGTTGAGTCGGCAACCAAACCAGCTATCGGATAACTGGTGTGGGTTCTGGCGCAATCATCGGCTGGGGTTCCAGCTGCGGCAGGCTTTGCGTAATGGCATTCCTCCGCATATCGGCAGTCGACTTGAGCTGCTCAACAGTTCAGTCGAGGGACTGCTGGGCAACCATCAACCGGTTCCCGCGCTGTTGCACGGAGACTGCTGGCACGGAAACTGTGGGATGGACTCGACGGGACGTGCTGTCATTTTCGACCCGGCCTGTTACTTCGGTGATGCGGAAGCGGATCTTGCCCTGACGGAGCTATTTGGTGGTTTCCCGGACAGTTTTTACCGCGCCTACTGGTCGGTGCAACCGCGTGCGGCGGAATACGAGGTGCGAAGCCAGCTCTATCAGCTTTATCACGTATTGAACCATTTCAACCTGTTCGGTGGTCTATACGGTCATCGGGCCGGTACCATGGCCGAATTGTTACTGGCCGAAATGGGTCATTAAGGAGGTCTTTAATGGACAGGGCTTTGGCGGAT